>ERZ1664515.16-NODE-16-length-39932-cov-8.295910_pt1 | contig 39932 bp, 39 predicted proteins | sample MGYA00575335_ERZ1664515 | MGnify/ENA primary metagenome ERZ1664515 (study PRJEB40874, sample SAMEA4040737) | Gallus gallus | biome: gut; material: content | place: India | collected 2016-01-01 | study: EMG produced TPA metagenomics assembly of PRJEB14491 data set...
GTACAATTCAAAAACTCGATTTATTATGAAAAAGGCATTTTTGATTTTGGGTCTTGTCGCCGTGTCGGCCGTAGCCGGCGGTGCAACGGCCTGGGCCGTGGCGAAGAACAGCGACGGTGGCAGCGTAGAGTATGTCGAACGCGAAGTGGAGCGTACGCCGGCGCTGGGTACGCACTTTACCTCATATCAGAGCGAGAAATACCCCGACCTGACCTATGCGGCGGAGAATGCCGTGAAGGCTGTCGTCAATATCGAGGCGATCCAGCAGATCGAGATGCGGCGCAACCGGAGCTACGATCCGTTCCTCGAGTTCTTCGGCATCCCCCAGCAGTACGGCTACGGCGACGACCGCCCGCAGTACCGCGAGCAGCGTGCCGGCGGCTCGGGCGTCATCATCTCCGCGGACGGCTATATCGTTACGAACAATCACGTTGTGGACGGCGCTTCGAAACTGCGCGTGAAGCTCAACGACGGCCGTACGTTCGATGCCAAGCTCGTGGGTACGGATTCGGCCACGGATGTGGCGCTGCTGAAGATCGACGCCGAGGATCTGCCGACGCTGGCCTTCGGATCGTCCGACGCGCTGCGCCTGGGCGAGTGGGTGCTGGCCATCGGGTCGCCCTTCGACCTGCAATCGACCATCACGGCAGGTATCGTGAGCGCCAAGGCGCGTAATCTGGGCGCCATTCCCAACGATTTCCGCATCGAGTCGTTCATCCAGACCGACGCTGCGGTGAATCCCGGCAATTCGGGCGGTGCGCTGGTCAATACGCACGGCGAGCTGGTGGGCATCAATACGCTCATCAAGTCGCAGACGGGCAGCTACATCGGCTATTCGTTCGCCATTCCCGAGTCGATCGTCCGCAAGGTCGTGGTCGATCTGAAGGAGTACGGCGTCGTGCAGCGCGCCATGCTGGGCATCATGTTCCGTCCGGTCGATCAGGACTTCCTCGATACGGAGGGCAAGGAGCTGGGCATCGACCAGATCGGCGGTGTCTATGTGGCCAGCGTCGTCGAGGGCGGCTCGGCTTCGGAGGCCGGCATCCGCAAGGGCGACATCATTTTCGAGATCGACGGACTGAAGATCAACGATGCCGCGACGCTGCAGGAGCAGATCGCCCGCCACAGACCCAATGATAAGGTGAAATTGTCGGTAAAAAGAGGCGGCGACGTGAAACAATTTGACGTTACTTTGCGTAATAAGGCAGGTAAAACGGAATTGATCACCCGCGAGAGTGTCGATGTGGTCGAAGCCCTCGGTGGCAAGTTGGCCGATGCGGGCACGAAACTCTGCCGCGAGCTCGATATCCGGGGCGGCGTTCAGGTTGTCGGAATCAAGAACGGCGGTATCCTGGCCCGGGCACGCGTAAGAGAGGGTTTCGTCATTACGCATATCAACGACACGCCGGTTTACTCGCTCTCGGACATGGAGCGCATGACCGAGAAGATCCGCTCGATCGACGGTATCTATCCCGACGGTCGCTCGGCAAGCTATACGCTTGTGGAGTAGCCGCGGCGATCGGGGCGGGTTGGAACGTATGACTAATTTTTTGGAGTAGAGAGATAAGAAATGCGTCAGTTAAAGATTACGAAATCCATCACCAACCGCGAGAGCGCCTCGCTGGACAAGTATCTCCAGGAGATCGGCAAGGAGGAGCTCATCACGGTGGAGGAGGAGGTGGAACTCGCCCAGCGAATCAAGAAAGGAGATCAGGAAGCCCTCGAGAAACTTACGAAAGCGAACCTTCGTTTCGTGGTTTCCGTGGCAAAACAATATCAGAATCAGGGATTGAGCCTTCCGGATTTGATCAATGAAGGCAATCTGGGCCTGATCAAGGCCGCCGAGAAGTTCGATGAAACGCGCGGTTTCAAGTTCATCTCCTATGCGGTGTGGTGGATTCGCCAGTCGATCCTTCAGGCTTTGGCCGAGCAGTCGCGTATCGTGCGTCTGCCGCTCAACCAGGTGGGGTCGCTCAACAAGATCAACAAGGCCTTCGCCCGCTTCGAGCAGGAGCACGAGCGTACGCCGTCCCCCGAGGAGCTGGCTTCGGAACTCGAACTCCCGAAGGAGAAGGTTACCGACACGCTGCGTGTCGCCGGCCGCCATGTCTCGGTCGATGCGCCCTTCGCCGACGGCGAGGACAACTCGCTGCTCGACGTGCTGGTGAATCCCGATTCGCCCAACGCCGACCGCGGGCTGATCAACGAGTCGCTCTCGACCGAGGTGGACCGTGCGTTGGAGACCCTCACGGAGCGTGAGCGCGACATCATCAAGTACTTCTTCGGCATCGGCTGCTCGGAGATGACCCTCGAGGAGATCGGTGAGAAGTTCGACCTTACGCGCGAGCGCGTGCGTCAGATCAAGGAGAAGGCGATTCGCCGGCTGCGCCACTCGTCGCGCTCGAAACTGCTGAAATCCTATTTGGGCTGATCCCCGAAAGCAAGATAATGGAACGGCTCCGAAGCCTCTGCTTCGGAGCCGTTTTTTTGTCGGTGGCGGCGCTTCGCTGAATGTACCGTCTACCAGACGATGGGCTCCTTGCCGACCGAACGCAGGTATTCGTTGGCGCGCGAGAAGTGGCGGCACCCGAAGAACCCCCGGTATACCGAGAGCGGCGAGGGATGCACGGCCTTGAGAATCAGGTTGCGCTGCGGGTCGGCGATGGCTCCCTTGCGCTGGGCGTAGCTGCCCCAGAGCATGTAGACGATGCCCTCCTTGCGCTCGGCGATGGCGCGGACTACGGCGTCGGTGAAGGTCTCCCAGCCATGCCCGGCATGTGAGGCGGCCTCATGTGCGCGTACGGTCAGTACGGCGTTGAGCAGCAGCACCCCCTGCTCGGCCCAGCGGTCGAGGTTTCCCGTCGCGGGTATGGGGGTTCCGGTGTCGCTTTCGACCTCCTTGAAGATGTTCTGCAGCGAGGGCGGGAAGGGGATGCCGTCCGCGACCGAAAAGCAGAGCCCGTTGGCCTGGCCGGGTCCGTGGTAGGGATCCTGGCCGATGATGACGACCTTGAGCTTCTCGAAGGGGCATTTGTCGAATGCCCGGAAGATGTTGCTGCCCCGGGGATAGATGCGCTGCGTGGCGTACTCGCGGCGTACGAAGTCGGTCAGGGCGGCGAAGTAGGGTTTCTCGAATTCGGGTGCCAGAATTTCTTTCCAGTCTGCGGCGATCTTTACCTCCATGTCTTTTCTTTGCGGTTAATTCATGTAAATGTAGTAAAAAGTTGGCTCAATATCGCTAACTTTGTTGTCGATATGAAAAAATGGATGCTTTTGGTAGCCGGATTGCTGCTGGCAGCAGGCAATCTGGCGGCGCAGAACCCCGCGGGGGAGGTGCGCAACGTGATTTTCCTGATCGGCGACGGCATGGGCCTCGCGCAGGTTTCGATGCTCAAGATCGAAGGCGGCTACGAGCCGACGGCTTTCGACCGGGCCGAGGGCATTGCGCTGATCTCGAGCTATTCGGCCAACAACCGGGTTACCGACTCGGCAGCGGCCGGTACGGCCCTTGCTACAGGCGGCAAGACCAACAACTCCACGCTGGGTCAGACCCCCTCGGGCGAACCGCTTACGTCGATGATCCGCCGGGCTGCGGACCGCGGCATGGCAACGGGCCTTGTTGTGGTGGGCGCCCTTCAGGATGCGACGCCGGCGGCCTTCTATGCGCATGTCGAAAAACGCCGCGATACCGAGGGTATCCTGCGCGACATGCTGGTGTCGGACATCGATGTGATGATCGGCGCCGGATGGCGGAACCTCGGCAAGTCGTGCGACGAGGGCGGTGATTATGCCGAGGCGTTCGCGCGGCGCGGATACCGGGTCGTCTCCTCGCTCGGAGAGGCGGAGGAGGGCGAACCCTCGCGCCTGTTGTGCGCCGTCGATGAGAAGGAGACCCCGATCAAGGCTCCCGCGCGGGGCGATTTCCTGCCGCGTGCCGCAAAACGGGCCATGGAGCTGCTTGCCGAAAAGAGCGCCGGAAATGACGAGGGCTTCCTGCTGATGATCGAAGGCTCGATGATCGACGGCGGCGGACATGCGAACGATGCCGTATGGCTGTTGGCGGAGATGCGCGATTTCGAGCAGACGGTAGCTGCCGCGATGGATTTTGCCGACCGCACGCCGGGCACGCTGGTCATTGTGGCGGCCGACCATGAGACGGGCGGCCTGTCGATCTGCAGCGGCAATCCCGACTTCACGCTCTCCGAAAGCGGTATCGACTACCGTTTTGCGACGAAGGGCCATACGGGTATCCTGCTTCCGGTTTATCTCTACGGAGCCGGAGCCGAAGCCATCCACGGGATGATGGACAATACGGAGCTCGCGCAACGTATCATGCAGCTGCTCGACCTGACGGAAGAGTGATCTTCCGTACGATAGCGCAGACGGCGCCTTCCGAAGAGGAAAGGCGCCGTCTGTCGTTGCAGCCCGGAGCGGTTCTGCGGTGCGGCGATCCGCTTCTATCCGATGGCATCCGTTGCCGGAGTTGCGGTTTCCGGCTCTCCGGTCGGGGTCTTCGTCGCATTGAGCCGGAAATCGATCGGGATGGCGTATTTCAACCGCACCTTCTCGCCCCGCTGTTCGCCGGGCGTCCATTTCGGGGACTCGCGCAGCCGGCGGATCACTTCGTCCGAAAGACGCGTGTCGGGGCTCTGCAGAATTTTGATGTCCGTTATGCTGCCCTCCTTCCCGACGACGAAGGTGATGACCACGCGGCCCTGTATGCCGGCGTCAAGCGCCCCTTGGGGGTAGCGGAGTCCCTCCTGCACCCAGTTGCGGAAGGTGTTCAGATCGCCGCCCTGAAAGGTGGGCATCTGCTCGACAACCAGGTAGGGTTCGTCGTTGGTCGCTGCCGCAGCTGTGGTCGCAGCCGCCTGTTCCGGCTTTTGGGGAAGGCGGAAATCGATCGGAATCACATATTTGATCCGTACGAGCTTCCCCTGGTCCCTGGCGGGCGTCCATTTCGGGGACTCGCGCAGCCGGCGGATCACTTCGTCCGAAAGACGCGTGTCGGGGCTCTGCAGAATTTTGATGTCCGTTATGCTGCCCTCCTTCCCGACGACGAAGGTGATGACCACGCGGCCCTGTATGCCGGCGTCAAGCGCCCCTTGGGGGTAGCGGAGTCCCTCCTGCACCCAGTTGCGGAAGGTGTTCAGATCGCCGCCCTGGAACGTGGGCATCTGTTCGGCGACAAGGACCGTATCGTCGTCGTTGTCGGGAGTTGCGGCCTGCTCCCTGCCCGGAGCCTCGGAACGCTCCATCATAAGGAGGTAGCGTATCGGCTCGTTGTCTTCGGAGACGCGAACCTCCCTCGTTTCGTAGCCGATATGGGATATCTGGATCGTCGAGCCCGGGGCCGCTTCGATTTCGGCATATCCCGTTTCGTCGGTAACCGTGCCGCGGGAGGTTCCCTCAATTCGGATAAGGGTGCCTGAAAGCGGTTTCCCGTCCTGGTTGTCCGCGATGTAGAAGGAGACGTTTTTTTCGTCGTCTGCTGCCTGGACGGTTTCGGTTGTCGTGCGGATCTCGGCGGCGCGTGTGGTGAACGAGAAGGCGCACAGAAGGCCTGCGATTGCGGGAAGCGTTCCCGCGAGGCGGAGCAGGGCATGCCTGCCCGGGGTCTGTGAAAGCATCATTTGGAATCGTTTTTTGGTTAATGAACTTCGCAGCCCGTTGGCTATTTCCGGACTATAACCGAAAAGCTGCCTGAATATCACATGCATGTAGAGTTCTTTGTCGTAGCCCTCCTTCAGTACGTCGCTGTCGGCCTCGAACTCCTCGGCTTCGGTCAGGCGCCGTGCGGCGATCCATACGAAGGGGTTCCACCACAGCAGCGCCTTCATCGACTCCATGGCGAGCCGTTCGACCGAATGGCGGTGGGCGATGTGGCTCATCTCGTGGCGCACGATGGCTTCCAGCTCCTCCGCCGGGGTCTGCTGCCAGACGTAGATCGAGCGCAGAAACGAGAAGGAGGCGATCTTCTGCAGGGTTCTGATGAGCGTGAAGCGCCTCGTGCGGGTGATTTCGGCACCGCGGCGCAGGTGTCGGATGCGTATGATCTGCGCCACCATCACGCCGGCGAGCAGCGCCGTGCCGAGTGCGAGCAGGGCGACAAACAGCCCTGTCGGATCGAATGCCGGTGAAGCAAGCGGTTCCGCCGCGATCTGTGCCGTCGGCAGGCCGGCCGTCGGCGCGGCCATCGTGATCACCTCACCGGGCCATACCGGTATGCGCAGCAGCGGAATTACGGCTGCCAGCGGTACCGAGAGCAGCAGGTAGATGCGGCACCAGCGGTGAGGTACGCGCCGTTCAAGGAGCCAGGCGTAGGCGGCCTGCAGAATGCCGCTGCATACCGCAGCCTCGAACATATAGACGAGAAGCGCTTTCATTTCGGTCGGTTTCGGTTGGGTGGATAATTATTTTCCGGCCTGCCGCATGATCTCGAGAATCTCCTCCATTTCGCCTGTCGGGATTTGCTCGTGCTGTGAGAAGAAGGAGACAAGCTGGGCCAGCGATCCGTCGAAGTAGGTCGTGAGCATCGAGGACATTACGCCGCGCTTGTAGGCCTCGCGGCTGATGACGGGGTAGTAGCGGTGGCTCTTCCCTTCGGCTTCGTGGCGGATGAATCCCTTGTTCTCGAGAATCTTGAGAAAAGTGGCCACGGTCGTGTATTTCGGGTGCGGCTCGTCGGTGCGGGCGATGATCTCGTTCACCACGCCGTTGCCCAGCTGCCAGAGGATCTGCATGATCTCCTCTTCGCCGCGCGTCAGTTCGGGTATGCCGTTTTTCGTGTTCATGGTTTGCTTGATTTTGATTTCTCTTCGCAATATTACTACTAAAAATTTAGAAGAACAAATTTTCTTCTAAAATTTTAGTAGATTATGCAAAAAAAGCTATTTACCTATATAAAAAACAGTCCCGACAGCTGTTTTCGCTGCCGGGACCGGTCCGATGTATCGGGTTGTCGATCAGTGCCCCGTGTGCCGGGCCTCCTCGTTGTCCTTTTCGAGTTTTTCGTCCTCTTCCCAGTCGAACCAGGGGAAGTCGCGCTGCCCGCCGAGCGAGAAGCAGGTGTAGGTGATCGGCAGTCCCATGCCGAGGAAGCGGCTCTCGTAAGCGGTCTTCACGGAGAGCACCTCGTCGGCGTACCCCGAGCCGTAGATGTCGTCGTTCGACACGGTGCAGGGGAGTCCGAAGTGGCGGATGACCTCGTTCGTGTAGGCGTAGAGGTGCTTCGAGTCGGTCTTCAGGTGGATCAATCCGTCGGGCTGCAGCATGCGGGCGTAATATTCGAGAAAGAGGGGCGACGTAAGCCGTTTTTTGGCCCTGCGGGTCTTGAGCTGCGGGTCGGGGAAGGTGATCCAGATCTCGGCGACCTCGCCTTCGGCGAAAAGGCTGTTGATGAACTCGATGCGTGTGCGCAGGAAGCCGACATTCGCCATGCCGCGTTCAGTGGCCGTTTTGGCGCCGCGCCACATGCGGGCCCCCTTGATGTCGATGCCCAGGTAGTTGCGCGAGGGGTCGCGTTCGGCCAGCGCCACGGTGTATTCGCCCTTGCCGCACCCCAGTTCGAGGACGATCGGACGGTCGTTGTGGAAAAACGCCTCGTGCCAGTGTCCTTTCAGAGGGTGGTCGCGGCGGAATACTTCGTCGAATTCGGGTTGTACGAAGCAGGCGAAGGTGAGGTTTTCGCGGAATTTGCGGAGTTTGTCTTTTCCCATATCTGCGTGGGTCTTTCTTCTCGGTCGGAGTGCGTCGGTGCGGGTCTCTTGCGGGCTGTTTCGCCCGATAGCCCCCTTCGTAGCGCATCCGGATTTCGGTTACGGAGTTGTCTGCAGGGTGGCTCCGACGGCTTCGACACCCCGTACGGGACGTGTCGGCGTAAGGATCATGCGGTAATCGCCGCACTGCCGGAGGAGAACCCGGCGACGGTAGGGAATCCTGGTCTCCCTTGCGACGGCTGCCGGGGTGTGGCTTTGCGGAAATGGGACATGCAGGAACTCCTCGACATGCAGCGAGTCGGGCGTGATCGTTTCGATACGCAGCGTCAGCGTGTCTTCCGCAAAGCGGTCGTTGCAGCGCAGGAAGATCTCCAGATCGTACATCGCCAGCGTGTCGTCGTTCGGCAGGGTAAGTACGGCGCCCGCTCTCCAGCCCTGCGGATCGACATCCGCGGCATACGGCCGGCCGGGTTGCGTACACCCGTCCGATACAACGATTGCCGTTCCGGCAAGAAGCAGGCAAGCGAGTCGTTTCACCACCGTTCCTTTAGGCATTTTGCGGAGCCGGACCGTTGTCGCCGCCCTTTTTGCCGTTTGCTGCTGTCGGATCGCCCCCGGCGTTGCGACGACGGCCGCGGCGGCGGTTGCGGTTGCCGGATCCGTTTTCCGAGCGTTCCTGCGGTGTGGTTCCGTTTGCCGATGCCTCCCTGTTCCCGGTTTCCTGTTCGGACCGGTTCTTCTCGCGGGCTTCGGCCGGAGCGTTCTGGCGCCGTCCCTCCGTTCCGCGGTCGTTCGGTTTCTTCTCCGTGTTCTGCCGTTCGCTGTTGCGGCGTCCGCGGCGGTCGTTGCGGTTGCCGCCTTCGCGGGCCGGACGTGCCGATTCCTCCTTCTGGGCCTCGGGACCCTTGTCTGCCGGTTCCTGCCGGTTCTCGTTCGGCATATTGTTCTGCACGGCCTTTTCTCCGCCCCTGTTGCGGTTGCGGCCGCCGCGTTTGCGGCGCTTGGCCTGATCGAAACGCGTGATGCTGTCCTCCTCGGCACGGTAGCCGGGCTCCTCAACCTCGCTGCGCAGCGCTTCGGCATGCTGCAGTTGGTCGGCCTTCTTGCCCTGGCGGTTCAGTGCCAGGATCTCCTTCACGCGCGCCACGGGAAGCGTCGTAACATTGGCCATCGCCTCCTTCGACGACGAGAAGGTCATCGTCCCGGCCAGCACGTCGCTCTTGACGAGGAACCACTCGCCGTCGATCGTCTGCAGGGGTTCGCGCAGCCGCGGGAACTCCTTGCGGGCATCGACATAGGTGTCGTATTCGTACATCATGCAGCACTTGAGTTTCGAGCACTGCCCGGCCAGCTTCTGGGGGTTGAGCGAAATGTCCTGCACGCGCGCCGCGCCGGTCGTAACGCTCGAGAAACTCGACATCCACGAGGCGCAGCACAGCTCGCGTCCGCAGGCTCCGAGTCCGCCGATGCGTCCGGCCTCCTGGCGGGCGCCGATCTGCTTCATCTCGATGCGGATGTGGAACCGTTCGGCAAAGACCTTGATCAGCTCGCGGAAGTCCACGCGTTCGTCGGCGATATAATAGAAGATGGCCTTGATCTTGTCTCCCTGGTATTCGACGTCGCCGATCTTCATGTTGAGGCCCATGTCGGCGGCGATCTGCCGCGAGGCGATCATCGTCTCGTGTTCGAGGGCGATGGCCTCCTGCCAGCGTTCGATATCGTAGGGTTTGGCTTTGCGGTAGATCTTCTTGAACTCACCGTTGTAGGGGTTGAATCCCGTGCGGCGCATCTGCCGGGCTACCAGGTCGCCCGTGAGCGAGACGATGCCGATGTCGTGTCCGGGCGAGGCCTCGACGGCGACGATGTCGCCGCGTTTGAGCGGCAGGTTGTTCACGTTCTGGTAGAACGACCGCCGGGTATTCTTGAAACGCACCTCGACGATGTCGGTGGGCACATTGACGGGATATTCGTCGAGCCAGGCCGTCTCGTGCAGCTTGAAGCAGCCGTCGCAGGGTTGGGCTTCGACTTCGGTACCGCAGTCGCAGAAAGCGCAGCCGCGGCCTATTTCGGGTTTGAATCGGTTGTTATGGGGTTTTTCGTTCTCCATCGTAGGCATAATTTGCGTAAAGATACGAAAAAAAAATTAATTCGCCGCGCGGAGCTTTCCGACACTGCGCCGGATGCGCCGGATGAGCAGCACGGCGGCTGTCGAAAGGCCGACGGCGAAGCCCAGGTAGAGGCCCGAGGGCCCCATGCCGAGGGTGAATCCCAGCAGATAGCCGACCGGCAGGTTCAGCAGCCAGTAGGATACCAGGGCGATCGGCATGATGATCTTCACATCCTGAATTCCGCGCAAAACGCCGATCGAGACGTTCTGTATGCCGTCCGAAAGCTGGTAGAGGGCGGCGAAGACGAGCAGCGTCGAGGTTGTGGCGATCACCTCGGCATTCGAGGTGAAGAAGGTCGGGATGAGATGGCGCATGGTGATGAAGACCAGTGCCGCCAGCGCGTTCCACGCCAGCACGAGGTGGTAGGAGGCCCTGGCTGCGAGAGTCAGCTGCCCGATGTCGCGCATGCCGAAGCAGTGCGATACGCGGATCGTCGTCGCCGCACCGATCGACAGGACGATCATGAAGGCGCAGTTTCCGAGCGTGGTGGCGATCTGGTTGGCGCTGATGATGGCGGCCGATCCGAACCAGCCCATCATGATACCTGTGCCGACGAAGGCCGACGACTCGAGGAACATCTGCAGAGCGATCGGCAGTCCCATGTGCGTCAGCCGCCGCACGACTGCCGAAGAGAGCACGCGGTGCGAGAATCCGTCGAGGTAGCGGCGGTATTCCCGGTGGTGGCAGAAGTAGCCGACGATCATCAGGGAGGCCAGGATGCGCGCAAGCAGCGTACCCAGTCCGGCCCCCTCGGCACCCATTTCGGGACATCCGAGGTTTCCGTAGATGAACAGGGCGTTGAAGCCGATGTTGGCGGCGTTCGCAAGGATCGTTACGACCATTTCGACCTTCGTGTTGCCGACTCCTTCGAGGAATTGCTTGAAGGCAAAGAAGAGCATCACGAAGGGCATGCTGCAGACGAGCATCCGGTAGTAGGGGATGGCCATTTCGACCACCTCGACGGGTTGCCGGAGGTGGAACATCAGGGGTGTGATGGCATATTGCAGTCCGGCCATGATGAATCCCAGCAGCGTGTAGAAGAGGATGCCGTTCTGCAGCAGTCCCGCAGCCTGCTTCCGTTCGCCGCGGGCGAAATGCTCCCCGACCAGCGGGGTCATGCCGAGGGCGATGCCGATGGAGGCGATGAAGAGGATGAAGAAGACCGAGCCGCCGAACGATACGGCGGCCAGCGGCGTGGGATCGTCGCCCCCGTAGCGGCCGACCATGAGGTTGTCGGCGACCTGCGTGAGGATCTGTCCCACCTGTGTCAATACGATCGGCAGGGCCAGCCGCAGGTTGGCCCGGTATTGTCTGCGGTATGTCGAGAAGCGGTACATGGCGTTTTGTTTCGGACGGCAAAGATACGAATTCCGGTGCGAATAACCGCAAGGATCTTCTTTTCCGCGGGAAAAAAGTGCCTTGCGGTTTTCGGTGGAGCGCGGAACCCGGTTCCTGCCGGAGGTTCCCGGTCCCTGCCGGAGGTTTCCGGCGGGTGTCGTGCGTGTCAGGCGACGCGCAGTCGGACGCCGCGGGCGCGGTCCGATTCGACGACGACTGTGTCGCCCGTGCGGAGCCGCCCGTCGATGATCAGGGCCGAGAGGGGCTCTTCGACCTGGTCGGCGAGCGTGCGCTTGAGGGCGCGTACGCCGTAGCGGGCTTCGTAACCCATCGAGGCCAGACGGCGCCGTGCTCCGTCGGTAATGCGTACGCGGTATCCCAGCCGGTCTGTCCGCCGGAGGAGCCTCTCGATTTCCAGATCGACGATTTGCCTTACATCCTTCTCGTCCAGCGTGCGGAAGACGACGATTTCGTCGATGCGGTTGAGAAATTCCGGGGCGAAGACCCGCTCGAGTGCCTTGCGGTAGGTCTCCTGCGGCGCCGCAACACGGCGCCGCTGCGACGGCGTGCCGTAGCCCACCTGCACGGGCCGTTGTGCCGTCTCGCGCGAGCCGACGTTCGAGGTCATGATGAGGATCGTGTTGCGGAAATCCACCGTCCGCCCCGCGCCGTCCGTAAGGCGCCCCTCGTCGAAGAGCTGCAGCAGTGTATTGAAGACCTCGGGATGGGCCTTTTCGATCTCGTCGAGCAGCACCACCGAGTAGGGGCGGCGGCGTACGGCCTCGGTGAGCTGTCCGCCTTCGCCGTATCCGACATATCCCGGAGGGGCGCCGATCAGCCGCGAGACATTGTGGCGTTCGCCGTACTCCGACATGTCGATGCGGATCAGCCCGCGCCGTTCGTCGAAGAGCCATTTCGAAACCTCCTTTGCCAGGAGGGTCTTGCCCACGCCCGTGGGGCCCACGAAGAGGAAGACCCCGATCGGGCGGTGTTCCTCCCGAAGTCCCGACCGCGAGCGGCGGATCGTGCGGGCGATGCGCTCGACGGCCTGCGGCTGCCCCACGACGCGCCGCGCAAGATGGCTGCCGAGTTCCTGCAGCCGGCGTCCTTCGCCCTCCGAGATCCGGTCGGCCGGAATTCCCGTCATCTCGGTGATGACCTGCCGGATCTCCTCCTCGGTGATTGGTACGGGGCTCTCCCCGGATTGTCGGTCTTGCGCGGTGCGCAGATGGGTCCGGGAGCCTGCCTCGTCGAGCAGGTCGATCGCCTTGTCCGGGAAATGACGGTCGGTGATGTAGCGCCCGGTGAGCGTTACGCAGGCCTGCAGCGCCTCCTCCGTATAGCGGACGTTGTGATGGTGTTCGTACCCGGGGGCGACGTGGTGCAGGATCTGCAGCGTGGTTTCGGGCGATGTCGGCTCGATGGCGACGCGCTGGAAACGGCGGTCGAGTGCCGCATCGCTTTCGATCGAGGAGCGGTATTCGTCGAGTGTCGTGGCTCCGATGGTCCGGATTTCGCCGCGTGCGAGGGCCGGTTTGAGGATGTTGGCCGTGTCGAGGCTTCCCTGCGTGGCTCCGGCCCCCACGATGGTGTGCACTTCGTCGATGAAGAGAATCGTCTTCGGCGAGCGGCGCAGCTCGTCGAGGAGCTGCTGCATGCGTTCCTCGAACTCGCCGCGGAACTTCGTCCCGGCGACGAGCGCCCCGACGTCGAGTGCGAAGATGCTCCGGTCGGCCAGCGTTCGGGGCACCTCGCCGCGTGCGATGCGCAGGGCGAGCCCCTCGACGATGGCGCTCTTGCCGACGCCGGCCTCGCCGATGAGCATCGGGTTGTTTTTCCGGCGCCGCGAGAGGATCTGCACGACGCGTTCGATCTCGCGGTCGCGGCCGATCACCGGGTCGAGCGCCCCTTCGCGGGCCAGGCGCGTGAGGTCCGTGCCGAACTGCTCGAGCGTGCGGGAAATTCCGTCCTTTTTCGGGGCTTCGAGCGGGATCGGCCCGATGGTATTCACGACGATTTCGGTGCGGAAGTCGTCCCCCGCGGCAAAGCGCTGCAGTTCGTCGGCGATCACCTCGGGGGTCATGCCGTACATTTCGAGGATGCGGGCCGTGGCGGTCGTGCGGTCGCGGGCTATGGCGAGCAGGGCGTGGCCCGTGGTGATGCTCCGGGGGGTCTCCGCCTTCGCACGCAGTTCGTCGGCGAAGTCGCGGAAGAACTCCTCGGGTGAGCGGCTTCCGGGCCGGGCTCCGGGGGTGTGGAGCTCGTGCTCGATGCGCAGGCGGATCTGGTAGAGTTCCCAGTCGCGCAGGCGTGCCGAGAGGAGCTGGAAGGCGAGCGAACCCTCCTCGCGGAGCAGTTCCAATGCAAGGAAATCCTTGAGCGAGTGGGAGATTCCCGCCTTCGTGGTATTGAAAGCCGAGCGGGCGATGAGCCCCTCCAGCGTTTTCGAAATCTTCAGTTGCATGGGTGCATCGTCTTTTTGGTTTCGTCGGAATAACGATGCGCCGGGAGGGTTATTTTGCCTTGCGGGATGTCGCGCGGATGAAAAATCCGGACGGCGTATGCTTCCGCCCGAACGGCGTACGGTGCGGCGCCGGCAGCCGCCGGAACTGCCGCGGAGACTACTTCCGGGGCCATTCGCCCACCTCGAGGTCGTACATGCGTTCGCCGTCGATCTTGAGCCGTATGGCCGTGCGGACCTTGTGGAAGCCGTGCTCGCCCGCCGCGCCGGGGTTGATGTGCAGCAGGTCGTACACCGGGTCGTAGATCACCTTCAGGATGTGGGAGTGGCCCGCGATGAAGAGCCGCGGCCGCAGGCTCTGGATGCGTTGTACGGCCAGCGGGTCGTAACGGCGCGGGTAGCCGCCGATGTGGGTCATCAGCACGCGCACCTGCTCGCACTCGAAGCAGACGAAGGGGGGATAGACCCTGCGCGTCATGCCGTCGTCGATGTTGCCGCTCACGGCGCGCAGCGGCTTGAAGGCCGCGATGCGGTCGGCCACGTCGAGCGAGCCGATGTCGCCGGCGTGCCAGATCTCGTCCACATCGCGGAGGAAGTTGCGGAGCACGTCGTCGAAGCAGCCGTGCGTGTCGGAGATGATGCCTATGCGTTTCATCGGTACTTCTCCTTCCATAACGCGTGAATGCGCTCGGCGATCTTTGCCTCGGCGGCATTCTGCGTGTCGGGTTCGTAGAATTTCGTCCCCGAGAGGCTCTCGGGCAGGAACTCCAGCTCGGCGAAGTGCCCCTCGTAGTCGTGGGCGTACTTGTAGCCGTCGGAGTAGCCGGCCTGTTTCATGAGTTTGGTCGGGGCGTTGCGCAGGTGCAGCGGCACGGGGCGGTTCGTCGTGTCGTGCTGGACCAGCCCCAGGGCCTTGTCGATGGCCATGTAGGCCGAGTTGCTCTTGGCCGAGGTAGCCAGGTAGATGGTCGTCTCGGCGAGCGTGATGCGCGCCTCGGGCATGCCGATCTTGTGCACCGTGTCGAAGCAGGCGTTGGCCAGCAGCAGGGCGTTGGGGTTCGCCAGCCCGATGTCCTCCGAGGCGAGGATCACCAGCCGCCGGGCGATGAAGCGCGGCTCCTCGCCCCCGGCGAGCATCCGCGCCAGGTAGTAGATCGCCGCATTGGGGTCGCTGCCCCGCACCGACTTGATGAAGGCCGAGATGACGTCGTAATGCTGCTCGCCCTGCTTGTCGTAGAGGGCGATATTCTGCTGCAGGCAGTCGGTAACATATTGGTCGGTGATCGTAACCTTTCCGTCGGTGGCTCCGACGACGATGTCGAGGATGTTGAGCAGCTTGCGGGCGTCGCCTCCCGAGAAGCGGAAGAGCGCCCCGGTCTCGCGCATCTCGATGTCCCGGCTGTGGAGCTCCGGATCCTTCTCCAGCGCCCGGTCGAGGAGCTTTTGCAGGTCCGCGTCCTCCATCGGGCGGAGGATGTAGACCTGGCAGCGGCTCAACAGCGGCGGGATCACCTCGAACGAAGGGTTCTCGGTCGTGGCGCCGATGAGCGTTACGATGCCCTGCTCGACGGCCCCGAGCAGCGAATCCTGCTGCGACTTGTTGAAACGGTGGATCTCGTCGATGAACAGGAACGGGGGCCGCTGGTCGAAGAAGCGGCTCTTGCGCGCCGATTCGATAACCTCGCGCACCTCCTTGACGCCGGACGTTACGGCCGAGAGGGTGAAGAAGGGGCGTTCGAGCTGCGTGGCGACGATCTTCGCCAGCGTCGTCTTGCCCACACCCGGGGGACCCCAGAGGATGAACGAGGGGACGTTGCCCGTCTCGAAGAACTTGCGGAAGACGCCGTTCGGGCCCACCAGATGCTCCTGACCGATGTATTCGTCGATCGTCTTCGGGCGGAGGCGTTCGGCAAGAGGAATGTTCGACATGGCTTTTATTGCTTTTCCGAGGTCAAAGATACGCAATTTTCGAAAAATTCGCTACCTTTGTCCAGATGGCGGTCGTATCCGCCGCAGACATATTTTTATAACGTAAGCGTTACGTTATTGTTCCTGCTAACAGAAACGGCAAATTTCGGCAAAAAAGGAACGGTAAGTGTAATGCTCGCGCGGTTGCGCGGGCTTTTATTTATCGTTTTTGCGGGTATTGCCGTACCTTGTTAGCCGGTAAGTAACTGACCCGTGCTTTTTTATGGACAACCGGCAATCCCGTTTCTCTCTGTTTTTCGTGCTCGCTGCGGCGCTGCTGCTTGCGGGCTGCTCCCGACGGTCCCGTTTCGCGGCCGCGGAGCGGGCGTTTCACGACGCGGCCGCCTGCCAGACGGCGCTGCTCGACTCCGTGCTCGGCTCCTATGCCGGGGCGGATGCCAGGCGGATCGGCACCCTGCATGCCGGCTACCTCCACGACGGGACCTTTGCCCTGCTCGATTCGCTCGACGCCGGGATGGTCAGCCACCTGGAACGCATGCAGGCCGCATGCACCCGTCGGGAGGTGCCCCGGCTGGTGGTGTGTCTGACCCTGCATTTCCGCCTGTCGCGCCGGCTCACGGATGTCGAAATCCCCTTCGTCTACCGCCGCTTCCCGCCTCCGTGGGAGTACCTCGAACCCGATGCGGCGACGCGTCTCGGTACGGACCGCTGAACCGGGACTGTCGAATCCGATCTCCTGCCGCCGAATCCGACTGCGACCCCCTCCCTCCCGACCTCCGGCCCGCCGGTCTGCCCCAAAAAAGAATCGGCCTTCCGGAAAGGGAGGCCGATTCCTTTGTCGGTGGCTTTGTCCTTATGCCTCGGGCTTGCGCAGGTCGAGGCAGAGTTCGTCGAGCTGTGCCGGAGCGATGGCCGAAGGGGCGTCGAGCATCACGTCGCGGCCGGCGTTGTTCTTCGGGAAGGCGATATAGTCGCGGATCGAGTCCGAGCCGCCGAAGAGCGAGCACAGACGGTCGAAACCGAAGGCCAGACCTCCGTGAGGGGGCGCGCCGTACTTGAAGGCGTTCATCAGGAAGCCGAACTGCTCCTCGGCCGCCTCGGGCGTGAAGCCCAGGCATTCGAAGATCTGCGCCTGGAGCTGCTGGTCGTGGATACGGATCGAGCCGCCGCCGAGCTCCGTGCCGTTGCAGACGAAGTCGTAGGCATTGGCGCGCACGCGTCCCGGGTCGCTCTTGAGGTACTGCACGTCCTCGGGTTTGGGCGAGGTGAAGGGGTGGTGCATGGCGTAGAAGCGCTGCGTCTCCTCGTCCCACTCGAACATTGGGAAATCGACGACCCACAGCGGGGCGAACTTCTTCGGGTCGCGCAGGCCGAGCTGCTGGGCCACCTCGAGGCGCAGGGCGCAGAGCTGCGTGAGGGCCTTGAACTTCTTGCCGCAGAGGATGAAGACCATGTCGCCGGCCTTCGCGCCGCAGCGCGCGGCCAGGGCCTGCACCTCCTCGGGCGAGAAGAACTTGTCGATCGACGACTTGACGGTGCCCTCCTCGACACGGATCCAGATGAGCCCCTTGGCACCCACCTGCGGGCGCTTGACGAACTCGGTCAGGGCGTCGATCTGCTTGCGCGTGTAGGTCGCGCATCCCGTGGCGGCGAATCCGGTGATGTATTCCGCATCGTCGAAGACGGAGAATCCGTGTCCCTTGGCCAGGTCGGTCAGGTCGGCGAACTCCATGCCGAAGCGCAGGTCGGGCTTGTCCGAACCGTACTTCTCCATCGCCTCGATCCACGGCATGCGGCGCAGCGGCTCGTTGAACTCCACGCCGAGCACCTCGCGGAACATGTGCTTGGCCCAGCGCTCGAAGATCTCCAGCACGTCCTCCTGCTCGACGAACGACATCTCGCAGTCGATCTGCGTGAACTCGGGCTGGCGGTCGGCGCGCAGGTCCTCGTCGCGGAAGCAGCGCACGATCTGGAAATAACGGTCATAACCGGCGACCATGAGCAGCTGCTTGAGCGTCTGCGGCGACTGCGGCAGGGCGTAGAACTGGTTGGGGTTCATGCGGCTCGGCACGACGAAGTCGCGGGCACCCTCGGGGGTCGATTTGATCAGATAGGGGGTCTCGATCTCGAGGAATCCCTCGGCGTCGAGGAAGCGGCGGATCTCCTGGGCCATCTTGTGGCGCAGGATCAGGTTGCGCTGCAGGGGCGGGCGGCGCAGGTCGAGGTAGCGGTACTTCATGCGCAGGTCGTCGCCGCCGTCGGAGTTCTCCTCGATGGTGAACGGCGGGGTCTGCGCCTCGTTGAGCACCTCGATGCGCTCGGCGACGACTTCGATGTCGCCCGTGGGCATCTTCGGGTTCTTGGCTTCGCGCTCCACGACGCGTCCCGTAACGCGGAGCACCCATTCGCGGCCCACGCGGGCGGCCGCCTCGCGCACCTCGGCGGGCGAATGCTCCTCGACCGTGATCTGCGTCAGACCGTAGCGGTCGCGCAGGTCGATGAAGGTCATGGCGCCGAGGTTTCGCACTTTCTGCACCCACCCGGCCAGGGTTACGGTCTCGTTTACGTTGCCGGCTCTCATACAGCCGCAAGTATGGGTCCTGTACATGTCGATGGTTGTATTATTTGTTCCGATTTCGTATCTTTGTCCTTGCAACCTACAAAGGTAAGCATTTTAACGGGAATGTCGTATCCGAAAGATGAAAAATCCGCTGTCGGGGCTCCGGCCGCGGCGGCAAAAGGCGCTGGCGGGGCTGCTGACGCCGCAGCGGTTGCGGACGGGCAGCGGCAGACCGACGAGCGGTTCATGCGCCTGGCCCTTGCCGAGGCGCGCAAGGCTCTGGAAGCCGAAGAGGTGCCCATCGGCGCCGTGGTCGTATCGCGCGGCGCGGTCATCGGCCGCGGCCACAACCTCGTGGAGACCCTTGCGGACCCCACGGCCCATGCCGAGATGCAGGCTCTGACGGCCGCCGCCTCGACGCTCGGCGGCAAATACCTGCCCGAGTGCACGCTCTATGTTACCGTCGAGCCGTGCATCATGTGCGCCGGGGCGATCGCCTGGGCGCAGGTCGGGCGCGTGGTGTGGGGCGCCGATGATCCGAAGAAGGGCTATCGCCGCTATTCCGAGGCGGTTTTCCACCCCCGGACGACCCTCACGCGCGGGGTCCTTGCAGCGGAGTGCGAGGAGCTGATGACCTCGTTTTTTGCCTTTTTGCGGAAATAGTGTTTGAAAAATCGCAAAAAAAACATACTTTTGCAGGAAATGCGTCCCTCCAGGCAGGACGCTTCGGTAAGAAAACACATTTAGAAAAACACACAACCATGAAAAAATTATTTGTTTCAGCAATTGCGCTGTTTGCGGCTGCCACGCTTTCGGCGCAGGATGTTACGGCCATCTACAACGAGGCGGCCGCTGCCTATGGAGCCAAGGATTATGCAGGCGCTGCCGCCAAATTCGAGCAGGTGATCGACCTGGGCCTCGACAATGCCGATGCCGCATCGCTGGTCGCCACGGCGAAGAAGTCGCTTCCGCTGTGCTATTACATGTTGGGAGGTAGCGCCCTCAAATCGCAGAATTACGACGCCGCTCTGCAGAATTTCGAGAAATCCGCCGAGCTGGCCGAACTCTACGGCGACATGACCCAGATGGGCAAGTCGAACGGCTGGGTAGCTAAGATCTACCAGATCCAGGGCGGATCGGCCTTCAACAACAAGGACTACGCTACGGCCGTCAATATCTTCGAGAAGGGCTACAAGGCCGACCCCGACAACACGGGCATGGCCCTGAACCTGGCGATGAGCTATTGCGAGCTGGGCGAGTATGAGAAGGGTATGGATATCTACGAGGCCATTGCCGCCAAGACGCACCCGAAGTATGCCGAGGATGCCGAGACGGCCCGCAAGATGATGGCGCTCTATACGAACAACAAGGTGGCCGAGATGCAGCAGGCCGGTGATTTCGACGGTATCATCGCCATGGCCGATGCGCAGCTCGAGAAGAACCCCGCCAGCGCCCTGTTCCAGAAGGTCCGCCTGCAGGCTTACTCCGGCAAGAAGGATTACGCCAAGGTGATCGAGCTGGGTGAGGCCGCTGCCGAGGCGCAGGCCGATGCTGCCGACAAGAGCTTGATGTACTATGTGCTGGGCAGCGCCTACAATGCCAAGGAGATGCGCGACCAGGCCATCGCCGCCTTCCAGAAGGTTACCGACGGCGAGGCTGCCGAGAACGCCAAGGCCGCCCTTGCCGAGCTGACCAAGAAATAGGCATACGCCGCAACAAACTGCGAAGCGGACCCTCCTGCGGGAAGGTCCGCTTCTTCGTTTCCGGTGGCGGCCGTCAGCTTGTGGCGGGCGGCCTGCAGGATGCGGGCGGCTACCGCTTGCCGCGGATGTCTATTTGTCGCGGATGTTTCCGCGGATCCGCGCCAGCCCGCTCCGTGTCAGGGGTGTCGTACCGAAGCGTTCCGTGAACTGCCGCTCGTCGAGCGCGTGCCACGCCTCCGCATCGAGTTCCGTCGGGTCGAACAGCGGGTCGAATGCGGGATTGCGGTGCTGCGGAGCGCACCGGTTGTAGGGGCAGCAACTCTGACAGGCGTCGCACCCGAAGATCCAGCCGTCGAGATCGACTGCGGTGTCGGGCTCCCGTTCGATCGTGTGGCAGGCGATGCATCGCCCCGTGTCGATCATCCGCTCGTCGAGGATCGCCCCCGCAGGACAGTGGTCGATACATGCGCGGCAACTGCCGCACCGGGAGCCTTCGAAGGGCGTGTCGTAAGTATCGGCCTCTTCGGTGAGGATCAGTTCGCCCAGCAGCACGAAACTTCCGAACTGCGGGGTGATGAGCAGCGACTGCCGTCCGATCCAGCCCAGTCCGGCCTCTACGGCCAGTTGTTTCTCGGCCAGCGGCGCCGTATCGACAAAGGCGCGCCCTTCGAGTCCCGGATAGGTCGTCTTCAGTCTCTGGAGCATGCCGTGGAGCATCCCGCGGATGGTCGTGTGGTAATCCGTCGTGCAGGCATAGGAGGCGATCTTCGTGCGGCATGTCGCGGGGTATCCCTCGCTTGTGCGGTTCCTGTAGGCCACGGCGCAGACCACCGCCGTGCGGGCCCCCTTGACCAACCGTGCCGGGTCGAAACGTTTTTCCGTGTGGCGCTCCAGATAGGCGAGCGACGACTGGTAGCCATGCCCGAGCCAGCGGCGGAACCGGGCCTCGTTTGCCGCAAGGTGCCGACAGGGCGCCACACCGCAGAGGTCGAATCCCGCCTCCGCGGCGAGATGTTTGATGTCCTGTTGGTTGAGCATGCTGATATTTTAGTCCAAAAATAGCGATTTTCGAGCGAAATTTCGTAACTTTGTTCCGCATTTTTGCGTTATATGCATGACGCTAATTCGATTTTGACATGACGATCAACACTCTGTACGGACTGGTCCGTAACAGCACGGAGCGCTTCGCATCGAGAATCGCTTTTTCCATGTACGAAGGCGACGAGCTGACGTACGCCGAAGTAGGGCGCCGGATCGAACGGGTGCAGGAGATCCTGACCGATTCGGGTCTCCGGCCCGGGGACAAGGTGGCGCTATTGAGCAGCAACATGCCCAACTGGGGCGTCTGCTATTTTGCCGTAACATCGGCGGGCATGGTCGCCGTACCGATCCTTCCCGATTTTTCGGGCGAGGAACTCGACATGATTATCGAGCATTCGGAAGCCAAGGCCCTGCTTGTCTCCGACAAACTCTTCACGAAACTTTCGAAACAGACGATCGAACGGCTGAATGTCGTGGTCCGTACCAAAAACTTGGGAATCATCTCCCGCAGGGTCCAGGCGGCCGGTTCGACGGGTATTCCTTCGCCGGACGACCTGGCAGTCATCATCTATACCTCCGGAACGACCTCGAAACCCAAGGGCGTGATGCTTACGCACAAGGCCCTGTGTGCGCAGGTGGATATCTCGGCCGCCATTTTTCCGATCGGCGGCGAAGATGTCTTTCTGTCGGTGCTGCCCCTTTCGCATACCTATGAATGCTCGATCGGCATGATCTATCCCTTCTCGATGGGAGCCCGGGTCGTCTATCTGGACCGTCCGCCTACGGCGTCGGCTCTGATGCCGGCCCTGCGTTCGGTGCGGCCCACGGTCATGCTCATCGTGCCGCTGATTATCGAAAAGATCTACCGCCATCAGGTTCTTGCCAAATTCCAGTCCAACGGCTTCTGGCGCACGCTTTACCGGGTGGGATTCCTGCGTCGTTACCTGCACCGCGTCGCCGGCAAGAAACTCATGAAACTTTTCGGGCGCCGGCTGCGGTTCCTCGGCATCGGCGGGGCGAAACTCGACCGCGGAGCCGAGCGGTTTCTGCTCGAGGCGCGTGTTCCCTATGCAATCGGTTACGGGCTGACGGAGACGGCGCCCCTGCTGGCCGGTGCGGCACCTTCGCAGGTGCGCCTCGGATCCACGGGCCCGCAGGCACCCGGAGTGCAGTTGCGTCTGGAAAATATCAATCCCGAGACGCGGCAGGGCGAGATTGTTGCCCTGACGCCGAGTGTTATGCTGGGCTACTACAAGAATCCCGAGGCGACGAAGGAGACCTTCACGGCCGACGGCTGGTTCCGCACGGGCGACCTGGGCGAGTTCGACAAGGACGGCTGGCTTTATATCAAGGGACGTCTGAAGAACATGATCGTGGGTCCCGGCGGCGAGAACATCTATCCCGAGGATATCGAGAGCGTGCTCAACTCGCATGTCTGCATCGCCGATTCGATCGTAACGGAGCATGAGGGACGTCTGGTCGCTCTGGTGCATTTCAACCGCGAGGAGATCGAGGCGATGATTGACGACTGGCGCGAAGAGTGGGAGACCCAGAAAGAGGCCTGGGAGGCGAAGACCGAGCAACTCAAGCAGGAGATTCTGGACTTCGTCAATGCCAAGGTCAATCGTTTTTCGCGTATTTCGGAGGTGGTCGAGGAGAAGGAGGAGTTTATCAAGACTCCGACGCACAAGATCAAGCGCTTCCTCTACAACAAGCGCGGCAAGGGAGCGGAGCCGGCAGCGAATGCCGGGCCGGATATTTCCGGTACGAAGCCGGAACGGAAGGCCTGATAGGGTCGAAAAGCGCATCGACGGCAATTCTGTGGCCTGTTTCGGCCGGACGGCCCGATTGAACGGGCGGATAACAAAAAAAGGATATCGGTCGGATATCCTTTTTTTTGTTTCTTGGATGGATCTACCATCCGGGGCGATGCAGCGGTCGGGGTTGCGTTGCCGACGGTTGCGGCCCGCATCGGTACACCGTGCCCGACTCTTCTGTGCGGGGTTTTCAGTCGGAGCGCTTACTCCGTAACCTCCTCGAACTGGTCCTTGCCAACGCCGCAGAGGGGGCATACCCAGTCCTCGGGAATATCCTCGAAGGCCGTTCCGGGGGCGATGCCGCCTTCGGGATCGCCTACTTCGGGATCATAAATCCATTCGCATACCGTGCAACGATACTTTTTCATCTCTGTTGATTTTAAAATTAGGGTGAATATTTCGTTTCCAAAATCATGCCCGATCGGGCATGGATCTTATTCCTTGTCGGATACCGCCTGTCCCGTTGCGGTTTCCTGCTCCATGCGCGCCTCGTCCTCCTCTTCTTCTTCCTCTTCGTCGGGGCGGTTTCCGCCCGGCGGGGTCAGTTCGGCCACGAGCCGGTCGGCGTCCGTGCAGGAGACGTAGAGCCGCTCTTCGTAGATATCGGTGATCTCGATGAAATTTTTCCACTCCGAGGCATAGAGCCGTACGCGGTCGAAACGCCGCAGATCGAGGAAATGTCCGTAATAGCCGAAGAATCCGTATCCGCCGAAAATCGGGATGAACCACTTCATGCGCCGGGGTTCCACCCGCCGTACGGAGGCGATTTCGTCGCGGCGCACCTCGGTGATGTCCAGCAGGCAGCGGATCTCCACACGATCCTCCGTAACGACGATCTTGCGCGGAATGGAGAGGGCCATCAGGGCGATGATTGCCCCGATGAACGAGGTGAACCAGGCCGAGAGATACCCGCCTTCGTACAGGTGGTAAAGCCACCATCCGAGCAGTCCGAACAGCGCCAGATAAACGGCGGCGCCGTAGTATGCCGACCGTCCGAAGCGGTATTTGTAGATGTGGGGTTCCATGTCCGGTGATCCGATGGTTATCGAGTGCGCTCCTTTTCGGCCTCGGCCGTCTCTTCCCGGGCCGCGAGCAGCGCCTCGGCAAGGATGAAATCTTCGGGAGTGGTGATCTTCAGGTTGCTGCGTTCGCCCTCGGAGAGGTGGATGCTTCCGCCCGCAGCCTCTACGACAGAGGCGTCGTCCGTGAAATCGGCGCGGTAGGGTCTGTCATAGGCCTTGCGCAGCAGCTCCGCCCGGAAAATCTGCGGGGTCTGGACGCTTCGGAACCGACGGCGGTCCACGATGTGCGAATCGGTGATCCGGTCCTCCGCATCCGCCTCCACCTCGCGCAGGGAATCGACTGCCGCGATGGCAGGAATGGCCGCGCCGTAGCATGTGGCATCTGCCGCCACGCGGCGGATCATCCCGACGCTTGCCAGCGGTCGTACGCCATCCTGCACGGCGATCAGCTCGGGATCGCTGCGGAGTGCCTCGATGCCGCGGCGGACCGAGTCGAAGCGTTCGGCGCCGCCGGTTGCGGTATGGTGCTTCGCCACATCGAAGCGGGCCGCGAAATCCGTCCAGAAGGCCGTATAACGCTCCGGCAGGACAACCACGATCTCGGCGCCGGGCAGGGCCTCGGCGCAGACATTGATCGTCCGGGCGAGTACCGGCATGCCGCCCAGCAGGGCGAACTGCTTGGGCAGCGTCCCTCCGCAGCGTGTGCCGCTGCCTCCGGCGACGATAATGACTCCCGTGCGTTCCATTGCTCTATTTTTTATCGGCGGTGCCGGTCTCCTGTGCCGGCTGCTCCGGCGTGGCGGCCGGGAGCACCAGCGAATCGAGCTGCGTGATACGCTCTTCGGGTTTCACGTCGCCGTTGAGCTCGGCCATGATCCGGTCGCGGACGAACTCGAACAGCGGCCGGTTCTCTTTAGAGATTGGCTCTGCAGGCTCCTGCGGCACCTTCATCGGGTCGATCGGCTTGCCGTTCTTCCAGATGCGGTAGTCGAGGTGCGGGCCCGTGGAGGCTCCTGTCGATCCGACGTAGCCGATGAGCTGTCCCTGCGAGACGTGCGTGCCCTGCGAAATCCCCTTGGCAAATCCGCTCAAATGGAGATATCCGGTCATGAGATTGCCGGGATGTTTGATTTTCAGTGTGTTGCCGCCTCCGCCTCCCCAGCCTTTGAAGACGACGACGCCATCGGCCACGGCATGCACATGCGTGCCTTTCGGTGCGGCGTAATCGACACCCGTATGGGGCCGGTAGACCTTGTATATCGGGTGTTTGCGGGCATAGGTGAAGCGCGAGCTGATACGCGTATACTTGAGCGGAGCCTTCAGCAGCTGCTTGCGCAGGCTGCCGCCGTCGGCCTCCCAATACTGGATCTTGCCGCCCTGGCGGAAGGGAATGGCGTAATACTCCTTGCCGCTCTGCGTGAATTTCGCGCCCCAGATACGGCCGATGCCCACCGACACCGTGTCGTCGATGAAGCGTTCGTCGTAGATGACCGTGAAGGAGTCGCCTTTCTGGATGCCGAAGAAATCGACGGTCCACTGGTAGATGTCCTCCATCTCGGCGGCCAGCGCGTAAGGCAGGTTGTGTTCCATGATCGATCCCCAGAGCGAAGAGGAGATCACGGCGCTCTTCTTCGTGCGTCGGAGCGTGCAGGGTTTCGTATCCTTGCGGATCGAGACCGAGTCATTCTCGTGGAATCCGAAGACGACATATTCGGTCGTGGAGATTTCGTAGGCCAGGTAGTCCAGATGCGGGGCGTAGAGCGAGTCCTCGTGGATGAAGCAGGTGTAGGGATGCCCTGCGCGGATATTGCGCAGCGGGAAAATCTCCTTGGCGTCCCGGTCGAGCCGGTCGATCGTCTGGGCCGATACGCCGTATCCGCCGAGGATCTTTCCCAGGGTCTCGCCCGAGCCCACCTCGCCCGTTTCGAGACGGTAGGCGTCGGCGTCGATGCCGTATACAAGGTTCCGGGGAGCTTCTTCTTCGCCGCCCGTTTCGTTTTCGGCCGTATCGGTCCGGCCGCAGGCTCCTGCAGCCCACAGCAGCAGAAGACATATCGCGGTTTTCAGGATCTTCATAATAGTGCAAAATTAGAAAAAAAACGGAGGATCGCGAATTTTAGTCTTCCTTTTCTTCCGGCTTTTCGCCGGTATCCGGTAATTTGCGGGGGCGGATTTTGTTTTCCCGGGAAAAAGGACTATCTTTGAACGATTCATAGTCTTTAGCGAACGAACGATGTTGAAATGCCTGCTTGCGCCGGTGGCGGTTCTTTATAAAGCGGGGGTGATGTTCCGTCATCGCCTCTTCGACTGGGGCATTCTCAAAAGCGAGAAGTTCGATATCCCGATCATCTGCATCGGCAACATCACCGTCGGCGGCACGGGCAAGACGCCCATGGCCGAGATGGTGATCGACTACATGGCGCAGCACTACCGTGTGGCGCTGCTTTCTCGCGGGTACGGGCGCCGCACGAAGGGTTATCTGGAGGTCCGCACCGATTCCCATTATCGCGATGTGGGCGACGAGCCGCTGCAGATCAAGCGCAAGTTCCCCGAGACGACGGTCGTTGTGTGCGAGAAACGCGCCGAGGGAATCCGGCGCCTGCGAGCCGAACACCCCGAAGTGAACCTCATCGTCATGGACGACGGCTTCCAGCACCGCTATGTGGAGCCGAAGATCAACGTGGTGATGATCGACGCCACGCGCCCCGTGCAGCACGACCGCATGCTGCCGTTAGGTACCCTGCGTGACCTTCCGGAGCAGTTGCACCGCGCGCATTACTTCATCGTTACGAAGTGCCCCGAGCGCATGGCGCCCATCGACCGGCGGATCCTGCGCAAGGTGCTGATCCAGGTTGCCTACCAGCGGGTCTATTTCACGCGTTTCGAGAGTTTTATGCCCCAGCCGCTCTATCCCGACGAGGTTCCCCGCGAGCCGCTGGCGCAGGGCCGGAGTGTGATCGCCCTTTCGGGCATCGGCAATCCGCGGCCCTTCGTGCAGTCGCTTGCCGAGCGTTACCGCGTCGTTGCCGAGATGACGCTCGATGACCACCACGTCTACAAGGTGCGGGACATGCACGCTCTCGAGGCGCTTCTTGCCGGGCATCCGGGCGCGGTTATTGTTACGACCGAGAAGGATGCCGTGAAAATGATGCGCCGGGAGAAGATCCCCGCCTCGGTTCGCCGCGCTTTGTATTACCAACCGATCAATATTTCGTTCATAGAGGATTCGGCAACGGATTTTCTGCAAAAACTCGAAGAAGATGTTAGAGGAAATTAAGAACACCGCCGCATTCATCCGCTCCCGACTCGGGGAGTTCCGTCCCGAGGTGGGTATCGTGCTCGGCACGGGTCTGGGCGATTTCGCCGACCGCATTGCGGCACACACGATCATTGACTATAAGGAGATTCCCGGATTCCCCGTCTCGACGGTCGAGGGCCACAAGGGCCGTCTGATCTTCGGCGAGATCGGCGGACGGCGTGTTGTCGCCATGCAGGGACGTTTCCACTATTACGAGGGCTACACGATGCAGCAGGTAACCTTCCCGATCCGCGTCATGCAGCAGCTGGGTATCCGCTACCTGTTCGTGTCGAACGCCTCGGGCGGCATCAACACCTCGTTCCGCACGGGCGACCTGATGGTCATCACCGACCACATCAACCTGATGCCCAATCCGCTTATCGGCCCGAACCTTGCGGAACTGGGACCCCGCTTCCCGGACATGCACAACTGTTACGACAGGGAGCTCATCGCCGCCGCCACGCTTATCGCCGAGGAGGAGGGGATCAAGCTCCAGTACGGTGTTTATGTCGGCGGCACGGGCCCGACCTTCGAAACGCAGGCCGAATACCGCTATTTCAAGGCCATCGGCGGCGATGCTGCGGGCATGTCCACCGTTCCCGAGGTGATCGTGGCGCGCCACATGTCGATCCCCGTCTTCGGCGTCTCGGTCATTACGAACTGCGGCCTTTCGGACGAGGTCGGCGACCATGAGGACGTGCAGCGTCAGGGCCGCAAGGCCGGGGCGAAGATGCAGACGCTCTTTATCCGTATGATTGAAAATCTCAAATAGCAATATGGTAAACAAGGTAATTCTGGTGGGCAACGTAGGCCTCGATCCCGAGGTCCGCACGCTCGAGGGGGGTGCGAAGGTCGCCCGCATCCGCCTGGCTACGACGGAACGGCTCTACGACCGCGCGTCGAACGAAACGAAGGAGCATACCGAGTGGCATACGATCACTTTGTGGCGCGGTTTGGCCGATGTCGTGGACCGCTATGTGCGCAAGGGCACGCAGCTTTACATCGAAGGGCGCCTGCGTACGCGCGAATGGATGGACAAGGACAACAACAAACGCTATACGACCGAAATTCTGGCCGATACGATGAACCTGCTGGGCCGCCGTAGCGACAACCCCGCATCGGAGGGTTCCGCCCCGGCATACGGAGGTGCGCAGGGCGCTTCCTCCTACGGACAGCAGGGAGGTTATGCACAGCCGCGTCCGGCTGCCGCGCCGCAATCCCAGCCGCAGCAACCGACCGTTCCGGCCGACGATCCCGACGATTTGCCGTTTTAATCGTTCCCTTTAAGTGCGGGAGCTCCGGAGGGTCCAGGACTCTTCGGAGTTTTTTGTAAGAAATGATGTTGGTCCTGTGGATCGCCGCGGCGGTTTCGCGGGCATGAAATCAGATTGTTCCCACCATGAAAAAGATCGAAAATCCCTGGCGGGGGATGAAAGGGTATCGCTGCTTCGGCTGCGACCCGCACAGCGAGCAGGGGCTCCGCATGGAGTTCTATGAGGACGGCGAGGAGATCGTGAGTGTCTGGCATCCCCGCCCGGAGTTTCAGGGTTGGGTGGATACGCTCCATGGAGGCATCCAGGCAACGCTGGCTGACGAGATCAGCAGCTGGGTGGTTTTCCGTAAGTTCCAGACCAGCGGCGTTACCTCGCGCATGGAGGTGCGCTACCACCGGCCGATCCATACCACCGACGAACGTATTGTCCTGCGTGCCGCCGTGCGGCAGCAGCGGCGCAACCTGGTCGAGATCGGCGTGCGGATCTTCGATGGTGCCGGGACCCTCTGCACCGAGGCAACCTGCCTCTATTTCCTCTTTCCGAAGGAGAAGGCGCGCGAGGAGTTCCACTTCTGCGACTGCAGCGTCGCGGACGGGGAGGTCGATCCGCTGCACGATAAATAAGCGAAGAGCGGCGCGTTATGTAACGCGCCGCTCCTTTGTCTTTCGGTTGCCGTCAGGCCTCCTCCGCGAGCCGGTACTGCACACACTCGATGCCGACACGGCGCAGCAGCTCCAGTCCCTCCTCCGAACGGTAGTCGTCCGAATAGACCACCCGCTTGATGCCCGCCTGGATGATGAGCTTCGAACACTCGATGCAGGGGGCGGCGGTGATGTAGAGCGTCGAGCCGTCGCAGTTGTTGGCCGACTTGGCGACCTTCGTGATGGCGTTGGCCTCGGCATGCAGCACATAGGCCTTGGTCTTGCCGCTCTCGTCCTCGCAGATGTTCTCGAAGCCGGCCGGCGTGCCGTTGTATCCGTCCGAGATGATCATCCGGTCCTTGACGATCAGCGCCCCGACCTTGCGGCGCACGCAGTATGAATTTTCGGCCCAGATGGCCGCCATGCGCAGGTAGCGCAGGTCCAGCTGATGCTGTTTCTCCTCCTGATAACCCATCGTTGTCGCTTTTGAGTGGTTCGCGGGGCCCGAAGATTCCGGATCCTCCGGAATCCCCGACTCCGGAGCCGGTTTACAATCCCTTGCCGTGGCAGTTCTTGTACTTCTTGCCCGATCCGCAGGGGCAGGGATCGTTGCGGCCTACCTTCTTCTCGACATGCACCGGCATGGGCTTCGACTTCTCCTGTTGTCCGGCCTGTGCCGCGGCCTGCATGCGCGAAGCCTGGAGCTTGTTCACGTCGATCTTGGCGCGGCGCTCGCGCTCCATCTGCTGGCGTTTTGCCTCCTCGGCGCTCTGTTCCCGCACGGGAACATAGGCCTTGTCGAGGATCGAGAGCACCTCGCGGTTCACCTTGATGAGCATCTTCGAGAAGAGCCCGAACGACTCGAACTTGTAGATCAGCAGCGGGTCTTTCTGCTCGTAGGTGGCGTTCTGCACGCTCTGGCGCAGGTCGTCCATCTCGCGCAGGTGCTCGCGCCAGGCATCGTCGATCGTGGTGAACATCACCACCTTCGAGAAGACCTTGTAGATCTCGGCGCCGTCCGTATCCTTGCATTTCTGCAGGTTTACGGGGATGTTGTATCCGAGGTGCCCGTCCGTGAGCGGGAAGTAAATGTTCGTATCCATCTGATCCTTGCGGTCCTCGTAGACGCGCTGCATGATGGGACGGACCGTGTCGGCCACAGCCTTTGCACGGCGGGCGTAGGTCTCCTTGAGGGCCTTGACGATCGCCTCGACCAACTCTTCGGGTTTGGCGTCGGCATATTCCGCCTCGCTCATCGGCAGCTCTACGGCCACCTGGCGGATGAGCTCCATGCGGAACTCATCGTACTCGATGCCGCGGGCCTCCTCGACGAAGTTGTCCGCAAAGTCGTACATGATGTTGTTCAGGTCGATCTCGATACGTTCGCCGTAGAGGGCGTGGCGGCGGCGCGTGTAGATCACCTCGCGCTGCGAGTTCATCACGTCGTCGTATTCGAGCAGGCGTTTGCGGATGCCGAAGTTGTTCTCCTCGACCTTCTTCTGGGCGCGCTCGATGGCTTTGGTCATCATGCCGGCCTGGATCACCTCGCCCTCCTTCAGACCCATGCGGTCCATCATGGCGGCGATACGTCCCGATCCGAACAGACGCATCAGGTCATCCTCGAGCGAGACGAAGAACTGCGACGATCCCGGGTCGCCCTGACGTCCGGCACGACCGCGCAGCTGGCGGTCCACACGGCGGCTTTCGTGGCGTTCCGTACCGATGATCGCCAAACCTCCGGCGGCTTTCACCTCGGGCGTGAGCTTGATGTCGGTACCGCGGCCGGCCATGTTGGTCGCGATGGTAACCTGCCCGGCGCGGCCCGCCTCGGCCACAACCTGGGCCTCCAGCGCGTGCTGCTTGGCATTCAGCACGTTGTGCTTGATGCCCCGCAGCTTGAGCATGCGGCTCAACAGCTCCGAGATCTCGACCGAGGTCGTACCTACCAGTACCGGGCGTCCTTCACCCACGAGCCGTACGATCTCCTCGATCACGGCGTTGTACTTCTCGCGCTTGGTCTTATAGATGAGGTCCTGACGGTCGTCGCGGATCACCGGGCGGTTCGTCGGGATGACGACGACGTCGAGTTTGTAGATGCTCCAGAACTCCGAAGCCTCCGTTTCGGCTGTACCGGTCATACCGGCCAGCTTGTGGTACATGCGGAAGTAGTTCTGCAGGGTGATCGTGGCGAAGGTCTGCGTCGCCGCCTCGACCTTCACATGCTCCTTGGCCTCGATGGCCTGGTGCAGACCGTCCGAATAGCGGCGGCCGTCGAGAATACGTCCCGTCTGCTCGTCCACGATCTTCACCTTGTTGTCCATGACCACATACTCCACGTCCTTCTCGAACATGGCGTAGGCCTTCAGCAGCTGGTTCACCGTGTGCACGCGCTCCGACTTGATCGCGTAGTCGTTGATCACCTCGTCGCGCTTGCGGGCCTTCTCCTCTGCGTCGAGAGTGCTCTTTTCGAGTTCGGCCACCGCGGCGCCGATGTCGGGCAGCACGAAGAAACCGTCCTCCTTGAAGTATTTCGAGAGCTCCTCATGACCCTTGTCCGTCAGCTCCACCGAGTTGAGCTTCTCGTCGATGACGAAGTAGAGCGGGTCGGTGATCTCGGGCATGCGGCGGTTGTTGTCCTGCATGTAGATGTTCTCGGTCTTCTGCATCAGGGCTTTGATGCCCGGTTCGGAGAGGTACTTGATCAGCGGTTTGTATTTCGGCAGGCCCTTGTGCACGCGGTAGAGCTTGATGCCGCCCTCCTCGGTCTTGCCGTCGGTGATGAGCTGCCGGGCCTCGGCCAGCAGGTTCGTAACGAAGTTGCGCTGCAGGTTGTAGAGGTGCTCGATCGAGGGCTGGTACTGCTCGAAGAGCTGGTCGTCGCCCTTGGGCACGGGACCCGAGATGATGAGCGGCGTACGGGCGTCGTCGATCAGCACCGAGTCGGCTTCATCGACGATGGCGTAGTGGTGCTTGCGCTGCACGAGGTCCTTGGGCGAGGAGGCCATGTTGTCGCGCAGATAGTCGAAACCGAACTCGTTGTTCGTACCGAAGGTGATGTCGGCCATGTAGGCCTTGCGTCGTGCCTCGGAGTTGGGCTGGTGCTTGTCGATGCAGTCTACCGAAAGCCCGTGGAACTGGTAGAGCGGGCCCATCCATTCGGAGTCTCGCTTGGCCAGATAGTCGTTCACCGTAACCAGATGCACGCCTTTTCCGGCCAGGGCGTTGAGGAAGACCGGGAGCGTTGCCACGAGGGTCTTGCCCTCACCCGTGGCCATCTCGGCAATGTTGCCTTCACGCTCGCGCTCGCCGAGCTTCTTGGCCGGGTTCTTCTTGCTGCGCGTCAGCACCACGCCGCCGAAGAGCTGGCAGTCGTAGTGGATCATGTCCCATTTCGTGTCGTTGCCTCCGGCCATCCAGTGGTTGGCGTAGACGGCCTTGTCGCCCTCAATCGTTACGAAATCGCGCGTGGCGGCCAGTTCGCGGTCGAAGTCGTTGGCCGTAACGACCACCGTGTCGTTCTGTGCGAAACGCCGGGCCGTGTCCTTCATGATGGCGAAGGCCTCGGGAAGGATCTCGTCGAGCTTGTCCTCGATGCGGTCGTCGATGCGCTTGGTCGTCTCGTCGATCTCCTTCGAGATCTTCTCCTTCTCCTCGAGTGATGTCTCGGGCTGTTCGAGGCGGATCTTGAGCTCGGCGATGCGCTGCTCGTCCTGAGCGATGTAGTCGGCGATCTGCTGCTTGAGCGCCCGGCTGCGGGCACGCAGTTCGTCGTTCGAGAGCGCCTCGATCGAGGGATAGACGGCCTTGATCTTATCGACGTAGGGCTGAATCTGTTTGCGGTCTTTCTCGGCTTTGGAGCCGAAAACGGCTTTGATTACACTTGCAAGAATATCCATGTTTCAGTTTGTTGTTTTCAATACGGGTTGTAAATCCTACAAAAGTAGTGATTTTTTTCTGAAAACGCAAAATATCGGGCGCAGGATGCGGCTCGTTGTTGCAATGTGGTGCGGAATGGAGTGAAAATGGTGCGGAAAGGCTTTTCCGGCGGCTCTCAATCCGCCTGTTTTTCGGAGTCGCAGGTCCGGAGGATCCGACGTCCGACGGGGCACTCCGCACAGCGCTTTGCAGCGCAGTATTCGGTGGCGAGCTGCAGCAGCGCCTGCGACTCGAAGGCGTTGCGGATCGGTACGCCCGTCTGCTGCCAGGCCCGCATGAAGCGGTTGTCCTCGGCCGGGAGGCGTTCGAGCAGCGACAGGGCGCTGTCGCGCAGCCGCTCGTCGCCCGTACTGCTGCCGTAGGCGAACTGCAGCACGGCAACCAGGTTGATACCGATGATGTGGGCCTTGAAGGCGCCGAGCCGTTTGGGACTCTCGTCGCTTGCGGCACCCGGCACATGGTGCGTGCGCCAGTAGGGCGAGGCTTCGATGCAGAAAAGCGTGCGGATGTCGCCTTCGGTGCGGCAGGCCATCGTGCGGGCCATTACGAATTCGTCCTGCGTGAAGAACTGCGCCGCCTGTGCCAGCCGCAGGACCGGATGGTTCGCCGGACGGATGTTGCCCATCTCCCACGCCGAGGCGTCCATCGGTTCGATGCCGTATTTGGCCGCGAGGTGCTCGAATTCGCGCCGCAGATCGAGCGTATAGTCGTCGTGGCGGTAGAGATCCAGCAGTCCCGAAGCGCCGAACAGCATCGCCTCGACGGCGTGGGGTGCGAGGCGTTCGCGCAGGACGGTCCGGTAGGGTACGCGCCGGGCCAGCGAAAGGTAAGCCTCCTGGTTCTGGCGGTCGCCGAGCGTGCGGAAGTAAAGCAGGTAGAAGGTCTGGTTCCAGTTGTCGTCGGCCTCCTTGCGGAGTGCCTCGATGAGGCGCATCTTGCGGGCCAGGCGGTCGAAGAGCAGTGCCGTGAAAAGCTCGGTGCGCTGCAGGTCGTCCAGCCCGGCAAGATATCCGCCGCAGGCATACGTTCCGGCATCTGCCTCGAGCCGGGCGAGGATCCGTTCGGCCGCCGTCGTCTCCATCCTTACAGCATGTTGAGTTCGATGAGTGCCTCCTCGGACATCATGCTCTTGTCCCAGACGGGATCGAACGTGAGAATGACATTCACCTTCTTCACGCCCTTGACCTTGGCGACCTGCTGATTGACATCCTCGACGAGCATGTCGGCCATCGGGCAGTTGGGTGCCGTGAGCGTCATGCGGATCGTCGCCACACCGTCGGGCGTATAGTCGATCTCGTAGACGAGCCCCAGGTCGTAGATGTTCACGGGGATTTCGGGGTCATAGACGTTTTTCAGCGTCAATACGATCTCCTTTTCGACTTCAAGTATCTCTTCGGGTGTCATGTGCGTTTACTCTTTTTTGCTTGCGAAGGCCAGGGCGTACAGGCGCATCTGCTTGACCATCGCCGCCAGTCCGTTGGCCCGTGTGGGCGACAGGTTGGCGCTCAAGCCGATGGCGTCGATGAAATAGAGATCGGTGTCGAGCACCTCCTGCGGCGAGCGTCCGTTCAGCACGCGGATGAGCAGGGCGATGATGCCCTTGGTGATGATGGCGTCGCTGTCCGCAGCATAGAAAATCTTTCCCTCTTCCATCCGGGCATCGACCCACACGCGGGACTGGCACCCTTCGATGAGGTACTTTTCGGTGCGGTGCTCCGGTGCGATGGCCGGCAGCGAGTCGCTCAAGCCGATCAGATAGTCGTATTTGTCGAGCCAGTCGTCGAATACCGAGAACTCCTCGATGATCTCATCCTGAATCTTGTCCATGGTCTTTGGTTTATAAATCCACGATTTCGGGCAGCAGGTCCCCTTCGGCGGCGGCCGGTTCGGTGATCCCGGCCAGCCGTGCCAGCGTCGGAGCCACGGAAGTCATCTCCACGCGGCGGTTCACATGCTGTTGCCCGGCTCCCGTGCCGTAGAAGATGAGCGGCACCTCGGTGTCGTAGCCGTACATCGACCCCGACATCGAGCGGCATGCCTCGCGCTCCTCGATCCATCCGGGCATGAGGTTGATTACCACGTCGCCCGAACGGCGGGGGTAGAAACTGTTCTGCATGCGGCGGGCATATCCGCTTCCGAAATAGCTCGAACGCATCGCCGTGGCCGAGATGGCGTGCGAGACGCCGCGGAACTGCATGGCGAAGATCGCCACCTCGTTCTGGACTTCGGCCAGATTCAGTCCCCGTTCGTAGATGAGGTTGTGGTTGAGCCAGATGCCCCGGTCGCCGTAGGTTACGACCCAGTTGCCCGTGCCGTAGCGGACGTTGAGGAATCCGTTTACGATCACCTCGAACTGCCGGGCGTTGAAGCGGTCCGGCTCCTCGAGCGCCAGGTCGTAGGAGGGGCTTGTGCCGTGGTCCGAGGTGAGTACGACCGTAACGTTCCCGTTTTTGACCTGTGCGAAGAGAAAGGTGAGAAAATCCTCCAGATCGCGGTCCAGCCGGTAGTACATGTCCTCGACCTCCACCGATTCGGGCCCGTAGGCCTCGCTGATGCGGCGCGAGGCGTCGAGACAGATGTTCAGCAGGTCGGGCGTCGCGTCCTCTCCGAGTTTGTACTGGGCGACGAGCTGCTTGGCGAGGCCCAGCACGGCCGTATTGCCTGCCGGTGTCCAGAGCAGCCGCTGGTAGTCATCCTCCAACACGAGCCCTCCACCCTCGGGGCGGGGCGTTTCGCCGCGTTTGCCCTTCTTTTCGGGAAAGACGATCTGCAGGTTGCGCGTATTGACATAGCGCTCGCGGCCGAGCAGCGGGCGCCACTCTGTGGCGATGTAGGAGAGGTTGTAGCGTTCGTCGTTGCTGCGGTCGATCCATTCGGGAACTCCGGCGGCGTAGTAGAGCGAGGTGGTCCAGTCGCACCTCACCGGATCGAGCCAGAAGACCTCGCCTCCGCGGCCGGCCAGCATGGCGGCCGAAGCGGCTTCGGCGGCGACGGTCGCCGTACGGCTCTCGGGCCGCTGACGCCGGAAGGTCTCCGAAAGTGTCGGAGCAATGAGGTGATAGGCTCCCGGGCCTTTGCGCCCGTCGGTGAGCGAAACGATGCCGTTCGAGGTGTAGTCCACCCACTGGTCGCCGATGATGCCGTGGGTCGAGGGCAGGGCGCCTGTCGAGAGCGTGGCCAGCGAGACGGGGGTCGTGGTCTGCTGGAAGTCGTAGCGGCTGTCCGTATAGACCGTGCCGCCCTGCATCAGGCGGCGGAATCCTCCTTCGCCGAAGTTGGCGGCGTAGCGTCCGAGATCCTCGGCGCGCATCGACCCGACAACGATCTGGACGATCAGACGGGGCGGTTCGGCGCAGAAGCTCCGGGTGGCCGTGAAGAGGGCTATGGCGAGTAAAATCAGTTTCTTGTTCATGGCTTGTATCGAATCGGCCGCAAATTTACGAATTTATTTCGATACATCGGCGGGAATATTCCTTGTCGGCCCGAAAATCGGGCCCTTCGAGAGCGGCGATCCGTTCCAGCTGGCGGCGGCAGAAATCCCGGTGGGCGCGGCTCTGCGGATCGCGGGGCCGATGGGCCGCCGCGGCGACGATCTCCTCGACGGCGGGCTGGAGCTTTCGGGCCGTTTCGGTAAGGGCTGCGGCGACGAACCGCTCCCAGATATACTCCACGGCTTGCGGGGCGGGGTGCACCAGGTCGTCGGCATAGAAACGGTAGTCGCGCAGGTCGTCCAGGAGAATTTCGTAGGAGGGGAAGTAGGCGACGCGGCGGAAACGTCCGGCAAGTTCTTCGGCGGCCAGGCGCAGCGTCGCCTTGCTCACGGCGTTGCCCGCAAGACCGTCGCCCAAGTGGCGTACGGGGCTTACCGTAAGGAGCAACTCCTTGTCGGCAAGCGGCCCTTCGATAAGTTCCGAGAGTGTCCCGACGATCTCCTCGACCGAAACCATCCGGCGGGTGAACTCCGCGGCGGGACGGCGGTGGCAGTTGGCGACAACCTCGCCGTTCCGTTCATAGACCCAGGCTGTGCCGAGCGTCAGGATCACCCGGTCGGCCGTGCGGAGCGCCTCGGCTCCCGCCGTGCGGGCGGCGTTCATGCGGCGGAGCGCCTCCTCGGCCGTCGGTACCGCAAAGTCGCCGTGGAATCCGAAGTGGAACCACCGCTCCGCATCGTGCTGCAGTTCGTCGCGCCGGACCTCCGTGCCGAATGCTCGGACGGCCGCGGCGATCGACAGCGGATTGAAGAGGATGCCCGTGGGGTTGGCCGTAACGTGGAACCGGGCGCGTGCAAGACGGTCGGCGATATGCGTGGCGAAGCATGAGCCGAGGGCTAACGTGCGGTTCTCATAGCCGAAGCGCACGTCCAGCGGTGCGATCTCGATTTCGGTGCGGAATTTCATACGGCAAAAATAGAAAATTCCTATCTTTGTTGTATGATTCTGCAAGCGAACTGTAAAATAAATCTGGGTCTTGACATCCTGCGGCGGCGTGCGGACGGCTACCACGATCTCGAGACGGTGATGTTTCCCGTCGCGGAGCTCTGCGACGAGGTGGAGGTTCTCCGTACGGAGGGGCTCGGCGCGACCTTTCGCGCGGAGGGGATCGCCGTGGACTGTGCCCCCGAGGAGAATATCTGCCTGAAGGCCTTCCGCCTCATGCAGCGCCGTTACGGCGTGGAGGGCGTTTCGATCCGGTTGTTGAAGCGCGTTCCGTTCGGAGCGGGGCTGGGCGGCGGATCATCCGACGGCACGGCCGTGCTGTGGGCGCTCGACGCGCTCTTCGACCTGCGGCTTCCGGAGCGGGAGCTCATCGCCTGCGCCGCCGAACTGGGCAGCGACACGGCCTTCTTCGTGCGCAACACGCCCCAGCTGTGTACGGGCCGCGGAGAGGTGATGGAGCCCTTCGACCTGCACCTGCAGGGGCTGACGCTCGTCGTGGTGAAGCCCGCGGAGGGGGTCTCGACCCGCGAAGCCTATGCCGGCGTGTGCCCCCGCGTGCCGGCGCAGCCGCTTGCGGAACGGCTGCGGCGTCCCGTATCGGAGTGGCAGGGGACGGTAACCAACGATTTCGAGACCTCCGTATTTGCCGCACATCCCGCCATCGGCGGGCTCAAGCAGCGGCTTCTGGATGCCGGGGCCCTCTATGCTTCGATGTCGGGGAGCGGCTCGGCGGTCTTCGGACTCTTCGAAGCGCCCGATCCGCAGATTCCGCTGCAGGAGGGGGAGTTCCTCCACCGGGAGCGGATCCGATGACCGGCTGAAAAAAACGGCTGCCCGCATAAGGCAGCCGTTTTTCTTTTCGGAAGATTTCGGTTATTCGGCCCCTCCGACAGGGATCTTGGCGACGCGCCGCTCGTGGCGTCCCCCCTCGAATTCGGCGGCGAAGAAGGCCTCGAGCATCTTGACCGCTTCGTCGTTGGTGATGAAGCGCGCCGGGAAGACGATGACGTTGGCGTTGTTGTGGCGCCGGATGAGCGTAGCCACTTCGGGCTCCCAGCACAGTCCGGCGCGGATGCCCTGGTGCTTGTTGAGCGTCATGGCCATACCTTCGCCCGAGCCGCAGAGGGCGACGCCCTGCGTCAGCTCGCCCGCCTCGATCGCCTCGGCCAGCGGATGCGCATAGTCGGGATAATCGACGCTCTCCGGCGAGTGGGTGCCGAAATCCAGCACCTCGTAACCCATGGCTCCGAGGTAGCCTACCAAAAACTCCTTCATTTCGTAGCCCGCGTGGTCGCAGGCGATGCCGATCTTGCTCATGCTCTGTTCGCTTTTTTATGATGCCGCAAATATAATGCAACCGATTGCCATTGCCAAATTTCCCCGGGGCTTTTCGCCGTGCAGCCCGACAATGCCGCTCCGTTTGCGTTCATCCGGATAATTTCCCTATTTTTGCCCCATGAAATCGCTTTTGGTCGTTCTCGGAGCCTTGTGTCTCGTGCTCGGCGTGGTCGGCATCTTCGTGCCGCTGCTTCCCACAACGCCCTTTCTGCTGCTGGCGGCGGCCCTGTGGCTGCGCTCCTCGCCGCGGCTTCATGCCTGGCTGCTTTCGCACGGCCGGCTGGGGACCTATATCCGCGATTTCCATGAGAAACGGGCCATTCCCCTGCATGCCAAGATCCTTTCGGTAACGCTTCTGTGGGCTTCGATGTTCTACTGCATCGTCTCCGTGGTCGATCGCTGGTGGTGGGCACAGCTCCTTCTGCTGGCCGTGGCCGCCGGTGTTACCCGGCATATCCTTTCGTTCGCCACGCTCCGCAAATGATTGCTCAAAGGGTCGGAATCCCTTCGGAATCCTGCCGCTCCTCGGCGCACAGTTCCGTCATGCGGTAGTGTACCGTGTAGTCGCCTGCCGCTTCGTCGTACAGGGCGACGGGGCGGACCCGGATGCGTGCCTCGTAACCCGGCTTGAAAACGAAGCCCTCGATCTTCCGCGGAAAGGGCTGCCACTGCGGCTCGTCGTAGCGCAGATCGCGGATCCACCAGGTTTCGGGATCTGCGTCGGCGAGCACGGAGGCGACGAGCAGCTCGTATTCGGTGCTGAACGTCATGGGATCGACTGCGCATGCCGCCCGGGTGCGGGAGAGTTGCTTTTCCAGCGTGCATCGGCGGCTGGGCCCGTCGGCGGGCGGATTGGCGATCGGGTCGATGCGCACGCGCAGCACCGTTTCGTATCCCCGTTCGAAGGTGAAGCCCGCAATGGATTCCGCCGAGGCCTCCCAGGATGCCGATACTCTCTTTTTCAGGATATAGGCCGGAACGTGCCCGAAGCCCGAGGCAATCCCCGCCACCCCTTTTTCGGAGGCGACGGTCCAGATCTCGGTGCGCGATGCGTCGTCGCACTCGCAGGAGCCCAACATGAAGGGCAGCAGCAGGAAAAGAAGCAGTTTCTTCATGTTGTCAGGTTTTAAGGGCGAAGTTTTCATGTAAGAAACGGATCGGATGCCGTAATACTGCATTCGCGTCTCCGAAAAAAATGGGGTTGTCTAACAAGTTTTAGGCAGCCTCTTTTTTATGCGAAATTAGTTTATTT
>ERZ1664515.20-NODE-20-length-38131-cov-9.208031_pt1 | contig 38131 bp, 38 predicted proteins | sample MGYA00575335_ERZ1664515 | MGnify/ENA primary metagenome ERZ1664515 (study PRJEB40874, sample SAMEA4040737) | Gallus gallus | biome: gut; material: content | place: India | collected 2016-01-01 | study: EMG produced TPA metagenomics assembly of PRJEB14491 data set...
GAACTATTTAAATTACGTACTTTCATATATAACCAACCGTTTTTGCATCATTATTTTTTAAACAGGCTCTATAATAACACCCATATCTTTTTCTATATCACGTATCAATTTAGTCAATGGACGACAATGAACATTCTTATCGTCAGAATACGTTCCAAACACAAAACGATGGAGTGCATCTTTATTATATAGTTCCGGAAAATTCTTTATAAATAAATCTTTATATGTGTCATCATATGCTTTGCACCGCCAAATCGTCTCCTCTGCCACATCCTTTACCGCTGCATAGGTTGAATCTATCATAAAATCTTTTTCATGAGCTTTTGCCAATTGACAGTTCGTTAAATTATGTACATCAGACGGAATCAAGTGGATATTGATATATTGGGGATTAAATCTACGTTTCCTTAAATATAAATGAGGTTTTGCCAACAAATGAAATGGATGCAATTCATTAGAGTCAGTGGTATATAATCCAAAATCAGCGGTAGCAGTATTTTTGCCGTGATTACATGTTGGGCAACTAGGCTGCAAATTATAGAATGTTGTACATAAATAAGGATACCTTGACTTGGGGAAACGATGATCTAACTCATACAATCCCTTACTATGGTCAATGGTAAGAGCATACTGCATATTACAATATACGCAAGTCCTAATTCCCATAGCCTCAATGATGGGAACCATTATTGGACGAACTATCTTCTCATAGTGCATTGCATCAACTATCAACTCCCAAAATTTCTTCGTCTTTAAGCCGGGTCTTTGTCCACCGACTTGTTTATGATAAACAAGTTCTTTATCGAGTTCTACATGCTGAAATAAAACTCCTTCATATTTGTTTATATAGTTTTGAAAATGTTGGGGTTGAAGAACCAACAAGTTCATTGTCTCGTCTTCTGCATTGTCATAATCGTTAGCAATTTCTTCTACATATGCCTTATATTCATTGAGAACATCAGGCGGAAGGCGGTTATTTACATTGTAAGTATCAAGCGTTACTTTTATTTTCCGCAACTTAGTCGGCACGTCAAGATGGTATCCACGAAAAGCTTGCTCATACATTTGTGCATATTTCAGGATGTCATCGTTAATCAATATTCTGTCCATGATAGTGTTTCCTTATAAGTCAGTAACGCAGTGAGCTGCTGCTTGAGGAACTTGTCTCCGATCAAGGCTATCTCCTGTTTTAGGTCCTCAATATTTCGATCAATCTCCTTTTTTCCATAGGATTCTATGTCTGCTAGCAACTTTTGCATTCTTTCCAAAGCATAATCACCCATGAAGGTTTTATCCAAAAAGAAACTCTGGTGTAAAATGTCGTTTACGTTAGCGGCATAGGGATTAACAGACACATCATCATTCACACATTGTCCATTTTTCAGATACAGTATGTTTTGTTGCGGTATATCACTCAGGATAAAGGGTGAATGCGTTGCAATAATAATGCAAATAGAGCAATACTTGTTAAAACGGAACTTTGCGAGCATATTCCGCAAACGGCTGATAAATTGCCTTTGATACTCTGGATGAAAACAAATCTCCACTTCATCAAGCACAAGCATCATATTGCGATAACGAACTCTGCGAGAATCTTGCACACTCATCAAGTTAATTATATGATATATAAAGGTACCACAGGTATAGAGCAATTGTCGTTCTCCACTACTCATACGACTTAAACTTATAGCAGTCCCATCATCTTTCTTCAACTTTATATCAATACTAAAAACCGCTGGAGGTAGTATTTTTGTCAACTCGCGTAGGTTTGAGGGGGACTTCTGAATTAAACCATGTACTTCCAAATTCTTTTGGTAAAAATTAAAAGTAAAAGTGCGATTAAACCCTCGTTCCATCCCAACGTTACACTTAATCAAATTGATAAAATTCTCTGCCTGTCGGAACTTAATTGTAATATGAGACTTGTCTTTCTTAATTGCATCAACAAGATTGTGAATCCGTTCGGAATAGCACTCTCCTCCTTGAAAATAGGATTCAAGATTACCAAAATCTTCATACTTGTAGTAGGTAGGATATTTGGATGCAATAGAAAGCACTTTATAAACCATGTAGAGAGCAACATCCCTAATGACGCACTTTGTAAAGTCCAACTTTTCTAAGCCTAACTCACACAGAAGTAAATATGCAATACTATCTCGATGAGCCTTATGCCATGATGACACATCTGAAAACTCCATCCATTCTGAGTCATGACGAACCTTACCCAGATAGAGTTTTTTAAACTTAATTTCTACAGCTCCAGGGTCATAAGTATAATCTACAGAAGCCAATTTATAATCGTCAATTACTTGAATACCTTTTTTCTCTGCCTGAATAAATATCGTAGAGAGCCGGTACTGAGAAAGACGATATTCCTTGTACGTGTCAATGACTCCCTCATCTCGGTAAGGATTCAAAACGATAGGGCTAAGATATCCATCATTTTTATGGAAAATACTACGAATCCATACATCACCTTCTTCACGCTCAACTACTACTTTGCTAACCTGCTTCTTTCCACCTTTGCCCTGTTCCAATTTAGGAACAAACTCTTTGTAAGTCTTTTCATCATAATAGTCCTGATCATTATATGACTGCATAGAGTAATTCGTTACAATGGTGTAAAAGAATCGTCGTGAGACCTCTGCCATCCTGCGGAGTGGCGTAAGAATTGCAGCCTCTTCAACCACTTCGTTATGAATATCGAGCTCTTGAGCCTGAACTCTATAAGGTTCTTGACCATTCAAGACTTCAAATTGTAGATGCTGTTTGTAACTATCATAGTAAAAATGCATAACATCACCATCTGCCTCCAAGGTCCCGATGTGACCATCTAGCAGATAATAGAGAGTGGCATGCAATCCTTTTACATAAAAGAGTTGTTCAGCATAAGAGTTCCGATACATACCTAGCTCCAACATGAATGTAAAATTGTTGATGATGCGATAAAGTAATTCCAGGATTGAAGACTTACCACAACCATTTTGCCCTACGATTGCTTGTATATTAATATTTGCACCATAGAAATCATGAGGAACCTGACATTTAGGATTAGGTACAATCTCTCCATCTGATGTCTGACACAAACGGTCATTGAAGAAATACAATCCACCTCGAAGGCATTTCTTCTGGGCACAATTATCCATTATTTTGAGTGCACATATAGAGAAGTCTTTTGCCTCAGGAACAGAACCTCCATTGTGTTTCAAACGCTCAGTCTTCATATACTCACTATGATCATGAGACTCTGTTGTAGATATTGGTTGTAGCATAAACTAAGTTACTTTATAAATATATGTGTTGAAAGTGTACAATAAGTAGTCATATATTCGATATTACATTATTATCATTCCGATAATTCACCTCTGCGATATTTTCCAACAAGGAAATTAAAAAGGCAAGCGTGAACATTCCCTAGAAAATTACTTACAGCCATCAATGTGTTAAAAAGGTTCAGAGAATCCATCATTACTTTGCTTTCAATAATCTCTTCTTGTCTTGATTTATATAATTTTTCTGTGCCAAGATGGGTCTCATAATTACGTTCATCTTTCCACCAAGAAGAAGTTTGGGATTGTTTTTCAAGGAGAGATGTCAATTCCTGATACTGGCGATTGATTACTTCTGGGAAGTGCTTCATTATGAGCTGGAGTCTGTTCCATTCTGATTTCTTGTGGGACTTCATATTAAAGCCATAGAGTTTTTTGAAGCCCTCATTGAGGATTACAAACAATTTTCCGCGCATAAACCTCCGATCATAGTCGCGGTCAGCAAGAATAAAGTATTTCCCGGCTACCATACTGTCAATCATCGTAAAAAGGACAAATAAGTAGACAGAGACAACGGTTCGGTCTATTTCGTGGTATTCATCATATTGTTCTTTCGTGTCTTCCAGAATACTAGTCATTAATAGAAGTCCCTCGGAATATTGTGCAATGGTGTCATCTATGACAGAAATAAATTCTTTACGTTCTGGTTCTGAAAGTGTTTTCCTGTTGTATTGTACCTCTTTAAACCATTGAGCATACTTGTACTCTATGATTTGTGCGTATTGTATATTTGCCAATTCTTCATTCATAACGATATGCCATTAATTCAACAATTATAACCATTTTGATACTATAGATTTATAATATGATAAAAGTCACATCTTAACAGAAGAAAATAAACATCTCCAACTGCCCTCAAAAAGCTATTTTTGAAATATCGCAAAAATAAATCTGCATATCAAAGGTACAAAATCTCTTTGGAATACTCCCCCAATCTTCCGTTTACGGAGTACGATTTTTATGTTTTGTGCAGGCAGACTTTCGTGAATAACGAGCTAGAAAGGATCAAGCGACTGCTGCCCTTGCAAGAGATGGTGGAGAGTTTCGGTCTGACAGGAAGGGACCTGAGGCCGAAGCCCGGACGCTAGGCTTATTTCACGCCGGCGAGCAAGGTTGTGCTGATGTTCCTGAAGTGTACATCGAACTGAGCAGTCCGAAACTGATGGAGCCACTGAACGAGAACATCCACTACCAGCTGTTCTGTGATATGCGGGACTCCTCCTTCCGAACTGGAGAGCTTCAGCCAACTTGTAGTAAAACGACTCCAACTTCATCTAAATCGAGCAAATTCAGAAACAACCAAGTCCAACTTGAAAAAAGTCGGACTAAACTGATAATGGTTGTCATGGTGTATTTAGTCGGAGGTTAACTCGGGAAGCGGACATTGTGCGTGTAAAACCGGCCCTTATAACCAGCTGGCGTTGCTTCACACAAGTAGATACTAAAAGTACGAAACAACCAGCGGAGAATCCTCCGCCGGTTCTCAGGATACAGGCTTTCAACATAAAAGCGGTGATAGTAAATCATCTTGCTATCAACGTAAACGATACCTTCGGGCAAAATAGGCGACAACGCCCGGAATGTGCTTTTTGTAGTAGGGCTGATTCTCCCGACACCACGTGGCGAGTTCCTGCTTCGTGGTAAAGGGACAATGCCAGCTGTGCCCCGACATAATACGATCCAACTCGGAAGCCAAGCGCTCGACAAAGTCACCGACGGTCCAGCCTTCCCGGATGTGTTTCTGAAGGTCAATCATATCAAATCCATTTAAGGTTTAACATATGGTTCATGGACCGGTCCCATTCAGAAAAGAAGGTGCCGGCCACGGGCAGATATTCAGTGGCGGGACAAACCGGAAGTCCTTTTTCGGACGACAAACCCGGACGGGTGGAGATCGTGCGAAAAAGGGCTTCAAAGTGCAGGCGTGCCGCTATCTTGGCCCGAGGCCGGCCCTTGCGGATTCTTCTTCAGTTTCTCCGTCATCCGTTATGCTCGTTCCTTTCGATCACAATCCGGGGAGTACGTCGCAGCGCATTTTGCAGGTTGCGCTGGTTGATCCGGTAAACGAGCATCAACAGGTCATAGGCGCTGTACAGGAATTGCCGCCGATAGATCTTGGGGCGAATCAGCCGTTTCTGACGGTAACGGGTCAGCGTCTCGGGATGAATACCGAGGACTTCGCAGGCCGCATCGGCCGTCAGGAAGAGCGGCTCGTCGCTTTGACTGCACAGGTATTCAAAAAGCAGCAAACCCTTGCTCAAAAGGAAATTCGTCTTGATGAGACGTTCGAGTTGTTCGGAGGGGACAAGCCGATAGATGCGGGGATTTTGTTTGGTTTCCATGGGTAACGGATTTATTGATTCAACGATTCGAGTTTTCCGCGGCGACGCATCTTGCGGATGAACTCCTGCACCTCGGAGAGCAGGTACATACGCCGGGCTCCGATGTTGAAGCCGACGAGCAGCCCCTGTTCGCGGAAGCGGCGCACCTGGCGTTCGCTCTGGCGGAGCAACTGGCAGACCTCCGCAAAATCGAGGATCGGATCGCCTTCAAGCTGGCTCCGGTGATCCTTCATGAAGTGTACGATCTCGAGGATCTCTTCGACCGTCCGCAGAATGCGGGACAGGTCATCCGTGTGTTGATTTTCCATCTTTGTCGGGTTTGGTTTCCACGGCAAAAATGGGACATCCACGGAACTCGTTTATCAGTGTTTGAATCAATTATATGTTTTTCCCTTGTCCGAAGCCCAAATCTCTATTATCTCCGGCAGTCCATCAGAGAGCAGGAGCAAAACCTCCATAATTTGCCGGTATCGGCAAAAATCATCATTCTGGGATTGGGAATCACCGTTTAACTTGCCGATACGACGATAGCTTTTCAAGTTCGGTTCTTACTGCAAAGTTCGGCAAGAACACCATCTGAAGGCTCATGCTATTCAAAGAAAGTATAGCGAGCGGCATTGCTTCCAACATCATCGACAACAAAACGAAGTTCTGTGACCGACTGTTCAGACTAAAATGGTCTTCCAAAATCAGAAAAACATAATAAATTTGCAAACAAATCCGTTTGCATTTTGTATATTTGCAGATGAAACTATGAGAAGCAGAATTGACATATTGAAAGGCATCCACCCGGGCAAGATAATCGGCAGGGATTTGAAGAAACGCAATCTCAGCCAGCGGTCGTTTGCTGCCTCCATCGGAGAACACAGTCAAACACTCAATGCCGTCATTACGGGGCGACGCAATCTGACGATCGAGATGGCGTTGAAGATCGAGCAGGCATTCGGATATGAAGAGGGATTCCTGCTGCTGCTTCAGACATACTACGAGATCGCCGAGTACAAGAATGGTCAAAAAAGCCGTGCCATATCCGGGACACCGGCAATTCGCCGGTCCCTGTTCTGGGATACCGACTTCGACACACTTGACTGGGGACGATACCGTGAGTCAGTCATTGCCCGCGTCCTGGAGCGAGGTAATGACGCAGAAAAAGCGGAGATTGCCCGATTCTACGGCACCACTCTCGCGGCCCTCGAAACCGATTCTCCGAAAAACTCATACCGTATAAACACGACATCGCAAAATGGCCGACAATAGCTACCTGCACTATGAAACGGTAACGCCTCTGCTGAAAGAGACACTCGGAATACTGATGAGCGAGGAATCGTTTGCACCCTTCCGTCTGGTCGGAGGTACAAACCTGAGCCTTCGCTACGGGCACAGAAAATCGGTCGACATTGACTTGTTTACCGATGCCGAATATCGCAGTCTCGATTTTCGGGTATTCGAACGCTTTCTGCAATCTCATTTTCCATATTATGATTGCAGTGACACAACCTCTATTATTGGATTCGGCCGCGGATACTACATCGGACCGTCGGAACAGGAAGCCATCAAACTTGATTTGATGTATACCGATCCGTTTCTCAAAATTGCAGACCGTATTGATGGCGTTCGGATGGCGAGCATCGAGGATATGATTGCCATGAAGATGAATGTTGTATCGCGTGGTGGACGCAAAAAGGATTTCTGGGATCTGCACATGTTGCTGACCGAATATCCGCTGGCAGAGATGTTCGCACTGCACGCCCGCAGACACGAATGGGAGCACAACACAGACGAACTTCTGGAGCGTCTGACAGACTTTCGCATGGCTGATGAGGATCCTGATCCGGTTTGCCTGCGGGGACTGGACTGGAGCGACATCAAACTCGATTTGGTCGAGGCCGTGGAGGTTTTTGCCGAAAACCGATAATCAGTTTCTCTATCTCAATACAACCATAAGCAGAACGAAAGCCCAACTGGCAGTTGCAATTAGTACGACCCGTCCGAAGGAATGAACCACTCATGCAGCATCAACTATTTGTGCTCCACAAGATGACACAAAAGGTCCTCGGTAACCGAAAAGTGGCAAGCATGATGTTCTCATGTTCGAAAGGCGCAGGATCACTCGATTTGGAAATATCCGATTGGGATCCAGGACCAAACAAAAATATAATCTATTGATTTATTTATATTTACACACCGTATATTACACACAAAAATCGGCAAAAAATCCGCAGGTTCGTTTCCAATTCGGTTGCAAAATCCGGAAGTTTTTCGTAACTTTGTAACAACCAAGTGAATACAAGGGAAAACAGCGAAAAAAGGTTGTGGCCTATTCGGTGTATCTAAAAATTTTTACAATCTTAACACGTTGATATATTGGCAATTACGATATAGGTTCAGTTGTCGTTCTCTCCGCCAAACGAAAGCCGCAGACTCCGGTCCGCGGCTTTTTCGGTATCCGGTATCGTCCGGCGTCCCCTCAAAACGAATACGCCCTCCGGTTCCGGAGGGCGTATTCACATTTACAGGGCACTCCCCTTCCATCAGAACATATAGTCCCAGGCGGGCAGCTGCACGGGCTCCGTCGCGGCGGCTGCACGCGACCGCTCGTCAAGGTACTTGCGGTTGATGACCAGCCGGAACATGTATTCGTCGAACCAGCGGTCCGTGAAGGTCATATACCCTTCGTGTCCGGCCGAGGGGCCCCAGCTATTCTCGAACTGCCACTTCACGGGCACGTCGTTTTCGTCGGTATCCACGGCAACGAGCGCCATGGCATGTGCCGAACCGCTCTCGCGCGTGAGGATCCGCGCACGCTTGTCCATCGCAAGATCAACGCCGAACAGCGAGGCATAGTCGTACATCTCCGGATCGCAGACGCCCTGTGCCGGATCGTACATCGCCACGTCGCACGAGGCATACATCGCCTCACCGGCCTTGATCGAGGCGACGGCGGCCTGCTTGATTACCTCGTTCGGAAGGTTCAGGTAGACCCAGTTCACCCCTTCGTAGGTATTGCGGTAGTTCCGGATCTCGTAGACCTTGTAGTAGGGACGCGTCGGGTCGTTCATAATCATCACATAGGCCTCGGGCGAATAGTCCGCGGGAATGATGCTGCGGTAGAAGTCGAGCGGCGTGCTGCGGAGCGTCTTCACCTCGCCGTCGCACGTCTCATAGCGCCAGGTGAACTCCGTGGGCGGCTCGCCCAGACAGAGAGCCAGGATGCGGTAGACCTCCTTGAGAATCGCCACCTTCGCCGCGGCAACCTCCTGCCGTCCGGCTCCGGCGGCCACCTGCTCGCGCAGGGCATAGCCTCCGGCACGCAGCCTTTCGTTGAGCACCGCGCGCAGCTGCGTCGTATTGTTCGAATGAGCCGTCTCGGGCATCACCTCCTGCGGCACGACACCGTATTTTTCTGCCACGTTGTAGAAAAGGTTCCACACGCCGCCGTCGCCCACGGGGGTCTTGAAGAAGAACTCCACGTCGCGGTCGGTCATCGGACGGTCGGCCGTGGCAATGGCATTCTCGAGGAAAAGGTTGCTCTTCTCGAAAAGGTCCCAGAAGTAGTTGTAGTTGTGCGAGAAGTCGAACGACTTGACATCGAAATGCTCCATAACCGCGGGACGCAGGACATTCATCGAGGTGAACATCCAGCAGCGGCCCGACTGTTTCTGGTCGGTGATGCCCTTTACATTCACGCGGTACTTGAAGTAATGGTCGATCTTGCCCTGCAGATCGCGGTTCAGGGCCAGCTTGCGGAGATTCGCCTCCGAAGTCAGGACGTTCTGCAGCGCCGTAGTCGGGGCATCCTTTACAAAGGAGGAGGTAATTTCCTGCAACTCCTTGTCGGTGAGCTCCTGGGCCGAGGCGCCGAGGCTCCAGCCACCCACGAGCAGTGCGGTAAACAGGATTTTCTTCATAATGCGGAAAAATGTCAAACGTTCCAAAGATAGGCATTTTTTCGGAAAATCCCGATTTGAACTGTCCAGATACAAAAAAAGGGCGGCCGCAGCCGTCCTTTATCGCACCACAGGTTGCATCAGCACCCCTTCACCGCCTTGACGGCCCGCTCGTAGTCGGGCTCCTCGGTGATCTCGGGGACCAGTTGCGTATAGACGACCCGTCCTTCGGCGTCGATCACCACCACGGCCCGGGCCAGCAGTCCCCGGAGCGGGCCGTCGGCCATCAACACGCCGTAGGCCGCGTCGAATCCCGAGGCGCGGAAATCAGAGGCCGGGATGACGTTTTCGATCCCCTCGGTCGTGCAGAAACGCGCATGGGCGAAGGGCAGATCCTTCGAGACGGCCACGACGACCGTGTCGGGCAGCGAGGCGGCCAGCTGGTTGAACTTGCGCACGGAGGTGGCGCAGACCCCCGTGTCGAGGCTCGGAAAGATGTTCAGCACGACGCGGCGGCCCCGCAGGTCGGAGAGACGCAGCGGCGTAAGGTCCGTGCGGACCAGTTCGAAGTCCGGAGCCACGGCTCCCGGACGGATGAACTCTCCGGCAAGCGCAACGGGAGTTCCCTTGAATTTCGTTGTCATCATCGGAATCTACTTGTTTTTGGTCATGAAACGTCGCGGAACGGGAAATATTGTTTCAGACAAAGCCTGCAAATCCGATGCCCGGACCGTGTTTCAGATTCCCTTCAGATTCGGATCGCAATTTGCAGGCCGAAACAAACCGCCTATTTTTTGTACATTTGTATCGGGCCCGCCCGGAACGGTGCGGTCCGGATGCCGAAAAAACACGACACATGAAAAGAATCGCCCTGCTGCTTCCTCTTGTCCTTTTCCTGGCCACCCCGGTCATGGCCCAAAAAGAGCGCTCGCTCCTCCCGCAGACGGAATTTCCGCTGCGTACGGACTCGTTGGCCTCGGGTCCCGAAAGCGATACCGAACTGCTCGAACGCCTGCGCAACATGCCTAACCTCGAGGTGGGCAAGGGCATCACCTTCCGCCCCCGCAACGACCGTTTCGAGCTGACGATGCGCATCCGCATGCAGAACCTGCTGGCGCTCTCCTTCAATCGGGACTTTACGCTGACCGAGACCGAAGCCCGCGTCAAACGGCTGCGCCTGCGTTTCGACGGATATGTCTATTCGCCGAAACTGGTCTACTCGATCCAGCTGGGATTTACCGGATACGACGCCGAGCCGCAACCCGACGGTTCGATGAACATCGTGCGCGACGCCATCGTCTACTACGTTCCGAACGCCACCTGGAACATCGGATTCGGACAAACGAAGATCAAGGCCAACCGGGCCCGCATCAACTCTTCGGGCGCCCTGCAGTTCGTCGATCGCAGCATCGTGAACAGCCAGTTCGGCCTCGACCGAGACTTCGGATTCTTCGGCGAATACAACCTGCGGCGCGGCGAAGGATTCAATCTCTCGGCCAAAGGGTCGGTAACGCTCGGCGAAGGGCGCAACTGGGGAAAATCCACAAACGGCGGCCTGGCCTACACGGCACGTCTGGAGCTCTATCCGCTGGGGCGTTTCGGAGCCAAGGGCGAACTGCTCGAAGGCGACTTCGACCATGAGGAGCAGGTACGCATCCTGCTGGCCGGAGCCTACTCCTACAATCACCGCGCCGGGCGTCTCGCCGGGCAGCGCGGGGCGGCGATGCCCGACGGCGCGACGCGCAATATCGGCTCCTACTTCGTGGATTTCATTCTCAAATACCGCGGATTCGCCTTCTACACCGACTTCATGGGACGCACGAGCAGCGACCCGCTCTTCGACACGGACCGCAACGCCTTCATCTACGACGGCTGCGGCCTCAACCTTCAGGCAAGCTACTTGTTCGGCGGGAAATGGGAGGTGGCCCTGCGCAACTCGACCCTCTACCCCGATGCCGCGGTGCGTCCGCTGGCCGGATACCGGAGCTGGAACCAAGCGACACTCGGACTGACGCGCTACATCATCGGCCACAGCCTCAAGATACAGGCCGACATCTCGTACAACCACCGCAACGAAGCCCGCACGACGGACTACAACCGTTGGGAGGTCCGGTTCCAACTCGAGTTGGGACTTTGATTCCGCCGGAGGCAGGCCTCCGTGGAAAAGGTATCGGGAAGCAGTATCCGACGAGGATTCCTCACAGGATTTTCAGGGCGATGCGCGCGCAGGCCTCGGCATCGGCCAGCGCATGGTGGTGGTGCGCCAGATCGAACCCGCAGGCCGCGGAGACCGTATGCAGCTGGTGGTTGGGAAGCCGCTTTCCGAAGACGCGGCGCGAGGCACGGCAGGTGCACAGAAAACGGTACCCGGGATAAGGCATGCCGTAGAGGTCGAAAACGGCCCGCAGGCACCCTTCGTCGAAGGGCGAGTTGTGCGCCACGAGCGGAAGTCCCTCGATGCGCGGCGCCACCTGCCGCCAGACCTCCTCGAAATCGGGCGCATCCTCCGTATCGGCGGCGGTCAGCCCGTGAATCGCCGTCGTGAAGCGGCTGTAATAGTTCGGACGCGGGTGGATCAAGCTGTAGAACGTATCGCAAATCTCCCCGCCGCGGACCACGACCACGCCGACCGAGCAGACGCTCGTCCGGCTGCTGTTGGCCGTTTCGAAATCGATAGCTGCAAAGTCGGTCATCGCCAATATGCGGGTTTCTTCCCGGCAAAGATAGCGCCCCCGGGGAAGAAAAGCAAATCGACGGGCCGCGATTCCATTCCGGGAACAAGAAAGCCGCACCCACTACGGATGCGGCTTTCGATGGATCTCTCCGCCACGGAAAGCATTACTCCCACTCGATCGTTGCGGGCGGTTTGGAGGAGATGTCATAGACTACGCGGTTCACGCCGCGCACCTTGTTGATGATCTCGTTCGAGACGTCGGCCAGGAACTCATAGGGCAGGTGCACCCAGTCGGCCGTCATGCCGTCCGTGGAGGTTACGGCCCGCAGCGCCACGCAGCTCTCGTAGGTGCGCTCGTCGCCCATCACGCCGACGCTCTTGACCGGCAGCAGGATGGCGCCCGCCTGCCAGACCTTGCCGTAGAGTCCCCACGACCGCAGGGCGTCGATATAGATCTTGTCCACATTCTGCAGAATCTCCACCTTCTCGGACGTAATGTCGCCCAGGATGCGGATCGCAAGGCCCGGGCCCGGGAAGGGATGGCGGCCGATCAGCTGGTCGGAAATGCCCAGCGAGCGGCCCACGCGGCGCACCTCGTCCTTGAACAGAAGACGCAGCGGCTCGACGATCTTCAGGTTCATCTTCTCGGGAAGGCCGCCCACGTTATGGTGCGACTTGATCGTCGCCGAAGGCCCGTTCACCGAGCACGACTCGATCACGTCGGGATAGATCGTACCCTGTGCCAGCCACCGCACGTCGCGGATCTGCTGTGCCTCCTCGTTGAAGACCTCCACGAAGTCGCGGCCGATGATCTTGCGCTTCTTCTCGGGCTCCGAGACGCCGGCCAGATCGCCGAGGAACTTCGCGCCGGCCTTCACGCCCTTGACGTTCAGACCCATGTTCTTGTACGACTCGAGCACGTCCTCGAACTCGTTCTTGCGCAGCAGGCCCGAATCGACGAAGATGCAGTAGAGGTTCTTGCCGATGGCCCGATGCAGCAGCACGGCGGCCACCGAGGAATCGACACCGCCCGAGAGGCCCAGAACGACCTTGTCGTCGCCCAGCTTTTCGCGCAGCTCGCGTACGGTCGTCTCGACAAAGCTCTCCGATGTCCACGACTGCGAACATCCGCAGATTTCCACGACAAAATTCTTCAGCAGCTGCTTGCCGTCGGTCGAATGGTAGACCTCGGGATGGAACTGGATGCCCCACGTCGGCTCGCCCTCGACGTGGAAAGCGGCCACGCGCACATCCTCCGTGCTGGCGACGATCTTATAGCTGTCGGGCACGCGCGTAATGGTGTCGCCGTGCGACATCCACACCTGCGTGGGCGACGGGAGACCCTTCATCAGGGCATCCTCCGGATCGCCAACCGTAAGCATGGCCCGGCCGTATTCGCGGCTCGGGGCCGGCTGCACCTCGCCGCCGAAGGCGTGGGACAGATACTGCGCGCCGTAGCAGACGCCCAGCAGCGGCAGCCGCCCCTTGATCGCCGAAAGGTCGGGCGTCGGGGCCTGGGCATCGCGCACCGAGAAGGGGCTGCCCGAGAGAATCACACCCCGCACCGACGAATCGATCGGCGGAATCTTGTTGAAGGGGTGGATCTCGCAATAGACGTTCAGCTCGCGCACACGCCGCGCAATGAGCTGCGTGTACTGCGACCCGAAGTCGAGAATCACTATTTTTTCCTGCATTTACTGTGTAGGTTTATGAGTTCTTCACTGGACGGTTATAGCAACCTGCCATGCGCATCTCCGCGGCGAAAGCCTCCGCACCGACCGTCCGGATCCGCTCGATGCATCCCCTGCGGTCGGAACGGAAAATCACACCGAAAACCTTTCCGATGAAACTGTTGAACTTCCGGCATTCCGACAAATGCATCAGCGTACATTCGGCACAACTCCGCCATCCATGTTCGATGCAGCATGCCCGGACTTTGCACCAGGCCGCCTTCCCGTTCGCACGGCATCCCGGGCACTTCCCTTTCACAAAAGCCCGGCAGGCTTCGCAGAAGAGTCCGCAGGCAGCTATTTCCGGTTTCATCGCTATCGCTCGCTCGAATAGTTCGGGGCCTCGCTCGTGATCGTTACGTCGTGCGGATGGCTCTCATGCATACCCGACGAGGTGATGCGGATGAACTGCGCCGTCTGAAGCGTCCGGATATCCCTGGCGCCGCAGTAGCCCATGCCCGAACGCAGGCCGCCGATGAGCTGGTAGACCGTCTCGCTCAACGCACCCTTGAACGGTACGCGGGCCACGATGCCCTCCGGAACGAGCTTGTTGATGTTGCCCTCGCAGCCCTTCTGGAAGTAGCGGTCGGCCGAGCCCGCCTTCATGGCGTCGATCGAGCCCATGCCGCGGTAGGCCTTGAATTTACGGCCGTTGTAGATGATCGTGTCGCCCGGAGCCTCCTCCGTGCCGGCGAACATCGAGCCGATCATCACGCAGTCGCCGCCCGCAGCCAGCGCCTTGACGATATCGCCCGAGTAGCGCAGACCGCCGTCGGCAATCACCGGAACACCCGAACCTTCGGCAGCCTTGGCGGCGGCGTAGATGGCCGACAGCTGGGGAACGCCCACGCCGGCGATGATGCGCGTCGTGCAGATCGAACCCGGGCCGATGCCGACCTTGATGCCGTCGGCGCCCGCCTCGATGAGGAACTTCGCGGCCTCGGCCGTGGCGATGTTGCCCACGACGACGTCGAGCGACGGATAGGCCGCCTTGATCTCCTTGAGCGTGCGGACGATGTTGCGCGAATGGCCGTGCGCGGAGTCCAGCACCACGGCATCCACATCCTCGGCGACGAGCGCAGCAACGCGCTCCATGGCGTCGGCCGTGATCCCCACGCCGGCAGCCACACGTAGACGTCCCTTGTCATCCTTGCAGGCGTTCGGATGGTCCTGCACCTTCGTAATGTCCTTATAGGTGATGAGCCCCACCAGACGGCCGTCGTTGTCCACGACCGGGAGCTTTTCGATCTTGTTGTTGAGCAGCACCTCCGAAGCGTGCGCCAGGTCGGTGCGGTGCGTGGTGATGAGCCGGTCGCCCGGAGTCATCACCTCCTCGATGCGGCGCGACATGTCGCGCTGGAAGCGCAGGTCGCGGTTCGTAACGATGCCGATGAGCCGACGGCCGGCATCCACGACGGGAATGCCGCCGATGCGGTTCTCCTTCATCAGATTCAGGGCATCGCCCACGGTATTGTCCTTCGAGATGGTGATCGGGTCGTAGATCATGCCGTTTTCGGCACGCTTCACACGGCGGACCTGCGCGGCCTGCTCGGCGATCGTCATGTTCTTGTGAATCACGCCGATGCCGCCTTCGCGCGCCAGCGCAATGGCCAGGGGCGCCTCCGTTACGGTATCCATCGCCGCAGAGACGATGGGAATGTTGAGCTTGATATTTCGCGAAAAGCGGGTCCGGATATCGACCTCTCGCGGCAACACTTCCGAATAGGCGGGTACGAGCAGCACATCGTCGAACGTAAGTCCTTCGGGCTGAACCCTTTCATTGATAAAAGACATAATGAACGTGGATTTTTGTTGCTCGCAAAATTAAGCATTTTTTTCGAAACGGCCTAAAATCGGCTCTCCTATCGTACACTTTTTATCAACAATTTGTTCCATCCGGCGCGGGATCTTCGGGGTTTGTTATAAATTTGCACCCATAAACATCCATCTGCATGAAAAAGAGTCTGCTGCCGATTCTGCTGCTGACCGCCGCCGCGGTCTCCTGCATCTCCCGAGCGCCGCATTCCGGCTCCCCGGCGGATCCGGCCGTCCCGGCCGACCGTTCCGATGCCGCCGCAACGGCCTGCGGCACGACGGATTGCGACACGACGGCCACAACGGTGATCCGGGGCCGCGTGGTCTTCTCGCACGAGGTCCGCGCCTTCACGCCCGAGGGCGACACGACCGAGTACTGGCTCCAGGACCGGGGCGGGGCGCTCGAAGAGGCCTATGACCGGCTGACCGGAGGCGTGAAGAACGGCACGCCCGTGCGGGCCGAGCTGCGCGTCCGCTATCTGGGGCCCTCGGACGAAGGCTTCGCCGCGGAGTACGCAGGGGTTTACCGCGTCATGGAGATCATCCGTCTGGAGCGCGAGGTCCCGGATTCCATCTGAAACCGCACATCCGTAAAAACAGCGGATCCGGCCTCCTGCGGGGCCGGATCCGTCATTTTTCGGGAGTGATCCTGCGGATCAGTACTGCTCCTTCTCGTTGGGGAAGTCGCCCGACTTCACGTCGCCGACATACTGCGACACAGCATCGGTCATCACCGTATGCAGGTCGGCATACCGGCGCAGGAAGCGCGGCGAGAAGCCCTTGTTGATACCCAGCATGTCGTGGATGACCAGCACCTGGCCGTCGCACGCCCCGCCGGCCCCGATGCCGATCGTCGGCGCCGAGATCTCCCGCGTAACGCGGGCCGCAAGGGCTGCGGGAATCTTCTCGAGAACGATCGAGAAGCAGCCCGCATCACTCAAAAGATGGGCGTCGCGCACGAGTTTCTCGGCCTCGGCCTCCTCCTTGGCGCGCACCGTATAGGTGCCGAACTTGTGGATCGACTGGGGCGTAAGTCCGAGGTGCCCCATGACGGGGATGCCCGCCGAAAGGATGCGCTGGACCGACTCGAGGATCTCCTCGCCGCCCTCCATCTTCACGGCGTCGGCCTCGGTCTCCTTCATGATGCGCACGGCCGAATCGAGCGCCACCTTCGAGTTGCCCTGATAGGTGCCGAAGGGCAGATCGACGACCACCAGCGCACGGCTGACGGCACGCACCACCGAACGGGCGTGATAGATCATCATATCGAGCGTGATGGGCAGCGTCGTCTCGTAACCGGCCATAACGTTGGCCGCCGAGTCGCCCACCAGGATCACGTCGACGCCCGCGGCATCGACGATCTTGGCCATCGAATAATCGTAAGAGGTAAGCATGGCGATCTTCTCGCCCCGCTGTTTCATCTCCGTCAGGCGGTAGGTCGTAACCGCGCGAACGGTGTTTTCTACGGACATTTCTTCAGATTTTAGGTTTCAAATCGGCGGCAAAGATAGCGTTTGCCCCGGGCAAAGCAAAATTTTTTTCATTCCGCGCGGAAGCGGCTCCCGCAACTCGGCCGGAGGATCACCCCCGGGGCCGGAGCCGGCGGAAAAAGTGCCACAGCACCACGCCGCCCGAAACCGAGACGTTGATCGAGTGCTTGGTGCCGACCTGCGGGATCTCCAGCGCCCCGTCGCAACGGTCCACGGCCTGCTGCCCCACCCCGTCGACCTCGTTGCCGAAGACCAGCGCATAGCGCACCCCCTCCTCGGGCGTGAAGACGTCGAGCATCTCGGCTCCCTCGACCTGTTCGACGGCATAGACCCGGTATCCTTCGGCATGCAGACGGTCGATGCACGCCTCGGTCGAGTCGCAATGGCTCCACGGCACGGTCAGCTCGGCCCCGAGCGCCGTCTTGTGGATCTCGCGCAGGGGCGGCGTCGCCGTGATGCCGCACAGCAGGATCCGCTCCACGGCGAAGGCGTCACCCGTGCGGAAAAAGGCCCCGACGTTCTGCGCCGAGCGGACGTTGTCCAGCACCACCGCAACGGGCATCTTCGCCATCGCGGCAAACTGCTCCGGGGTCGGGCGCCCGAGTTCTTCGTTGGTAATTTTACGCATTCCCGTTTTTTGGATGATTTCGGAGTCAAAAGTAGTCAAATAAAAAATATTTTCCCTATTTTTGGGGCCTCAACGCTAAAGAAATTATGCAGTTCCGAAAACTTCTGACGCTTGCCGCCGCTCTCTGCATCTGCGGAGGAGGACTCCGGGCACAGCAGATCCTCGTCGGCGCCGACTTCGCCACGCGTTTCGACAACCGCGAATATGCCAACAACACCTTCAACGAGTCGCAGACGCTCTTCAGCGCCCGCCTCACGCCCCGTGTGGGAATCGAGTGGCAGGAGAAGAACCGCCTGGTCTTCGGCGTGGACATGCTGCAGAACTTCGGACAGCACAACGGCCCCCGCGAACCTTTCATGAGCGACGTCAAGCCGTTGATGTACTACCGCTTCGCGACGCGCAACGTCACGGCCGCAGCGGGTATCTTCGACCGCAAGGAGCTCATGGGCGAATATTCGCAGGCGCTCATCAGCGACTCGGTGGCCTTCTACCACAACCGCCTCTCGGGATTCCTCGGACGCTATGTCTCGACGCAGCGCGAAAAGAGCTATGTCGAGATGGCCATCGACTGGGAGGGCATGTACTCCGAAGCCTCGCGCGAGATGTTCCGCATCCTCTCCGCGGGCCGCTACACGTTTGACCGCGGATTCTACTTCGGATACGCCTTCTCGATGTTCCACTTCGCCGGGTCGAAGCTCAACGAGAACGTAACGGACAACCTGCTGGTCAATCCCTTCGTGGGTTGGGAGTTCGAGGCCTTCTTCGACTTCGACGTCAAGGCCGGGATGCTCTTCGCCCCGCAACGGGCCCGCAGCCTCGACCATGAGTGGAAGAAGCCCTGCGGCGGGCAGATCGACCTGAAGATCAGCCGCTGGGGTCTGAAGATCGAGAACAACCTCTATCTGGGGCAGAACCTCCAGCCGCTGCGCAATGAAACGGCCAACCCCGCGACGGGACTCACCTACGGAGCCGACGGGCTCTATGCCGGCGAGGCCTTCTACGCCACTACCGAGCATGTCTACAACCGGACGTGGGTGGGCTACAACCGCAAGTTCTTCGACAACACGGTGCATGTCGAGGCCGGCATGGTCTTCCACTACGACGGCACGGGCCTCGGAACACAGCAGGTGGTCAAGCTCTCGGTGGACATCCAGCGGATGTTCGGCATGAGACGCAAATAGCGGGACCAATATAGATTCAGACGTCAAAATCAAAAACAACGCAACACAATATGGCAAGCGAAAACCACGAAACCGAAACCCGGGAGAAGTCGCTGAACTTCCTCGAAGAGATCATCGAAGAGTCGATCGCCAAAGGCGAGAAACGCGTACAGACCCGCTTTCCGCCCGAGCCGAACGGCTACCTGCATATCGGACATGCCAAGAGCATCTGCATCAACTTCGGACTGGCCAGGAAATACGGCGGCCGCTGCAACCTGCGCTTCGACGACACGAACCCCGTGAAGGAGGATGTAGAGTATGTCGATTCGATCAAGCGCGACATCCAGTGGCTCGGATTCCAGTGGGCCGAGGAGCACTACGCCTCGGACTACTTCGACCAGCTCTACGAATGGGCCCTGGAGCTGATCCGCAAGGGGCTGGCCTACGTCGATGACCAGACGCAGGAGCAGATCCGCGAGAACCGCGGCACGGTATCCGTGCCGGGCACCCCTTCGCCGTGGCGCGACCGCTCGGTCGAGGAGAACCTCGACCTGTTCGTGCGCATGAAGAACGGCGAGTTTCCCGACGGATCGAAGGTCCTCCGCGCGAAGATCGACATGGCCCACCCGAACATGCTCTTCCGCGACCCGATCATGTACCGCATCATCCACGCCGAGCACCACCGCACGGGCAACAAGTGGTGCATCTACCCGATGTACGACTACGCCCACGGCCAAAGCGACTCGATCGAGCGGATCACCCACTCGATCTGCACGCTCGAGTTCGACGTACACCGCCCGCTCTACGACTGGTTCATCCAGGCGCTGGGCATCTACCCCTCGCACCAGTACGAGTTCGCCCGGCTGAACCTCACCTATACGCTCATGTCGAAGCGCCGCCTGCTGAAACTCGTGCAGGAGGGTGCCGTGATGGGCTGGGACGACCCGCGCATGCCGACGATCTGCGCCCTGCGCCGCAAGGGCTACACGCCCGCCTCGGTGCGCAACTTCGCAGAGATGGTCGGCGTGGCCAAGCGCGACAACGTCATCGACCTCGGAAAGCTCGAGTACTGCGTGCGCGAGGACCTGAACAAGGTCGCCGAGCGCCGCATGGCCGTGCTGAACCCCCTGAAGGTCATCATCACGAACTACCCCGAGGGCAAGACCGAGCTGTTCACGGCCATCAACAACCCCGAGGACGAGGCTGCCGGAACGCGCCAGGTACCCTTCTCGCGGGTGATCTACATCGAACGCGACGACTTCATGGAGAATCCCCCGAAGAAGTTCTTCCGCCTGCAGCCCGGCGGCGAGGTGCGCCTGCGCTACTCCTACCTGATCAAGTGCGAGGAGGTGGTGAAGGATGCCGAGGGCAATATCACCGAACTGCGCTGCACCTACGACCCGATGTCAGGCAACGGTTCGTCGAGCGACGGACGCCGCGTGAAGGGTGTTATCCACTGGGTGTCGGCACAGGATGCGCTGGAGGCCGAGGTACGCCTCTTCAATCCGCTCTTTACGAAGGAGAACCCCGACGACGTGGAGGAGGGTCAGACCTGGGAGGACAACCTCAACCCCGAATCGATGGTCAAGGTCAAGGGTTATCTGGAGCCGTCGCTGCGTGAGATTCCCGTAGGACAGGCCGTGCAGTTCGAGCGTGTAGGCTACTTCTGCCCCGACACCGACTCGACGCCCGAGCACCTGGTATTCAACCGCACCGTCACGCTCAAAGACTCCTGGGCAAAGATCAACAAGTAACACATCCCGGCGCCGATTATTCCGGCATACCGTAGAACAAAAAAAATACACATCCGGCCTGAATGGGCCGGATGTGTATTTTTTTCGGGATTCCCCAACCAATCAACAACAAAAAACGCTCATAGGAATAAATAAAACAAAACAACAATTTGATTTTCTTAAAATAATATTTAATTTTATACACAAAAATCAACATAAACCGACCATGAAAGATCATCCGCCGATGCAGCGCCTGCCCACTGTTTGTCCGGCATGCGACGCCAAGCTCTATGTACAGACCCTCGCATGTACCCAATGTTCTACCCGTATCGAAGGGCGATTCCCGTTGCCGGTCTTTCTGCTCCTGCCCGCCGGCGAACAGCAGTTCATCCTCGAATTCGTACTGTGCAGCGGATCGCTCAAGGAGATGGCCTCCCGGCAGGGGCTCAGCTACCCCACTGTCCGAAACCGTCTCGACGAAATCATCGAACACCTAAAGAACCTGCAACATGAAAAGTCTCAAGAAAATCGTTGACCCGTTCAACTACTATTCGGGCGAACGAACCTTCGCCGTCGGAGTTGTCGGGCTGTTTGCCGCGGCGCTCGTCAACCACCTCGGCGGGGAGACCACACGCGGAATCGTATCTTCGGGCTACGGCGACCTCTCCTTTATCCAGGCACTCTGTCAGATTCTTGCCGCCTGGATAATTCTCAGCACGTTGCTATACCTCGCCGCACGGTTGTTGTCAAAATCCAAAATCCGAATGATCGATCTTTACGGAAACCAGCTTCTCGCACGCATCGCCCTGTTCCCGGTGCTGCTCCTCGGCGCCCTGTCGCCGTTGCGCAGCGCCGCCCTGCAACTGACAAAAACCTCACCCGAGGAGCTGGCTGCGCACTTCCCGATCGGGTTGATCGCTTTCGGATTCACCGCCCTGATCTGCCTCGTATGGTTTTTTCTGTGGAGCTATCGGGGTTATGCCGTCGCGGCCAACCTCAAGGGATGGAAGGCTGTGGTCAGCTACATGGTCTGCTATCTGCTTGCTGAAATCATCGGAGGCCTATGTACGGCATGGATCGCCCAATGGTGACACATCCGGGAAAAAATGAAACGCGAGCGGGAAAATCGTTGCTGATTTTCCCGCTCGCGTTCATAGGGTCACGTCCTCTAAACAAGCAACCGCGACCGCGTCACATCAACCGTCCGAAGGTTCGCTGCCCCAGGAGGTAACGCAGGACGATCGAACCAAAATAGACATGGCGTACCGGAGCCTTGCGCGCGGCACGGATTGTCCGGCGCTTTTCCGCCAGCGCCGGGTGCCACCGGAAGAAATCCCGCCAGGCGCGGAATACGGCCCGGAAGTTGTCCGTACGCCCCTGTACGAGATACGACAGGGCCGCCAGCAGGTCGAGCCCCGGACGCAGCAGCGCCCCGACGACCCGCTGTGCGAGTGTAGCGCATTTGAAGAGCATCGCCAGGTTGTTGCGGTGGTTGTAGAAGACCTTCGACGGAGAGTCGGTCTGCAACGTGCCGCCGCCGAGGTGATAGACCACGCTGCGGGGAACCACCCGCACGCGATAGCCCGCCAGCTGCATCCGCCAGCAGAGGTCGATCTCCTCCATGTGGGCAAAAAAGTCGGCATCGAAGCCGCCCAGCGCCCGGAAAACCCCGGCCCGGCAGCAGAAAGCCGCCCCGCTCACCCAGAAGACATCGCGCTCGTCGTCGTACTGCCCCCGGTCCTCCTCGACCGTGCGCAGGATGCGGCCCCGGCAGAAGGGATAGCCCAGAAAGTCGATGAAGCCGCCCGACGCTCCGGCATATTCGAACTTCTCACGTTCGAGAAAGGAGATCAGTTTGGGCGACACCACCGCCACGTCGGGATTCCGCTCGAGGCATTCGAGCAACGGTTCGAGCCATCCGGCGGGCGTCTCGACATCGGAGTTCAACAACACGAAAATATCCGCTTCGATCTGCTCCAGCGCCCGGTTATACCCTCCGGCAAAACCGTAGTTGGTGTCAAGACGCACCACATGAACCGTCGGAAACTCGCTTGCAAGCAGCGCCAGCGAACCGTCCGTCGATCCGTTGTCGGCCACGACGATCCCCACGCCGGCGGGAGCCGCCGCCACGACACTCGGCAGAAAGCGGCGCAGGTGCGCCTCTCCGTTCCAGTTCAGGATAACGATCTTGACATCAGGCATGGGTACGTTTGTGTTTCCAGCGGCGGTGCGACCAGATCCAAAGTTCGGGCTGTTCGCAGATCACACGTTCCAGTTCGCGGACGTAACGTTCGGTAATCTCATTGGGAGCCACCTCCTCCACACCGTCATAGAGCGGAACGAACGACATCTCGTAACGGCCGCGGCGCAGGCGGTCCATCCGGACGAAATAGACCGGAAGGTGGCAGCGCAGCGCCAGCTTCTCACCGCCGTCGAAGAAGATCGTATCCTGGTTGAGGAAACGGAACCAGTGGCTGTCGGGACGCCGCGGGGGATTCTGGTCGGCAATAAGGCCCAGGACAAGGTTCCGGCCGGCGAAGCCCTCCTCGCTGTGGTTCAGGTAAAAGCGAAGGCACTCCTTCATCGGGACGGGCGTGGCGTAGTCGCCCCGGCGCAGCCGTTTGTAGAAAAGGTCGGCCACCCGGCTTTCAAGCGGATGGTAGACCGCAACGACGATCTGCGAGGGAACGTAAATTCCCCAGAAGGAGCAGTACTCCCAACAACCGAAATGGGCCGTCATGGCAATCCAGTTGCGCCCGGCGACCTTTGCAAGATGCTCGTCGAGGCCCTTCACCTTCAGGATACGCCGTCCTTTCGCAGGCGTCATGTGGGCCAGGTCGATCGTATCGACAAACAATTCGGCCAGCGTGAGGTAAAACCGGCGCCGGATCACGGACAGTTCCGCATCGCTCTTCTCGGGGAAGGAATTGCGCAGATTCCTCTTCACCACCTTCATCCGATAGCGCAGGCAGTAATACAGGATGAAGAATATCAGATTTTCGACGACGTAATACTTGAACCAGTAGGGCAACACGGCGAACAGGCGCGCCAGGGCCCAGAGTATCTCCAGCCAGATTCGCTGGAAAAGATTCGGTCGGGTATGTTTCACAGGCGCCATATCCGAGGGGGGGGGTCAGGGTTCCACGAAGAGTTTTACGTTATCCACCCGCGTACGCACGCGCAACCAGCGGACCAGCGTTTCGCGATCGACGGGACGGGTCGAATCACACGGCGTAACCACACAGACAAGTGTCGTGTCGCCCGGGATGCCGGAGACGTCGAAGGTAATGCCCTTCATGAGCGACACCGTGCGGATATTCTCCGTCAGCGCGCCCATCTCGCGTGAAATATCCTCCACTTCGACATTCGTTACCCGGTAACGCTGCAACAGCGAGGTCATCTCCCCGATGCGGCGGTTCTTCTCCTCGAGCAGCTCGCCATAGCTCTGCTGCAGCGAAGCCACGTCGATACGGTCCTCGCCGCTGGTCTGACGCACGATGAGTTCGGCATCCGAAAGGCCGAAGCCGGCAAGCTGCGCCCGTGCATTTTCGACCACTTCGCTGCTGATCGTCTCGCCCAGGAGCAGCAGTTCGATCTGCGGGTGCCGGCGTCCGCCCGCATAATGCTTGGTGCACTCGATCACACGCGTCTGCGGGAAGTTGAAAACCTGAGCGACATACCGGTCTACCGACGATTCGAAGATCGAAACCCGCACCATATGGACGCCGATCACCACACTCGGAACAAACGTGATGAGCGTAATGGCCATCATCAGGCGCCTGACCGTCCGCTCGCGGACCTTGTCGATGAAAACTTTTTTCTCGTACTTCAGGAACCGAACCATCAGATAGGTGGCCAGGGCGATGAAAACCGAATTGATGAAAAACAGGTAGAAGGCCCCCAGGAAGAAGCGGAACTGTCCCGTTGCCAGGCCGAAGCCCGCCGTACAAAGGGGCGGGATCAGCGCCGTGGCGATGGCCACACCCGGGATGACGGTGGACGTGCGGTCCTGACGCGTCTGCGCCACGATGCCCGCCAAACCGCCGAAGAAAGCGATCAGCACGTCATAGGTCGTCGGTGTAGTGCGTGCCAGCAACTCGCTACTGTTCGACGAAAGGGGTGTAATGAAGAAGTAGAGCGTCGAGGTGATGATCGCGACGATGAACATCAGCACGAAATTGCGCAGCGACCTCTTCATAAGCTCGAAGTCGTTGATTCCCAGCGACAGCCCAATACCCATGATCGGACCCATGATGGGCGATACGAGCATGGCGCCGATGATGACCGCCGCGGAATTGACGTTCAGGCCGAGCGAAGCGATCAGCGTGGCGAAGATCAGAACCCACAGATTGACGCCGTGGAATTCGACCCCCTTCGAGATGTTGGCGACGACCTCGTCTCGCTGGGCCTTGTCCTCTTCAAGGCTGAAGCGGCCCTTCAGAAATTCGCGCAGTTCGTGAAGCCACAAAGAGAAGGAGAAGTGCAGACCTCGCTCCTCGTTCGTGTTCGGAGTTCCGGTCGGACCGGTATCTTTACGGTTGTTCATTGGATGCTGGTTCTTTTCTTACACACAAATCATTCGCTCAATCCGGCAGAGGATGCATCGGAAGCACAATCCGGATCGTCGGAGCCACATGCATCGTCATCGTGCCGGGACCGCGCCTTGGGACGGCCCGAGACGACGATCACGAATTCGCCCCGGGGTTCCGTCGTCCGGAAATGCTCCAGCAGCTCGGCGACGGTGCCGCGCAGCGTCTGCTCGAATTTCTTGGTCAGCTCGCGCGATACGGAGACGGGACGATCGGCGCCGAACGTCTCGGCAAACTGCTCAAGGCACTTGACCACCCGGTAGGGAGACTCGTAGAAGACCATCGTGCGCTCCTCGCCGGCGAGGGCCTGCAGGCGTTTCATGCGCCCCTTCTTCTGCGGCAGGAAGCCCTCGAAGCAGAACCGGTCGCAGGGAAATCCGCTCTGAACCAATGCCGGGATGAGGGCCGTGGCTCCCGGCAGGGTCTCGACCTCGATCCCCGCCTCGACACAGGTGCGCACGAGCAGGAAGCCCGGATCGGAGATGCCCGGCGTCCCGGCATCCGAGACAAGCGCTGCATCGCGCCCCGCGGCGATCTCCGCCGCAACGGCGGCTACCGAGGCGTGCTCGTTGAACTTGTGGTGCGCATAAAGCCGTTTTTCGATACCGAGGTGCTTGAGCAGCACGGAACTCGTCCGCGTATCCTCGGCCAGAATGAAATCGACCTCGCGCAGCACGTTGATCGCGCGCAGCGTGATGTCGTCCAGATTGCCGATCGGCGTCGGTACGATATAGAGTTTGGCCATGCGGATCAGGCAAATTTGCGTTCGAGAAGCTCCATGAGCAGCTTGGCACCGTCGGAGTTGGCGTTCCAGGCGTAGTTCTCGGCCACATAGATCATGCAGTCGTCGAGGTTGTCGAAACCGTTGAGGGCCTCGATCGCCCGTTCGAACGCCTCGCCGTCGCCGCCGAACAAGTCGCGGATCATGAGGAACTTGTCGTTGATGCCGATGGCCCGGTGCAAGTCCGCAACGGACTCGCTGCGCCGCAGCTCCGAAGCAATGTCGTGCGGCGGAGCGATCGTGTCGGCCAGCGTATGCACGTTTGCGTTGATTACCTCACCCAACACGGCGCCCGGAGCCGCCGCATCCGAAAGTGTCGGCGCCTCGGCCGCCGGATGCACGGGATGCACGGGATGCACGGGTTCATGGGCTGGAGCCGGAGCCGGTTCCGGGGCAGGCTCGGCCGGGAATGCCTCCCCGACAGGGGTTGCCGGCGTGCGTTCCGGCGTATCGGGCCCGTAGAGCGACATGATGACCCGCTGTTTGTGGCGATGGCGCGATGCGGGCTCCTCCACGCCGAAAAGGGTCTGTGCGGCAGATTTTTCACGGGAGTGGTCCGGATTCGCATCGGGATCGGAAGGTGCCGGTTCATGGGCCGATTCGGCCACCGAGGCGCTGATAAAGGCCTCCACGGCGGGCAATTCTACGTCCCGGGGCGCAGGCGTCTCCCCTATCGGTTCGGAAACCGGCTCCGGTTCGGGACCGGACATCTCTGCGGAAGGCACAGCGGGTGCAACCGGCTCTTCGGAGAGCTCCGCTTCACGGACAGGTTCGGAAGCGGGAGCCGCCGAAACCTCCGGCCCGGGGCCCGAGGTCGGTTCCGGCTCGAAGGGAACGGGCTCCTCAAAAGCGGACGCCGCCTCCGGCAGGGGCTCCTCGGCCTCCGGCATTTCGGCCAGGGGATCGAGCGACAGCACCTCTCCCAAATCGATCGGGAGGGCCGGTTCGGCCGCAGCCGGTTCGGCCGGCACCGTTTCGGAACGGACACCGAAACGGACCGTCTCATACAGACCGCGCAATTTTTCCAGCACCAGATCGCGTTCCAGCGCATCTATCTCCTTCGAAGCGTCCCAGCTGCCGACGATCTCCGCAAGCCGCCGCAGGTCGCTCTGCAAACGATCCAAATCCATATGCATATAAATTTTGCTCTCAAAGGTACTGAAAAATTTACAAATGGCGGCCTTCGGACCCCAGGAATTTCCGCAAAGGCCGCAAGCCGCCGGCGGAACGGAGTTCCAAAGCCCATCCGCACGGGCTTCACGGCAAAAGGGAAAAATCCGAGAAAATCCATGAAATAGTCCCTGCCCTATCATGAAGAACGGAGAATTTCGATTAACTTTGCAAAGTTATGCGGCAATGACCGTCTTCGGCAACGGTACCACAACGCGGGAAAGCCCCGGCATGAAAAATATTTTTACTTACATATTAACCTGAACACCTATGTCTTTTAAATCACTGATGCTCCTTCTCGGTCTCGCATGCGCTCCGGCGGCCTTCGCAGCACCGAAAAACTACACGATCGCCTCGCCGGACGGTGCCCTGCAGGGAACCGTTACGGTCGATGCGGAGATCCGGATCGCCCTCTCGGCCGACGGAAAGGCGCTGCTGGACCCCTCGCCCGTTGCCATGACGCTCTCCAACGATGTGGTATTGGGTCGCGACCCCAAAGTCATCAAGGCCAGGAAGCGCTCGGCTGACGAGACATTCGATGCACATTTCTATAAGAAGGCGCAGGTCCGCGACCGCTACAACGAGCTGGCCATAGCCTTCCGCGGCGACTACAGTCTGGTCGTACGTCTCTACGACGACGGCATGGCCTACCGTTTCGAAACGCGCAGGGAGGGCGAGATCACCGTCGAGAACGAGCTGGCGGAATTCAACTTCCCGGCCGACTTTACGACCTACGCCCCGTATGTGCACCGCACCGAACTGCGTGATTTCGAGTGGCAGTTCTCGAACGCCTTTGAGAACACCTATGTCAAGCTGCCCATGACGCAGCTCGACGTGCGGCGGCTGATGTTCCTCCCCGTGCTCGTCGAAGGTCCCGAAGGGTGCAAGCTGCTCCTCACCGAATCGGATCTGAGGGACTACCCGGGGCTGTTTCTGGCCTCGTCGGCCGAGAAGCCGCAGCTGCGCGGCGTACTGGCAACCTATCCCAAAAACGTTGCCAACCCGAGCGGCTACAACAACCAGCAGCAAATCGTCCTCGACCGTGAAAACTACATCGCCCGCACCGAGGGCACACGCGCCTTCCCGTGGCGCGTGATGGTCTACGCCCGCGAGGATTCCGACCTGCTCGCATCGGATATGACCTACCGGCTGGCCCCGGCGTCGAAGATCGACGATACGTCGTGGATCCGCCCCGGCAAGGTCGCCTGGGACTGGTGGCACGCCCTGAACCTCTACGGCGTCGATTTCGAGGCGGGCATCAACACCCGGACCTACAAGTACTACATCGACTTCGCCGCCCAGAACGGGCTGGAGTACATCCTCATCGACGACGGCTGGTCCGTAAACGGCCCTGCCGATCTGCTGCAGGTCGTTCCCGAGATGGATCTCGAGGAGCTGGTGGCCTACGGCCGCGAGCGCGGCGTCGGCATCCTGCTTTGGGCCGGACACGCCCCCTTCGAGAACGGCATGGAGCAGGCCGTGAAGCACTACGCCGAGATGGGCATCAAGGGCTTCAAGGTGGACTACATGAACCGCGACGACCAGCAGGTCGTGCAGTTCCTGCACCGCGCCGCGGAGCTCTGCGCCAAATACCACATGGTTCTCGACTTCCACGGAGTCTTCAAACCCGCGGGCATGAACCGCACCTGGCCCAACGTCCTCAACTTCGAGGGTGTCTTCGGCCTGGAGAACATGAAGTGGTCGCCGGAGACCACCGACATGGCAACCTACGACGTTACAATGCCCTTCATCCGCATGGCCGCCGGTCCGGTAGACTATACGCAGGGCGCCATGCGCAACGCCACGAAGGAGAACTACCGGCCCGTGCACGGCGAGCCGATGAGCCAGGGCACGCGCTGCCGCCAGGTGGCCGAATACGTCGTCTTCGAGTCGCCGCTCAACATGTTGAGCGACTCGCCCTCGAACTACCTCCGCGAACGGGAGACGCTCGATTTCATCGCGGCGATCCCCACCGTCTGGGATGAGATCGTGCCGCTGAAGAATGCCGTCGGCGAGTACATCTCCGTGGCACGCCGCGCGGGCGACGTCTGGTATGTCGGCGCCCTGACGGGATGGGAGGCCCGCGAGCTGGAGCTCGACCTCTCGTTCCTCGGCGCAGGGCCGTGGCAGGTCGAGAGCTTCAGCGACGGCGCCAATGCCGCCCGCGTGGCCCGCGACTACCGGCGTGAATGCTCGGAGCTCCCTTCGGACGGGAAGCTCCGCGTGAAGCTCGCCCCGGGCGGCGGCTTCGCGGCCCGCATCACGCGGTAAGGACCGGCATATTCCCGAACAAAAGCAGCGGCTTACACCGCTGCTTTTTTGTGCATAAATGAAAAGAATTGCGTATCTTTGCCTCCTGCAAAGGCGCAAGGCGCGCCGAAGATCCGAAACGAAAACAAACGAATAACAGCATATGGCATTACAGTGTGGCATCGTAGGGCTCCCGAACGTCGGGAAATCGACCCTCTTCAACTGCCTGTCGAACGCAAAGGCGCAGGCGGCGAACTTTCCTTTCTGCACGATCGAACCCAACGTCGGGGTGATCACCGTGCCCGACCAGCGGCTCGTGCGGCTGGCCGAAATCGACAACCCGAAGCGCGTCATCCCCACGACGATCGAGATCGTCGATATCGCCGGTCTGGTCAAGGGCGCCTCGAAGGGCGAGGGTCTGGGCAACAAGTTTCTGGGCAACATCCGCAACACGAATGCCATCATCCATGTGCTGCGCTGCTTCGACAACGGCAACATCACCCATGTGGACGGTTCGATCGACCCCGTGCGCGACAAGGAGATCATCGACACCGAGCTGCAGCTGAAGGACCTCGAGACGGTCGAAAACCGGCTCGCAAAGACCCAGAAGGCCGCCACGTCGGGCGGCGACAAGCAGGCCAAGCGGGCCGTGGAGCTGCTGCTCCAGTACAAGGCGGCCCTCGAGCAGGGCAAGAGCGCCCGCACGATCGAACTCGAGAAGGAGGACCGCAAGCTGGTCGCCGACCTGAACCTGCTGACCGACAAACCGGTACTCTACGTCTGCAACGTCGATGAGCAAAGTGCCGCGACGGGCAACACCTACACCGAGGCGGTGCGTGCGGCCATCGCCGACGAGAAGGCCGAGATGCTCGTCATCGCCGCCGCCACCGAAGCCGACATTGCCGAGCTGGAGAGCTACGAGGAGCGGCAGATGTTCCTCGAGGACCTCGGGCTCGAGGAGTCGGGCGTGGCCCGTCTGATCAAGGCGGCCTACAAGCTGCTCAACCTCGAGACCTTCTTCACCACGGGAGCCGACGAGACGCGCGCCTGGACCTACTCGCGCGGCATGAAGGCCCCGCAGACGGCCGGCATCATCCACACCGATTTCGAGCGGGGATTCATCCGCGCCGAGGTCATCAAGTACGACGACTACGTTACGCTCGGCTCCGAGAAGGCCTGCCGCGATGCGGGCAAGATTGGCATCGAGGGTAAGGAGTATGTCGTTCAGGACGGCGACATCATGCACTTCCTGTTCAACGTCTGACCGGCGTCAGGCAACCGTTGTCCGAACCTTAAAAACCATAAGCCATGAAAAACGCGAAGTATCTGCTGATCGGCCTTGCGGCCGTCGCATGCGCCGTCATTCTGGGACGCGCCTACACCTACAAGTACCGTGCACAGGACACGATCCTCGTAACGGGACTGGGCGAGACGGAGTTCACGTCGGATCTGATCGTCTGGTCGGGAGAGCTTACGGCCGAGGCGCAGCAGGTTGCCGCCGGATATGCCGAGATCGAGCGCAGCAAGCAAAAGGTCCAGCAGTACCTCGCCGACAAGGGCATCCCGTCCGACGCCGTGGTCTTCGCCTTCGTGAATGTGGACAAGCAGTACGACCCGGTCTACAACGCCAACGGCAACTGGGCCGGGCAACGCTTCACGGGATACCGTCTGCGGCAGCGTTTCACGGTGGAGTCCTCCGACGTGGAGAAGGTCGAGACCGTCTCGCGCGAGATCTCCTCGCTGATCGCCCAGGGCGTCTCGATCGAGGCCTACGCCCCGGACTACTACTACACGAAGCTCGACGACGTGAAGATGGGCCTGATCGAAACGGCTTCGGCCGATGCGCGGATGCGCGCCGAGAAGATCGCCCGCAACGCCGGCACGAAGATCGGGCGCGTGGCTTCGGCCCGCATGGGCGTCTTCCAGATTACGGGAGCCAACACCAACGAGGAGTTCTCGGCCGGAGGGTCGTTCAACACCGCCTCGCGGCAGAAGAAGGCCCGCATCACCATGCGCGTGGAATACCGCGTAAAGTAGGCGCCACGGCAGGAAGATCCGGCCACACAACCCTATGAGCATTCAAAATTCGAAACACGATATGGAAAGACCCGTTCGGGTGCGCTTCGCACCCAGCCCCACCGGACCGCTGCACATCGGCGGCGTCCGCACGGCCCTTTACAACTACCTCTTCGCCCGGCAGCATGGAGGCACGATGATCCTCCGCATCGAGGATACCGATTCGCAGCGCTTCGTTCCCGGAGCCGAGGAGTATATCATGGAGTCGCTCCGCTGGTGCGGCATCGAGATCGACGAGGGCGTCGGTGTCGGCGGCCCCCACGCCCCCTACCGCCAGAGCGAGCGGCGCGAAATCTACCTCAAGTACGCCCTGCAGCTCGTCGAGGCGGGCTGGGCCTACTACGCCTTCGATACGGCCGAAGAGCTCGACGCCCTGCGCCACGAAGCCGAGGCGCGCGGCGAGGCCTTCGCCTACAACTATGCCGTACGCGAGAAGTTGGCCACCTCGCTGGCCCTGCCGGCCGAGGAGGTCCGCGCGCGCATCGACCGCGGCGACCAGTGGGTCATCCGCTTCAAGATGCCCGAAAACCGGATCGTCAGCATGGATGACCTGATCCGCGGTCATGTCGAGGTGAACACCTCGACGCTCGACGACAAGGTGCTCTACAAGTCGGCCGACGCCCTGCCCACCTACCACCTTGCGAACATCGTGGACGACCACCTGATGGAGGTTTCGCACGTCATCCGCGGCGAGGAGTGGCTGCCGTCGCTGCCGCTGCACTACCTGCTCTACGAGGCCTTCGGATGGAGCGATTCGCGTCCCGAGTTCGCCCACCTGCCCTTGCTGCTCAAGCCCACGGGCGGCGGCAAGCTCTCCAAGCGCGACGGCGACAAGATGGGATTTCCGGTCTTCCCGCTCTTCTGGAAATCTCCCGCAACGGGCGAAACGGCCCACGGATACCGCGAGGACGGCTACTTCCCCGAAGCCTTCATCAACATGCTCGCCCTGCTGGGCTGGAATCCCGGCACAGAGCAGGAGCTTTTCACGATGCAGGAGCTTATCGACAGCTTCTCGCTCGAGCGCGTCTCGAAATCCGGCGCCCGCTTCCAGCCCGACAAGGCCCGCTGGTTCAATGCCCAGTACATGCACCGCAAGACGAATGCCGAACTGGCTGCCGTCTACCAGCCGATCCTGCGCGAGCACGGCATCGAGGTTTCGGACGAGGTGGCCGGCAAGGCCGCAGGCATCATGAAGGAGCGCGCCCAGCTGACGACCGACCTCTGGGACCTGACCTCCTACTTCTTCATCGCCCCCACGGAGTACGAGGAGAAACAGGAGCGCAAATACTGGAAAGGACAGAATCCGGAGATCCTGCGCGAGCTGCGCGGCGTGCTGGAGGGCATCGACGACTTCTCGAAGGAGCATACCGAGGAGGTCGTTCACGCCTGGATCGAACAGAAGGGCTACGGCATGGGCCAGGTGATGAACACGCTGCGGCTGGCGCTCGTAGGCGCCGGCAAGGGCCCCGGCATGTACGACGTAACGGAATTTATCGGCAAGCAGGAGTGTCTGCGACGCATCGACCACCTGCTGGCCACACTCAAACCCGCTGAATAAGATGGTAGATATCCAACAGCATGTCTGGGGTATGACCCCCGAAGGCGAGGCGATCATCCTCTACACGCTGCGCAACGACCGTGGCGCCGAGGTGCGCCTCTCGAACTACGGCGCCGCAATCGTCGCCGCCGTGATGCCCGACCGCGAAGGCCGCATGGCCGACGTCGTGCTGGGCTACAAGCGTCCCGAAGGCTATTTCCACGACGGAGCCGCCGCCGGCAAGAGCGTGGGCCGCTGCGCCAACCGCATCGCCTACGGCAGGATGACCGTCGAGGGCAAGGAGTATGCGCTCGAGGTGAACAACGGCGTGAACCACCTGCACGGCGGCACGAAGAACTTCGCCAACCGGGTCTGGGAGAGCCGCGTGGAGACCAACCGCGTGGTGATGTCGCTCCTTTCGGAGGACGGCGACCAGGGCTATCCGGGCGAGTTGTGCGTCGAGGCGATTTTCGACTTCGACGAAGACTGCGCGCTGGAGATCACCTATCTGGCCCGCACCGACCGGACAACCGTCGTGAACCTCACGAACCACGTCTATTTCAACCTGGCGGGCGAAGACTCCGGGGCGGTCCTCGACCACGAACTGCAACTCAACGCCTCGAAGGTGCTCGAAATGAACGAGCGGCAGATCCCCACGGGGCAACTGCTCGACGTGGAGGGCACACCGCAGGATTTCCGGTCGTTCCGGACATTCCGCCCGGGCATCGACGCCGAGTTCAACCATATCCGCGACTTCAAGGGCTACGACCATCCCTTCGTCATCGACGGCTGGAAGCCCAACATTCTGGGCGAGGTGGGCACGCTGCGCGACCCGCGTTCGGGCCGCCGGGTCGAGGTACTCTCGTCGCAGCCCAGCGTGATGATCTACACGGGCAACTGGCTCGCGGGCGGCTGCCCCGAGACCAAGCACGGCGGGCAGTATGCCGACTACGACGGCGTGGCCATCGAATGCCAGAACTACCCCGATGCCGTGAACCACGCCGACTTCCCGTCGCCGCTGCTCCACCCGGGCGAAACCTACTGCCAGAAGATCGTTTTCCGCTTCGGAGTCTGCTGATTCCTCCGGAAACGGGAACCTGCATCCTGCACAAAGCCCCATACCGGAAGGTCGGGGGCTTTTTTCACGGTATCGACGGAGCCTATCGCGGGAGACCCGTTCTCCGGTTGGCCCGACAAAAGCATGAGATTCCTTAAGAGAATTACCGGCTAAAACGAACTCGTCAAATCATGATTCAGCTTACATCGAAAGCGGCAAGAATACTCTATTCCATCCTTGCAAGCGTGATCATCATCCTCTTCTGGAGAAACATCGGCTTTGTAACCGCACTTTTCGACGTACCGGGCGACTCGATCCTCGGTCTGTCGATAAAGGCACTGCTCCTTACCCTTGCCACCTTGATTCTGACAACCGTCGTAATCAAGCCGAAAGAGCTGTTTTCTTTTCTCGGATTGAGTGGAAACATCCTCAAGGGATTCGGAATCGCACTCCTGTGTGTACTGCCGCTGTATCTCATGTTTCCCTTCTTCGGAAACATCAATACGGAATTGACCTGCTCCGTGATTTATGACAGGGCCATCCTGACCGGATTCAAGGAGGAGTTGGTGTTCCGGGCCCTTATGTTCGGATTGCTTTTCCGGTATGCAAAAACCGGCTTCTTCTGGGCGGCCATATTGCCGGCCCTCTATTTCGGCTCCGTGCATCTCTATCAAGGGCACGATGTTCTTTCGGCGCTCGCGGCTTTCGGCGTAACCTTTATCGGGGCACTCTATTTCAGTTGGATATACGTCGAATGGAATTTCAACCTATGGATTCCGGCCGGATTGCATATACTGATGAACGGAGCATGGTTTGTTTTCACCATGGAAGGCACTGAAGTCGCTGCGGGAGGCGTGATTTCCAATATTGCCCGAATGATCAGCATTGCATTGGCTGTTGTCATCACGGTCTATTATCACAAGAAAAAAGGTGAGAAGGTCTTCGATTATCCCATCTTGAAGTTCTGACTTTCTTCATTCTCCGCGTAAAGGAGTCATCTGCACAAGACAGGGCGCGCCTCAACTTGCCCCACCAAAAGGCGCCGAAATCCGCTGTTTTTTGCGCTGCCGGGAAAAAGAGAAAACCCTGATTTCGTTTGGAAATCAGGGTTTTGCAACTTTTTGCTTCTCTTCAAAGTGGTACCACCAGGAATCGAACCGGGGACACAAGGATTTTCAGTCCTTTGCTCTAAACCTATCAAGAAATATTGACCTTCATCAATTTACAACACAACATAGCCAATCTACAAGATCTAGAAAACACATCGGAGAACACAAAGCTCGCGTACCATAAATTAATTAAACCTATTTGAAACTCATTTGATAAACCAATCGTATGCAGATTGTCCAGACAAGGCATTTTGCAACCCTTGTGCAAATGTCATAGCATTTCGGCTTCTTACTAGGAAGGAATCAATATAACTGGACTTATTCGCTCCCGTAAATAAATTGAAGATTTTCCACAGATCAATCATTTTCTGTCTATCACATGAAAATACTGGATCATTATAATATGCCCGTACAACTGCATTAATATGACAATCAGTAAATTCAAGCTCTGGAAGATGTTTTTTCTGTCTATGTGGAAGGAATTGATACAATCGTGATTTCCCTATCATCTGGGCAAACTGGCTCTCTGACATGGAAGTAGTGAGCAAACTTCGCATCTGCATTAAATGGCGCTGTGCATTATAACCTAAAATCAACGCTGATATTTTCTGCATCAATTCTTGCATACTCGTTACTCGCAATTCATCGACCATGCCATCAGAAGCTACACACATATTGCAACAAACCAAATTCTTGAAACCAATAAATACCTTGAATTTCTCGAAACTTTTCCTGCTATAGAGATTCTCTTGATTGTAGGCTCTCACACCTCCTATTGTTAGATTTAATTTGCATCCGTCTATAACTTCCGAAACAGTAGGTATTTCCACGCAAAACATCATTCGTTCATAATAGATCGTTTTATCCTCATCCTTAAGCTCTTGAACAGACTTGTGAATTGCATCCGGAGTGCGTCCCTTAACGATATGACTAACTCGAATCTCCGGAGCGTCAATAGTGTCTCCACGAAATATTTTATGCACACACTCCCATGTTGCCTCAATAAATTGGCTATGTGAAATAGTTACTTCGTTATCCTTAGAAAACACAGGCGTAATACAGTCTTCCTTAAGATGCATTATACTGACAGGTTTAGTATTGGCCTCAATAAATGGCTTGCGCCCTTCATTCAAATATGAAGCGTGACAAACTCCCCGATCTGCATTAAAAGAGGATAATATATTAGAGGGTTCGTTTCCCGTTTCATTAAACACTGGCGGCAATAACACTTTATTGTCAATCACCGTAGTTTGCTGGATAATTGGCTCCATAATTTTGTATTTTATTAGAGGATTCACATTGATTACACCATTCAAGGATCCGCATACCTACTTGACATGTCAATGGGAACTCAGAGTGCCCTGCAAAAAGCCCAGTGCGATCCTTTGATGCCATGGCGTAATGTTTCATGTTTATATCAAATACTACTGTAAACTCATAATCCACATTATCACGCTGCACAGCTTTTAATCCTACCTTCTCAGGAATCATTTTTCCATTGCGTTCATTAAGGACATACTCTTGTTTACTTCGCATCGTACAGATTACATGACTTGAGGAGGTTAAGATTCGCTGTATAAAAGCATTCTGGCGAGGAGTTACCTTAGCCCAATTAGCAAAAGAATTTCCTTGGAGATTGGCATGGAAATCGAGCAAATAATCCCAACAATGTGAGATACTGTCAATGATAATTACTTCCATACCGACTTTCTCACATAATTCGATTGCCTCTATGTATTTTTCCGGAGCATATGGTCCCGTCATGGATAGCACGTTATAGCCTCCCAGATGTGCGTAAAGGTCTGCGCTGCCATTCTCAGTATCTATAACAGCTATTTTAGACCAATCTGAGGTCATTCCATATGCAATAAGGAGCGATGAGTAAGTTTTCCCTGATCCTGATGCTCCATGTAAAGCCAAACGCATCTTGGCCACTTTTCGTTGAGAATGTCGTAATTGCATATTATTTCTTTTTAAATTTAAAAGACTGTCCCACCACTTTGGGCAGGGACAGCCTTCATGCAGAGACGGAGTAACGTTTTTCTACAATACCTCCATAGTGGTAAATTGAGGGTTATCACCAATGTTGTGCAGAAGAAAAAACTGCTCTCCTCTCCCCTCGGAGATTACCTCCGAAATGACAGGATGATCGAGCTTAACGACTGGATACTTCGATGTAACAGCGCCTGCCTTATCGCCATATGCGAAGAAATATTTTCCCGTCTGCTCGTTACGAATGATCCGGATTTGCATGATTCCTTTCCATTCCTTAAACTCGTCGAGGGTGAAGGTCCGCAGGAATTTGAGTGTGTTTGTCATAGCATAAGATTTGAAATTCGACAATACGCGGAAATAATATGATTATCCCCAGAGGATAGCCGGGTCGCATCCCAATTCCATAAGGCAGGGGGGGGGTATTCGGGGAATATCCTGCGATCGAACAAATGCGAAAAATTACAAAAAAATTTGTAGCGAAAATTTTTCGAATGACTGAGCAAAATTTATAGTCAATCTTACTAATCTTGTACTACTAATAATAGCATCTTATCATATTATTACCATTTTCATCATATAAATCTGCATTCCACTCCCCATTATGATGGGAAAGTTGAATTTAGGGTATGAATTGATGAAGAAATTACGCAGCTATTTCGGTGAAGAAAGGCAGGATATTGGCAGCGGATATTACAAGTTAAGAAGGAGATATAGTTACTCCATAATTAATAGTGTGGGTTGAAAATGAACTTTGATGAAGTTGATAAGGGCAGGAAAAG
>ERZ1664515.23-NODE-23-length-33309-cov-8.691345_pt1 | contig 33309 bp, 32 predicted proteins | sample MGYA00575335_ERZ1664515 | MGnify/ENA primary metagenome ERZ1664515 (study PRJEB40874, sample SAMEA4040737) | Gallus gallus | biome: gut; material: content | place: India | collected 2016-01-01 | study: EMG produced TPA metagenomics assembly of PRJEB14491 data set...
TCCGTAACCTTCCGGTACTGCCTGGTCCCGGAAAAACTATTCCACGAAAAGAGCTCGGGGCAGCTGGTCGATGCCCGTGATCGGGACGATCTCGATGCCCTTCGGTCGGCGGGCCTCCTTGGAGAGATATCCCGAGACGATGATCTTGCGGAATCCCAGCCGGGCCGCTTCGCTGATGCGCTGCTCGGTGCGCGGCGCTGGCCGCACTTCGCCCGAGAGTCCGACCTCGCCTGCGCAGCAGACCCCTTCGGCGATGGGCCGGTCGTAGTAGGAGGAGATCACCGCGGCGACGACGGCCAGGTCCAGCCCCGGGTCGGCGACCTTGAATCCTCCGGCGAAGTTGAGGAAGACATCCTTCTGGAACATCTTCATGCCGAGCCGCTTTTCGAGCACGGCGAGCAGCATGTTCATGCGCCGCGTGTCGAATCCCGTGGCCGTGCGCTGCGGCGTTCCGTATGCCGCGCCGCTCACCAACGCCTGCACCTCGATCAGATAGGGGCGTACGCCGTCGGCCGCGGCGCCTACGGCAATGCCGCTCAACGGCTCCTCATAGTGCGTTAGCAGAATTTCCGAAGGGTTGTCCACGCCGCGCAGCCCTCCTTCGAGCATCTCGAAAACGCCGATTTCGAACGTCGCGCCGAAACGGTTCTTGATGCCGCGCAGGATGCGGTAGATGTTGTTGCTGTCGCCCTCGAACTGCAGGACGACATCGACGATATGTTCGAGGATCTTCGGTCCGGCAATCGTGCCGTCCTTGGTGATGTGGCCGATGATGAGGATCGACGTGCCGGTCGTCTTGGCATATTTGAGCAGCGTCGCGGCGCATTCGCGGATCTGCGAAACGCTCCCTGCCGAGGAGTCCAGCAGGTCGGTGTAGATGGTCTGTATCGAGTCGATGACGACCAGATCGGGCCTCTGCTCGGCAATCTGCGCTATGATGTTTTCGAGCAGCGTTTCGGGGTAGATCATGCAGTCGTCGTTCCCGATGCCGATGCGCAGGGCGCGCATCTTGATCTGTTCGGCGGACTCCTCGCCCGAGACATAGAGGGTCTTCAGCCCGTTGTCGGCCAGTGCGATCTGCAGCGAGAGGGTCGATTTTCCGATTCCGGGCTCTCCGCCGAGCAGGATGAGCGATCCGGGGACCATGCCGCCTCCGAGCACGCGGTTTACCTCCGTGTTGCCGATATTGATGCGGCGGTGCTCGCTTTCGCGGATCTCGCGCACGGGCTGCGGCCTGGCAGCCGGCAGCGAACCGGCCGCCGCGGCCGGCACCGAGCCGCTTTCACGGGCGATGATCTCCTCCGTGAAGGTATTCCACTCGCCGCACGAGGGGCATTTGCCCAGCCATTTGGGGGCTTCGAACCCGCAGTTCTTGCAGAAATAGGCTTTCTTGACCTTTGCCATCTTCTTGTCAGTTTGCTGTTGCCGTGGTGTACTCCCTGCGCACGGCCCGCGTGATGCCGGCTGTCGGGTAGAGTGCCTGGAAGGACTCCGTCAGATCGATCTCCAGTACGGTTTTCCGCACCTCCGTCCCGTCGTTGTAGGAACTGGTCTTGCAGATATAGTCCTCTCCGTCGAAGATCACTTCGAACTGGCTCTTTGCGGGCTCCTTGCCGAACAAACCCATTACGGGCTCCGCCTCGGGGTTGCGGACGATACGGGCCCTGCCGCCGTTGTATTGCGAGAAGTAGAGCGTGTAGCCGCCTCCGGCCTGTACGGGCGCCGCTGCGACGATCGCCGCCTCGATCTCCTGTACAAGTGGATCCTCCGTGCCATCGCTCTCTGTCCTTGTTTCGTTCGTGGTGTCCGTGCCGCTCCCTTCCGTTCCGTCATCCGGAGCGGTTTCATCGTCGGATGATGTCCCGTCGTCGGGGGTGGTTCCGTCGTCCTCTCCGGAGCCGCTGCCTCCGTCGAGGGTTACTTCGGCCTCGACCAGAACAACGGGGTAATGCACCGTGTAGAAAACCACGGTGGACTCTCCGCAGGCTGCCAGAAGCAGCGCCGCCAGCAGGAAAAACACGCTTTTCATCTCTTTCACAATCCCAATTCCTTGTCGATAAGTACGATATGTATGCGTCCCTTCGGATGGCACCGCAACATCTCCATCCGCGTGTTGCAGATGCGGTCCGGGGAGTTGCAGTCCATGCAGACGCCGGTCTTGGCGCACGGTGTCCGGAAACCTTCGTGGCGGGCGATGTTCTGCGGGGCGGCAATCCGTCGGATACGCTCTTCGGCCTCTTCGCGGTTTGCGACGATCTTGTTGCTTCCGGCGACGAGCACCACCTTGCGGGGTCCGAAGGCGACGGGGGCGATGCGGTTCCCGACCATGTCGAGCCAGTGGAGCGTACCTTCCATCGTTACGGCGTTGATTCCCGTGATGAAGAGGTCCGACAGGAGGGCCTTGCGGCGTATTTCGAGCCGCTCGGGCCGGGGCATCGAGGCGTCGAATCCGTCGAGCAGCGTCCAGCGCGGGTCGTTGCGCAGCCATTCGATGATTCCCGTGGCGCGCATCGTCATCGAGTCTCCGAACGACACCAGTTGCGGCATTTCGGCCTCCACGACGTCGCGCATCCGCTCGAACGCCTCCTTCTCGTCCCGTACGACTGTTACGTCGAATCCGTGGCGGCGCAGCGTTGAGGCGCATGCCTCGAGCCGTTCGGCCTGTGTCATCGTATTTGTTGCCTGTTTCGTTTCCATGCTTTCGTCCTGTTTGTTTTCGTTTGACATTAGGTGGCCGACGGAGGACCGGCCGGTCCTCGGAGGCGTCGTTTCACGACGGCGGGATTTCCCGCCGCGAGCGAATCCTCCGGAATGTCGTGCACGACGACACTTCCTGCGGCGATGATCGAGCGGGCGCCGATCCGGACTCCCGGGCAGACGATCACGCCGCCGCCGAGCCAGCAGTCTTCGCCGATGGTGATCGGGCGTCCGACCTCAATGGGTTTGCGGCGCTCGCGGTAGTCCATCGGATGCTGGGGCGTGTACAGCTGGCAGTTGGGGCCGATGAGCGTATGGGCGCCGATCGTGATGCCGCCGCCGTCGAGGAACGTGCAGTTGGCGTTGATGAAGACCCCCTCGCCCAAATGGATCGGATGTCCGTGGTCGCAGTAGAACGGCGGCATGATCCGGGCCGTCGGAGCCCGGTGGGGGATCAGTGCCGAGAGCGCCTCCTCGTAGTGCGGGTCGTCGAACGAGGTGGCGTTGAACCGGGCGAGATTCACGCGGCGGCGCCGGAGGCTTTCGGCCACGTCGGGAGCCGTGAAGTCGTAGGTCTCGCCTGCAAGCATCTTTTCCAGTTCGGTCATGGCCCTGCTATTTGATGAAGAAGCGGTATATGTCGTTTCCGTTGGCATAGAGAAGCAGCATGAGCAGGATGAACATCCCGACATACTGGGCCATCTCGAGTACCTTTTCACTCACCTTGCGGCGGGTAATCATCTCCCAGAAGGTGAATATGGCGTGTCCGCCGTCGAGCCCCGGGATGGGGATGATGTTCATCACGGCGAGGATGATCGAGAGGAAGGCGGTCTTGATCCAGAAATCCTGCCAGTTCCACTCCGAGGGGAAGATGCTGCCTATGGCGATGAATCCGCCGAGTTCCTCGTACATCTTCGTCTTGGGCTGCACGATGAGCTTGAGCTGCTCCCAGTAGGAGGAGAGCATCTCGCCGGTGCGGTGTATTCCGGCGGGTATGGACTCCCAGAAGGTGTATTTCTGCGTGCGGGGGGTGTAGATTTGGTTGCTGGAGATGACGCCAATCACCCCTTCGTCGGATACGGGAAGGGCGATCTGCAGCGTGTTGTCCCCGCGCAGCACCTCGAGGTGTACGCTGTCGCCGGCCTTCGAGGCGATGTATTTCTGATACTCGGGGAATTCGGCGTTGCGGAGTTCGTCCACGGCACGGATCTCGTCGCCCGGGCGCAGCGCGGCTATGGCCGCCTGCGAGGTCATGCTGTCCACGATAAAGGGATAACGCAGCGTGAGGAACCCTTCGTACCCCTTCTCCTGACGCATGGCGATCAGATCGTCGAGCGGAAGCGAGATGTCTGTTTCGACACCGTCGCGCAGGACGCGTACCTGCCGGTCGCCTTCGGTGATGAGCAGTGCCGTTACGATGTCCTGGATCTTTTCCACGGGTTGCCCGTCGATCGTGAGGATGCGGTCTCCGTCATGGAATCCGAGTTTGTGTCCCGCCTCGTTGAAGTTGTATCCCCAGCGGGCATCCTCGTTGGCGAGGTAGGTGTCGCCCCAGGTGTAGCAGATGCCGCAATAGATGACGATGGCCAGCAGGACATTCATCACCACGCCGGCGATCATGACCAAAAAGCGCTGCCAGGCGGGTTTTGCCCGGAATTCGTCGGGTTTCGGGGCCTGTTTCATCTGCTCCTTGTCCATCGATTCGTCGATCATGCCGGCGATCTTGACATAACCGCCCAGCGGCAGCCATCCCAGACCGTATTCCGTGTCCTTGTGCCGGAACTTGAAGAGCGAGAACCAGGGGTCGAAGAAGATATAGAACTTCTCGACGCGGATGTGGAAAATGCGGGCCATGATGAAGTGCCCGAGTTCGTGAATACCCACCAGAATGGTGAAGCAGAGGAAGAATTGGAGGATTTTGATTACGAGATCCATTGTTGTTTCGGAAAGACGGATATTACAGTTTCAGGAATTCGGCGGCTCGGGCGCGTGCTTCGGCATCCGCCCGGGCGTAATCGTCGAGTGTGGGTTGCGGGGTGAAGTCCGCCGTTTTGAGTGCATGTTCGATTGTGCGGACGATGTCGAGCCAGGCGCACTGCCCGTGGAGGAAGGCTGCCACGGCCACCTCGTTCGCACCGTTCATCGTGCAGGCCGCCGTGCCGCCGTGCCGCAGACAGTCGTAGGCGATTCCCAGCGCAGGGTACTTCTCATGATCCACCGCAGCGAATGTAAGTTGCGGATGGGCCGTGAAGTCGAACCGCTCGCCGGATCTGCGGGCACGTTCGGGATACATCAGCGCGTAGCTGATGGGCATGCGCATGTCGGGTGTGCCGAGCTGGGCCTTGATGGCGCCGTCCTCGAATTCGACCATCGAGTGGACGATCGACTGGGGATGCATCACGACGTCGATCTTCTCGGCGGGCGTTCCGAAAAGCCAGTGGGCCTCGATGACCTCGAAACCCTTGTTTACGAGTGTCGAGGAGTCGATCGTGATCTTGGCGCCCATCTGCCACTGGGGATGGTGCAGGGCCTGCTCCGCGGTAACGCTTCCGAGCGCTTCGCGCGGAAGGTCGCGGAGGGCTCCGCCGCTGCAGGTGATGATGAGGCGCCGCACGGGGGCCTGCTCGCCTGCGAGACATTGGAAAATAGCCGAATGTTCCGAGTCGATCGGAAGAATCGGGGCTCTCCGCTCGCGGGCCAGGGGCATCACGAGGGCTCCGGCGACGACGAGCGACTCCTTGTTCGCCAGGGCGAGTTTCTTCCCGGCCTCGATGGCCGCCACCGACGGGGCCAGTCCGGCATATCCCACCAGGGCATTCACGACCACTTCCGTGCCGCGCGCCGCAGTGATCTGCGCCACGGCCTCCTCGCCGGCAAAGACCTTGGTGTCCGTATCTTTCAGGGCTTCGCACAGCGGGGCGTAGCACTTTTCGTCGGCAATGACCACCGTGTCGGCATCGAATTCGCGGGCCTGTTCGGCGAGGCGTTTCCAGTGGCTGTTCGCCGTCAGTACGCGGGCTTCGAAGCGGTCCGGATTTTCACGAACGATGTCGAGCGTCTGCTCTCCGATCGAACCGGTGGAGCCCAGTATGGCAAGACGTTGTTTCATGGCATCAGAATCAGAATACGATATAGCTTTCGGGTTCCACCGGTTTCCCGTTGTTCCACAATTCGAATTCGAACATCGGGACTTCGCCGTTCTCGGCTTCGGCGTTGTAGCCGATGAGCTCTCCGGCGCGGAGTTTCTGCCCCGGGGCGACGAGCGACTGCGAGAGGCTGCGGTAGATCGACAGCAGGCCTGCGGCATGCTGCATGATGACGGTGTATCCCTGCTCGGGGGTCCAGCTGCTCTGGATCACCGTGCCGCCGTCCACGGCCGCGATACGGTCTGTCGCCGCTGCGGCGATCTTCACGCCGAACCGGTTTTGGCTGATATTGAAATGCTCGGTGATGATCCCCTCGACGGGTTTCATTAGTTCGATCGACTCGCGGATCTGCTTGCGTGAAGCCCCGGCATTCCCTGCCAGCGAATAGGGACCGCAGCCCTCCATCTGTGCCCGCAGCAGGGAGTCTTCGGCCGAAGGCATGACGAGCACCTTGCTGGCCCTTGTCGTGTCGGATGCCGGGAGCGAACGGGCCACGGGGGTGTTTCCCTCGAGGATCATGGCGATGTTCTCGTTGTAGGTCATCATGTCGTTCATCATGCGCTCCATCGAGTCGAGGCGTATGATGTTCTGTATGAGGCTTTCTCGGGACTTGTCGGCCTCGGTGCGGTATCCGGGGAGGAACTCCAGCACGGGGGTGTATGCCACGAGCGTGAGGATGAGGATGAAGAGCAGCAGCACGAAGGCCACCAGTCCGGCCATGAGGCTTGCCGGTGAGATGTGCACATGCCACTCTTCGCTGTTGTCCGTGGCGTTGAGCATGTTGAAGCGGCGTTTGCGGAACATGCCGCGCCACCAGGCCCGGATGGATTGTATCGTTTTCATCGGTCGGGATCGTTAGCGTTTAAACCTTACAAAGATAGTACATGCCGCGCGGACTGCCAAATTTTCTTTCGACAGCTTCGCCGTACGGAGATGCTTTTCCACGGAGGACCGTCATCGGGCCTTCCATGCCTTCGAAGAGGATATTTTCCGCTGCAAATCATTTGCTTGTCGCGCTATTTTGCGTATCTTTGCCTGACTTATTACGAATCAACGTTCAAACAGTGATAAAAGTATGGTAAAACCTACACTTCTCGTACTCGCCGCGGGCATGGGTTCCCGCTACGGGTCGCTCAAACAGATGGATGGCGTCGGTCCGAACAACGAGGCCATCATCGACTATTCGGTCTACGATGCTGTCCGGGCCGGTTTCGGCAAGGTGGTCTTCGTCATCCGCCACTCGTTTGCCAAAGAGTTCCAGGAGGTCTTCTCCGCAGAGCGTTTCGGCGGACGCATCGCTGTGGAGTATGTCTTCCAGGAGCTGGAGTATCTTCCCGAGGGCCTTGCGGTTCCCGAGGGCCGTGTGAAGCCGTGGGGTACGAACCACGCCCTGATGATGGCCGCCGATGCGATCCACGAGCCGTTCGCCGTCATCAATGCCGACGACTTCTACGGTGCCGAGGCTTATGAGACGATCGGCGCCTACCTCAAGGAGCTGGACGGAAGCCGGGGCCGCTACTGCATGGTGGCCTATGACCTGAACAAGACGCTTTCGGACAACGGCACCGTTTCGCGCGGTGTCTGCGGTGTCGATGCCGAGGGCAATCTCACCTCGATGGTCGAGCGTACGCAGATCGAGCGTATGCCCGACGGGCAGATCGTCTTCCACGACGGCGGAGCCGATGAGCCGCTGGCCGAGGATACGCCGGTGTCGATGAACCTCTTCGGCTTCACGCCCGACTATTTCGCCCATTCGAAGTCCTATTTTGCCGAGTGGTATGCCCGGAACAGCGGCAACCTGAAGGCCGAGTTCTACATCCCGACGATGGTGAACAAGCTGATCGGCGACGGCGAGGCTTCGCTGCGCGTGCTGCGCTCCGCAGCCCAGTGGCACGGCGTAACCTACAAGGAGGACAAACCGGCGCTCATGGCCGCCATCGAGCGGATGATCGCCGAGGGTAAATATCCGCGCAGCCTTTGGAAATAGGGTAGTGCACCCGCAACCGATGCCGGATTCCGCCGTCGTGCGGAGTCCGGCTTTTTTTGTCGGTGCGGCATGCTGTTCGGATAGTCCGGATGGTTTGTTTTTCCGAAAAAATCGTATCTTTGTTCTCCGAATCCGGCCCGGGCCGGACCACAAAATCCGAAGATGATGAATCTGCATCCCGAATGGAGCTACCGAGCCGTTCTGTATGAGATGAACGTGCGGCAGCTCACTCCCGAAGGCACCTTGCGTGCCGCTGCCTCGAAACTCGCCTTTCTGCACGACATGGGCATCGACGCCGTGTGGCTGATGCCCGTTTATCCGATCGGCGAGGAGCAGCGCAAGGGGTCGCTGGGCTCCTACTATTCGATCCGCGACTACCGGGCGATCAATCCCGAGCTGGGTACGATGGAGGATTTCGACGCCTTCGTTGCCGAAGCGCACCGCCTGGGGCTGAAGGTGCTCATGGACTGGGTGGCCAACCACACTTCGCGCGATGCGCGGTGGATCACCGAAGCTCCGGCTTCGTGGTACGAGCGCGACGATGCAGGGGCTCCGGCCGTGCCGTGGGACTGGACCGATACGGCAAAACTCAACTATGCGAACCGCGAGGTTTGGGAGGCGCAGGCCGCGGCCATGGAGTTCTGGGTTACGGAACACCGTATCGACGGCTTCCGCTGCGACATGGCGATGCTCGTGCCTGTCGAGTTCTGGCAGCAGACGGCAGCCCGCCTGCGGCGGGTGAAGCCCGATCTCTTCCTGCTTGCCGAAGCCGAAGAGACGAACCTTTTCGACGGCGGGACATTCGATGCCTGCTACGGCTGGGAGATGCACCACCTGCTGTGCGACGTGGCGCAGCAGCGCGTGCGCGTTACGGCGCTGCGCGACTGGTTGTATGCCGACCGCGGGCGCTATCCCCGCACGGCCATGCGCCTGGCCTTTACCTCGAACCACGACGAGAACTCCTGGAGCGGCTCGGAATTCACGCGCCTCGGGGCTGCGCGGAGCATCATGACGGCCTTCACGTTCGTCGTGCCGTGCGGGCTTCCGCTCATCTATACGGGACAGGAGGTCGGCTACGACCACTCTTTCGCCTTCTTCGACCGGGACCCGATTCCCGCGTCGCTCTACCGTCCCAACGCCTATACGGAGTTTTACCGCCATCTCACGGCCCTGCATCATGCGCATCCGGCCCTTGCCGCAGGCGGCCGCGGGGGTGATATGGTCGAGATCCGCAACAATGCCGAGGATTGCCTGATGACCTTCGTCCGCGAGGCGGAGGGCAACCAGGTGGTCTGCATCATGAACCTCTCGCCGTATGCCATCCACGCCGACTATTATACGGGCATCTACGCCGGCCTCTACACCGACGCCATGAGCGGCATGCCGTACGAGCTGCGCGGACGTGTCGAGGAGGATATGTCTCCGTGGAGTTTCCGGATCCTCACCCGATAGACTCTTTCATAGCATCTTCCGATGTCCCGTCCCGTCCTGTTGCTGCTTTTTTCGCTGGCGATCGGTTCTCCGGCCGCTGCGCAGTACCTTGACGACGAGTACTATCCCTATGCCGAACGGGAGGAGCGCCGCGAGCTGCTCGCCACCGACTCGACGCTCTTCTACCGGGCCATCCAGTCTTCTGTGGACCTCTACGGCGAACTGACCGACTTCAACCTCCCGCAGGTTGCCATGAAACGCCGCGGTCTGGGATGGGATGCCGAGCGCATCTCGCTTTCGGGCATGGAGCTTTCCTACCGCCACCTCTCGGTCCTTCGTCTGCTGGGTGCCACGGAGACCCGCTATGCGGGACTGGTCCCCGCGCCCGGGATTCCGGGCGGATCGGGCGGCGTCCGGCTTTTCGAATTTCCGGTTGAGGAGCCCATGCAGCCTTTCCTGGCCTCGGTGCGTTTCACCGACCGCAATTACCTCCTGGGCGCGAAGGTCGCCGCTTCGGGCGATCTGGGCCGTGGCTGGACGGCTTCGCTGGCAATGGATGCCCGTACGGGCCGCGACCTGCATGTGCAGGGAGTTTTTACCAACGCGATGACCGCGGCCCTGCGCGTCGCACATGCGTGGAGCTCCGATCACCGCCTCTCGCTGCTTTGCATCCTTCCGCCCTCGACGCGCGGTACGCGCCTCTCTTCCTCCGAGGAGGCTTTCTCCCTGACCGGCGACCGTTTCTACAACCCCGCGTGGGGATACCAGGACGGCCGTATCCGCAACTCCCGCGTGCGTCGGGAGTTTCTGCCTCTCCTGGCCTTCCGTTATGAGGGCCGCCTCTCGGCGCAGACCTCCCTGGCGGTGAATCTCGGCGGAGAAGCCGGCCTTTCGCGTTACAGCATGCTCGACTGGTACGATGCCCGCACGCCCATGCCGGACAACTACCGCTACCTGCCGAGCCATACGGGCGACCTCGAAACCGAGCGGGCGTGGCTTGCGGCCGATCCGCGCTATACGCAGATCAATTGGGACGAGCTGATCCGCTGCAACCGGATGCGGAACGGCGAGGCGGTCTACGCCCTCGACGACCGGGTCGAGCGTACGACGGATCTGCACCTTGATGCTGCCTTCACTACGGCTCTCGACCGCGCCCTGACCCTGCGTTACGGTCTGACGCTGCGCTACGACCGCAGCCGCTCCTATCGTCAGATGCGCGACCTGCTCGGTGCGCGGTATGTAACGGACATCGACCGCTACCTGATCGACGACGATACCTACAGCAACCTGCTTCAGAACGACCTGCGGCATCCCGACCGCGAAATCCGCGAGGGCGACCGCTTCGGCTACGACTATGCGCTGCTGACGCGCGAGGCCCGCCTCCTGCTGCAGGCCGACTACCGCTCTGACCGCCTGCGTGCGGACCTCTGTGCCGAACTGGGCAGTGCGGGCATATCGCGTCGCGGCTATTACGAGAAGGAACTCTTCCCGGGCGATCTCTCGTACGGGCCTTCGCGTACGCTGCGCTTCTCGCCGTGGCTCGTGAAAGCACTCGTCGGCTGGTCCTTCTCGGCCCGCAGCTACCTGGAGGGCATTCTCTTCGCGTCGGCCGATGTGCCTCGTGCGGACCAGCTCTTCTACCAGCCGCTCTATAACAACCGCCCGGTCGAACTGCCCCGGTGCGAAAGGACCTACGCTGCGGAGCTCTCGTGGCGTCGTACGGGCGCGCAGTTTGACCTGCGCCTTGCAGCTTATGCCGCCGCGGTTTATGACCGGCTGGAGACGCGCCGCTATTACGATGACCTGGCGTCGCTTTACTGCGACATGTCCGTTTCGGGCATCGGGCTCCTCTCCTGCGGCGTGGAGGCGGCCGCCGAGATCCGCCTTTCGTACCGTTGGCAGCTGGCCCTTGCCGCCTCCGCCGGCCGCTTCACCTATATTCGGGACCCGGAGGTAACGGTTCTCTCCGACGTGGACAATACGGCGGTCCTGACCCGAGCCACGGCCCGCATGGCGGACTGTCATGTCGGGGGAGCTCCCCAACTTGCGGCCGTCTCCGAACTTACCTATTTCGGCCCGCGCGGGTGGGGCTTCCACCTTTCGGCGGGCTATGCCGGATTGCGTTATGTCGAACCGATGCCCCTGCGCCGCACGGACCGTGTTACGGCGCAGGCGGGGCTCACGCCCGAAGCATTCGAGGCCTTCACCCGTCAGGAACGGCTCTCCGATGCCTTTACGCTCGATGCCTCGCTTTTCAAGAGTTTCTATTTCGACCGCTCGCGGCTTACCGTGGCGCTGATGCTGCGTAATCTGACGGATGCCTCGGATACGCTCTACAACGGTTATGAATCGCTGCGCGTGCGCCGTATCTCGGCCGGCGACGCAACCTCGTGGACGCCGCATGCAACGCGCTACACCTATGCCTATCCGCGTTCGTTCTACCTTACGATCTCTTACCGGTTCTGATGCCGATGCTGAAAAATTGTCTGTATTTTTTGGATTTTGCCGTAAAATTCGTATTTTGAGGGGCGAAAAACCTTAAAAACTTCCCGCCTTATGATTATCGGTATTCCCAAAGAGATCAAGAACAACGAAAATCGCGTGGCGCTGACCCCCGCAGGTGCGCAGGAGCTGATCAAACGGGGCCATGAGGTCTGTGTGCAGACGCTGGCCGGTGTGAACAGCGGTTTTCCGGACGAGGCCTATACGGCTGTCGGAGCCCGGATCCTTCCCACGATCGAGGAGGTGTATGCTACGGCCGAGATGATCGTCAAGGTCAAGGAGCCCATTGCTCCGGAATACAAGCTGGTGCGTCGCGAACAGCTGGTTTTCACCTATTTCCATTTTGCGAGCAGCGAGCCCCTGACCCATGCGATGATCGAAAGCGGTGCCGTCTGCTGTGCTTATGAGACGGTCGAGCGTGCGGACCGGTCGCTGCCGCTGCTTATTCCCATGTCCGAGGTGGCGGGCCGCATGGCCACGCAGGAGGGCCGTTATTTCCTGGAGAAGCCGCGCGGCGGCAAGGGTGTGCTTCTGGGCGGTGTCCCGGGCGTGAAACCCGCCAAGGTCTTTGTCATCGGAGCCGGTGTTGTCGGCACGGCCGCAGCCCGCACGGCTGCCGGTACGGGGGCCGATGTTACGATCTGCGACATTTCGCTCCAGCGCTTGACCTACCTGGCTGACGTGATGCCGCGCAACGTCAAGACGCTCATGTCCTCGGAGTACAACATCCGCGAGGAGCTCAAGCACGCCGATCTGGTGATCGGTTCGGTGCTGATCCCGGGAGCCAAGGCCCCGAAGCTCGTTACGCGCGACATGCTGCGCGACATGGAGCCGGGCACGGTCATGGTCGATGTGGCCATCGACCAGGGCGGCTGTTTCGAGACGTCGCGTCCGACGACGCACGAGGATCCGGTCTATTATGTGGACGGCATCCTGCACTATTGCGTGGCGAATATCCCGGGCGCCGTTCCGCGTACTTCGACCCTCGCGCTGACGAACGCCACGCTGCCTTATGTCATCCAGCTGGCCGACAAGGGCTGGGAGCGTGCCGCACGGGAGAATCACGAACTGGCCCTCGGCCTGAACGTCGTGCAGGGCAAGGTGGTCTACCGCCCCGTAGCCGAGGCGTGGGGGCTTCCCTACGAGCCCCTGACGCTCTGATTCCTCGTAAGGAGAGAGAGCAGGGCCGCCGTAATCAAAGGCGGCCCTGCTGCGTTGAGGTGCTGCGGTGTATGCAGTTGTTCGTGGCCTTCATTCTTTCCTCCGGATTTGGTTCGCGTTTCGGATTGCATTATCTTTGCAGGCGAGAATGAAAAGATTATGGCAGGTTCCAATTTCGTAGATTATGTGAAGATCTTTGCCCGCTCGGGGCACGGCGGTGCCGGCTCGGCCCATTTCCGCCGCGAGAAGTTCGTAGCCTTCGGCGGTCCCGACGGCGGCGACGGCGGCCGCGGCGGCAGTATCGTGCTGCAGGGCGACAAGCAGTACTGGACGCTCATCCACCTCAAGTACCAGCGACACCAGTTCGCCGAGGACGGCCAGAACGGCTCGGGCGCCCGCTCTTCGGGCAAGGATGCCAGGGATATCGTGATCCCCGTGCCGCTGGGCACGGTGGCCCGGCGTGTCGTCGAGCTGGAGGACGGTACGACGACGACCGAACCGGTCGGTGAGGTTACCGCCGACGGCGAACGCCTCGTGCTGCTGCAGGGCGGCCGGGGCGGCCTGGGCAACTGGCACTTCAAGAGCGCCACGAACCAGACGCCGCGTTACGCACAGCCCGGTGAGGAGGGCGACGAAGGGGCCTTTATTCTCGAACTGAAGGTGCTGGCCGACGTCGGTTTGGTCGGCTTCCCGAATGCGGGTAAATCGACCCTGCTGTCGGTTGTCTCGGCTGCCAAGCCGAAGATCGCCAACTACGCCTTCACGACGCTCGAACCGAACCTGGGCATCGTCGAGGTCCGCGACCACAAGTCGTTCGTCATGGCCGACATCCCGGGCATCATCGAAGGAGCGCACGAAGGCCGGGGGCTGGGGACCCGCTTCCTGCGCCATATCGAGCGCAATTCGGTGCTGCTGTTCATGATTCCGGCCGACAGCGACGACATCCGCCACGACTACGACATCCTGCTCGGCGAGCTGACGCAGTACAATCCCGAACTGCTGGACAAGGAGCGGCTTCTGGCCGTTACCAAGTGCGACATGTTGGACGAGGGGCTGATCCGTGAGATGCGTGCCCACCTGCCCGAGGGCGTTCCGTCGATTTTCATCTCCTCGGTTTCGGGCATGAACATCCCGCAGCTGAAGGACATGCTCTGGGAGGCGCTTCAGCGCTGACCGCTCCGGAACACGACATCGTGATTCGTAACGCGGAGCGTGTATTTTCCGTTGAAATAGTCGATGATACCGTACAGGGAGCCCGTGCCGGAAGGCAGGGGCTCTCTTGCATAGGAGCAGGTTCCCGGACTGCGCACGACGAGTGTCCGGCCCTGCTCGTCTGCTATGGTCCGTTCGGTCGTGATGCTGCGTCCGGTTTCGGGATCCGTATCGCACCACGTTGCGTCGGGTTGCGTGAAGTGCACGCCGTCGATCCTCACCCGCGTGTCGATGAGTCGTTCCGAGATATCCCCGAGCGTGATAGTCCTTGCGCGGTGCACTTCTCCCTCGGAAGGAACCCGTACGCTGACGTAGCGGGCGAAATCTGCTTCGGGAATACGTCCGGCGCCGCTTCCTTCCGACTCGGTGCCGATCTGGATCTTTCCGCCGTAGTCGGTCAGCACGAGCCCTTGACAATACAGCGTAGCCACATATCCGAAGGGACAGACCTCCGCCACCGATTCCAGGTCGGCCGCCACGGTGATTCCGCCGCTCGCATCTTCGAGAACCAGCGACTTGTAGAACTCGCCGTAGAGATCGTTTGCCGTGATGAACCCCACAATGGTGATCTCGTCCGTGATGACGACGCTGCTGCGGCCGTCGCAGAGCGATTTGAGATGGGCGATGCTGTTCGTTGCCGGCTGCTCCTCGCGGGGTTCCGGCTGGGAGGCCTTGTCGCACCCCGCCGTGAGCAGCAGGGCGACGCAGATGGCCTTACCGTATTTTCCGACAATCCTCCTCATCGCGCAGCTTGATGATGTATCGGCCTTCGCCCGATTCGTCGTATTGGAGTATTCCCGAGAGCATGACCTCCCCCGTAGGCACCTCTTCCCCCGCGAAACGGGCATAGTCGCGTACATAGGTGTATACCGCGGTACCCTCCCGGTCGATAAACTGCTTGTACCCGGCCCATGCCGATTCCGACATCTCCTCCGGATAATAGCGTACCGGGCCGACACAGACCAGCGTTCCGCACTGTTCCGTCGTGAGGTTGCGGATTTCGTACCATGCCGGTTCGGGCGGCTGCAGTGCTTCGCCATGTCTTGTTACGATGCGGTCGAGAGCGGGCTTCGATCCGATGTAATCCGTGGCATATCCGCTCTCGGGTGCGGGCATCCGTCCTATCTGCAGTACGCCGCGGCTTTCGCCCAGCGCCAGTCCTTCGAGCGAGAGCGAGACGCGGCAACCGATGGGGTAGTCGTTGTGCAGCTGGTCGATACCGGCCATGATCTCGATGCCGGCGCCCTCCTCCTCGATGCAGAACGAGCGGTAGAAGTTCCCGGCCTTGTCGCAGCTCGATACGACACCTTCGACAATGATCTGGCCTTCGAGCCGCAGCGTCTTTCCGGGATATCGTTTGCGGAGTGTGGCGATGGTCTCGGTGCGCAGGGGCGGCTGTTCGCCCTCGTCCGGCTCTCCGTAAGGAGCGTCGTAGCAGCCCGCGGCCAACAGCATGGCCGCGACTATCGCACAGCGTCGAATCATTCTTCGATACGGGAATCCTTCAGACCGAGGAAGTAGAGGATGCCGTCCAGCCCGATCGTCGAGATCGACTGCCGGGCCGTGGCCTTTACTTTGGGTTTGGCATGGAAGGCGATGCCCAGACCGGCGAGGTTGAGCATCGGCAGGTCGTTCGCGCCGTCTCCTACGGCCACCGACTGGGCGATGTTGATTCCCTCGAATTGGCAGAGCAGCCGCAACAATTCGGCCTTGCGGCGTCCGTCCACGATCTCGCCGGCATAGCGTCCCGTCAGACGTCCGTCCTCGATCTCCAGTTCGTTGGCATAGACATAGTCGAAGCCGTATTTCTGCCGCAGGTAGTTTCCGAAGTAGGTGAAACCTCCGGAGAGGATCGCCGTCTTGTATCCCACGCGCTTGAGAATGGTCATCATGCGTTCGAGACCCTCGGTGATGGGCAGTGCATGGGCGATCTCCTCCATGACCGATACCTCGAGTCCCTTGAGCAGGGCCACACGCTCGGTGAAGCTCTGGCGGAAGTCGATTTCGCCTCGCATAGCGCGTTCCGTAATGGCGCGCACCTGGGCGCCGACTCCGGCCTTTTCGGCCAGTTCGTCGATCACCTCGGTTTCGATGAGCGTGGAGTCCATGTCGAAGCAGATCAGGCGTCGGCTGCGCCGGTAGATGTCATCCTTCTGGAACGAGACGTCGAGGCCGATCTCCGAGAGGTTCATGAAACGCTCCTGCATGGTGCTGCGGTCGGCATCCGTGAGCGAACCGCGCACCGAGAGTTCGATGCACGAACGGGCTGCGCGGTCGTCTTTGTGCAGGGGTACGCGTCCTGTCAGACGCTTTATGGCGTCGATGTTGAGTCCGTGTTCGGCGACGGTTTTCGTAACTTCGGCGATGTGCCGGGCCGTTACGGTGCGTCCCAGCAGGGTGATGATGTAGCGGTTCTTGCCCTGACGGCTCACCCAGTCGTTGTAGCGCTCCTCGGTGATGGGTGTGAAGCGGATCATCACGCCCAGTTCGGAGGCTTTGAACAGCAGTTCCTTCATGATGCTTCCCGACTTGTCGGCCGTGGTGCGTATGAGGATTCCGAGTGTCAGCGACTGGTGGATGTTGGCCTGTCCGATGTCGAGGATGAAGGCGTCGTACCGGGCCAGGATCTCGGTCAGCGAGGAGGTCATTCCGGGTTTGTCTTCGCCGGATATGTTGATCTGGATGATTTCTACGTCGTTCTGCATCTTGAGTGATCTATTTCCGCGTACTGCTGTAAAATATAGACAAAGTTAATAAACTTCTCCTTATTTTTCTTTATTTTTGCTCCCGAAACTTCAATTCGAATCGTTATGAACGGTATCTACGGCATACTCTTCGGATTCTTCGCCCAGGCGGACAAGGCACCTTTGATTGTCCCCGACAGCGTGCAGAAGGCCAACTTTGCGGAGGCGGTCCGTAAGCTCGCCAATCTGGATGTGGACACGCTGCTGCAGAACCTGCTGTCGCAGTCGATCTGGATTCTGGTGAAGATCCTTATTGCCCTGGTGGTTTACTTCATCGGGCGATGGATCGTGCACCGGCTGATCCATATCGTGGATGCCATCTGCGAGCGTCGCCAGGTGGACATCTCGCTGCGGTCGTTCCTGCGCAATACGATCCGCGTAGTCTTCATGCTGTTGCTGGTCCTCATCGTCGTCTCGACGCTCGGTGTGAACGTTACGTCGCTGATCGCCGTCTTCTCGGCCGCCACGCTGGCCATCGGTATGGCCTTGAGCGGCACGGCGCAGAACTTTGCCGGCGGCGTGATGATTCTGCTGATGAAGCCCTACCGTGTCGGCGACTACATCTCGGCCCAGGGACAGTCGGGTACGGTGCGGGAGATCAAGCTCTTCTCGACGGTCATCACCACGACGGACAACCAGACGATCTATATTCCGAACAATTCGATCGCCACGGCCATCATCGACAACTACACGACGGCCGACCTGCGGCGTGTGGACTGGAGCGTCGGGATCTCCTACGGCGACGATGTGGATGTGGCACGGCGGACGATTCTGGCGATGTTTGCGGCCGATGCGCGGATTCTGAAGGATCCAGCCGAGCCCGTTGTCCGGGTTTCGGCCCTTGCCGACAGTTCGGTGAACCTCACCGTGCGTGTATGGACGAAGAATACCGATTACTGGGACGTCTATTTCGAGTACAACGAACGCTTCTACAAGGAGCTTCCCGCTGCGGGCATCAACTTCCCGTTCCCGCAGATGGATGTCCATGTGAAGCATGAATAACCATTTATAACCCAACTATTTTCAAGGAATTATGGAACTGAAGGAGATTCTTGCCATTTCGGGGCAGCCCGGGCTTTACAAATATGTGGCACAGTCCACGCGGGGCGTGATCGTCGAGTCGCTGCTCGACGGACGGCGCATGAACGCTGCGGCAAATGCGCGGGTAAGCGCCCTGTCCGACATTTCGATGTTCACCGAGGGCGACGATATTCCGCTTCACGAGGTTTTCACGCGCCTTTACGCCCATACCGGCGGCAAGGAGGCGATCAGCCCGAAGGAGGCTCCGGAGAAGCTGAAGGCCTACTTTGCCGAGGTGCTCCCGGAGTATGACCGGGACCGCGTGCATGTTTCGGACATGAAGAAGTGCTTTGCATGGTTCAACCTCCTCGTGCAAACGGGCTTCACGGAGTTCGCTCCCGGGACGGAGGAAGAGGCTGCGCAGGAGTAAGGCGGGCGCCGTCCTGCGGGACGGTGTGCCGGGAGTTCAGATAACGACCGTATGGAACAGAAGATGAAGGTGCTGGCCCTTGTGGCCCACGACAACATGAAACGCGACCTGGCGGAGTGGGTCGAATGGAACTGCGCGAAGTTGAGCGCGCACCATCTGGTGTGCACGGGAACGACGGGCAAGATGGTCGAGAAGACCCTCCGCGACCACCATCGGGAGGAGGAGCCGAACGCTCTTCCGCATCCCGAACTCCGGATCACGCTGCTCAAGTCGGGCCCTCTGGGCGGCGACCAGCAGCTGGGCTCGCTCATTGCCGACGGACGTATCGACGCGCTGATCTTCTTTTGGGATCCCATGTCGGCCCAGCCGCACGATGTGGATGTCAAGGCGCTGCTGCGCCTGGCGACGCTCTATAATGTGCCGACGGCCGTCAATCGCTCGACGGCGGATTTCCTGATCTCCTCGCCTCTATTCGAGGATGAGGCCTATAAGCCCGTCGTCAAGGACTACAAGGCCTATATCGAACGGGTCCTGAAATAGCACCGGCGGGGGAGTCCTCGGAACAGAAAAACGGCATCGCGCAATGCGGTGCCGTTTTTTATTGGAAGGCCGGTTCTTACAAATCGTGCGAGAGCGGGACGGGTACGGCTGCCGAGAGGTCGTAGTCGCCCCACCGTTCGGCAATGAGGTCGAGCGTGGCGAACAGCTCGTCGATGTCGAGCGACGTTACGAGTTTCAACCGCGTCTCCTTGAAGTTGGGCAGCCCCTTGAAGTAGTTGGTCAGGTGGCGCCGCATCTCGAGGATCCCGACATGGTCTCCCTTGATTTCGAGTGATTTGTGCAGGTGCTCCTTGGCGATGCGGACCCGCTCGATGACCGAAGGCTGGGGCAGTACCTCGCCGGTTCGCAGGTAGTGCTTTACCTCGCGGAAGATCCACGGGCGCCCGTAGGTCGCACGCCCGATCATCACGCCGTCCACGCCGTAGCGGTCGAACATCTCCCGGGCCTTGGGGCCCGAATCGACGTCGCCGTTTCCGATGATCGGAATATGGATCTGCGGGTTGTTCTTCACGCGGCCGATGAGGGTCCAGTCCGCCTCTCCGCGGTACATCTGGGCGCGGGTGCGGCCGTGTATGGTGAGCGCCGCGATGCCGACATCCTGCAGCCGGAGGGCGATCTCCTCGATGTTCTTCGACTCCTCGTCCCATCCCAGCCGGGTCTTGACCGTTATGGGGGTCTTCACGGCGCGGACGATCTGCCGCGTCATCTCGACCATCAGCGGCACGTCGCGCATCATGCCCGAACCGGCGCCGCGTCCGGCGATCTTCTTCACCGGGCAGCCGAAGTTGATGTCGATGATGTCGGGCCGGGCCGCTTCGGCCATGCGGGCCGCCTCGACCATCGGTTCGATCAGATGGCCGTAGATCTGAATGCCCACGGGGCGCTCCGCGTCGTCGATTTCGAGTTTCTTGAGCGATTTGGCGGCATCGCGGATGAGTCCGTCGGAGGAGATGAATTCGGTGTATACGACATCGGCGCCGAAGCGTTTGCACATGTATCGGAACGAGGGGTCGGTGACGTCCTCCATGGGTGCGAGCAGCAGGGGCTGTTCTCCGAGGTCTATGTCGGCGATTTTCATGCTTCTTCGGGTTCTTGCGGACGGTGGGTGACGAGTATTTTGTCGATTCGGGCTCCGTCCATGTCGACGATTTCGAACGAGAAACCGCACCATTCGAGTTTTTCGCCCGTTGCGGGGATATGTCCGAGCAGGTCGAGGATCAGACCGCTGACGGTGTTGTAGGCATTGGCGGGGAAGTCGTCCTCGACGCCGAACGCGGCGAGGAAGTCGTAGAAGGGGCACTGCCCGTCGACGAGTGCGCTACCGTCGTCGCGTCGCACGATGTCGGGTTCCTCGCGGGGGTCGGGGAGTTCGCCGACGAGCGCCTCGAAGATGTCTTTGAGGGTGATGATTCCGCGGGTGACACCGAATTCGTCGCAGATGATTCCGTACCCGAGCTGTTCGCTGCGGAGCTGTTCGAGGGCGTTGTAGACTTCGAACTCCTCGTGGAAGAATTTTCCGGGAGTGATCAGTTTTCGGATATCGAAGTCGGGATCGGTCAGGTGGAGGAATAGGTCTTTGAGATAGACCACGCCGAGGATTCTGTCGAGGCTTCCGTCGCCGACGGGGTATCGGTTGTGTGGGGCCTGTGCGACGATTTCGTGAATCTGTTCGGGCGTCATGGCGAGGTCGATCCATGCGATTTCGCTTCGGTGGGTCATGATCGACTCGACGGTACGGTCTTCGAGCGAGAAGACGCGGCCGACGATCTGCTGTTCGACCTCCTGAACCGCCCCGTCTTCGGTTCCCTCCTGGATGATGGATCGGATTTCGGCTTCGGTGACCTTGCTTCCGGACTCCCGGAGTCCCAGGATTCGGGTAACGGCAGCGGTGCTTTTGGCGAGGAGCCAGACGAAGGGCGAGGCGATTGCGGCGAGGAATCCCATGGGCCGTGCTACGATCTTTGCGGCGCGTTCTGCGGCGTTCATGCCGATGCGTTTGGGGACGAGTTCGCCGAAGATGATGGTCAGGTAGGTGACGACGATGACGATGGCGACCTGTGCGATGACGGTTGCCGTCCGGACGGGTATTCCGAGGGTGGCGAGGCTGGTTCCGAACCTGGCGGCGAGGGTATCTCCGGAGTAGATACCGGTAAGGATTCCGATCAGGGTGATTCCGATCTGCACGGTGGATAGGAATCGGTCGGGGTCTTTGGCGAGTTTGAGGGCTTTTCGTGCACCTTTGCTGCCCTGCCGGGCCTGCATTTCGAGGTTCGACTTCCGGGCGGAGACGAGAGCCATTTCGGACATGGCGAATACTCCGTTGAGGAGGATCAGGATGACGATGATGAGAATTTCCATGTGTCGGTTCGGGGTATTTCGGAAGACAAAGATAATGCAAGCGGAGCGAAAAGCCAAAAGAAAGGGGTGCAGGCGATTGGTTATTCGGTGAAAAGCGTTAAATTTGCGGTCGAAAATCAAAAGGACATGAATATCGAGAACTATATTTCGGGAGCGGTTCGGCAGGCGGTCGAGACGCTTTATGGGGAGCTCGGCGGGGAGCCGTTGCAGATCCAGAAGACACGCCGGGAGTTCGAGGGCGACTATACGCTCGTAACCTTTCCGCTGCTGCGCCGGAGCCGCAAGTCCCCCGAGGCCACCGCGACCGAGATCGGCGAATACATGCAGGCCCATGTGCCTCAGATCGCATCGTTCAACGTCATCAAGGGCTTTCTGAACCTGACGCTCGACAGCTCGTTCTGGGGTGAGCGTTTCGCGGAGATCGCCGCCGATGCGCACTACGGCGAGGCTCCGCAGACGGGCCGCACGATCATGATCGAATACTCGTCGCCCAATACGAACAAGCCGCTGCACCTGGGCCATATCCGCAACAACCTGCTGGGTTACTCCGTGGCGCAGATCCTCAAGGCCAACGGCCATACGGTCATCAAGGCCAACCTGGTCAACGACCGCGGCATCCACATCTGCAAGTCGATGCTTGCGTGGAAGCTCTACGGCAACGGCGAGACGCCCGCCTCCACGGGCATGAAGGGCGACCACCTGGTCGGCAAGTACTACGTCGAGTTCGACAAGCACTACAAGGCGCAGATCAAGGAGCTCGTCGCCGGCGGCATGCCGGAGGAGGAGGCCAAGAAGCGGGCGCCGATCATGCTCCAGGCGCAGGAGATGCTGCGCAAGTGGGAGGCGAAGGACCCGGAGGTCTATGCGCTCTGGGAGACGATGAACGGCTGGGTCTACGAGGGCTTCGACGTAACGTACAAGGCGCTGGGCGTCGATTTCGACAAGGTTTACTACGAGTCGCAGACCTACCTGCTGGGCAAGTCGCTCGTCGAGGAGGGGCTCCGCAAGGGTGTCTTCTACCGCCGCGAGGACAATTCGGTGTGGATCGACCTTCGCAATGACGGCCTGGACGAGAAGCTGCTGCTGCGCGGCGACGGCACGTCGGTCTACATGACGCAGGACCTCGGCACGGCCTACCGCCGTTTCGAGGACAACCGCCTCGACGACATGATCTATGTCGTGGGCAACGAGCAGAACTACCACTTCCAGGTGCTCAAACTCGTGCTCAAGAAGCTGGGCTATGCCGCGTGGAGCGACCACATTACGCACCTCTCGTACGGCATGGTCGAGCTTCCCGAGGGCAAGATGAAGTCGCGCGAAGGTACGGTGGTCGATGCCGACGACCTGATCGCCGACATGGTCCGCACGGCGCGCGAGATGTCTGCCGAGCTGGGCAAGCTGGACGGCGCTACGGAGGAGGAGGCCGAAGCTGTTTCGACGATGGTGGGCCTCGGTGCGCTGAAATACTTCATCCTGAAGGTCGATCCCAAGAAGACGATGCTCTTCGATCCGCGCGAGTCGATCGACTTCAACGGCAATACGGGCCCCTTCATCCAGTATACGCACGCCCGCATCTGCTCCGTGCTGCGCAAGGCCGCCGAGGCGGGCATCGACTTCACGGGAGCCGTATCGGCCTCGTACCTTCCCGAGGAGATCGCCCTGGTGAAGCAGCTCACGGAGTACCCCGCCACGGTGAAGGCCGCCGGCGAGAACTTCGCCCCGTCGATCATCGGCGCCTATGTCTACGAGCTGGCCAAGAGCTTCAACGGCTACTACCATGACCACTCGATCCTGCGCGAGGAGGATGCGGAGGTGCGCAAGCTGCGCCTCCGGCTGGCACAGCAGGTCGCCCGCGTCATCCGCCTCGGCATGAAGCTGCTGGGCATCGACGTTCCCGAGCGCATGTAGCCTCCCGGCCGCGTTTATGCAAAGCGCCCCGACCGTTTGCTTACGGCCGGGGCGTTTCGTATCCCGGGAGACCCCGAAGGGGCCCGTCATTCAGGCGTGCCTGCGTGCCAGCTCCCGTTCGAGGTCGGCGATCGAGCATCCCGTGGCTTCGAGCAGTACGAGCAGGTGGTATACGAGGTCCGACGCCTCGTAGATCATCGCCTCGCGGTTCTGCGCCACGGCTTCGATCACGGTTTCGACGGCCTCTTCGCCGACCTTCTGCGCAATCTTGTTCACGCCGCGCGTAAAGAGCTTCGAGGTGTACGATCCTTCGGGCATGTCGCGGTGCCGGCCGCAGATGACGCTCTGCAGGTAGCGGATGAATCCCTCGTTCTCGGGCGAGGCCTCTCCGAAACAGCTCGTCGATCCCGTGTGGCAGGTCGGTCCGTGGGGGATGACCCTTACGAGCAGCGTGTCGTTGTCGCAGTCCGCAGCGACGGAGACGATGTCGAGCCGGTTGCCGCTCGTCTCGCCCTTGGTCCAAAGTGTGCGGCGCGTGCGGCTGTAGAAGGTTACGCGCCCTTCGGCGAGGCTCTTTTCGTAGGCTTCGCGGTTCATGTACCCCAGCATGAGCACCTTGAGGGTCCGGTCGTCTTGGATGATGGCGGGAACGAGCCCGTCGGGGAGCTTTTCGATGTTGAGCTCCGAAAAGGGTTTTGCTTCGATTTTCATGGTGTATTTCGTGTTTTTTGTCTGTTTTGCTTTACAGTCGTACGGCGATCCCGCGCTCCCGGAGCTCCCACTTGAGCCGCGGTATCGGAATCTCGCCGTAGTGGAAGATGCTGGCCGCCAGCGCGGCATCGGCCCGCCCCCGGGTCAGCACGTCGGCGATGTGTGCGACACTCCCGGCGCCTCCCGAGGCGATGACCGGCACGGGCAGCTCGGCCAGCCGCGCAAAGGTCTCGCACGGATAGCCGTTCTTCGTGCCGTCGTGGTCCATCGAGGTGAAGAGAATCTCCCCGGCGCCGCGATCTACGGCCTCCCGGGCCCAGGTGAAGAGTTCGCGTTCGGTGGCGCGCTTTCCGCCGTGTGTCGTAACCTGCCAGCGGCCGTCGATCTGCCGGGCGTCGATCGCCGCGACGACGAACTGCGAGCCGTAGCGGGCGGCTATGGCGTCGATCAGCGAGGGATCCGCTACGGCGGCGCTGTTGAGCGAGATCTTGTCGGCCCCGGCGTCGAGCAGCCGTGCGGCATCCTCCACCGAGCGGATGCCGCCGCCCACGGTAAAGGGGATGTCGATCCGCGCGGCGATGCGCGACACGAGTTCCGTGAAGGTCTGACGCCCCTCCTCCGTGGCACTGATGTCGAGATAGACCAGTTCGTCGGCCCCTTCGGCGGCGTATTTCGCACCCAATGCCACGGGATCGCCGACCTGCCGCAGCTGCTCGAAGTGAATGCCCTTCACCGTCGCGCCGTCGTGGATGTCCAGACAGGGTATTATCCGTTTTGCAAGCATCGTTCGATCTCTTTGAGGGTGATACGGCCTTCGTAGAGGGCCTTCCCGACAATGACGCTGCGCAGGCCCTCGCTGCGCAGTGCCTCGATGTCTGCCATCGAGCCGATGCCGCCGCTCACGGTGAACTCCACCTCCGGAAACTGTCGTTGCAGCCCGGCGTAAAATGCCGTTGCGATACCGCACAGCATGCCGTCGCGCGCAATGTCCGTGCAGATGGCCTGCGTGAGGCCGTCGCGGCGAAAGCGTCCGATGAGCTCTTCGGCCGTTATCCCGGCTGTCTCGGTCCAGCCCTGAATGGCCACCTTGCCGTCGCGGATGTCGGCCCCGAGAATGATCCTTCCGGCTCCGAATTCCGCGATCCATGCGGCGGGCAGTTCCGGCTGCCGTACGGCGATGCTTCCGCAGATGGCGCGGCCCGCTCCGGCGTTGAAGACCGCCTCCAGCGCCTCGCGGCTCTTGATGCCGCCGCCATACTGCACCTCGAGCGAGGTCCGCGCGGCAATGCGCTCCAGTACCCGGAGGTTCCGGGGCTCCGCGGCCTTCGCCCCGTCCAGATCGACCATGTGGAGCCGTCGGATGCCGGCCTCCTCGAACCGCAGCGCCGCTTCGAGCGGATCGTCGCAGTAGGTCTTCTTCCGGGTGTAGTCGCCCTGTGTCAGGCGGACGCAGCGCCCGTCGATGATGTCCGTGGCAGGTATGATTTCGATCATGTTGTTTTATCTTTTAGCGATTCATGTTGAGGAAATTCTCGAGGATCCGCGCCCCTGTCCGCCCGCTCTTTTCGGGATGAAACTGCACGCCGAAGAAGTTGTCGCGGGCCAGTGCGGCACTGAATGCCACGCCGTAATCGGTCGTCGCCGCGGTCGCTGCGCAACGCCCGGCGGCGTACGAATGGACGTAGTAGACATACGCACCCTCGTCGATTCCGTCGAAGAGCGGCGTGCGAAGCCCCTCGATCGTGTCCCATCCGACATGCGGCACCTTCAGCCGCGCTCCCTCCCGTGTCGTTGCCGGGATCCGCCCGACGCGTGCTGAAAAGATGCCGAGACACGCCGTGTCGCCCTCCTCGCTCCATCGGCAGAGCAGCTGCATGCCGATGCAGATTCCCAGCACGGGAACCTTCAACCGGGGTATCACCTCGTCGAGTCCCCGTTCACGGAGTCGGGCCATGGCGCTCGCCGCCTCGCCGACCCCGGGCAGAATCACCCGCTCGGCCTGGAGCAGCTGCGCCGGGTCGGCCGTCAGCGTGAATCCGGCCCCGATCCTGCGCAGGGCATCGGCCACCGACCGCAGGTTGCCCGTATCGTAATCCACTACCGCTATCATAGGACGCCTTTGCTGCTGGGTATGTCGTATCCGAAACCTTGCCGTGCCACGGCCATGCGCAGGGCGCGTGCGAAGGCCTTGAAGATCGCCTCGGCCTTGTGGTGCTCGTTTTCGCCGCGGGCTGCGATCTGGAGGTTGCAGCGCGCCGCCGAGCAGAGCGCGTGGAAGAAGTGGCGGAACAGCTCGGTGGGAACGTCTCCGATCCGCTCGCGCCGGAACCGGGCCTCCCATTCGAAGTCGATGCGTCCGCCGAAGTCGAGGAGCACCAACGCCCGGCAGTCGTCCATCGGCAGGGCGAATCCGTAGCGGGCGATTCCGGCCTTGGCGCCCAGCGCCCGGTCGATCGCCTCGCCCAGCGTGATGGCCACATCCTCCACGGTGTGGTGTTCGTCGATGTCGAGGTCGCCGTGGGCCTCCACCGCGAGGGCCACGCCTCCGTGGTGGGCGATCTGCTGCAGCATGTGGTCCAGAAAACGCAGTCCGGTCGAGATCTGCCCGTTGAAATCGCCGCGCCCGTCCAGATCGAGCCGTACGACGATCTGCGTCTCGCGCGTCTCGCGCCGTATCTCCACGCGCCGTTCCCCGCGCCGCAGGTACTCGGTAATCTCCTCCCAGCCGGCTGCCCCAAGCGCACACGCCTCCGTGAGCCCCGCCTCGCGCCCGCGGCGCAGCCCCTCCGCCGTATCCGGCGCCAGCAGAATGCCCCGGGCCCCGAGGTTCCGCGCCAGCTCGATGTCCGTGATCCGGTCGCCGATGACGAAACTTGCCGCCAGGTCGTACGAAGAGTCCATGTAGCGGGAGAACATCCCGGTCCGCGGCTTGCGTGTCGGGGCTCCGTCCCGCTCGAACGTGCGGTCGATGAGCTGGTCGTCGAATACGACCCCCTCGCCGCGCAGCGTCGCAATCATCTTTTCGTGGGGCGGGAGAAACTGCTCCTCGGGAAAGGCTTCAGTGCCGAGCCCGTCCTGATTCGTGGCCAGCACGAGTTCGTAGTCCAGTCCGGCGAGGAGCTTCAGCGCCGAGATGGCGCCGGGCACGAACTCCATCTTTTCGAGGCTGTCGATCTGCTCGTCGGCCGGTTCCGCGAGGATCGTGCCGTCGCGGTCTATGAAGAGTGCTTTTTTCATATGCGAAAATCGTTTACGGTATTCAACATGCGGTCGTTTTCTTCGGGCGTCCCGATCGTGATGCGCAGGCATCCCTCGCATCCGGCCACGCGCGAACGGTTGCGGACGATGACCCCGGCGCGGATCAGCGCTTCGTACAGCCGGTCGGCATCCGCCGTGCGGACCAGCAGGAAGTTGGCCTGCGAAGGGTAGACCCGCTCGATGCACGCCGCTGCGGCCAATGCCTCCGCCACGCGCCCGCGCTCGCGGCGGATCAGCTCCACGCGCGTTCCGATGCCGGCTTCCAGCTGTCGGGCAGCTGTTTGCTGCGTCAGCACGTTGAGGTTGTAGGGGTATTTTACGCGGCCGAAAAGCTCCGCCACGGGCTCCGCGGCAAAGGCCATCCCGAGCCGCAATCCCGCCATGCCCCAGGCCTTCGAGGCGGTCTGGAGGACGATCAGGTTCGGAAACTCCCCGAGCCGCGGGAGGAATCCCCCTTCGTCGGCAAAGTCGATGTAGGCCTCGTCGAGGATCACCATCCCATCGAAACGGCGCAGGAGCCGCCCGATCTCCTCCGCCGGGAAGACGTTTCCCGTGGGGTTGTTCGGCGAGCAGAGCCACAGGAGCTTCGTGCGATCGTCCGCCGCCTGGAGCAGCGCCTCCACGGGCAGCGAAAAATCCCTGCCGAGCGGCACTTCGCGCAGCTTGATATCGTTCATGTCGGCCGCCACGCGATACATGCCGTAAGTGGGGGAGATCGCCACGGCGTTGTCCCGCCCCGGCGTGCAGAAGATGCGGTAGGCGAGGTCGATCGCCTCGTCGCTGCCGTTCCCGAGGAACACCTGCTCCTCGCGCACGCCCTTCATCGCGGCAATCTGCCGCTTGAGCTGCCGCTGGTGCGGATCGGGATAGCGGTTGATCCCGTTGTCGAAGGGGCTTTCGTTGGCATCGAGCCAGACCGAGATATCCCCTCCGGCATATTCGTCCCGTGCGGTGGAGTAGGGCTTCAGCGCCCGGATGCAGGGACGTACGAGTTCTTCGAGCGGCTTCATACGGCACCTCCTTTCATTCGGATGCGGACTGCCGCGGCGTGTGCCCCGAGCCCTTCGGCCTCGGCCATGCGGACAATCGTCGGGGCGAGCGCCGCGAGTCCTTCGCGCGTGAGCTCCTGATAGGTGATCTTGCGCAGGAAGGCATCGGTGTTCACACCGCTGCAGGCGCGGCCCCATCCGCCCGTCGGCAGCGTGTGGTTCGTCCCCGAGGCGTAGTCTCCGGCACTTTCCGGCGCCCAGTTCCCGACAAAAACGCTCCCCGCGGTCGGAACCTGCACGGCCGCCTCCCACGCATCGCGCATCGCCACGATCAGATGCTCCGGGGCGTATGCCTCGGCAAAGGCGATGCGCTCCCCGCGGTCGGCGAGTACGACGATCCGGCTCGAACGGAGCGCCTCGCGGATGATCTCCGCCCGCTCCAGCCGCTGCAGCTGCTCCCCGACGGCCTGCTGCACCCTGCGCGCAAAGTCGATGGAGGCGCATGCAAGGATCGACTGGCTGTCTCCGCCGTGCTCGGCCTGCGAGAGCAGGTCGGCCGCCGCGAACTCCGGCGACGCCTCGTCGTCGGCGAGGACCAGCACCTCCGAAGGACCTGCCGGAAGGTCTATGGCCACCTCTCCGGCGCCGACCAGCTGCTTGGCGCGCGTAACGTAGCGGTTACCGGGTCCGAAGATCTTGTCCACCTTCGGAACGCTCTCCGTGCCGTAGGCCATGGCGCCTATGGCCTGGGCGCCTCCCAGGGCGAAGATGCGCTTCACGCCGCATAACGTTGCCGCATAGAGGATCTCCGGGGCGATCCCGCCGTCGCGGCCTGCCGGGGTGCAGAGCACCACCTCGCGGCATCCGGCCACGCGGGCCGGCAGGGCGAGCATCAGCACCGTGGAGAACAACGGGGCCTTTCCGCCCGGGACGTAGAGCCCTACGCGCCGGATCGGCACGGCCCGCTGCACGCAGCGTACGCCCGGCATCGTCTCGACCGATACCTCCTGCGGAAGCTGCGCCCGGTGAAACGCCTCGATATTCTTCCGGGCCGTTTCGATCGCCTCCTTCAGCGGGCCGGGAACCGCCCCGGCGGCCTTGCGGCAAGCCTCTTCCGAAACTTCGAATGCGGCGGCGTCGCGTCCTTCGATCTCGCGGGTGATTTCGCGCAGTGCGCGGTCTCCTCCCTGGCGGATGCGGGCGAGGATGGCCTCCACCTGCCCGGTAATCTCCTCGTCCTGCCGGACGCAACGCTCGGTGAGTGCGGGCCATTCCGCCCGAGCGGGATTGTCATATATCGTCAGCATATCTTCTCGGTTTTTTGAGTCAGCGGATCATGTTTTCGAGGGCGAGGATCAGGATGCCTTCGGCGCCGATCTCCTTGAGACGCTCGATGCGTTCCCAAAGCTGCGACTTGTCGATCACGGCGTGTATCGAGCACCAGCCCTCCTGGGCGAGCGGCAGCACGGTCGGGCTGCGCATGCCGGGCAGGATGCGCACGGCCTCCTTGAGGCGCTCCTTCGGAAGGTTCATCAAGACATATTTCATGTCGCGGCTGTCGAGTATCGAATGGAAGCGGAAGGTGAGTTGTTCGACCTCCGAACGCTTTTCCCGGTCGAGTCCCGGCGCAGCGATGAGCACGGCCTCCGAGAAGAAGACCTTCTCGACCTCCTTCAACCCGTTCGAGATGAGCGTACCGCCCGAGGAGACGATGTCGAAGATGGCGTCGGCCATCCCCACGGCAGGGGCTATCTCGACCGACCCCTCGATAGTGTGGATCTCGGCCGCGATCTCCTTTTCGGCGAAGTAGCGGGCGAGGATCCGGGGATAGGAGGTCGCCACGCGCTTTCCGCGGAAGAACTCCGGTCCCTCGTAGGCTGCGGTCTGGGGTACGGCCAGCGAGAGGCGGCAGCCGCCGAATCCGAGGTCCATGAGCTGTTCGACCCCGAAGCCCTTTTCGGCCACCTCGTTCAGCCCGACGATGCCCAGATCGGCCACGCCCATCGAGACGGCCTGCGGGATGTCGTCGTCGCGCAGGTAGAGGACTTCGAGCGGAAATCCTTCGGCGCGCGATATGAGTTTGCGTTTGCTTTCCGCTACGCTTATGCCCGCTTCGGCGAGCAGTTCGATGCTCTGTTCATTGAGCCGGCCTTTGGCCTGAATGGCGATTTTCAGCATGACATTCTGTTTTTCGAAGCGGCCTTCCGCGTCCATGAACAAAAAAAGAGCTCATCCCGCGAAAGGGTGAGCTCCTGTATTTGTATTCCGTGTTGTTTGTTCCCGATCTACCTGTACAGCACCGCCTGTCCCTTTGCCCCGATGACGAAGAGATGATGATGGCGATGGATATGGTTGCGAGTAATCATTGAGACAAAGATACTAAAAATTTTTTCGAATCCAATATTCCAACCGAAAAAAAATTCTCTGGAACCGGAATTTTTCAAAATATCGACCCCGGACCCTTTTCTGTCCAGCCAGGGGGCATTCAGAATTCCCGGGTGGATATTTGGTAATCCGAAAGGAATTCGTATCTTTGTTCTCCGAAAGAATTTAATACCTATTTTAATATGGCAAATTTACGAGTACTGAAGAAAGAGATCGATTACCGCCTCGAGGAGGTTGTTTTCGATTGCGATATGGCCATCTGCTTCCAGCCTTCGAAGGAGCAGGAAATCTTCGCCGTGATGGAGGAGGCTGTAGCTCTTCGCAACGCGCTGTTCGCCAAGGCGATGAACCCTGCCGAGCCGCATAACCGTTCGCTCGTGCGCAAGCACTATGCTGCACTGCGTGCCGAGATGGTGGATTCCTTCGAGAAACTTTTCGAGAAGTTGAGCGCCATCAACGGACAGAAGAAGTAGGGGAGCCCTCTCCGTCCGCCCGTCGTGCGGCCTTCCCGAACGCGAAAAAAGCCGTTGCATCTTGAATGCAACGGCTTTTTGTTACCCTGCGGTGGCTGTCAGAATGCCACGCCCTGGAAGACCCTGGACTCGTCTCCGGGAATGATCACGCCGTTGAGCGTAATCCGGTTGGAGTTGAAGTTGGGATTGACCGTAACCGATGCGTTGTTGGATCCTTTGGGGATGGTGATGACCACCGTGGCCGATATGCCTTTCCCCATGACGCTCATCGAGAAGATCGAGGTTCCTCTCTTGTCGGTTTTGATCTGAATGTTCGAGGCCGTGCCTTCTACCGTAACGCCACCCACGCCGTTTGGTCCGCTGATGCTGTTGAAGGGTGCGACCTGTACGGTGGCCTGGTCGTTGTGCAGCGACACGAAGTTCGTGATCGGGGATACGAAAGCACTCGTGCCGCGCTTGAAGATCAGCCGGTCGGCTTCGAGCACGAAATCGAGGTCCTCGAGGGCCTTGATGGCCCGCACATAATTGACCGAGTCGAGTTGTTCCTGAGCGAGTTTTTCAGCGCGACGTTCCGCGCGGGTTTTTTTCTGTTTTTGAGATGTTTCGGTCTTTTCCTCCTTGGGATAGAGCCGTTTTACCGTGGTCTGTGCCTCGACGCTCATACCGAGACACAGGCGGCTATCAACCATAAGAATCGGGTCATGTCTTTTGTTTTAAAGATTTGCAGGCAGGTTGCAAAAACTTGACCGAAACCGTGTGGCATCCGGTGCTTCCTTGCAGCTGCCTTTATCTTAAAAACGTTTTTCGGGGCTTTGATATTGTGCCCGCGGCCCGTCATGTGCCCGAAAAGGCAAGGAACCTTGCCTCGCGGACCTAATCCTCGTCGCAGCATCCATCCCCGGGATGGTGCTCCAGTACGGTGTGGGGCAGATTTCCGTGCGTGAGCAGCTGTATCGGGCAGTCGTAATTGCGGAGCTGCTCTTCGGTGAGCCGGTTCGAATGGTGCCGATGTACGCGGCGATTGACGCATACGATCTCCTTCACGACGCTGGAGATTGTCCCGATGTCGTGCGAGACCATCAGAATGGCCATACGCCGGTTCAGCCTGCGCAGCGATTCGTAGAGCTCCCGTTCGAAACGGTTGTCCACGAAATTGGCCGGTTCGTCGAGGATCAACAGCCGGGGATCGGCTATGACGGCCCGGCAGAGCAGCGCCCGCTGCATCTGCCCGCCCGACACTTCGCCGATGGGCTTGCGTGCCGCATCGCCGATTCCGGCCTCCTCAAGCAGCCGGAGCGCCTTTTCCCGATCCTCTTTCGTATAGCGGGAGCGGAATCCGCGCCGTCCCTGCAACCCCGAGAGAACCACTTCGAGCAGCGATATGGGGAATGCGCGGTCGAAATCCGAAATCTGGGGCATGTAACCGATCAGCCGCTCCCCGTCGTGGAACAGCTCCGGAGCGTATTCGATCGTCCCGGTGTAGGGTACAGCGCCGAGTATGGCCTTTACGAGTGTTGTCTTGCCTCCTCCGTTGGGACCGATCACGCCGAGGAAATCATCGGCGCAGATCTCCAGATCGACCTTTTCGAGCGCTTCGTAATCGTCATAGGCGACGCTTACGTCATGCATGCGGACCAGATTCATCGTATGTCGGTAATTAAATCGGTGATCGAGTCGATGTTGGCAATCACATCCTCTCGCAGGGGATCGATCTCCACCGGCCGGGCGTCGATGTCGCGGGCGATCGTCTCGACGACCGATACGGGAAACTGCTTCTGATAGAATATCTTGTGAATTTCTTCGCTGCGGGCCATGCGGATCAGTTCCGCAAGACGCTTTGCCGAGGGCTCCTTGCCGTCGGTCTCTACGGCCTCCTGGCGGATGCCGTAGTCGCGGGCATAGTAGGTGAGTGCCGGATGGTAGACGATAAAGGCTTTCACCCCGCTTCGCGTGATCTTCTCTCCGGTACGCCGGTCGAGCTCCTGCAGCTTCTCCGCCAGCCGGCGGTAGTTTTCCGTATATTTCGCCGAGTCGGGCCATGCGGCGTGAATCGCCTCATAGGCGTTTTCCGCCATGCGCTGCAGCGCTCTCGGCGAGGTCCAGATATGAGGATCGATCCCGTGAGTGTGGCCGTGAAGGGCCACTCCGACCTGGCCGGAATCCGCTTCGTCCGGGTGGTGGGCATGGGCGCAGGTTCCCTCCAGCGGTTCGATGCCTCGGTTCAGGGTTATGACCTTTTCGCCGTTTTCGATTTTTTGGAGCAGCGAGGCCTCGAAATCGAGGAGTCCAACGCCGAATATCATCCGGGCCCGGTTCAGGGCCCCGATTTGCCGGGG
>ERZ1664515.27-NODE-27-length-30391-cov-7.777987_pt1 | contig 30391 bp, 30 predicted proteins | sample MGYA00575335_ERZ1664515 | MGnify/ENA primary metagenome ERZ1664515 (study PRJEB40874, sample SAMEA4040737) | Gallus gallus | biome: gut; material: content | place: India | collected 2016-01-01 | study: EMG produced TPA metagenomics assembly of PRJEB14491 data set...
CATTTTAATCCAATTTTTATGACAGGCAGAGTAAAATGGTTCGATAGCAAGAAAGGCTACGGATTCATTACGGCGGAGAACGGCAAGGAGATTTTCGTACATTTTTCGGGAATTGTGAAGGAGGGTTTCAAGTCGCTCAACGAAGGTCAGACGGTCGAGTTCGAAATCGGCACGGGCGCCAAGGGAGAACAGGCCATTAACGTAACTGTAGTTGAGTAAACTATAATTACCGATTTTCTCAAAGGGGCTTTCCATCGGGGGAAGCCTCTTTTTTCTTGTCGTTTTGAAAAATATGTCGTAATTTTGGGCGGTTTTAGTCCGGAATACAGGTTCAAAAAACACAATAAACCTATCAAGATCATGAAAGAAGCAATCGCAATCCTGACCGGCGGCGGACCGGCCCCCGGCATGAATACCGTAGTGGGCAGCGTCGCCAAGACGTTCCTCCGCAAGGGTTACCGCGTAATCGGCCTGCACGAAGGCTATACGGGACTGTTCAACCCCTCGCCCCGCACCGTGGATATCGACTATCCGATGGCCGACGGCATCTTCAACCAGGGCGGATCGTTCCTGCAGATGAGCCGTTTCAAGCCGACCGACGCCGATTTCGAGAACAACTTCAACCTCAAGTTCTTCACCGACAACAACGTGAAACTGCTCGTTACGGTCGGCGGAGACGATACCGCCTCGACGGCCAACCGCATTGCCAAGTTCCTCGAGGCTAAGAAGTACCCCATCGCCAACATCCACGTCCCGAAGACCATCGACAACGACCTTCCCCTTCCGAAGGGTACGCCTACGTTCGGTTACGAGTCGGCCAAGGACAAGGGTGCCGTCATCGCCCGCGCCGTCTATGTGGACGCCCGTACGAGCGGCAACTGGTTCGTGCTGGCTGCCATGGGCCGTTCGGCCGGCCACCTCGCCTTCGGTATCGGTGAGGCCTGCCACTACCCGATGATCGTCATCCCCGAGATGTTCAACAAGACGGAGATTACCGTCGAGAAGATCGTGAACCTTGTGATCTCGTCGATCATCAAGCGCAAGATCATGGGTATGGACTACGGCGCCGCCGTCATCTCGGAGGGTGTCTTCCACGCCCTTTCGGACGAGGAGATCCGCAAGAGCGGCGTGCACTTCACCTACGACGAGCACGGACACCCCGAGTTGGGCAAGGTTTCGAAGGCGCACATCTTCAACGAGATGATCGAGAAGAAGCTCAAGGAACTGGGCATCAAGGTCAAGAGCCGCCCCGTGGAACTCGGCTACGAGATCCGCTGCCAGACCCCGATCGCCTACGACCTGACCTACTGCTCGGAGCTGGGTATCGGCGTGCACAAGCTCTTCGCCGAGGGCAAGACGGGCTGCATGGTCTATGTGGATTCCGAGGGCAACGTATCGCCGCTCTACCTGAAGGACCTGCAGGATCCCACGACGGGTAAGATTCCGCCCCGTCTGGTCGATATCAACTCGGACAAGTTCACCTCGGTGGTCGAGAACATCCTCAACGCCATCACGCCGGCCGACTACGAGGCTGCCAAGAAGTATGTGGCCAACCCCGAGGAGTACGACTTCCACAAGATTCTCAACTGGAAATAATTTCCCGAAGGGATCCGACAACAAACCGGGGCATCGCACGATGCTCCGGTTTTTCGTATTGGCAGAGACGAACGGATATCAGAAGAGCTCGGGATCGGCGGTCCGGATCGACAGTGCGGCCGAAGGGTGGAGATTCCATACCTCGCAGCGCCGGGCAAAGGCCCGGCGCAGGGTATATCGCGTACCGCCCGGAGAGCCGTCGTACCAGGCTACGACAAGCGAGGCGTTATCGGCCAGGTAACGGTTCCGCACGGCATAACACCCGCGGTGAAACGTCTCGGAGAGGATCACAACCTCGTCCGATGCGGCTTCCACCGCCTGGAATCGGCCCCGGTCTTCGGCCGAAAAACGCTCCTCCTGTCCGCGGAAGGGAATGACGGCCACATGCCGCACCCCGGGGTGTTCCGCACGAAACGCCAGTACCGCCTCGGCCGCCGCAAGGTCGAATCCGACGGCCATGCCCGAAAGGAAGGTGCGGTATCCCCGCGCATAGGCCCGCTCCACGGCGGCGGCGAGCGACGCGGCGGCTGCGCCGTCATAGGTGCGGTGGCCCGTAAAGGCCGCCGTTGTCCGGTGATCTGCGTTCATACTCCAAAGGTAGCCTTTTGGCCCGGACTTTGCAACACCTCCCACGGCATAAAAACACATTACCATGAAAAACACAGGCATTGTTATCGCATCGCTCGTGGGCGGCATGATTCTCGGATCGGCCCTTACGATGCTCCTCACGCCCCAGTCGGGCCCGGAACTCCGCCGGAAAATCAAGGACCTTGTCGGCGACGAGCTGGACCGTGTCCAGGAGAAGATCGGAGAGGTCGAGACCCGCATCGACGAAATCCGCTGTCAGTGCGAAGAGAAGTAAACCGCCGCAGACCATGAACGACCGTTCCGCCTCCGGCCATCTTGTCGCCGCACTGCTCCTTTTTGCAATCTCGGTGCTGGCAGCCATGCTGATGGTGCTTACGGCGCTTGTCGTATGGCTGTCGTCGCTGACCGGATCGTTCGTCCTTTCGGCTGTTATCATCGGTGCGTTTTTCGCACTTGTCGCCCTGGCGATCTACCGCTTTTCGATCTGTGAAGAGCTGCGGAGGATCCGGACGCAGATCGAGACGGTCTATGAGGTGGCCTATGCGGCCCGCAGCGGTTACGAGTGGCTCGTCGCGAAAGTCGTCCGGCTGCTCCGTCCCCGCGAAGGGCAGTCGTCCGAGTAGACAGAAACGCCCGGAGTCTTTCGATCTCCGGGCGTTTTCGTGATTTTCGAACAGAGCGGAATCTCCTCCCGCCCCATCAATAATCGAGCGCTACGCGGATCTCCGTATAGCTTTCGCCGACGCGCAGCCGTAAGGTGTAGTAGGTCGTTCCGGAGCCGTACGACGGCCATTCGAGCAGCGTAAAGACCAGCTTGCGCCCCTGCTTCTCGCATGCGAGCTCACCTTCGCCATCGAACTCTGCCTCGAAGTTGTCGGAAGGCAGGGTTACGGCAATCTTCTCCCCGAGGTTTTTCGACGAATAATCCAACTTGTAGGGCGTCGAGCCCCACTCGGGCAGCCAGTAGGTCCGGGGATTCTCGATAACGAACTTCACAACGGCGCCCAGGTCCCCGCGCTCGTCATCTTCGATATCGTCCGCGACATAGAATTTGAGATAATTTACACCCAGGGAGGGATCAAGCGGCAGGGCGGTGCACTGCGACGTGAACATCCGGGCAGTAGCTCCCCGCACGGCAACATAACCGTATCCCTCCGTTACGGCCACTTCGGGCGCAGGATTCTTCAGTGTGGAGACCTGTACATCGCCCAGTCCCGACCGTTTGCCCAGCATGAAGATTTGGCAGCTTGACGGGCTGATGAAGTTTCCTGCATTGTTGATATAGATATCTGAATCGTCGAGGATCGTCTTTCCGTTCTGTTCATTGTACATGTTGAGCATGGCGGTCCCCTCGGGATCGCCCGGAACATCCTCCTTCGAGCAGGAGACGGTCGTCAGCGCGACTGCCGAAATCAGGATCGGCAGGAACAGTCCCTTCATCACAAGTCTTTCTGTTCTGGTCATGGTAAAATGTCGATAATAATTTTTGAGTGAATCGTAATCTGCCGCTACCCATCCATTCCGCCGGATGCCGATTCCCGTTTTCGGAGGATCGAGCGGTGTCTGGATTCCGGGATGCTGCATCGGCGGACAAAGATAGCATAAATGGCGGCTTGTTGTATGATACCCTGCGAAAAAACAGGATGTCGGAAGGGCATATAATGTGAAAAACCCTTTGCCTTGAATTGGCAAAGGGTTTTCTGATTGGGTCGGGGAGACTGGATTCGAACCAGCGACCTCCAACTCCCGAAGCTGGCGCGCTAACCGGACTGCGCTACACCCCGAACAATGCCCTTATTGTTTTAAGAGCGCACAAAGATAACTTTAAAATCCGAAATGGCAAAATAAATTTCCGAAAAAATCTTTCCGGAACCCATCCCGCATTATGCCGAAGCCTTCCGAATGGTTGTAAAGCCTGTTTTTTGCGGACCTTGAAAGAAAAAAGCACTTGTATGCATACAAGTGCTTTTTTCTCAACTGGTCGGGGTAGCGGGATTCGAACCCACGACCCCCTGCTCCCAAAGCAGGTGCGCTAACCGGACTGCGCTACACCCCGATATCTTACGGTTTGCGGAATTTTATTTCCGAGGGGGCTGGATTTTTCCGGATGGAATCCCTTCCGGATAGGAATCCCCCGATTCCGGAGTGCAAAGATAACCGCTTTTTCCCGAAAAGCCAATTTTTGCAGTGAAATAACCCGTAAGACGCTGCGGCTTCCACCGTCTTGTTATTGGATTTCGTCGGAGACAATCGTCTCCAGTACATGTCCGAAATCCTCACCGGACGCAGGCATGTAAACGGCGAATCCGAGACGGCGTGCCGTTTCGATGTTTTTCAGTCCGTCGTCGATGTAGAGCGTCTCTTCGGGGATCATGCCGCTGGCGTCGATCATCTGGCGGAAGATTGCCTCGGATGGCTTCAGTTCGTGCATTTGGTAGGAGAGGAAGGCTGCATCGAAATAGTACTCCATGTCGTGTCCGTCGGCGCGGAACATCTCTTCGACGAAGTTCATCGAGGCGGGGTTGTTGTTCGAGAGTACATAGGTGCGGATTCCCCGTCGGCGCAGCGCCTCTATCTGCCGGAGCAGTTTGACCGGTATGGGATTCAGAAATTCGCCGTAGGCCCATTCGATCTGTTCGTCGGTGATGTCGGGCCGGTTCGAGAGGCGGCGCATCTCGTCGCAGGTTTCGTGGAAGGTGATGTCGCCGTGTTCGAGCCGGCCGAGCATCTCGGCGGGGTAGCAGGGGTTGATAAGTTCGGCTACGGCATCCATGCCGAGGTGCCGGAAGGCTGCGATGCAACGTTCCATATCGAGCGGAACCAGCACGCCGCCCAGGTCGAATACTACGTTTTTGATGGATTCCATAGGATGGTTTGCTTCTTGTTCGGGCCCGTTTCGGGCGGCACAAAGATAGGAAAAATCCCGTTGCGGGAGATCGACCGACCAATATCTACTTTTGGAATTGCATGGTGAAACGTCGCAGCGGGGCGATGAGCGCCATGGGCAGCAGTTTGCATAATGGAATCCAGAGGCGGTTCCACCAGTCGGGTACGATGGTGCGTCGGCCTCGCCACAGGCCCCGCAGTCCGCGGCGGGCGCAGGCATCGGCCGAGATCAGGGCTCCCACGCTCATCCCGATACGCTGCCAGCGGGGCGTCAATCCGTAAAGGTCGGTTGCCACGCCGGCCGGACATACGGCCGTAACGCGGATGCCCGCCTCGCGCACCTCCTTGGCAAAGGCCACGGAGAAGGCGCGCAGGTAGGCTTTCGAGGCGCTGTAAAGCGACAGTCCCGGGAAGGGCATCCACAGCGAATAGGAGGACATGTTGAGAATATGGCCGTCCTTGCCGCGGCGTATCATGTCGGCGGCGTAAAGCCGGCACATCTCGGTGTTGGTCAGGTCGTGCAGGAGGATGATCCGTTCGATCCTTTCTGCCGGGGTGTTGAGCAGATCGCAGAAGGAGAAGATGCCGGCGTTGTTGATCAGGACGTCGATGTCGATCCCTTCGCGCCGGGTGAAATCGTGCAACTCTCCGGCGGCGCCGATGCGTGCCAGGTCGATGGCGACGGTGCGGATCCGGATGCCGGGTGCGGCGCCCTCGATCTCCCGGCGGACCGTTTCGAGCGGTTCCGCCCGGTTTCCGGCCAGCACGAGGTTGTATCCAAGGGCCGCCAGCCGCAGCGCGTAGCAGCGCCCGATGCCCGATCCGGCGCCCGTTACGAGGGCCCAGGCCGAGCCCGGCTGCACGGCGCCGCATTTGCGGCCTGTCGTATGGTTTCGGGCATTCATCAGGGCAGGCGGTTGAGTTCCTTAACGATCTTGCGTGGCAGGTCGGGACAATGTTTGCAGCACTTCATGTCCACGGAGTACATGCGGGCGATGCAGTAGTTGCGGTGGTCGCAGGCGCTGCGGGTCGTTTCGTCGCCCGTGCGGAGTTTCTCGACAAAGGCCGGATCGTTTACCAGCGCCCGGGCCATCTGCACCAGCTCGAAGCCGGCGTCGAGCGCCTGGTCGATGCCTTCGCGGCTGACCAGTCCCCCGACATAGATCAGCGGCCCCTTGAGGGCGGCGCGGAACTTTTTGGCATCCTCCAGGAAATAGCACTCCCGGAAGGGGAACTGCTTGATCAGGAAGGGCCCGCACCAGCGGATGAAGTAGCGGAGCCACCACGGGGAGTAGTAACTCATCGTGTAGATCGGAATCAGTCCACGCATGACGGCCATCGGGGCCTTCGAGACGAATCCGCCCGAGAGAACGATGCCGTCCACGCCGTACGACTCGATGACCTTGGCGATCTCGATGCTCTCGGGGATCTCGATACCGCCCTTGAATCCGTCGTACATGTTGTGCTTGACGGTGATGGCCATGCCGCAGGTCCGGGCGGTGCCTACGGCCTCGTCCAGACACATGCGCATGAAGCGCATGCGGTTTTCGAGCGATCCGCCGTATTCGTCGTGGCGGCGGTTCGTGTAGGGCGAGAGAAACTGCGAGATGAGGTAACCGTGTCCGGCGTGCACCTCCACCGAATCGAATCCGGCGTCGTGGGCCGTGCGTACGGCGCGCCCGAAGTCGCGGGCGACCTCTTCGATTTCGCGGTGCCGCATACCCCGCACGGGGGTGTAGGCGTAGAGGTTGATGCCCGACGAGGCGCCGATCGGAATCTGTCCGGCTGTGGAGTAGTGGGTCATGTTGCCGCAGTGTCCGATCTGGATCGCGGCGGCGGCACCCTCGCGGTGTATGGCGTCGGTGATGTCGCGCAGCCCCGGGACGATCTGGGGCCGCAGCCACAACTGCTTGTTGAACGACAGGCCGCTGCGCGATACGGCGGCGTAGGCGAGCGTCGTCATGCCGATGCCGCCGCGGGCCACCGAGACGTGGTACTGCTTGAGCTGTTCGGTGGGGCCGAAGTCCTTGCCCATCGATTCGAACGCCGCGGAGCGGACCGTGCGGTTGCGCAGCGTAACGGGTCCCAGCTTATAGGGGGTGAAGAGGTTTGACATGGTTCGGGTCAGTATATGAAGGGTATGATGCGTTTGCGTTTGAGACGGGTAAACTCCTCGCCGAACTCCCGTTCGTAGCGGCGGCGCAGCGAGGCGGCGCGGGGCGCCAGGTTGGCGAAGGTCCACCAGGCGAAGACCGCCCCAGCCCACGACCACGAGGCGATGGCGAAGCCGACCCATTCGAGCAGCTCGCCGAAGTAGTTGGCCGACGATACGTAGCGGAACATGCCGCCGCGGGGGATGTAGTGGCGCGTGTCCCCGGGTTTGCGGAGGTGGCGGATGATGTAGTCCGAGTGGAGGTTGATGACCATGCCGGCGAGGAACAGTGCGCCGCCTATATAGATATAGGGCTTTGCGAACCATCCGTCGTAGTAGTCCGCCGGGGAGACGTAGAAGATCCAGCCGCCCTGCATCAGGGCGTTGAGCGTATTGAAAAGCATGCCCATGAGGACGATGCCGAGCGGCATCTTCGAGTTGCCGCGGATCAGCAGCGGGAAGATGAAGGCCCGCTGGAGATAATGCGCCTGGAAGAGCAGGAAGAGCGTGAGCGGCGCGGCCTGCAGCATGCGGTCCGAGGCGGCCCAGAGCACACACATGAGGATGAATACCGGGGACTCCATGACCACCCAGCCTATACGGTTTGGTACGGGCGGGCCGTAGCGGCGGTCGAACAGGTAGCCGTATCCGGCTTCGAAGAAGTGCAGGGCGATGAAGACGAAGAGTGCCAGGATCGCCATGATGATCAGAAAGATGTTGAATGCGTGTTCCATGCGGGGCTCTGCGCGGTAAAACGCGGTAAAGTTACGCTTTTTTTTCGGTCCGGTCAAGGACCGCATTCTGCGGATGCTGTTTGTTTTGCCCGGGGAAGCGTCCGGATGGTCGGATGTGAAAAAGAGATGCGTCCGAAACAGGAGCGCATCTCTTTTCGCCATGTCGGTCGCCGGTGCCCGCGCGAGGTGTCGTGCCGGACCCTTTTTTGCGGTGTTCCGGTCGGGCGGAACGTCAGTGCGTGTAGACCTTGCCTTTCTGCTTTTCGTTCTTTTCGTACTTCAGGCGCGACTGCGTGGGGTATTTGAGCGCCTCGAACTCCTCCACGGCGTTGCAGATATCCTGCAGCAGCATGTCGGCCATATCGCGCGACATGCCCTGCCGGACGACGATGCGCATGACGATCGTCTGTTCGATGGCCGCAGGCATCGTGTAGGCCGGCACCATCCACCCGCTCTGCTGCAATTTCGCCTGCAGGTCGAAGAGCGTCCATTTGGCTTTTTTCTCGTAGGCCGGATCCAGTGACCAGATGAAGAGCGGATTGACCACCTCCCGGGCGAATACGCGGAAGCAGGTCATTTCGCCGATGGCCCGGTGGCAGTAGGCGGCGATATCCATCGAGTTCTGCTGGATCTCCCTGTATCCTTCGAATCCCAGCCGGATGAAGTTGTAGTACTGGCCGAGAATCTGCGCCGCCGGACGCGAGAAGTTCAGTCCTACCTGTGTGATGCTGGCTCCGAGGTAATTGACCGAGAAGGACATCTCTCCGGGGAGGTACTTCTTGTCCCTCCATACGACCCATCCCAAACCCGGGTAGACCAGTCCGAACTTGTGGCCCGATGTGGAGATCGACTGCACCCAGCGCAGGCGGAAGTCCCACTTCTTGCCCGGATTGAGGAACGGCAGGATGAAACCGCCCGAGGCGGCATCGACATGGATCGGAATGTCGTATCCGGTCTTGCGGTTGTAGTCGTCGAGCGCCTTGTCGAGGGCTTCGACGTCGTCGTTGAGCCCCGTCCAGGTAACGCCGGCGATCGGTACGATGCAGATCGTGTTCTCGTCGCAGATCTTCAGGGCGGCATCGACGTCGAGTGTCGGGTGTTTTTCGTCGAGCGGTACGGTGCGGAGCTCGATTTGCCAGAGCTGGCAGAATTTCTCCCAGACGACCTGATAGGCGGCGCTCATGACGAGGTTGGGCTTGTCGCAGGGCTTGCCGGCGGCCTTGCGCTTGGCGCGCCAGCGCAGCCATGCCGCCACGCCGCCCAGCATGCAGGCTTCCGAGGAGCCGATGCCCACGGCGCCGGCTTTCCACTCCGCCTTTTCGGGCGTGTTCCACAGGTTGGCGATGATGTTGATGCAGCGTCCGCACATGACCGCCACGCGCGGATACTCCGTCTCATCGATGTAATTGACGTTGATCGCCTCGTTCATCAGCCGTGTGGCATAGTCGTCCATGTAGGTCGTAACGAACGTGGCGAGGTTCAGGCGCGGCTGCGTCTGGGGGTAGGTCTCGTCCTTGACCATCTGATAGGCCACTTCGGGGGCTGTCTTGCCTTTGGGAATGAACTCCGTGGGGGCCGGCGAGCGCATCTCTCGGGTGCCGAACACGTCGGTCAGCGTGTCTTCGTGCAGGTGTTTCAAAAGATCCATACTTTGCAGGTTTAGATGTTGTGGTATATTCCGCCAGTCGAGTTGCACGAACTGTGCCAGAGCCCCCGTGCGGGCATTTCGGGGCCGCCCGGAAAACCTTCCGGCGGCTGTCGAAAAAAAGTCGAAAAAATGACCGAAAAATTTGGAACGTCCCGGAAAATGTTATAGATTTGTGATATCAAAATAATATCATTACGAATATGAAAAACCAAAACTTCGTCTATGGTGGCTGGCGGGCCAACGGATTCGTGGCGCTGGCCGTTGAACTGCTTCTGCTGGCCGGATTCATCGTCTTGATCGTATTGGGCGCCCTGCGTGTCGATGCTTCGCTGCCGGGCGGGGTGGCGATGGTTGTAGCGGGCTCCGTGGGGCTTGCTGCCGTTGTGATCGGGTTGTGCGGCTTCATGCTGTTGGAGCCCAATGAGGCGCGCGTGATGGTCTTCTTCGGCAACTACCGCGGCACGTTCTACGAAACGGGCTTCTGGTGGGTCAATCCCTTCATGTCGGCCAAGCCGATTTCGATGCGGGCGCGCAACCTCAATGTCGATCCGATCAAGGTCAATGACAAGACGGGCAACCCGATCCTGATCGGTCTGGTGCTTGTGTGGCGCATCAAGCGCGATGACATTTACAAGGCGGTCTTCGAGATCGATGCGGCGCCGGCGGCTCCCGGACAGGGCGTTTCGGCCTCGGCGCGCATGAACGTGCTGCAGAATTTCGTGAACGTGCAGAGCGACGCGGCGCTGCGCCAGGTGGCCGGCTGTTATGCCTACGATGACAACGGCACGAAGCAGGAGACGCTGACGCTGCGCTCGAACAGCGAGGAGATCAACGAGCAGCTCGAGACGAAACTCAACGAGCGTCTGGCGATGGCCGGTATCGAGGTTGTCGAGGCGCGTATCAACTACCTGGCCTATGCGCCGGAGATTGCCGCCGTGATGCTGCGCCGCCAGCAGGCCGACGCCGTGATCGCCGCCCGTGAGAAGATCGTCGAGGGGGCCGTATCGATGGTGCACATGGCGCTGGACCGTCTCGCCGACGAGCAGGTCGTCGAGCTGGACGAGGAGCGCAAGGCGGCGATGGTCTCGAACCTGCTCGTGGTGCTTTGTGCCGACGAGGCGGCGCAGCCCGTAGTCAATACCGGAACCCTTCACCACTGATCGGATGGCGCGTGAGACAAATACCCGAAGTTTCGTGCTGCGAGTCGATGCGGCGACGATGGATGCACTGGAGGCGTGGGCCGAGGACGAGTTCCGCTCGATCAACGGCCAGCTCCAGTGGATCATCGCCGATGCGCTGCGACGCAGCGGGCGGCTGAAGAAGCCCCGCCCGCAGGCCGCCCGTGCCGCTGCTCCGGACGGAATGCCGGCGTCGCCGGCCGCGTCGAAGAACCCCAAAAACGAACCCGAATCATGAACAAGAATCCTTTTGACAATATGGCAGGCGACGGTCGTTTCAAGGATCGCCTCCGCAACCGGATCGGAGAGTCCGTTGCCCGGAATCAGCAGGAGGGGGAGCAGTTGCGCGAGCAATTGACGAGGTTCCTCCATGCCCGCGGGCGGCTGTGGCTCGGACTGCCTGCCGTGGCGGTCATCACCTTCCTCTCCCTTTTCCTGCTGCGGACCCTTGATTTGCCCGTAACCGAAGCGCTGGCCAAGGGTGGTATCGCGGCGGGGATTGTGTCGCTGTGGTGGGTTGTCGGCATCTGGGGCTCGGCCGACAGGCGGTTGGCTAAAGAGAAAGTTGAGGAGGACGATGAAAATCCCCTGTCGCGCTGGATCGAAAGGCAGAAGCAGCGGAGCGTCATTGCGAACCGGCTTTTGCGCGGGTTCGGCGTGTTGTTGTCGGTAGCGGCGCTGGTCGCAATCTGTTCCCCGCAGCTGGAGATGCTCTTCACGGAGGACGGACAGACGGTGCATGCTGTTTTTGGCATTCTGCTGAAACTGTTTTGTGCCGGGGCGCTTGCCCTTCCCGTAAAACTGACGGCGCCGCGCGAATAGCGGGGACATGGCAGTTGCAGAAAAGCGTTCCGTGCAGGACGCTTTTTTTGTGCCCGGAGCCGGTTGCGCGGTACGACGTGCGGAAAAAGTGCGTATCTTTGTTTTTGGGAAAATACCTCCGAACCTATGAAAAAAATCGTGGTTTTCACCGGTGCCGGTGTGAGTGCCGACAGCGGTCTGGCGACTTTCCGCGATGCCGACGGCCTGTGGGCCAACTACCGCATCGAGGATGTCTGCACGCCCGAGGCGCTGGCGCGCAACCGGGCTCTGGTGATCGAATTCTACAACAAGCGGCGCCGCGAACTGCTCACGACGCAACCCAACGCGGCGCACGAGGCCATCGCCCGCCTCGAGCAGGCCTACGACGTCGAGGTCGTAACGCAGAATGTCGATGACCTGCACGAACGGGCCGGCTCGACCCGCGTTACGCACCTGCACGGCGAGCTGCGCAAGCTGCGCTCGTCGCGCAATCCCGATCTCGTCGTTCCGATCGAAGGGTGGGAGCAGACGCTCGACGCCACGGCCCCCGACGGCTCGCTGCTGCGCCCGCATATCGTCTTCTTCGGCGAGTCGGTGCCGATGTTCGAGCGGGCCGCCCAAATAGCGCAGCAGGCCGATCTGATGCTCGTCGTCGGAACGTCGCTCGCGGTCTATCCCGCGGCGTCGCTCGTGCGTTATGTCCGTCCGGAGATTCCGATCTTCCTGGTCGATCCCGGGCAGCCCGATACGGCCGGCATCCGCAACCCGCTGACCGTCGTGCGCAAACGCGCGGCCGAGGGAGTGCCTCCGCTGATCGATGAATTGCTCCGCGCGGCGGCGGAAAAGTAAAAATTTGCGCTATCTTTGCGGCGGCTTCGTGCGGCGGAACACTCCGCACGGAGCCGCCTTGTCATGACGCTGTTTACCTTCATCGAAATTCTGGGTACGCTGGCCTTTGCGATCAGCGGCATCCGTCTGGCTTCGGCCAAACGCTTCGACTGGTTCGGGGCCTATGTCGTGGGCTTCACCACGGCCATCGGCGGCGGTACGCTGCGCGATTTGATGCTCTCGGTAACCCCCTTCTGGATGCTCAACAGCTCCTATCTGATCGTTACGGCCTTCGCCCTGGGCATCGTGGTTCTCGGCGGCCGCCATCTGATCCATCTGAACAATACGTTCTTCATCTTTGACGCCATCGGTCTGGGCCTCTTCACGGTCGTCGGGGTTGAGAAGACCCTCACGGCGGGATTCCCGCTCTGGGTGGCCATCATCATGGGTACGATCACGGGTGCCGCGGGCGGCGTGCTGCGCGACATCCTCATCAACGAGGAGCCGCTCATCTTCCGCAAGGAGATCTACGCTCTGGCGTGCGTCTTCGGCGGACTGGTCTATGGCGGAGGCGCTGCCCTGGGTCTCTCCGGGGCGATGCTTCAGATCGTTACGGCCGTGAGCGTCATTGCCGTGCGGGTCATCTCCGTACGCTTCGGCCTGCGCCTCCCGACCCTCAAGCAGGATCTCGACGCATAGCCGGATATCCCGGCCGCATGCTCCGAAATGAAAAACCGCCTGACGAAAACATGCGTCAGGCGGTTTTTCCGTTCTCCGGAGCCTTCTACTTCAGATCCTTGAAATAGAGTTCGAGCAGCTCCTTGGCAGCGATGAACGAGGAGATCCGGTCGTCGAGCACACGCTGCTCGTATTCGGCGATCTTTCCCTCGACGGCCGGGTCGTGGTAGAAGCTGCTGCGCAGCGCCTCGTTGATCGTCTCATACATCCAGTACTTGTTCTGCCGGTTGCGGTTGTGCTGGAAATAGCCGTTGGCGTGGATGTGGTCGAGGTACTCCTCGACGCCTTTCCAGACCTCTTCGAGTCCCGTTTCGGCCACCGACGAACAGGTGTATACCTTGGGCCGCCAGCCCGATTCGGGTACCGGGAAGAGACGCAGCGCCCCCTGGAACTGCGTGCGGGCCAGTTCGGCCTTGTGGAGGTTCTCACCGTCGGCCTTCGTGATGACCATCATGTCGGCCATCTCCATGATGCCGCGTTTGATGCCCTGCAGTTCGTCGCCCGCACCCGAGATCTGCAGCAGCATGAACATGTCCACCATCGAGTGTACGGCCGTCTCGGACTGTCCGACGCCCACCGTCTCGATGAAGATGACGTCGAAACCGGCCGCTTCGCACAGCACGATCGTCTCGCGCGTCTTGCGGGCCACGCCGCCGAGCGATCCGGCCGACGGCGAAGGGCGGATGAAGATGTCGGGGTTGTGGCAGATGCTCTCCATGCGGGTCTTGTCGCCGAGGATTGAGCCGCCGCTGCGCTCCGACGAGGGGTCGATGGCCAGCACGGCCAGCTTGTGCCGCAGGGAGGTTACCATGTTGCCCACGGCCTCGATGAAGGTCGATTTCCCGGCGCCCGGCACGCCCGTGATGCCGATGCGCACGGAATGCCCGGCGTGGGGCAGGCAGCGTTCGATGATCTCCTGGGCCTGGGCGTAGTGCGCGGGGTTCGACGACTCGACGAGCGTGATGGCCTGCGAGAGGGTGGTGATGTTGCCCGCGAGGATCCCCTCGACATATTCGTCGGTCGAAAGCGCGCGTTTCTTGCGCCGCGTGAAATAAGGGCTTATGATCGGCTGGTCTTCAACGCCTTCCGAGACATTGAGCGCCGTGTCGTGATGCGTATCCGCATACTCCTTTTCGTAGTGGTTTATCTTGGTGAACGACATTTTATGGATGTTTTTCGGTTGCCGGTTTGTCAAACAGGGATGGAGGGCCCGGACGAGGGGCTCCCGCTGCGGACCGGATGCGGCGTATGGAGCAATTGTCGGGTCATCGTGGCGCGTGTTTGACGCCGAAAGATAACGAAATTTTGTCAGAAGCCCGCAAAATTCTCTTTTGATAAGCGAAAAAACGCCTTTGCCGCCACTTTCCCGGACTTCGGGCGGAAATCGGCATGCCGACCTGCCGTTCGGGACATTTTCGCCGACCCGCCGAAGGAAAAAGGGCTAAAAAAAGTCGTCTGAATATTGGCGAATCCCGAAGAATTCTCCTATCTTTGTGTGCGCAAAAAAAGCGTATCGAATCTATACGGAACATATAACAAACTTAAATCCATTTAGTCATGAAAGTATCTCATATCGAGCATCTCGGCATCGCAGTGAAGAGCCTGGATGAAGCCATTCCCTACTGGGAGAACGTATTGGGTCTGAAGTGCTATGCGATCGAGGAGGTCGCCGACCAGAAAGTGCGCACGGCGTTCTTCATGCTGGGCCAGACGAAGATCGAACTGCTGGAGCCCACGTCGGAGGATTCGACGATCGCCAAGTACATCGAGAACCGCGGTATCGGCATCCACCACATGGCACTCGCCTGCGAGAATATCGAGGATCAGCTTGCCGACGCCGAGGCCAAGGGCATCCGTCTGATCGACAAGACGCCGCGCAAGGGCGCCGAGGGCATGACCATCGCTTTCCTGCACCCGAAATCCACGCAGGGCATCCTGACCGAACTTTGCGAGAACAAGAACAAAAAATAACCAACCATTCATTATGAGCGAAATTCAGAATAAGATCAACCAGCTCATCGAGAATCGCGAAACGGCGCGTCTCGGAGGTGGCCAGAAGCGTATCGACGCCCAGCATGCCAAGGGCAAGTACACGGCGCGCGAACGTATCCAGATGCTTTTGGACGAGGGTTCGTTCGAGGAGTTCGACATGTTCGTAACGCACCGCTGCTACGATTTCGGCATGGACAAGAGCCATGCCTTCGGCGACGGCGTGGTAACGGGCTACGGAACGATCGGCGGCCGTCTGGTCTACGTCTTCGCACAGGACTTCACCGTAACGGCCGGTTCGCTGTCGCTGTCGATGTCCGACAAGATCTGCAAGGTCATGGACATGGCCATGCGCAACGGCGCCCCCTGCATCGGCATGAACGATTCGGGCGGTGCCCGTATCCAGGAGGGTGTGAACGCCCTGGCCGGCTATGCCAACATCTTCCAGCGCAACGTGATGGCTTCGGGTGTCATCCCGCAGATCTCGGCCATCTTCGGCCCCTGCGCCGGCGGTGCGGTCTACTCGCCCGCGCTGACCGACTTCATCATCATGAAGAAAGAGACCTCGAACATGTTCCTCACGGGCCCGAAGGTCGTGAAGACCGTAACGGGCGAGGACGTAACGCAGGAGCAGCTCGGCGGTGCCGTGATGCACACCACCAAGTCGGGTGTGGCACAGTTCGCCGTCGATACCGAGGAGGAGGGTATCGAGCTGATCAAGAAGCTCATCTCCTACATGCCGCAGAACAACATGGAGGACGCTCCGCTGGCCATCTGCACGGACCGCATCGACCGTCTGGAGGATTCGCTCAACGAGATCATTCCCGACAGCGCCAACAAGCCCTATGACATGGCCGAGGTGATCCGCGCGATCGTCGACAACGGCGAGTACCTGGAGTCGGCTGCCGGCTATGCCAAAAACATCATCACCTGCTTCGCCCGCTTCAACGGACAGTCGGTCGGCATCATCGCCAACCAGCCCAAGTTCATGGCCGGCGTGCTCGATATCAACGCCAGCCGCAAGGCGGCCCGCTTCGTGCGCTTCTGCGACGCGTTCAACATTCCGATCGTAACGCTCGTGGACGTTCCGGGCTTCCTGCCGGGTACGACCCAGGAGTACGGCGGTGTGATCACGCACGGTGCGAAGCTGCTCTTCGCCTACTGCGAGGCTACGGTGCCGAAGATTACCGTTACGCTGCGCAAGGCATACGGTGGCGCCTACATCGTCATGTCGTCGAAGCACATCCGCGGCGATATCAACTATGCATGGCCTACGGCCGAGATCGCCGTGATGGGTGCCAGCGGTGCCGTCGAGGTGCTCTACGGCAAGGAGCTCAAGGAGCTTGCCGACAAGCCCGAGGAGAAGGCCGCCTTCATTGCCGAGAAGGAGAAGGAGTACAACGACAAGTTCTCGAACCCCTACAATGCCGCCCGCTACGGCTATATCGACGATGTGATCGAGCCGCGCAACACGCGTTTCCGCATCATCCGCGCCCTGCAGTCGCTGGCAACGAAGCGCCTGCAGAATCCGCCGAAGAAGCATTCCAACATCCCCCTGTAATAAAATCGCATGACTATGAACGTATTAATGGTTATGGACTGGGGCTGGTCGGAGATGCTGTGGGTGTCGCTCATCAGTATCTGCCTGGTGTTCCTCGTGCTGTGGCTGCTGGTGTTCGTGATGAAAGGCTTCGGAGCCGCATTCTCACGCCGCAACGCCCTGAATCCGGCATCCGCTCCGGCGCAGCTGCATGACGAGGAGATCGCCGCCATCGCTACGGCATTGAAGATCTTCCGCAGCGAACTGCACGACCGCGAGTCGGAGGTGCTGACCATCTTGAGCATCAAGCGTGCCTATTCGCCCTGGAATTCCAAAATTCACGGTTTAACCCAGATGCCTGACAGAAAATAGTTAAAAAGCAATGAAAGATTACTCTCTGAAAATCAACGGACATAATTACGACGTGCAGATCGACGACGTCAATGAGGCTTCGACGCTGGCCCATGTGGTCGTCAATGGCGTATCGTACGAGGTGGAGATCGGCGGGGCCAAGGCTGCGGCTTCGACCAAGCCGCAGGTCGCACCCGCAGCCAAAGGCGCCAACAGCGCGATGATCACTCCCGCGACGGCTGCTCCGTCGCCCCGTTTGAGCGCGGTAGCTCCCAGCTCGGGCTATGCCGTGAAGTGCCCGCTGCCCGGTACGGTGCTGTCGGTCAAGGTCAATGTGGGCGATACCGTGTCGCGCGGCCAGACGCTCGTGATCCTCGAGGCCATGAAGATGGAGAACAATATCGACGCGGACCGTGCCGGTGTTGTCAAGCAGGTGCTCGTCCAGCAGGGCGCCACGGTTATGGAAGGTGATAACTTAATCGTCATCGAATAACTATGTGTACACTGCTGACCTCGGGCTCCGATTTCGTGTGGAACAGCCTGCGGGACTTCGCGGGTTCCACCGGAATCGCGGGTTTCTTCGCCGAAATGGGGTGGGGCAACGTCGCGATGATCTGCGTTGCGTTCTTCCTGCTCTACCTGGCCATCCGGCATAAGTTCGAGCCGCTGCTGCTCTTTACCATCGCCTTCGGCATGCTGCTCACGAATCTTCCGGACGCGAACCTTTATCACACCGAACTCTTCGAGGGCGGACATGTGCATTGGGATATATTCGTTGCCAACGCCGGTCTGCTCGACTACCTCTACCTGGGTGTGAAACTCGGTATCTATCCCTGTCTGATCTTCGTCGGCGTGGGTGCCATGACCGACTTCGGACCGCTGATCGCCAATCCCAAGAGCTTCCTGCTGGGTGCCGCTGCACAGATCGGTATCTTCGCCACGTTCCTGGGAGCCTATGCCCTCGGCTTCACGCCCGCACAGGCCGGTTCGATCGGTATCATCGGCGGTGCCGACGGCCCGACGGCCATCTACCTCACCTCGATGCTTTCGCCCGAGCTGCTCGGCCCGATCGCCGTGGCCGCCTACTCCTACATGGCCCTCGTTCCGGTGATCCAGCCCCCCATCATGCGGGCGCTGACCACCAAGAAGGAGCGTGCCATCCGGATGCAGACGCTGCGTCCCGTGTCGAAACTCGAGCGCATCCTCTTCCCGATCGTCATCACCGTCATCATCGCGCTGCTGCTGCCGAGTGCCGCTCCGCTGATCGGCTGCCTCATGCTGGGCAACCTGATGAAGGAGTGCGGCGTGGTGGACCGTCTGAGCAAGACCGTGCAGAACGAGCTGATGAACATCGTGGTGATCTTCCTGGGTCTCACGGTGGGTGCTACGGCTACGGCCGAGGCGTTCCTCAACTTCCGTACGCTGGGTATCCTCGTGCTGGGCGTCATTGCCTTCGGTCTGGGTACGGCCGGCGGCGTGCTGCTCGCCAAGTTCATGAACCTCTTCTCGAAGGAGGGCAACAAGATCAACCCGCTGATCGGTTCGGCCGGCGTTTCGGCCGTGCCGATGGCAGCGCGCGTCTCGCAGGTCGAGGGTCAGAAAGAGGATCCGGGAAACTACCTGCTCATGCACGCCATGGGTCCCAACGTAGCCGGTGTCGTCGGTTCGGCGGTGGCTGCGGGTATCCTGCTGTCGTTCCTCGGATAGAAGGACATACGATGCGGAGCCGTGCGGTTCCGCGCAATAGGGAAAAAGCCGGAGCGATCCGGCTTTTTCCATGTCCGCACCCGGCCGACGGCTCCCGGAATTTTCCACGGCAGGCCGTTTCCATCCGGGTTTGTGGCGGAATTCCGGAATTTGCGGCCGAAGTCTCCCCGCCCGAAAAAAATATTTTAGAATCGCTTTTGATCCTGTTTTGCAGATCAAAAACTTTTTCGTACCTTTGCGCACCCGCAATGTGCGGGATAAGGATTACAACAAGTTCAATTTAAACGTAAAACACAGTGGATTCATTAAGCTACAAGACTATCTCGGCCAATGCATCGACGGTAACCAAGGAGTGGGTTGTCATCGACGCTACGAACGAGGTATTGGGACGTCTTGCATCGCAGGTCGCGAAGATCCTCCGAGGCAAGAACAAGCCCAGCTACACGCCCCATGTGGATTGCGGTGATTATGTCATCGTCATCAACGCGGAGAAGGTGAAGCTCACGGGCAACAAGATGACCAAGAAGGTCTACACCCGACACACCGGATATCCCGGAGGTCAGCGTTTTGCCACCCCGGCCGACTATCTGGCCAAGAAACCGACTTTCCTTGTTGAGAAAGCCGTAAAGGGTATGCTTCCGAAGACCCGTCTGGGCGAGAAGCTGCTCACGAACCTGAAGGTTTACGCCGGCGCCGAGCATCCGCACGCCGCCCAGAACCCGAAGACCATTAAGTTAAACGAGATTAAGTAAGAGTTATGGAAGTTGTAAACACCGTAGGTCGTCGTAAGGCCGCTGTGGCTCGCGTATTCGTGAAGCCGGGTAAGGGTCAGATTACAATCAACCACAAGGAGCTTGCAGCCTATTTCCCGCTCGAGATTCTCCAGTTCCAGGTTAAGCAGCCGCTGCTGGCCACGAACACTGCCGAGAATTACGACATCGTGATCAACCTCGACGGAGGTGGTATCAAGGGACAGGCTGAGGCCGCTCGTCTGGGTATCGCACGCGCACTGTGCGAGATCGACGCCGAGATGCGTCCGGTGCTGAAGAAGGCCGGATTCCTCACGCGCGATCCCCGCGAGGTTGAGCGTAAGAAGCCCGGACAGCCCGGAGCACGTCGCAAGTTCCAGTTCAGCAAGCGTTAATACGCACGCACGACCGGAAAATTCGGCAAGCACGGCGTCGGTTTCAAATCGGAAGGACTACCTATATTATATATTGCGTATTACCGCCCGGTTGCCGCGCCGCGGAAAACCCATCGGGACCAGTCGGACTGCTACCCGGAGGGTTGAAGAAAAGAGAATTAAAATTAACCAACGAAACGAATTAAAATGTCACGCACAGATTTTAATACATTACTGGAAGCCGGTGCGCACTTCGGACACCTGAAGCGCAAATGGAACCCCAAAATGGCTCCGTACATCTTCATGGAGAAGAACGGCATCCACATCATCGACCTGCACAAGACCGTGCTGAAGATCGACGAGGCGGCCGCTGCCATCAAGCAGATCGCCAAGAGCGGCCGTCGCGTGCTGTTCGTCGCCACGAAGAAGCAGGCCAAGGAGATTGTTGCCGAAAAGGTGGCAGCCGTCGGAATGCCCTACGTTACGGAGCGCTGGGCCGGCGGTATGCTGACAAACTTCCCCACCATACGCAAAGCCGTCAAGAAGATGGCCACCATCGACAAGATGACCAACGACGGCACGTTCGATAATTTCTCCAAGCGCGAGAAACTCCAGATCGCCCGTCAGCGTGCGAAGCTCGAGAAGAACCTCGGTTCGATCGCCGACCTGACGCGTCTTCCGGCCGCTCTGTTCGTCGTGGACGTACAGAAGGAGGCCAACGCCGTGAAGGAGGCCAAGCGACTGAGCATCCCCGTATTTGCCATGGTAGATACTTGTTGTGATCCTACCGACATCGATTACGTTATACCTGCAAATGACGATGCTGCCAAGTCGATCGCCGTGGTTGTAGACGCCATGTGCGCCGCCATCGCCGAGGGAAGCGAGGAGCGCAAGCTCGAGAAGGAGAAGGAGGCACAGGAGGCTGAGGCCGAAGGTGCCGTGAAGAAGGAGGGCAAGCCCCGCATCAAGAAGGCCGTGAAGGCTACGGTAGACGCCGAGGAGGCCGCCGTTGCCGAGGTTGTGGCCGCTGTGGAGACCCCCTTCGAGGAGCCGGGAGCCGTAGTTTCGGAGGCTGCCGAGGCCGAGGAGAAGGCCGAGTAATGAAATCCGAACGATAACGAAAAACAAAGAATACGACTATGGAAATCAAAGCTGCTGATGTAATGAAGCTCCGCAAGATGACCGGTGCCGGCATGATGGACTGCAAGAAGGCCCTCATGGAGGCGGAAGGTGATTATGCGCGTGCCCAGGACATTATCCGCGAGAAGGGTAAGCTCGTGGTTGCCAAGCGTGCCGACCGTACCGCTACGGAGGGTGTGGTTGTAACGAAGATCGTGGGCCAGAAGGCCTACATCCTCTGCCTGGCCTGCGAGACGGACTTCGTGGCACAGAATGCCGAGTATACCGCTTCGGCCAACGCCATGCTGGAGGTTGCCGTGAAGAACGACGCTGCCGACCGCGATGCACTGATGGCTACGAAGAACGACGAGGGTCGTACCGTCGAGGAGATGGTTACCGAGAAGTCGGGACAGACGGGTGAGAAGATCGAGCTGGCCTACTACGCCCGCATCGAGGCTCCCTACTGCGCCGCCTATGTGCACTTCAACAAGAAGCTCGGTACGATTCTGGGCTTCAACAAGGAGATTCCCGCCGAGGTAGCCCACACCGTAGCCATGCAGGCTACGGCCATGGCTCCCGTCTCGATCTCGGAGGCCGACTGCCCCGCAGAGGTCATCGAGCACGAGCGCAAGATCGCCGTGGAGGCCATGAAGCAGGATCCGAAGAACGCCAACAAGCCGGAGGCTATTCTCGAGAAGATCGCCGAGGGTAAGATGCGCAAGTTCTTTGAGGAGAACACGCTGCTCAACCAGCTCGTCGTAGGCGAGAAGGAGACGATCGCCGAGTACATCCACAAGGCCGACAAGGAGGCCACGGTGGTTGCCTACAAGCGCTTCGCACTGGGCGAGTAGTTCCAGGCGAGGGGGGCGGATGTTCCGAACCCCTTTCCATTCAAGAAAACAACCGGTTGCCATTGCGGCAGCCGGTTGTTTGTTTTTGCAGGGATTCTGTCAGACGACCCGTTCGATCCGGCCCTGCCGGACATACCACAGATACCCTTCGACACGGGCATAGCCCATCTCTCGGAGCAACGTGCAGTAGCTGCCGATCTGACGGCGGTAGCGTTCCGCATCGTGTTCGCCGAACTTGTAATCGACGACTACGGCTCTGTCGCCGGCGATCATCACGCGGTCGGGGCGTCGTGTCGTGCCGTGGGCGGCGGCTGCCGAACCGGCCTGTGGCAGAATGATCTCCTGTTCGTTGAGTATCCTCTCCCAGCCGTTGCCGAACCATTCGCATACTTCGGACTGTTCGAAAGCCCGGTCGATCTGTGTCCCGAGCCGTGCGGCCTCTTCGGCCGTCAGCATGCCGTCGGCCTGCATGGCCGCCACCGCCTCGCGTACGGATTGTTCGTCGGTCGCCTGTTCGAAGACCCGGTGCATCAGGATACCGAGGTTCCGCGGGGCGAGTTCCCGCTCCCCGCCCTCCTCGAAATAGCGCTGTTCCGGAAGCCGCAGCCGCAGTTCCGCCACGGAGGTGGGATAGTTTTCCAATACCTCATGCCGGATTCCGGAGACACTCTGCCTCCCGGCTACGGGCCCGGCAAACGCTCCGAAACGGTAGTGTTCCCCCTTTTCATCGACGGTACAGCTGCCTTCGAGCTCTCCAACCCATGCCCGGTCGCCCTCCACCCGAAGGCTTTGGAGCAGCATCTCCCCGACCGTCCGGGCGTTCTTTCGGGGAATGAAGATATGCAGCGACTCGGCGGCACGCGTCAGGGCCACATAGAGCAGGTTTACGTTATCGACGTGGGCATAGACCAGTTCGCGGTAGTATTCGGCCGCGAATCCCGATTCGGCCATGGATTTCTTGTAACGGACCGGGAAGCGGCCGATGGCGGCGGCTTCCTCGTCGCGGGCTTCGGCCCAGACGATGTTCTGGATGTTTCCGCCCGACTTGGGATCGAGCTGCCAGGAGCAGTAGGGGATGATGACGGCCCGTTTTTCGAGTCCTTTGGCCTTGTGTATGGTGGTGATCTCTACGGTCGTGGCACTTTGCTCGACGCTTAACGACCGGTTTTGCCCCTGTTCGTCCCACCAGCGGAGGAAGAGGGCGATATCGGCGATTTTCGTGGCCGAGAAGGCGATGATCTGCTCGTGCAGGGCCTGCATGTAGGCGATGCGGCTCCGGTCCTCCTGCAATTCGTAGCGCATGACGATCCGCTCGAACGCCTCTTCGGGCGAGAGGAGGCGGATCGACCGGAAGAAGGCGGCCTCCCCGTCCGGCAGCGGTTCGTCGAAAGCCCGTCCGAGATAGCGGTTGAAGACGGCCCGGTTGAGCGCATCGGCGGTGTCGAGCGCCAGATGCAGCGCAGCGATGTGGAACGAACTGACCGGGGCGTTTCCCACGATAAGGGCCTCCTGCGTCATGACGTCGAAGCGGTAACGGGGATCCTCGTTGCGGCTTTTGAAGGCGAGCAGTTCAGCGGCGACCTTCGCGCCGTCCGTGGCGCCGCGTACGAGGATCATGATCTCCGACGGGCGGAATCCCCGGTCGATCAGCTCGCAGATGCGTTCCACGACGGGCGGACGTTCGGTGAAGGTCTCGATCGAGACGTATCCCGCATGCTCTTCGCGGCGGCGCGGCAGTTGCCTGTGCTCCCGGTAGGCGTCAGCCAGTGTATCGTGCAGCGTGCGGGCCTCGTCCGGCCGCAGGTCGCCCCGTTCGGCCGCTGCGGCGACCTGGTCGTTGAGCGTCCGGTTGTCCTCCGCGACGATACGGTCGATCGCCTCGTTGTTGAAGTTTACGATCGTCGGCAGACTGCGCCAGTTCTCCCGCAGCACCTCGACCTGCGTGTTGCCTGTGCCGAGGGTCTGCTGCGCCTCTTCGTGGAGCAGCCGCCAGTCGCCGCCGCGCCAGCGGTAGATAGACTGCTTGATGTCGCCCACGATCAGCACGGAGGTCTCCTCGGACTGAGCCATGGCATTCTGCAGCAGCGGCAGGAAATTTTCCCATTCGCGTATCGAGGTATCCTGGAACTCGTCGATCATGAAGCGTTCGTAGCGGTTGCCCACCTTCTCGTAGATGAACGGGGCGTCGTTGCGCCCGATAAACTCCGCAAGGAGGTATTTCGTCTCCGAGAGCAGCATCGTGTTCTGCTCGGCGCACAACTGCTGCACCTGGGCATAGAGGTCCGAGAGGAGAGCGAAACTGCGGTAATTCTCGCGCAGCAGGTCGCAGGTGTTCCAGCTCCTGATGTTGGTGTCGTAAAGATCGCACAGCGCCTGCAGCTTCGGCTGCAGCTCTCCGACGAGCCGTTCGGCCGGCGAACCCTTTGCGGCCCAACCCGCAGGATCCGCCGCCCGTTTGCGGACGGTCTCCGTCGGGGCCTTCATTTCACCCCGTGCTATGGCATGGAAGTAGTTGGCGAAGCTGCGGCTCTTGCCCGAGAAGTCGGCGGCCGTGAGCCCGGCCCGTTCGATGACGGCGACCGCTTCTGCCGCTACCTGACGCATCCGTTCGCGCGAGGCCATGGCCCGCGAGGTTGCCCGGGCCACAATCTCCCCGAGCTCCTCCCTGGAACGGGCATGCGCCAAAATCTCCTTGTTGCGCTCCCTGAACAGTTCGCCGCCGAGCGAGAGGATGCCGTCGCGGACATCCCATTTGCTGCCGTCGTCGATACGCTCCTGTACGAAGGCCGTGAACCATCGTTCGAGGGCGGGATCCTCGGTAATCCGGTCGATCAGCGTGTCGGCGCTTTTCGAGAGTACCGAGGCGGTTTCGATCTCGACGTTGTAGTTCAGGTCGAGTCCCAGTTCCTTGATGAAGGCGCGCAGGATACGCTGGAAGAAGGTGTCGATCGTCAGCACGGTGAAGTGCGAGTAGTCGTGCAGGATCTTTGCACGGACCTCCGCGGCCCGTTTGCGTATGCTCGGGGCGTCGAGCCCCGTTTCACGGCACAACCCTTCGAGATAACCGCTTTCGGCACCCGAGGCCAGGGCGTGAATCTCCTTCAGGATGCGCGATTTCATCTCCTCGGTAGCCTTGTTCGTGAAGGTTACGGCGAGGATATGGCGGTAGAGATCGGGCCGGCCGATCACGTCGCGGACATATTTGTAGGCCAGCTGGTAGGTTTTTCCCGACCCGGCGCTCGCATTCAGGATTTTGGCTCTCACGCTCTTCGAAAAGTCGTTTTTCGATAGTAAATGTACGAAACAAATCCCGAAATTCGCAATAATTTCGTAAATTGGCCGTAGTATTTGCAAACCCAAGATTCACCGAACGATGAAACGACTGAATCCCACGCTCTTTTCCGCAGCGGCTGCTGCAATGCTCCTTCTCGGATCTCTTCTGCAACCTCTTCCGGCGATATGCCGGAGCGTCGCCGAATCCCCGGCGGCGCAGGCCGATTCGACGGAAACCGGAGCTCGCAGCGAGTGGCTGCCGCTTTTTACGGCCGTTGTGGTGGATGCCCCGGTGGATATCCGTTTCGTCGAGATCCCCGATACGGAGGCCCCGAAGATCGTCTACGATACGAAAGGCTCTTATACGACGAAGTTCCGGGCCGAGGTGCGCGACAAGGTGCTGCGCATTTCCGAACGCCGCGATGCCCGCCGCGCGGAGCGTACGACCGTTACGGTCTGCTACAATGCGCTGGAGCGTGTCTCCATCATGGAAGCGTCGGCTACATTCGACGGGCCGCTCAAGGCCACTTTGCTCGACCTTACGGTGGGTGAGGGGGCACACCTTACGGCCGCTCTGGAGGTTCAGGACCTGCAGATGGAGCTGACGGGTTCCAGCGAGGCCGAGCTGTCGGGCGAGGCCCGTTATCTTTCGCTTTTCGTCTCCACGGGCAAGGTCGAGGCCTCGACGCTCGAATCGATGTCCGTCCGGGTGAATGCCACGAGTTCGGGACACGCCTCATTGTGGGTTACCGACCGTTTCGAGGCAAAGACCTCCACGGGCGGGACGATTGCCTACAAGGGCGATCCGACTATCCTGATTACCGGCGAGAAGTTCATGGGCGGCAGCATCTCCCGCCTCGGGGAGGAGTAGCCCGCCGCAACGTTCCCGGACCATGAAGACCTTTCTCGGAGAAGTCGCCGCGGACCTGTATGCCCGTTACGGGGAGTCGCTCGCCGACCGTGCCATGCTTTTTCCGTCGCGCCGTGCGCGGCTTTTCTTCACCGAGGCGCTTTCGCGCCTCGTCCGCCGTCCGATGTGGCAGCCCGAGTGGACGACCGTCGATGAATTGATGACCGGGATTTCGGGCCTCCGTACGGGCGACCGCCTGCGGCTGATTACCGAACTCTACCGCATCTATTCGGAATACCATACCGAGACCTTCGACCACTTCTATTTCTGGGGCGACATGCTCCTTGCCGATTTCGACACGATCGACAAGTACCGGATCGATGCCTCGATGCTTTTCCGCAACATCGAGCAGATCAAGGAGATCGAGGCCGACATCTCCTACCTTACGCCGGCGCAGCTGCGTATCATCGCCTTCTGGTCGTCGCTCGGCGCCGAGACGGACCTTTCGGAGGAGAAACGGCGTTTCCTGGCCATCTGGCGGACGCTGGGCTCCATCTACCAGCGTTTCCGCGACCGGCTCCTGGAACTGGGCATCGCCTACAACGGCATGGTGCAGCGTGCCGCCGCCGACCGTATCCGCGAAGGATCGTTTTCGTTCGACCGTCCGCGGCGCTTTGTCGTTGCGGGTTTCAACGCCCTCTCCGAGTGTGAAAAGATCCTCTTCGGCTTCCTCTCCACGGCGGCCGAGACCGACTTTTACTGGGATTATGACTCCTACTACCGCGACCGTCCCGAACAGGAGGCGGGGATGTTCATCCGCGAAAATCTCGTGCGTTTCCCGCCGCGCACGGAGCTGACGCACGATGCCATGTCGGAGGCGAAGGAGCTGACCGCCGTGGCAGCCTGCTCGAATGCCGTGCAGTGCAAGTATGTGGCGACGATTCTCGACCGTCTTGCCGGCCTGGGCCCCCTGGGCAAGGAGACGGCCATTGTGCTGACGGACGAAAACCTGCTGCTGCCGCTCCTGCATGCGCTGCCTTCCCGGGTGGGACCCATCAACGTAACGATGGGCTATCCGCTGCGGTCGAGCCTGGCCTATACCTTTGTCGAACGCCTCGTCGAGCTGCAGCACCACCGCCGGACGAAGGGTGCGGGCTGCACGTTCTATCATGCGGATGTCGTCGGACTGTTGGCGCATCCCTATCTGGCCGGATGTGATGCCGCACGGATGCGGGGCCTGCAGGAGGAGATTGCGCGCGAACGGCGTATTGCCGTGGATGCCGAATGGCTCGGACAGAACGGTCTGCTGCGGCTCGTCTTCCGGGCCGCTCCTGACTGGCGGGCTCTCTCCGGGTGGTTGTCGGAGGTGATCGCCGCCGTGGTGCGCCAGCCCTATGAGGAAGACGACGCCCGGGAGCGGACGGAGTTTCTGGCCGTCATCGACGGGGAGATCGTGCGGTTGCACAATTTGCTGGAGGAGTGTGCACTCAATCCTACGCCGGAGGTTTATGTCTCGCTGCTGCGCCGCCACCTGCAGACGCTGCGCATCCCTTACGAAGGGGAGCCGCTCGAGGGCGTTCAGGTCATGGGAATCCTCGAGACGCGCAACCTCGATTTCGAGAATGTCATCATCCTTTCGATGAACGACGACAACTTCCCGGGCAACCGCACCGCGCAGGCGTCATTCATCCCCTACAACCTGCGGGCGGCCTACGGACTGCCCACACCCGAGCACCACGAGGGCGTCTACGCCTACTATTTTTACCGCCTGATCCAGCGGGCCCGCCGCGTCTGGATGCTCTACTGCTCCCATGCCGACGACAAGTCCACGGGCGAGCCGAGCCGTTACATCCGCCAGCTGGAGTATGAGAGCGGATTTCCGCTCCGACGCATCGAGGTGGGTGTCGATGTCAATCTCGCCGCTGCGGCGCCGATCGAGGTGGCGAAGGATGCGCATGTTCTGCAGAGCCTCGGCCGCTTCACCGACCCTGCGTCGAAAGCAACGCTTTCACCCACGGCCTTCTTCCGTTATGTCGCCTGTCCGCTGCGCTTTTATTTCTACTCCGTGGCGCGGCTCGCGACCGACGACGAGATCTCCGAAGAGATCGACGCCCCGATGTTCGGAACGATCCTCCATGCCGCCGTGCAGCGCCTCTATACCCGTATCAAGGGTGAATCGCACCCCGGAGGGACGCTGCGGGCGCTGATCCGCACGGATGAAGTTGCTGCGGCTGTCGAGGCGGCAATCAACGAACACTACCTGAAGGATCCGAAGGCCACGGCCTCCGACTATACGGGCAATCTGGTGCTGGTCAAGGATATCGTCGTCCGTTATCTCAAGGGGGGCGTGATGCCTTACGACGCTGCACATGACGCCTTCCGCGTCGAGGGCCTTGAACACGAGGTGGCCTACGGTTTCGATTTCGAGACGGCTGCCGGCCTCCGTACGATGAAGTTCTCGGGTATTGCCGACCGCATCGACCGCCTGGACGACGGTACGCTGCGTGTTGTGGACTACAAGACCGGAGCCCCGCATCTGGATTTCGACGGTCTGGACAACCTGTTCCACGGCGCGGGCAAGCAGCGGCTGTCGAATATCCTCCAGACGCTGCTCTATGCCATGATGCTCTACCGCGGAGAGGGGACCGATACCACGCCGGCGCTCTACTATGTGCGGATGATGCACCGCGAGGATTATTCGCCGCTGCTGGTCGATCACCATGACGGACTTGCGGGAGCTCCCTATTCCTGCTATGCGGGACATTTCGAGGAGCTCGTGCGCGAAACCCTTGCCGAGATGTACGATCCCGATATTCCGTTCCGCCAGTGCGAGGACCCGGATACCTGCCGCTACTGCGATTTCAACGTCATCTGCAAACGATAGACGGCCCGGCCGGAAAACAGGCCCCGCAACTCCATAAGGATTGCGGGGCTTTTGGTATCGGACCGCTTGCGGGGGCTTACCACCATCCGTTCTCCTCCATGAGCGGGTAGATGAGCCAGATGAAGATCGCGAAGAGCACGACGAGCATCACGGTCATGTAGAATCCATGGATCAGCACGGCCTTGACTGCGGTTTTGCCCCAGTCGTTGCGGTAGATGCGGTGGAAGGCGAAAACCATGTGCAGCAGGTAGAGTACAAGCAGAAGAAGCGCATAGTTTCCCGGATGCTCGATCCAGTGGGCGCCGAGCAGCAGGATGAAGACCAGAATAAGCTGCACGGAGTGCAGGTGCAGCGCCGTAACGAAGTGGCCCATGTAGTGCATGCGGCTTTTGCGGAAGAAGAGGCGCAGCAGCAGGGCGAAGAGGGGGATGAAGAGTAGCAGAATGACGGGCAGCCACTGCGAAAACCAGCCGATGACCTCCTCGTAAACCATTTCGCGGTGGAGTTGCTGCACCTCGTCCTGTTTGAACAGGGTGCCGGGGCGTCGGGGGTCTTCGCTGCTCCAGTAGATCGAATCGCGGGGCGCCGCGACGAGGTAGCCGTCCTCGATCAGATAGACCGGGAGACGGACCTGCAGCGTATCGGGTCCCGGGCGGTCCTGGACTTCGGCCAGCGACTCCAGCCCCTCGAAAACCGTGCGGGCACCTCCCACCCAGACGACCGTGTCCCGGTTGAGTGCGTCGATATCCTCCGTAAATTCGTTCTGTAGCGATTGGAGAACAACCGGGTCGCGGAGTGTCGAGAGCTGCCTCTGCGAGGTGCCGAGGGCCTTGTCGGCCTCGGGGATAAAGAAGGCCACGGCCAGAAAGAAGAGCGCCGAGATGAACATGAACAGCCGCAGCGGATGGACGTAGGAGTTGATCTTCCCGGCGTTGAACTCCAGCGTCAGCAGCCCCGGGCGGCGGAAGAGCAGCCAGAGCGTCTGCCACACCTTGCTGTCGAACTGATAGACGTTCTCGAAGTATTGCTTGAAGTATTTCCAGAAGGACTGTTCCGGATCGAGGGCATATTGCCCGCAGCGGTGGCAGTACATGCCGTAGAGCCGCTCGCCGCAATTCTTGCAGTGCGTGTAGCCGGGCACCGACTTGTGGCGGATGCGGCGCAGCCGGTTGTATTCGATCTGCCGGAGGATGGTTCTCCGACGCTTTTCGAGCCGCTGCCGCCAGGACGACTTCACTTTTTCGGGCGCCTTGTCGGGTGTCGGATTTCCGGATGGCTGTTCGGAGTCGGCCGGGGCCTTGTCGGGTGCCGGGGGTTCCGGTTGCCGCGGAGAGTCTGCCGCCGCCATCTCTTCCGCCGCTTCTGCGGATGTTTCGGCGTTTTGTTGTTGCGGGTCGGAATGCTTCATCGCTTGTCTGGAAAAAAGATGCACAAAGATACGTTTTTCCCCGAATTTTGCAATGTCGGGAAAATGTATAACTTTGTTTCTTGAAAACCTAATATCCGCTCACGATGAAAACGAGAAAGTTCTGGAGTCTGTGCCTGATTCTGATGG
>ERZ1664515.28-NODE-28-length-29379-cov-9.208328_pt1 | contig 29379 bp, 28 predicted proteins | sample MGYA00575335_ERZ1664515 | MGnify/ENA primary metagenome ERZ1664515 (study PRJEB40874, sample SAMEA4040737) | Gallus gallus | biome: gut; material: content | place: India | collected 2016-01-01 | study: EMG produced TPA metagenomics assembly of PRJEB14491 data set...
TATTAATTGCAAATTTGTAAGATTTCGATAGACCGATTAAGCTAACGCTTTTAGTTAGATTGCCCGAAAACGGGCAAGAAATAATCAAATATGTACTACTTTTTTTGTTCTATTCCATAGGCACGTTTTTTTTATTGGGTTAGTTTGACAAATATAGCAAAAAAGTAGAATGGTTGTCTTTTGTCCGGAGAATAAACGCTTACATGTAGCGGCTTTCCGTGGCTCCGGCCTGTACGGGATAGAGCAGCACGTAGCTGTACCCGGCGAAATATTGCTCCATGTATCCCGGGATGCGGCTCATGGCCGGGTGGTAGGAGATGCGGTCGCGGCGGCTCATGACGAACCACAGACAGTCGTCGTCGCGCAGGTCGTGTTCGAGCGACGGGAGGTCGTCCCAGCGGTCGAAGGCCACGAATCCGATGTTTGCCGGCATTCTGCGTCCCCGCCGCGGCCGCAGATGCTCGAGCGTGCTTTCGGCGGCGAAGAGTACGATCTTCGCTCCGGAGTTCTCGGCCAGCAGACGGATGCGGCGGACCCAGGCCTGGAATCCGGCCTCCTTTTCGGCCTGTTCGGGAATGACGATCAGGTGCCGCTTGACGGTCGTGATCGGTTGTGCCGGGCTGTATATGAAGGTGGTGATGTTGCTGTGTGTCAGTACATCGGTAACCATCCTTCCGATGCCGGGACCCGAAGTGCCGGGAATGCCGGGGATGGCCGGTATTGCTGTCATGGCCGGGTTCCGCTGGTGCATGCCCATGACGATGTCCGTGATGTTGCGTTCGCGGGCAACGCTGATGATGGCATTCGAGATGTTCACGTCGTAACGCATGAGTTGCTGGAGATACATGTCTCCGGCAGCCGCCGATTTTGCCGCAATGTCGAGAACTTTCAGTCCGCGCTTTTCGCTGTTGGGATCCTCGGCGCGGTTGTCGATGGCATGCAGGGCATAGAGACCGTTGGGGTCCTTGGCTCGCTTGATCATCGCGCTGAAACTGACCAGTTCCTCGACGGTTCGGTCGTTGGCTACGGGAATCAGAATGTGATCTTCGCGGGTCGGCGTCTTTTCGTCTTCGTCCTGGGCATGGTTCATGGCGATGTTGTGGGCGCCGCGCTGCGTGGCGAAGGTCGAGACGATGCAGGTGGCCAGAATCATCAGGATCGTGCCGTTCAGCACGCTTTCGTTCAACAGCCGGATCGGTTCGCCGTTTGCATCTTCTCCCAGGATGACGTTATATCCGACCATTACGGCGGCAAGTGTGGCTGCCACATGGGCGCTGCTCAATCCGAAGATGACGGTGCGCTGGTCCTTCGACAGCCGGAAACTCTTCTGGGTGAGCCAAGCGGCGATGTACTTTGCGACCGTGATCAGGGCGATCATCACGGCAGCCACCTCGAGGCTTTCCCAGTCGCGGAAGAAGGCGCGGTAGTCGATGAGCATGCCCACGCCGATCAGAAAGAAGGGAATGAAGATGGCGTTTCCGACGAACTCGATGCGGTTCATCAGGGGCGAGGTTTTGGGGATGAGCCGGTTGAGGGCCATGCCCGAAAGGAATGCTCCGATGATGGGTTCGAGTCCCGCCAGATGGGCCAGATAGGCTCCGAAGAAGACCATCGCCAACACGAAAATATATTGTGATACGCTGTCGCTGCACTGCTTGAAGAACCAGTGTGCGATGAGCGGGAAGAGGAAGACGATGATGACGATGCAGATGATTACCGATATTCCGAGCCGCCACCAGAACATGTCGTCCACATTTCCGGTGGCCATGCCGACGATTACGGTGAGCAGCAGCAAGGCGAGCGTGTCGGTGATGACCGTGCCGCCGACGGCGATCGTTACGGCCTTGTCGCGGGCGATGCCGAGCCGGTTTACGATGGGGTAGGCGATCAGGGTCTGTGAGGCGAAGAGTCCGGCCAGCAGGATCGACGAATAGATCGAGAATCCGAGGATGTAGTATCCGGCCAGGATGCCCAGCCCGAGGGGGACACAGAAAGTGTAGAGTCCGAACACGAGGCTGCGCCAGCTGTTGCGTCCGAAGTCGGACATGTCCATGTCGAGACCCGAGAGGAACATGATGTAGAGCAGCCCGGCCGTTCCGGATAGGATAATGCTGCTGTCGCGCAGCACGAGGTTCAGCCCGTGGGGGCCGATTACCGCGCCGGCGATGATGAGCCCCAGCAGATAGGGGATCTTGAGCTTGTTGAGGATCAGCGGAGCCGCGAGGATGATGACCAGAATCAGCAGGAACTTCAGAATCGGGTCTTCGAGCGGCAGCGTAAGATCTATGTGGGCGAAAAGCAGCATCGTCTCGGTGTGTCGTTGTTGTAGTGGATAGACAAAGATAACAAAAATCGGATGATTCACAAGTCTCCCGGATGGAAAATCTTGCGAAAACGCCTTCCTGGCCACTTTGGGGCCCGAAAGTTGCAGATTCCCACCGGCGATTCCCGCCCTGGCGGATTCCTGGGATGCGGCATACCGGAGTGCGGCGGGATAAAAAAACGGCTTTGATGCTTCACAATTCGGCAAAAAAACGTAACTTTGAAAAATTAACGGATAACGACTGCGGTATTCGATGAACACAAATACGGTAAACAAGCGATTGCTCGGGCCCGTTCTTGCGGGCTTCTTCATCATGGGCTTTTGCGACATCGTGGCTCCGATCACGGGCCGCATCGCCGCGGAATTTCCTGCGGAGAGCCAAACGGCCGTGAGTTTCCTGCCGACGATGGTCTTTCTGTGGTTTCTGGTGCTTTCGACGCCTTTTGCCGCCCGGATGAACCGCTGGGGCCGCCGCAAGACGGCGCTTGTGGGGTATGCCTTCACTTTTGTCGGACTGCTCGTCCCCTATCTGGCGGGCGAGGGGTGTGCCCTGTGGTGGTATTTTGCCGGCTTCGGCCTGCTCGGCATCGGCAATACGGCCATTCAGGTTGCGATCAATCCGTTGCTGGCGACGATCGTTCCCGAACGCCGCATGACGAGCTACCTGACCATCGGGCAGATCTTCCGCAATACCTCGCTTCTGCTGCTGGCCCCGATCGTTACGACACTGGTCGCCGCCACGGGATCGTGGCGTCTGCTGCTGCCGATTTATGCGGGCCTTACGGTTGTCGGGGCTCTGTGGCTCGGCATGACAAACGTCCCCGAACCGCCGCGTACGGCGCGTACGGCAGGCCTCGGCGCCTGCTTCGCCCTGTTGCGTAACCGCACGGTGCTGCTTTCGGCCCTCGGCGTGGCGTGCTTCATCGCCGCCGATATCTCTATCGGCTACCTCTCGGTACGGCTTATCGACCGTCCCTCGTCGATTCTCACCACCACGGGATTCTATGCCTGCCGCATCGTCGGAACGATCGTCGGAGCGTGGGCGCTGCTGCGGATCCGCGATGTACGCTACCTCACATGGAACATGGCCGGAGTGCTGCTTCTCAGCCTGGTGCTGCTTTTCACCGGCAACGAAACGGTGATTTACACGGCCGTGGGCCTTATGGGCTTCGGCATGGCCTGTGTCTTTGCTACCTTCTATGCCGTGGCGACGCGGGCCGTTCCCGAACAGGCCAACGAGGTGGCCGGACTGATGATCCTGGCCATCTCTGCGGGAGCCGTTTCGGGCCCGGTCTGCGGGGCGATTCTCCGAGTCGCGGGCAATCCGCACTGGGGCATGCTCTTCGTCGTGGTTCTGGTGGGATACATGCTTTGGGCGGCTCTGACCTTGAACAGACGATGCAAACAATAATGGAACTATGATGAAAATGAATATGATGAAACGAATCCTGTGGACCCTGCTGCTTGTCGCCGTGGCGATGCCCGTGGCGGCGCAGCGTCCTCGGACCCGCGTGGAATGGGGAGTTGTCGGGGGTATCAACGTTCCCGACTTTTCGACCGATATGGACAAGGCGGAAATCCGCGACAAATGCGGATGGCAGGCCGGAATCGTTACGGCGATCAATATGGGAGCCTTTGCGTTGGAGCCGCAGATTCTCTATGTGCGGCATGGCCTGAAGATCCAGCCCGTCGGAGCAAAGAAGTTCGACCTCAAGTCCAGTTCGATCGATGTCCCCGTATTGTTGTCGCTGCGGCTGCTCTATCCGGTGCGCATCTACGCCGGTCCGGTCTTTACGGTGATGAACGACTGCAAGCAGAAATCGGGCGGCGATCTGCTCGACTTCAGCCGGGTGCGGCCCACGCTCTCCTATGCGGTCGGCGGCAGTGTGGTGATCCTGCGCCATCTGCTGATCGACGTGCGCTACAACGGGCAGTTCCGCAGCAAGCATGATGTGCTGCTCCCCGACGGAATGCAGCTCCCCGAGGTCCGTTCGTACAACGTCGCCTTGAGTTTCGGTTATCTGTTTTAGTGTATATGACGGAGACGGTAGGACGTGAAATATTGATCGAGGGGGTCGATCCCCGGGAGTTGTACGGGGCGCAGGACGCCTATCTGGAGCAGATCCGCTCGCTCTTTCCGACGTTGAAGATCGTGGCGCGCGGACAGTCGCTCAAGGTACTCGGCGCGGAGGCCGAGACACGGCGTTTCGCCTCGCGGCTCGAGGGGCTCGTGGCCTATTACCAGAAATACGGACATATCTCCTCGCAGGTCGTCGATCAATGTTTTTCGGGCGGCATGCCGCCCGAGGAGGGCCCTGTGGACAAGGACGTGATCGTCTACGGCAACAACGGCAACATCGTCCGGGCGCGTACGGTCAATCAGCAGCGTCTGGTCAAGCTCTACGACACCTGCGACCTGCTCTTTGCCGTGGGACCGGCCGGTTCGGGCAAGACCTATACGGCCATCGCCCTGGCGGTCCGCGCCCTGAAGGAGCGGCAGGTGCGGCGGATCATCCTCACGCGTCCGGCCGTCGAGGCGGGCGAGAAGCTGGGCTTCCTGCCGGGCGACATGAAGGAGAAGCTCGATCCCTACCTGCAGCCGCTCTACGATGCGCTGAACGATATGATCCCGCCCGCGAAATTGCAGAAATACCTCGAGGAGGGCACCGTGCAGATTGCGCCGCTGGCCTACATGCGCGGGCGGACGCTCGACAACGCCTTCGTCATCCTGGACGAGGCGCAGAACACGACCCTTTCGCAGATCAAGATGTTCCTCACGCGCATGGGGCGCAACGCGCGCTTCATCGTAACGGGCGACGTTACGCAGATCGACCTGCCGCGCCGCAGCGACAGCGGGCTGGTGCGGACGATGGAGATTCTGCGGGGCGTGGACGATATCGGCATCGTGGAGTTCGACAAGCGCGATATCGTGCGCCATCCGCTCGTAAAATACATCGTCGAGGCCTTCGACCGCCATGTCGGTCGGGTGTCGGCGGAAATGGAAGAGACCAAAACCAAAAACGAAGCATAACTATGGACAGAAATCTTGCAGCGCTCAAACCGGCGCTTGTCTGGAAACACTTTGCGGAGATCGTCCGCATCCCGCGTCCGTCGCATCACGAGGAGGCCATCCGCCGCTATGTGCTGGAATTTGCCCGCAGCCGGGGTCTGGAGGCCCGTGAGGACGAGGCCCACAACGTCTATGTCCGCAAACCCGCCACGAAGGGTATGGAGAACCGCAAGGGGGTCATCCTGCAGGCCCACCTCGACATGGTGCCGCAGAAGAACAACGACAAGCAGTTCGATTTCCTGACCGATCCGATCGACGCCTACATCGACGGCGAGTGGGTTACGGCCGACGGCACGACGCTCGGCGCCGACAACGGTATCGGTGCGGCATCGATCCTCGCCGTGCTGGAAGACGATACGCTCGTTCACGGTCCGATCGAGGCGCTCTTCACGGCTACCGAGGAGACGGGCATGGACGGCGCCTTCGGCCTGAAGCCCGGGGTGCTTCAGGGTGAGATCCTGCTGAACCTCGATTCCGAGCAGGAGGGTGAGCTCTATGTGGGCTGCGCCGGCGGTCTCGATGCCAACACGACGTTCCGCTACGAGGCTGCTCCGACCCCTGCCGAGGGCTATGCGGCCGCAAAGCTCGTTGTGAAGGGACTCAAGGGCGGCCATTCGGGCATTCAGATCGTCTGCCAGCGGGCCAATGCCAACAAGCTGTTGTTCCGCTTCCTCCATGCGGCTCCCTGCGAGGTACTGCTCGCTTCGGTGGACGGAGGCGGCCTGCGCAATGCCATTCCGCGTGAGGCGGAGGCCGTGGTACTGGTTCCCGAGGCGCAGTACGAGGCCTTTGCCGAGGCGGTTGCCGCCTACGGGAAGACCGTTTGCGGGGAGTTCGACGGCATCGAGGATGCAATTTCGGTTACGGTTGCCCGTTGCGAGCGTCCCGAGCGGATGTTGCCGCAGGAGACGGCCGTGCGGCTGACCCGTGCCGTTGTGGGATGCCCGGACGGCGTGGTGCGCATGTCGCTTTCGATGCCGGGACTGGTGCAGACCTCGAGCAACCTGGCGCGTGTCGTCTCCGACGGCGAGACCGTCAAGCTGCAGAGCCTGCTGCGCAGTTCGGTGCGCTCGGAGAAGTTCGCCCTGGGCGAGGCCATTGCGGCCGTCTTCGCCCTGGCCGGCGCCGAGACGGAGCTGACGGGCGCCTACGACGGCTGGAATCCCGACATGAAGTCGCCGATCCTGAAGGCCATGACCGCCTCCTACGAGGCGCTCTACGGCCGCAAGCCCGCCATCACGGCGATCCATGCCGGACTGGAGTGCGGCATCATCGGCGGCAAGTATCCCGGTCTGGACATGATTTCGTTCGGTCCGACGATCTGCTACCCCCACTCGCCCGACGAGAAGGTGGAGATCGCCTCGGTGGAGAAGTTCTACGACTTCCTGGTTCACACGCTGCGCAATGTCCCTGCAAAGTAGCGCGGCGCCGGGCGACGTGAAGTGGTTCGTCATCGTGAATCCCGTGGCCGGCGGCGGCCGCGGGCTGGACCACTTTCCGCAGATCTCGAAGCACCTGCGCGATGCGCATATCCGCTGCGAGCCGGTCTTCACGGAGCACAAGTTCCACGCGACGGAGCTTACCGTAACGGCCGTCCGTGAAGGCTACCGGCATATCATTGTCGTCGGAGGCGACGGCACGCTGCACGAAGTGGTGAACGGCCTGTTCATTCAGCAGGAGGTGCGTCCCGACGAGGTGCTGCTGGCCGTTGTCGCCGTGGGTACGGGCAACGACTGGGTGCGCACGTTCGGCATCTCGAACCGCTACCAGAATGCCGTGGCGGCGATCCGCGAGGGTTACTCCTTCCTGCAGGATGTCGGGGTGGTCTCCTACGAGGAGGCGCACTACCGCCAGAACCGCTACATGGCCAATGTCGCCGGCGCGGGATTCGACGCCAGCATCGTGCAGCGTCTCTCGCACATGAAGAAGAAGGGCCACAAGAGCCGCTGGCGCTATACTTGGTGCGTGATCCGCAACTTCTTCCGTTACAAGTCCACGGGTGTCAAAGTGTGGGTCGATGACCGCCTGGTCTACAACAACCTGCTGCTGTCGGCGGCCGTGGGTATCTGCAAGTTCAACGGCGGCGGTCTGCAGCAGCTCCCCGAAGCGGTGGCCGACGACGGCATGCTCGACCTGTCGCTGATCCGTCCCGTGCATTTCTGGCATCTGCTTTTCCGGTTCCACTACCTCTTCAACGGGGGCATCTACCGCATCCGCCACATCCTGCAGGAGCGCGGCAGCCGCATCCGCATCGAGTCGTCGCCCGAGGTGGGGGTCGAGGTGGACGGCGAGTCGCTGGGCCATACGCCGCTGGAGTTCACGATCCTGCACCGGGCGATCCGCATCGTCGTGGCGAAGGATTTTTACGAACGCCATGCCGCGGTGAAGGAGCCTGCCGCGAAGACCGCATAGAAAGGGGCTCAAAGACAAGGGAGCGGACCGCCTTTGCGGTCCGCTCCCTTTTTGCATGCCGGAAGGTCCGACCCTATTGTGCCGGGACAGTCTCGACAACGTCGATCTCCGTTACAACCCAGTCAAAGAGGTCGTTGGCGCACTGTGTCTCCAGCTGGCGCAGCTGCGAGAGGTCGGTCGTGTCGGCCAGTATGGCGTTGAAGAACTGGTCCATCGTCGAGTAGGTGGCATTCACCTTGCCGGCAAGGCAGGTGTAGAAGGCCTTCTGCTGGTTGTGGTCCAGCCCCGAAGGGAGCACTCCCTGCTTGACGAGGTAGTTGTAGGGGAAGATGTGGCGCATGTTGTGGGCGTCGGCGTTGAGCTCCTCGACGATCGTCGTAACGACGACCATGTCCACCGTATCGTTTACGCCCGGCATCTGGATGAAGGCGGCGTAGACCGGATAGGCGTTTTCGAGCGCTCCGGCCACCTCGTCCGAGAAGAGGACGAATTCCGCGTCGGTCAGATCGTCCAGATAGACCATCTGGCGGTAGCTGTCGAGGGCTTCGCGCATGGCCTTGCGCTCCTCGTGGTTCCACTGCTGACGCTGCGAGCAGCCGATGAATCCTGCGGCGAAGAGAGCCAGCAGGGAGGTACTGAGTAGTAATTTTTTCATAGTTTGAAATGATAATTGGTTTCTGTACGGAAAAGCAATCCGTGTGCCAAAAATTCGTATCTTTGCATGGGTGTGGATGCGCCGCCTGCCGGCGGATGCGGCATCGAAAACGGATTCGACATGGATGTCCTGACCTTTCGCGACTATTGCCTTTCGCTGCCCTTTACCGAGGAGAGCACGCCGTTCGACGAGACGACGCTCGTCTACAAGGTCGGCGGGCGGATGTATGCCTTTGCCGACATGGTCGATTTTCACCGGGTAGCCCTCAAATGCGACCCCGACGAGGCCCTGCAGCTCCGGGAACGCTATCCCCGGGAGATCACTCCGGCCTATCATACGAACAAGCGGCTGTGGAATGATGTCCGTACGACGGGAGATCTTCCCGATGCCTTTATCCGCGAGCAGATCCGCAACTCCTACCTGCTGGTCCTGCGGCAGAACGTAACGCCCCGGGCGCTCCGCGACGAGCTGCTCGCCTATGTCGAAGCACATGGAATTCCCGAAAAATAATAATGGAGCCTTATGAAAATGCGATTTTTCTATCTTTTGGCGTTGGCCGCCGGTCTGGTTTCGTGCGGACAGAAGGCGACCTCTCCGGTCGAACTTTTCAATGGTGAAGACCTTGCGGGGTGGGTGGCCGTTACGGCCGATTCGACGGCCGCCAGCCCCTTCAGCGTGGCGGACGGCTGCATCCGTGTTGCGGGAGAGCCCTTCGGCTACCTGCGTACGGCGGAGCCTTACGGCGACTACCGCCTGCATGTCGAGTGGCGGTGGATCGGCCGGCCTTCGAACAGCGGACTGTTCCAGCGGATCCAGGAGGGCGACGGCATCTGGCCCACGCTCATCGAGTGCCAGCTCGAGGCGGGGAATGCCGGGGATCTGCTCTCCCTGAACGGCGCTCCGATCGACGGTGCGGAGCCCATGGGTCCCTCGGTTTCGATCCTCAAGCACCGGGGTGAGAGCTCGGAACGCCCGGTCGGCGAGTGGAACGAGGCCGAGATCGAGTGCCGCGGCGACCGCATCACGGTCCGTATCAACGGGGTGCTGCAGAACGAGTGTACGGGCGCGCATACCCGCGGCTATCTGGCCCTGCAGAGCGAGGGCGGTCCGCTGGAATTCCGCAACGTCCGGCTGACGCCGCTCGGCGAGTAGCGCATCCATCCGGAATGAAAAAAGCCCTTCGCAGTTTGTCGTGCGAAGGGCTTTTTTGTTTCAACTCCTACCTGATGCGCTCGTAGTAGGGGAGTCGGTCGAGCGGTACGTCGGTTGCGATGCGGCGGGGCTTTTTGGAGACCTTGAACACCTCGCCGCGGTCGTCGCGCCAGGAGCCCGGCGGCAGCAGCACCTCGCGCCGGGTGCCGGGCGAGACCATCGGTGCCACCAGATAGCGGTCGCCCAGCATGAACTGATCCCTGCACTCGAGGAATCCCGCATGCGGGAAGGCATACTCCATGGCTCGGACGATCGGCTCGCCGGTCTCGGCCGCATGGCGGGCCAGCGAGAGGATGTAGGGGCCGAACTCGCTGTGCAGCTGTGCATAGCGGGCGCAGATGGCCGTATTCCCGGGCGAGAGGATGCGCCAGGGTGCCACCGAGAACTGCATCATCGGCATCAGGGCATGGACCTGCGCCGAACGGACGATGAGCTCCTCGTCGAAGTGCTCGACCCCGAAGAAGGAGGTGAACTGCCCGCCGCCGATCATGTCGGGGCAGGTGAAGACGTGCCCCAGCAGTCCGGCCGCGGTCATGTCGGGGATGAGCAGCCGCAGCGCCTCCCACGAGTAGTCCTTGTCCCCGAGCCGCTGTACGACGGGCTGCCCGCCGAGTTTCCAGCAGGCGCGCAACTCGTTGTAGTCGAACGAGGCGCCCAGCTCGGCCCAGCGCTGCATGTAGGTGTTCGCGTCGGCCTCGGGGTCGTGGTAGGCATACTCCTCGGCCTGCATGTAGGCGACGTCGCCGCCGTCGAACTTGAATCCGTCGGTACCGTAGCGGCGACGGTTCTCTTCGAGTTGTTCCCGCAGATAGGCCACCGCTTCGGGATTCGTCAGGTCGTAGCAGGCGCTGAAGCCGTTCCACCAGCGGATGACGGCTGTCTTGCCCGTGCGGTTCTTGAGCAGATATCCCTTGCGTTCCAGCGTCCGGAACTCGGGCGAGTCGGGCGAGACGTAGGGGGCAATCCAGAGCATGACGCGGAATCCCATCCCGTGCAGCGAGTCGATCATCCCCCGCGGATCAGGGAAGCGCGAAGCCTTGAAGTCGAAGTTGCCGTAGTCGTTCTGCCAGTTGTCGTCGATCATGAAGATGCCGCAGGGAAATCCGTGCTCGACGACCTTGCGGGCATATTGCATGATGTCGTGCTGGTTCTGGTCATAGGTGAGCTCGATCCAGGTGTTGTACTGGGGCATCGAGAAGAAGAGCTCCTGGGGAATCCGCCCCGAAGGCGGGAAGTGGGCCGCGGAGGCTGCCGCGCAGGCGTCGCGGAGATTCTCTCCGGCCCGTACGACCTCGACCGGGGCGTGGTCGGAGTCCACGACAAGATTCCCTTTCTCGATGCGGAAGCGGAACGGACGCTCCGACCAGACGTAGCGGCCCTCGGAGGAGAGCAGCAGCGGCACCGACTGGTTGTTGTAGTTGATCTTCGAGAGATCCTGCTCCGCGAGCTCCTCGCCGAAAGGCATGCGGTTGCCCAGGGCGACGAACCCGCCCCACCAGCGCTCGCCGGGCAGGGACTCGATGTTGGTTTCAAAAGGCTCCTGTGCGGATGCAAATCCGAACCATCCCGCGAGCAGCAGCGTACATGCGATTTTTTTCATCTTCTGTATTCCGGTTTATTCCATGTAACCCGTAACCGTCAGCGGCTCTTCACCCACCTGTGCCACTACTTCCCGCGCCTCTCCGTCGGTCCCGGCGTAGCGGAAGGTGTAGGTGCGGTTCTTTTCGAGCAGGAAGTGCAGCGCATCGTTCATATCCTGCAGCGGCCCGGCCGTGCGTCCTCCGCCCATCTGCTCCGTGCCGCAGAAGACATCGACGTTGGCGGCCACGCGGTCTCCCGAGGCCGTTGTGTGGCGGGCGTCGCGGAACATGCGGAAGGTTACCTGAACGTGCGTTCCCGCCTCGGCGGCCCTGTCCGCAAACGTGGCGTAGATGTCGCGGTAACGCTGTGAGACGTCCGTGGCGTGAATGTCGCGCGAGGCTTCGTTCCAGACCATCGGGAACCAGTCGCCCGTCGGGGCGAACGACACGGCATAGACGGCATGCTGCCGGTCTCCGGGCACGGCCTGCCCGGCATCGGCGAGGAACCACGCGCGGTCGAGTGCCGCAGGCTGGTAGTATTCGGTGAAGTACCACTCGCCGTCGATCCATACCTCCGTCCAGCTGTGGTTGCCGCGTTCGTCATGCCAGGCCGCCGTGCCGGCGAAGCGTGCCGGAATGCCCACCGCACGCAGGGCATCGACCAGCAGGATCGACAGTCCCGTACAGGAGGCCATGCCCTGACGCATCGACTCCGCGGGGCTTTGGTTGGTCTTCTCGCGCAGGGTGTTGTACTCCACGCCGACCACCTCCGGAAGGATGCGGTTCACCGTGTCGATCGCCGCCCGCATGTCGCTGCATCCGGCCACGCGCGGCGCGAACCGCTCGTAGAAATCCCGCCGCCAGGCGTCGCGCACCTCGTCCACCGAGGCGTAAGGCAGCACCTCGTTGCGAAAAATCTCCTCGGGCAACGCCTTCGCCCACGGAAACTCGCTGCGGGCGCGGCAGGCGTAGGCGACATTTTCGCGCAGCAGGTCGAGCCGCATCGTGTCGCGGTCGCCCGGCGTCATGCGGTTCAGCAGCCACGCCGTGGCTGCCCGCTCGTCGCGGGGCGTTTGGCGAAGCAGCTCCCGCAGCGCGTCGGGGCGCGAGGAACTTTCCAGCGTGGTTGCGAGCTGCTGCCGCTCTTCGGCCGGAATCCCGGCATCATACCGGTTGCAGGCCGCCAGAGCGGTCATGCAGAGCAGGATCATCCATTTTTTCATGGTCGTCGTATTTTTCAGGCAAGTTGTTTCATGATTTCGCGGACCTTCTCCTCGTCGGTGCCGACCGAGGCGTATTCGGGAATCCCCGCCACGCCGCCCATCGATACCGCGGGATTGCGGTAGCGCATGCGGCTCCCGACCATGCAGCGGGCGCTGAAATGCACGGCATCGACCCCGGCACGGACAAAATCCAGCACGTTCGCAGCCGCAATGCCGCTCCCGGCCATGATCGCGATGCGTCCGGCCGATGCGGCGACCAGCCGGCGGATCGTGTCGATGCCTTCGGGTGCCGTGTTGCGGCCTCCCGAGGTGAGGACCCGGCGGCATCCGCAGCGGATGAGCGCCTCGAGCGCCTCTTCGGGGTCGCGCACCATGTCGAAGGCGCGGTGGAAAGTTACCTCCATCCCTGCGGCAGCGGCGACGAAGGCTGCGGTGCGCTCTTCGTCGATCCTCCCGTCGGGGGTAAGCATCCCCGCAACGACGCAGTCGGCACCGCTCTCGCGGGCGAAGGCCACCTCGTCGAGCATCTGATGGAATTCATCGTCCGTATAGAGGAAATCGCCGCCGCGGGGGCGGATCATGACGCTGAGCCGCAGATTCGGAATGCGGCGGGCTTCGCGGACGGCTGCGGCCGAGGGGGTCGTGCCGCCTTCGTAGGGCGAGGCGCAGAGTTCGGCGCGCCAGACGCCCTGCCGCGCCGCAATGCGGCATGCCTCGGGCGAGAAGGCGCAGAGTTCGGTTTCGATCATTTTCGTACGGTTTGAGGCCCCGGGGTCGCCGGAGTCTCTGCGAAGATAGCGATTTTTGTCCAAACGGCCAAAGGCCGCGGCCCTATCGCAGCAGCACGGTTACCGACATCGGTCCGTGGGCGCCGAAGACGAGCGCCTGCTCGATGTCGGCCGTCTTCGAGGGCCCCGACATGAAGCATCCGAACCCGAAGTCATCCACCTCGGGGCGTGCGACGGCCTGGTGCATCGTATCGACGATCGCATCGTGCGGAATGACGATGAGCAGCGCCGTGGCGCCGAAGTAGAGTGCCTTGTGGCGAATCGTCTGCGGAATCCATACGGCGCCGTTCTCGGCTACGCCGAACGAACCGGCGACGACGCCCAGGTCGATATCGACCAGCCGGCGCGGGTCCTCGACGCGGTCGGGATCGACCGTCGCACAGGCCAGCCCCGGGAGGTTCGAGGCGATCGTTCGTGCCTCGGGATAGCAGCGGCGCACCGCCTCGTCGAGCGTCTCGCCGGGCTGCAGCATAGTCATGCGGCCTCCGGCCGCCTCGAGCCTTTGCGCGAAGATCTCCGCGGGGCGGTCGAAATGCTGGGGCGTGAATCCGAATTCCGGACAGGGGTATTCGGGCATTCCGTCTGCGGCCAGTTTTTTGAGTATCTCTTCTTTACTGTTCATCTTTTTCGTCTTTTTTGAATGTCCCCCGTTTCCATTGGGCGTTGAACGTCTCGCGGGCGAAGCGGGGCATGGCGCGTCCCGGGGCGCTCCAGGGGTTGAGGCGGTTTTCCACCATGCCGCGCGGCAGCTTTTCCGCGGTGCGGGCACAGGCTATGGCGCCGTAGAAACGTCCGGGACCGGCCATGACAAAGTCCATGCCCTTCACGGCAGCCTTCTTCACCGGATCGGCCAGATGCAGCGCGTCGAGTTGCTGCCGCCACAGGTAGATCTGCTCCCCGAGGTCGATCTTTGCGGGGCATACGCCCGAGCAGGAGTAACAGAGCGAGCAGGCCGAGACGTTGCCGTGGTAGAGCTTCGGGCTGCGCAGCATCGAGAGGTTGATGCCCAGCGGTCCGGGGATGAAGTAGGAGTAGGAGTATCCGCCCGAACGCCGGTAGACGGGACAGGTATTCATGCAGGCGCCGCAGCGGAGGCATTTGAGCATGTTGCGGTGCCGGGCGTCGGCGAGCCATTCGGAGCGCCCGTTGTCCACCATAATGACATGGATCCGCTTGCCGGGTGCGGGCCTCCGGTAGAGCGACGTGTAGGTCGTAACGGGCTGCCCGGTGCCCGAGCGGGCCAGCAGCCGCGTGAAGACACCCAGGGCCCGCATGTCGGGAATGACCTTCTCGATACCCATGATGGCAATGTGCAGGTCGGCGAACGAGGTGCCTATGTCTGCGTTGCCTTCGTTCGTACAGACGGCCAGGGCGCCGGTCGAGGCGATGGCAAAATTGACGCCCGTCATCGAGACATCGGCATCGAGGAACTTTTCGCGCAGGTTCTTCCGGGCGGCATGGGTCAGGTAGGTGGGGTCGCTGTTGCCCGCCTCGGTTCCCATTTCCCGGTGGAAGAGTTCTCCGACCTCTTCGCGGCGTACGCCGATGGCCGGCAGGACGATGTGGCTGGGCGGCAGGTGCAGCAGTTGCATGATCTGCTCCCCGAGGTCGCTCTCCACGGCATTCACGCCCCGCTCGTGGAGGTAGGGCGTCAGACCGCACTCCTCCGAGAGCATCGACTTGCTCTTGATGAGGCGCCTGCCGCCGTGCTCGCGGATGAGCTGCCAGACGGTTTCGTTCATCTCGGCGGCATCGCGGGCCCAGTGAACCACCATGCCGTTGGCCGTGGCGTTGCGTTCGAACTCCTGCAGGTAGTCGGCCAGATGGCTCAACGTATGTCGTTTGATCTCCGAGGAGAGGTTCCGGAGCTCCTCCCATTCGGGCACGCTCTCCATCATGCGGTCGCGCTTCTCGCGCACGGCATAGAGCGCCTGGTCGTGCCAGGCCATGCGCCCGGCATCGGCCACGAATTTCTTGGCTGCAGCGGAATGGGTACTCATAACGTGGAGTTGAGGATTTCTACGATGTGAATGGTCTTTATCGGGAGCTTGTCATGGTCGATGACTCCCTGCATGTGCATCAGGCAGGAGGAGTCGGCGCCGGTGATGTATTCGGCGCCGGTGGCCATGTGCCGTGCGACCTTGGCACGCCCCATGGCCACCGACACGGCCCCCTCCTCGGCCGAGAACATACCGCCGAAGCCGCAGCATTCGTCCCGGCGTTCGGGTTCCGCAACCTCGATGCCCTCGACCATCGCAAGCAGGTCGCGCAGCTTCGAGTGGTAGGGAACGTGCAGTTCGCTGGGCGACGAAAGGCCCATGCGGCGCACGCCGTGGCAGGAGTTGTGCAGGCTTACGCGGTGCGGAAAGCGGGCATCGAGCCGCGCGGGCTTCACCACGTCGTGGAGGAATTCGCAGATCTCCCAGATGCGGGCATCCACGCAGGCGTGCTCGCGGTAGTCCTTCAGCAGATGCGGGTATCCTTCGCGCACGAAGACCACGCAACTGGCCGAGGGGCCCACGACATAATCGTATCTGTCGAAGAGGGCGTTCATGCGTTCGGCCAGTTCGCGGGCATCGCGTTCGAACCCCGCATTGGCCATCGGCTGCCCGCAGCAGGTCTGGTCGAGCGGGTAATCCACCTCGCAGCCCACGCGCCGCAGCAACTCGCAGGAGGCGCGTCCGACCTCGGGGTAGAGGGCGTTGATATAACAGGGAATGAACAATCCGACTTTCATTCGCGTAGGGTGTTGTTGTGTGTGAAATTCCGATCAAAGATAACGGATTTTTCGGAAATTCGGTATTCCGGACGGTTCGGACCGGAAAGAGACCCTTCGGGAACAACAAAAAAGCGCCTCTGCATCGGCAGAGACGCTCCTTGTGTCGGCTTGCGACCTTATTTGATGTCGATCTGACGGGCGGCGGGCGTTACATGGACCTCCTTTTTCTTCGGGATCTCCACCGTCAGCACGCCGTTCTCGACCTTCGCGGCGATCTTCTCCTTCTCGACATTGTCGGGCAGGAGCAGGCTTTGCTGGAACTGGCTGTACGAGAATTCGCGCCGTAGGTAGGTGCCTTTGTGCTTCCGGTCCTCCTCCTTGTTCTCAGCCTTCTTCTCCATCGAGATCAGCAGCTCGTTGTCCTCGTTGATATGGACCTTGAAGTCCTCCTTGGTCATACCCGGAGCAGCCACCTCGACCTTGAAGTCGTCCTCCGTTTCGAGAATGTTCACGGCCGGAGCCGTTACGTTCGATTTGTCCACCCATTCGTTACCGAAAAAGTCGTTGAAAATGCTCGGCAACCAATTCTGATTTCTTCTGACAGGCATCATAATTTTGTCCTCCTATAATTTTGGTTTAACATGCTTTTTTCGTTCCCGCTCCTTCCGGAGCGGTTTCACTCTCAAAACGGTCAAATTCCGTGCCGGGTGCAAAATCGGCCAAGATTGTCAGAAGATGTCATAAATTGTCATGAATTGTCATTTTCCCCGGAAATAATGTCGTGCCGGAATGACACATGGCGACAAATTCGTATCTTTGCAGCCATGAACGACATGCTGCAGTTCCGAAAAGCCTCCGCGGAGGATGCCGCCCGAATTCTGGAGATTATCCGGCAGGCTCAGGCGCAGATGCGTGCCGCCGGGAGCCTGCAGTGGCAGAACGGCTATCCTGCGCTCGGCGACATCCTGCGCGATATCGAAAGGGGATACGGATATGTGCTCTGCCAACCCGGGGATGCGGCCCCGGAGGCGGTTGTCGCCTATGGCGCCGTCGTTTTCGACGGGGAGGCGGCCTACGATGCGATCGAGGGTGAGTGGCAGACCCCGGAATGTTATGTCGTGCTGCACCGGCTGGCCGTGGCCGACGAGATGAAGCGTCGGGGTGTGGCGGGAGAGTTTCTGCGGCGTGTCGGGATGCTGGCGCTCGGCCGCGGCGTGGAGGCTTTCCGCGTGGACACCAACTTCGACAACCGATACATGCTGCGGTTGCTGGAGAAGACGGGATTCCGTTATTGCGGGAAGATTTGGTACGACAGCGGCGAGCGGCTGGCTTTCGAGAAATGGCTTTGATTCCGGAGCTCTCTTTCCGAAAATACTATAATAACGTTACGGGCGGTTTGCGGCGGGCGAAGTTCCGGGCAAGTGCCGCCGCGAAAGGTGTGTCGAACCGGCGCGCACCGACCGGGCATCCCTTTACGCAGGCACAGCAGCGGATGCAGCGCTCCGGATCGGTGTGCAGTTCGTCGCCGCGGGCAATGGCATCGGTGGGGCATGCCGCGGCGCAGCGCCCGCAATGCGTGCAGAGCGCCTCATCTCCCGCAGGAAGCAGTACGACTGGGTGTTTTTTCTGCCGTCGGCGGTAGGCGAACACGAAGCCGATAAAACGCAGCAGCGGGATGAGCGGCGTTGCGGGATCCTTGAGGCGGGCGGCCTCCACCGGAACGGCTCCTTCCTGCACGAGCTTGCGCCAGATGGCGTGTCCGAAGGCTTCGGCCGCGGCAAGGTCCTCCGCGTCGGGACGTCCCGCGGCGATCGGCGTACGCTCGGAACTGTACGAGTGTTCCCCGACGAATGCCGCAGCCGCCACCGGAACGAATCCCCGCTCCCGGACGAAGGCGGCCAGCTCGGATGCGGCCTTCTCGAAGGCCCGGTTGCCATAGACGGCGACGATGACGGCCGGAGTCCGGTCTCCGCGGATTCCGGCGAGGCGTTTCAGGGCGGGCGGCGGGACGTGTCCGCCGTATACCGGGACGGCGAAGAGGGCGACCTCCCGCTCCGACAACATTTCTGCCGGCGCTGCGGTATGGGTCAGGTCGTGGATGCGGATCGGGATTTCGGGCATCGTACTTTCCGGGCAGGCCAGGCCGCGGGTTATGGATTCGGCGGTTTTCCGGGAGGTTCCCGTGGGGGAGAAACAGTAGGTGCGGATGCAGTCGGGAGTCATGACGGTCGGTCGGATTTGCGTGAAGCAAAAATACGAAAAAATCGGTTTTGCATGCACCGGATCGTGCCGCGGAACACGGAATTCGTAAAAAAATCCTATCTTTGTAGAAACCGTTAAATGCTGAAATCGTATGAATCTGAAATTTTTAGCCTGCACGGCGCTGCTGTTTGCCGCCTGCGGAGGCCCTGGGCAAGAAGAAAAAGAGGATGCGGAGACGACCGGGCCCCGCACCGAAGTGTCCCATGGTGAGCGTATTGCGCTGCTTCCCGTAGCAGAGCAGGGCGGCCTGACCATTAATGAATCCCTGCAAAACCGCCGCTCGTGGCGGGAATACAACCCCGGCACACTGTCGCTCGAGGAGCTTTCGGGCGTACTGTGGGCCGCCGCGGGCGAGAACCGTCCGTCGGAAGGACGCCTGACGGCTCCGTCGGCGCTGGCGCTCTATCCCGTCCGGGTCTATGCCGTCTTTGCCGAAGGGGCTTACCTTTACGACGCAAAGGCGCATGCCCTGACGCGTGTGGCGGAGGGCGACCTGCGCAAGCTCTCGGGAGCCCAGGAGTTCGTCTTCTCGGCGCCGCTGAACCTGGCCTATGTCGCCGATCTTTCGGCTTATGAGGGGCGCGGGATTCCCGCCGACAAGGTCCGCTACCTCTGCGGACAGGATGCTGCGGGTTATGCCGAGAACGTGAACCTCTATACGGCCGGCCACGGTCTGCGGTCGATCACGCGGGGCAGCGCTCCCGAGGCGGAGCTGCTCGCGGCCCTCGGGCTGGATGCCGACCGCTGTTTCCTGGCGCTGGTGCAGACCGTCGGACGCTGACACCGCGCGTGTAACATCCTATTTCCCCGTTTCGGAACGTCCCGGGGCCGGTTCGCCGGCCTCGGGCGTTTCTGCGAAATAGCGCCAATTAGTCAAGCTGGCATTTCTAAATGAAAACAGCCCGTCTGATTTTATTGGGGGAAAGTAAACTTTTTCATATCTTTACTTGGCCGGTTTGTCGGCATACATATTTTTGATGAAAGTGTTTCGCTTTTATCCTTGGATGGAAATCTGGTAAATTTCAACGAGTCAAGGAAAGCAGTAACACTCATTTCTTGTATTGGTATGTGTCGTATTCTCGCCCCATACAGTACAAGTGTGGGGTATTGTTTATTTGACTCAAGGCTTACCAGAGCCTCCATCCGGATAAACGAACGGCTCCACACTTGAACCGAATAACATTCTATATTTTTCTGATTATCAGATTATACATTCAATATTCATTGTAATTTGATACCGCAAAGTTCCCGTCTAAAACGAAATCATATTAATAATTTGCACCATTACATAGCTTATAGATATCTTGTTATCCGAGTATTATTAAATCCCAATAATTAGGTATTGCCCGACAATTTCAAGCCTTGTACCTTTGCAAAAAATTAAAAACAGACATTGTTCACTATAAATGCAAGTGCTGAAAGAGGACATACGAGGTCGGATATTGACGGTTGCCAGACAACAATTCGAGAGGGAAGGCTATTCCAAGACTTCCATGCGCGAAATAGCGGAGTTGTCAAGTGTTGGTGTCGGGAATATCTATAACTACTTCACAAGCAAAGATGAATTATTCCATGAAGTGGTCCGTCCTGTTTTGTGCGCTTTGGAAGCCATGCTGCAAGAACACCACGGCATACGGGGCGAAGATATTATGATGATGCGGTCGGAAAAATACCTGAAATCCTGCATTGATGAATATGTTTCGCTTATAGACAAACACCGTTCGCTAATGGAAATACTGTTGTTCCGTGCGCAAGGTTCTTCATTGGAACGCTTCCGTGAGAATTATACCGACCGTTCCACGGAATTGGTTAAGGCGTGGTTCGCGTCCATGCAGCGGAAACATCCCGAAATCAATACGGCTGTGTCTGATTTTATCATTCATTTGCATACGGTATGGATGTTCACGATGTTCGAGGAGCTATTGATGCATTCCGTACCCCGGCAAGAGATGGAGGCTATTTTGCACGATTATATCCTGTTTGAAATCCAAGGTTGGAGGGCTATTATCAAGATATGAGATACAGACAACGTACATACGAACATTCAACCGCATCAGAACGGTTGGTAAGGAGGAAATCTTCACGGAGGTTTCCTCCTTTTTTTATGAACAATTCTGAATATCGTTCACTATTAAACACTCCAAAAATATGAGACAGAAATACGAGTTTAAGAGTATTGTAGCGGAAACATTGCTTATTCCGCTATACATGAGAGCCAAAGAAAGTCGCCGGAATAATCCCATTCTATATGACAAGGCTGCGGAATGGCTGGCGGATAGTTTGGAATACGATTATTCCCAGTTCGACGGGGCAAAGTTGAGCGAAGTGGGATGCGTGGTGCGTGGATGGTATTTTGACTGCGCTGTGCGCCGATTTATTAAAGCACATTCGCATCCGGTCGTGGTCAATGTGGGATGTGGACTGGATACCCGTTTCCAGCGTATCGGAAGTCAGAAAGCAGTCTTTTATGATTTAGATTTGCCTGAGGTCATTGCTCTACGCCGGGAATTGATACCCGAACAGCCGGACAATGTCTATATTGAAGCGTCTTTGTTGGAGACCGACTGGATGGATGACCTGCGCCGGAAGCACCCCGAAGCAGAATTTATCTTCATCGTGGAGGGGGTACTGATGTACTTCTACGAGAAGCAAGTAAAATCCTTCCTGCATCACGTGGCAAACCGTTTCGGGGGAGGTGAATTGTGGTTTGACGTGTGCGGCACGATAATGAGCCGACATGGTGTGAAGCCCGATTCGCTCCGCAAACACGAGGCTCAAATCCGTTCCGGCATAAGCAACGGGTATGTGGTGGAACAATGGGAACCGTCTTTAAAGCTCATTGAACAGGCTAACTATATGAAGTTCTTCCGTTCACGCTGGGGATTCTTCTTCGGGCAGATATTGGGGCGCATCCCTTGGCTCTGCTACAAATTCAGTTCATTGCTCGGATATAAAATCACATCAAAATAGCGTAATAATAATGGAAAAGTCAAAAAAGAAAAAAGGTTTGTCCCGTCTGTTCGAGATAGCGGGACAAAGGAAAGACCTGCTTATATTGGCAGGTCTGCTGTCGGCTGGCAGCGCGGTGTGTATGCTTGTGCCTTATTGGGCAGTTTATGAAATTTTGAAAGAGTTGCTGTCGAATGGCTCCAATCTTTCCGCTTTGGACGGAACGGACATGATGCGTTGGGGATGGATTGCATTTGGAGGGCTTGTTGGCGGATTGATATTGCTCTATGCCGCCCTGATGTCCTCACATGTGGCTGCATTCCGTATCTTGTATGGGTTGCGTGTCCGTTTGTCCGAGCATATCGGCAAGCTCCCGTTGGGGTATCTGAACAACACCTCTACGGGAGCCATCAAGAAAACAATGGACCAGAATATCGAGAAAATAGAGGGCTTCATCGCCCATACCATTCCGGATTTGGTCAATGTAATGGCAACGGTAGTGGTAATGCTGGTCATCTTTTTCTCGCTGGATGTGTGGCTGACAGTCGTGTGCTTGGCCGTTGTGGTGCTTAGCTTATTCCTGCAATTTTCCAATTTCATGGGAAAAAGGGCAAGGGAGTTCATGGGTATCTACTACGATGCACAGGAAAAAATGAGCGCATCAGCTGTGCAGTATGTACGGGGAATGCCCGTCGTCAAGATATTCGGGCAAAGCGTCCGTTCGTTCCGTCAGTTCAATGCCGAGATTCAGGCATACAAGACATTCGCCTTGAAATGCTGTGACACATATCAGAACGGTATGATAGCATTTACCGTCTTGCTTAATTCGATGGTGACGTTTATTCTTCCTATGGGCATCCTGCTGATGCAAGCCAGTCCGCAATCACTCTCATTGGCTGTGGTGTGGCTGTTTTTTATTATCATGGGACCGGGTATGGCTTCGCCCGTTTACAAACTGACTTTTTTAGGAGGGAATACGCGCGACATCAACGAAGGAGTAAACCGCATTGACCGCATACTGGAAAAGAAACCTGTGCCGGAGCCGGAACATCCGCAAGTGCCTGCCGCTTACGATGTAGAGTTCCGTCATGTGTCATTCTTCTACGAAAACACGGAACAGGGAACACGAACGGAAGCCTTGCGTGATGTCAGCTTCAAAGCTCCACAAGGAAAGATAACCGCCCTTGTCGGTCCTTCAGGAAGCGGAAAATCAACGGTTGCCAACCTAATACCCCGGTTCTGGGATGTGGAGCAAGGGGAAATTTGTATAGGAGGCATTGACATTCGTCAGATAGATACGGCAAAACTGATGGACATGGTTTCATTTGTATTTCAAGACACTTTCCTTTTTTACGACACATTATATGAAAACATTGCCGTAGGTTCTCCAGATGCTACAAAAGAAAAGGTGATAGCCGCTGCGAAAGCTGCCCAATGCCACGATTTCATAGAGCGTTTGCCGCAAGGCTACGAAACAAGGATAGGCGATAAAGGTGTATTCCTGTCCGGCGGTGAAGCCCAACGGATATGTGTAGCTCGTGCCATATTGAAGAATGCTCCGATACTGGTGTTGGACGAAGCCACTGCCTTCGCTGACCCTGAAAACGAGCATAAAATGCAGATGGCTTTGCAGTCGCTGATAAAGGACAAGACGGTCATTGTGATTGCCCATCGCCTTTCTTCCATCATTTCTGCGCATCAGATTGTCGTCATGAAAGAAGGAAGCATTGTGCAATGCGGAAGGCATGAACAATTATCCGTGACAGAGGGTGTATATAAAAATATGTGGGATGCCTATACGAGCGCATACCATTGGACGTTGAACAAAAACTAAAAGCAATATGAGAAAGAAGAATTTCTTAAACAAGGTCTTGCAAAACACAAGTTGTCCGCAAGGATTTTGGGGACGGATGATTTTGCGAGGAATGAATTGTTTTCATGCATCCTTAGCTAATCGTGGCATGAAGCAAGTGGAATGGCAGCCGAATTGGAATGTACTTGATATAGGCTGTGGCGGTGGTGCGAATTTGAAACGTTTATTGAATTTATGTCCGAAAGGAAATATCTACGGCATAGACCTGTCAGAAGAAAGTGTTTCATTCGCCCAAAAGTACAACGAAAAAGACTTGAATAAAAGATGTTTCATACAACAAGGGAATGTTTGTTCATTACCTTATGAGGATGGATTCTTTAATGCTATCACGGCTTTTGAAACGGTCTATTTCTGGTCGCCTGTAAACATAGCGTTGTCTGAAGTGGCGCGTGTTCTCCGAGAAGGAGGTTGTTTCCTTATTAGTCTGGAAGCGAGCGACCCCGAACTTGGAAAAATGTGGACGGAACGGATAGATGGTATGGTTGTCTATACTCCGGCAGAATTGGAAGAACGGTTGCATGAAGTCGGATTTTCATCCATCAGAACAATCCGTAAAAAGGAAGAAATACATATTATAGCATATAAATAAAATAAGATATGAATGCAATAAAGAATATTACAATAGGTCACACGGAAAGACTTTACAAGCCGGTGGGTTACACCATGCTTGCCAACTTAGTGAATATAGTACCGTTTTGTCTTTCTATAGAAGCGATACGTATCATTTTCAGTGCATTTGACGGGAGCGGACAGCCGCTTGACACGACCCGCCTGTGGTGGATATTCGGCATTATGGCTGTTTATATGCTGGTCATGGCTTTGGCAGAACGGGCATCCTACCGAGCCAATTTTAGAGGAGCATACGAAATGAGTGCTTCCGGGCGTTTGTCGCTGGCGGAGCACTTGCGGAAACTATCGTTGGGCTTTTTGTCGAAACGTGATCCGGGTGATTTGTCGTCTATGCTTGTTACGGACTTCATGATGGCAGAAACCGGAATTTCGCACCACCTGCCCCAACTTATGGGTGCCATAGTCATGCCCGTACTGGCTTTTGCTTCGCTTGTATGGATAGATTGGAGGATGGCGGTCAGTATGTTTGCCGCCTTGCCGCTTGCCTTGCTCGTCCTGTGGGCAAGCACAAAGGCACAGCGGAAGTTAAGCGGCAGGCAAATCCATGCGAAGATAAATGCAGGAAACCGATTGGAGGAATACTTGCAGGGTATCCGGGTGATGAAAGCCTACAATCTGTTGGGCGACCGTTTCGTCCGGCTGCGCGATGCCTTTGCCGAACTTCGCCGTGCCTGCATCCGTCAGGAAGCCTTGTTAGGGCCGTTCGTCCTGTTGAGCATCACGTTGGTACGTGCAGGGCTGACGATGATGGTGCTGTGCGGAACATATCTGCTGTTGGGAGGGGAACTTTCCATCCTCGTATTTGTGCTGTTTCTCGTGGTCGGTTCCCGTGTGTTCGACCCATTGACTTCTGCCCTGACCAATTTCACAGAGTTCCGATACTTTTCCATTGCAGGAGGACGTATTCTTTCCTTAATGAACGAGCCGGAAATGAAAGGAGAACGGCAATCTCCGGCGGCAGGCGACATCCGGTTTGAGCACGTATCGTTTGCCTATCAGGACAAGGACGTGCTACACGACATAACCGTCACGCTCCCCAAAAACTCCTTGACGGCTCTTGTAGGTCCTTCGGGAAGTGGGAAAAGCACGGTGATGAAACTTTGCGCCCGTTTCTACGACCCGCAGCAGGGACGCATCTTCTTTGGCGGCGTGCCGATGGACGAAATAGCCCCCGAAAGCCTGATGAGCCACATCTCTATGGTATTCCAGGATGTCTATCTGTTTCAAGACACGATACGTAACAATATCCGTTTCGGCAAAACAGACGCGACAGACGAGGAAATCATTGCCGCCGCCAAGAAAGCCTGTTGCCACGACTTCATCATGCGCTTGCCGCAAGGCTACGACACGATGGTTGGCGAAGGTGGCTGTACTTTATCTGGAGGCGAGAAGCAGCGCATATCCATTGCCCGTGCCATGCTGAAAGACGCACAAGTCATCCTGCTGGACGAAGCTACCGCTTCGCTCGACCCAGAAAATGAAGTGGAGGTGCAGAAAGCCATCGACTCTTTGATTAAAGGACGCACCGTCATTGCCATAGCTCACAGGCTCAAGACCATAAAAGATGCCGACCGCATCATCGTCCTGGAGGACGGCCGGATAAAGGAAGAGGGCACGCACGATGAGCTTATCCGAAAGGAAGGGCTTTATGCCCATTTGTGGAATATACAGGAAAGTATTTCGGGGTGGAAACTGTAGATAAAGATGTGTTAAATTGCAAACTTCGTTACCATCACTTCTGTATTTGAATGTGCGGTGGCATTGGCTTACTGTATGAAATCAGCATTATAATTGTCAGAAAATCTGAAAAGGAAACAATCACAATAGTATAAACATTTAATCAATTTCAAAATGAACAGATCAGAAAACTGTATTCTCTCTTTTTGGAAGAGATTTGCATCATCGGCACATTACTGCCGAGCAGGATGTGTGGAATGGACTTTTTGCATTGCTCGCTTCAGCGAGAGAAGCCTATCTCCGGGATGTCGTTGACAGCGGCAAACTTTATCGCCGCTTCGTGGACGACTTCATCAACAGTCACCGGTATATAGACTGTGACAATGTGGTCTGCCGGAATTGCCATGAGATGATTATCCATATAGTCCGAGGTATTCTGCATGATTATCAGGATTGTGTGCGAGAAAAGTTCGCTACCGAATCATTCTCATTGGATGATTGCATGGAACTGAAAAGGATGTATGACACATCTGAAATAAATAGCCCGGCATTTGCGTATGATGCGGATCCAATGGCGACCGCAGCTTCACTTTCATTCGAGTGTAATTTTTCAAAAGAACAGATGGCAGGTATTGTGTCTTGTGCCAATACTTGCCATCTGTTCTGTGTTCCTACGGTTCGTATGGAGGATATGGAAGCTCTTTTTGCCTGCAAGGAGGGCTTCCGAATCCGTGTGAATAACATCCGCCATGTGGCCGTGCTTTTCGACGCGCTACTTGAAAGGTCATACATACAGGCGTACTGGCAGTCCGTTCTTGAAAGAGGAAAATTCCTGGTTTCCAAGGACGGCAAACGCATCGTGACAGCTTCAAGCCTGTCAACTGCCCTGTCTGCGGCAAGAATCCGTCCCACATCTGTCGTTTATGCTATCAGGACAATGATAGGCCGACTTCCGTAACAGTAATAATCCTATGATTTGAAAAGGTCGTCCATGGTGACCTCACTGTGGACGATACTTTTATGTTTTCCGTCCACCACTCCGTATGTAGTGACAAATGTGATTACCAATGTCTTTCTGGTCTTTGTCGCCATACGGAACAATCCCATCCGTTCACGGAGTTTCATCTCGTAATTATCAGTGATGGCATAACGGTCAGTGCTGAACTTCATTTCGCACAAATGGATGATGCGGTCTGCTCGCTCGATAATCATATCAATCTGGAAGCCAGGCATGTTTTTGTCAGGATCTGCCTTGCTTCTCCATGAGGATATGGCCGTTCCGACACCGGCTATTCCGAGTGCCGCCTTTATCTGCCGGTGATGTGCCAGACACACAAGTTCGAAACTGAGTCCCATCCACGCAGAGACGCTGCGGGAATCCATATTGTTGCTCCACCACCTTTCATCCTTGGCATTGTTGGATTCTATGAACTTGTAATAAAACAATGTAAAGAAGTCCGTAAGCCTGAAAATGCTTCCTCGGGTCTTACTCCCGAAATGTGACAGACGGGTTACGAAATCGCAGCGTTCAAGATTCTTCAGTATCTTGCTCAAGAAAGAGCCTTCCAGACCTGTGGCTTTTGCTATGTCCTCCCTTGTCAGTCCGGACTTGTTCTCCGACAATAACCTGACTATTGATATATATGTGTCGGCATTGCTGAACAGGGCATTGTACAGTTCGTCGAATTCCCCTTTGAGATGGGCACCATCTGCAAAAAAGAGCCGGTCAATGTTCTGTGCAAGACTGTCAGAGGTATTCAGGAGGCTCAGGTAAAAGGGAACGCCGCCGAATATCATATAACATTGCAGAATCTGGTATCTGTCCCATCTGCAGTTGCGCTGCCTCAGATATTCTTCCGTCTCATGCAGATTGAACGGGGAAAGATGCAGGTTGCAGGTCACTCTTGCGTGCAATCCTCCCTGATTGGCTTCTATCTTGTCCGCCATCCATGATGTCGCCGATCCTGTGGCGATGAGCATGATGTCTGTACGCCTGTTGCCCCAGCCGTTCCAGAATGTTTCCAGGGCATTGACAAAATTCGACCTCTGCGTATCCATCCAAGGCATTTCATCAATGAATATGACTTTTTTCCGGTCTGAAGGCAATGTCTCCAGATAATCTTCAAGCGCATTGAAGGCATCATACCATGTCTCGGCTTTCGGCTGTCTTTTTTTCGAATGACGCTTGATTGCCCTCATGAAATTCTGTATCTGCACCGAAGCCGGAGTGTTGTGTTCGCCTACAAAGGTGAAATCATATTTATAGTTGAAGAACTTGTCTATGAGATATGTCTTGCCGATACGCCTCCGTCCGCTGATGATGACAAATTCGGAGCGGTCTGATTCCAGACACCGCTGCAGTTCGTCACATTCCCTGTCTCGTGAAACCAGTTTGTCCTGCATAATATTTCCGTTTCCGCAAAGGTACTCAATCCATATGTATCTGCCAAATTTCAAAGAGTGAGTTTGTACTTTATCTCATAAAATATTTGAGTAAAAGTACAAACTCACCAACACAATAATACCGAGTTACTACTTTATCTATGATTTTTTATGAGATAAAGTAACGGTTCAGTATATAGTAGCGTTCCATATTAGCCGGATGCTTTTCTGTTTTTCTCGGATAAGTTATGTGCCCAGCTTGCTGTTTCAAGTGGTACGCATCCCGCCGCCGAAAGGCGGTTGGGGTATTAGGCTACCCCATAGGGTCTATTACTGGCACACGGGCAAGCCCGGAGATGAATCGGACTGGCAGGGGCGGATGGCGGAAAGGTATCTGATGCCAAATGTCATTCCACCCTCCCGGTATCCACCAGTTCGAGCCCGAAGGTGTCGATGAAGGTCTGCAACATGGGGTTGCGTTCTATCATCTTTGCGAGAATCATCTGCGGCGTGTCCTCCATCAGCAGGAAGTCGGCGATGTCCAGTCCCTGACTGCGCTGTACGTCGGTCGCTATTCTTTCCAACAGGTCGGAGCATGTGGCACGCCTGCATACGGGTTCCAGCATGGGCAGCCGCTGCCTCCATTCCTCCGTTGCCTTAAGGTCGGGGAAAAGAATCACCTCCCGTCCGTCCAATGCCTGCACCGCTTCGCCATTGAAGCACCCGTGTATCCCTCCGGTGGCAAGCCAGATGAAGTCAGGTATGAAATGGGCAGCTACCAGTGCCGTCTTCTCGCTCTCGACAATGGCTACAGGCTTGGAGGATATGGTGGAAGAAGTGTCCGACAGCAGGTGCTCTCCGAACAGGCATTGCTTCATGCGGAAGTCCTGCACCTTCCTTACCGAATGCACCCAGCTGACTTGGTTAAAAGGTTCCTTGACCCGGTGCCCGGTCTCTGCATTGTAGCCCATAATCTTGCCGGCACGCACATTGCCGTCCCGGTCTGTCTGCCAGAATACGGCCGCCCCATTCCACATCCTTGACGTACCTACCCGATAAAGACGGAACAGCCTGTCCGTATCCTTCTTGCCCATCACTTTGGTAAAGTATCGGTACAAGGGGTTGATGTCGTACCTGCGCATGGACTGCTCCACCCAATCAGAGGGAAGAAAAGAAATCCGTGGTTTCTGTTCGGGCAATGCTCTTGCTGGCGGTCTTGCAGCTATCGGTGCGCCGCCAAACCTTTCCTGCCCATTCAATCTTTCTTTGACAGCCGGATTGTCCCGGAAGTATTCCTTCGGGGTACAGTGGTAGCCGCAGCTGTTGATGTGGTCGCAGATACCCACATGGTCAGGGAAGGAAATCTCTCCCGCCTCGTCGATATAACGGGTGAAGCAGGACTTCCTGCCGCACTCCGGGCAGACGGTCTTACTGCCCGGCCTGTATTTCTGTAGATGGAATCTGTATCCGGTCATGATGCTCTCTTTTGTGGATTCCTGCAAATGAAAACGGCCATTTGCAGTCTGCAGTTCTTGCAGTCTTGCAGGAATTTTACCTTTCCGGCACTCCGAGACTGCAAAACTGCAAAGACTGCAGGCTGCAACAAGGGGTCATCCGTTGCAGT
>ERZ1664515.29-NODE-29-length-29278-cov-8.595558_pt1 | contig 29278 bp, 19 predicted proteins | sample MGYA00575335_ERZ1664515 | MGnify/ENA primary metagenome ERZ1664515 (study PRJEB40874, sample SAMEA4040737) | Gallus gallus | biome: gut; material: content | place: India | collected 2016-01-01 | study: EMG produced TPA metagenomics assembly of PRJEB14491 data set...
CGGGGACAACCACCCCCCGGGAGAAAGACCCATTACCCCCTCCCCCCGGGGGGAAACCCGAAATCCGGCCCGAGAGAATAAGATTGGGGGGACCGGGGGGAACCCCCCCCCGGGCGGGGGAAAGCCCTTCTTTACCCCCAAAAAACCGGTCGGGACCCCCCAGGGCGCCGCCGCCGGGACGGGGGGGACCACCCGCCACATCCGCCAGGAGATCCGCATCCCGCCGGTCTATGTCCTGCGGCTCAACATGGCGCGCTACGACTCGCTGCTCACCTGCAACCTCGCGGCTGCAGGCATCGACCTGCCCCACAAGGTGGATGTCGTGCGCGGTCGGGCCGACAGCACGTCGTCGGTGAAGCTCTTTACGATGAAGCCGCTGACGGATCCCGAGGTGGTGCTTACCCCGCTCAACGATTCGCTGCGGATCAGGGATCCGCTCACCTTCACGACATCGCTCACAACCGACGAAGAGCTCTATTTCCGCCTGCGGATCGAGAATCCCGACCGGCAGCTCGTGCGCGACATGGCCGGTGTGATCGGCTCGTCGCTTCTGATGCTCGCGGCGGTAGCCGGAGCACTGATCTACCTGCTGCGCACGCTCTTCCGGCAAAAGACGCTCGAAGAGATGCGCCTCGACCTGACGCACAACATCACCCACGAGCTGAAAACCCCGATCGCCGTGGCCAACGCCGCGAACGACGCCCTGCTCGACTTCGGGGCGGCGGACGATGCGGTGCGGCGCGAAAAATACCTTACGGTGATCCGCGAGCAGTTGGCTGCGCTGGGCAGCATGGTGGAGCGCATTCTGACGATGAGCGTCGAAGAGCGCGGGGAAATTACGCTCTGCCGCGAAGCGCTGGAGATCCGGCCGCTGCTCGAGGAGGTTGCGGGCCGCTTCCGCATGAAAGGGCGCGGGCGGGCAACGATCTCCGTGGAGGTCGAGGATCCGGATCTGAAGATTTCGGCCGACCGTTTCCACCTCACGCACGCACTGGACAATCTGGTGGACAACGCCTTGAAATACTCCGGAGACGAAGTGCGGATCCGCCTCTCGGCCCGACGTACTGCAAAAGGCGCCGAACTGCGGGTCGCAGACAACGGTATCGGCATCGACCGCACGGCCCAAGCCCACATTTTCGAAAAGTTCTACCGTGTACCGACCGGCGACCGCCACGATGTCAAGGGTTTCGGGCTGGGGCTCTACTATGTGCGGCTGATCGCCCGCAAACACGGCGGCGAAATTACGGTGGAGAGCGCCCCGGGCCGCGGCTCCGCCTTTAACCTGACACTTTCCGATGATGAACGATAAGATCCGCATGTTGCTCGTCGAGGACGAGCAGACCCTGGCCGACATCATCGCCGACACGCTCGGCGAGAAGGAGTTCGACGTAACGGTGGCCTACAACGGTGCCGAAGGGCTGCGCCGTTTCGACGAGCGGCGTCCCGACGTCGTCGTTACCGACATCATGATGCCCGGCATGGACGGCTTCTCGTTTGTCGATGCGCTGCGGCGCCGCTCGGCCGACGTCCCGATCCTCTTCCTTTCGGCGCGGTCTGCGGTCGAAGATGTGGTTCACGGATTCGAAACGGGCGGCAACGACTACCTGCGCAAGCCCTTTGCCATGAGTGAGCTCATCGTGCGCGTCAAGGCGCTGGTCGGCCGCAACCGGGTTGCCCGTCAGCAGTCCGATACGCACTATCGGATCGGACGTTTCGAGTTCGATGTCGCCCGGCAGCGACTCAACGACGGCGACCATACGCAGGAACTCTCGGCCCGTGAAGCCGACATCCTGAAACTGCTCTGCGAGCATGCGGATGAGGTTGTCCCGACGCCGTTGATCCTGCAACGCATCTGGGGCGACGACTCCTTCTTCAACGCCCGCAGCCTGCATGTCTTCATCACACGCCTGCGGCGCCGGTTGTCCTCCGACCCTTCGGTGCAGATCGTCAATGCCCGGGGCGTCGGCTACAAATTGTTGCGCTGATCGCGTGATACTTTAGAGATTGTTTCCAGTTCATAAAAAGGATATTCAACTGTCGTCGCTCAATAATGTGCAATGATATATGGCAAATCAAATCATATGTAGCGGCGACTGACGATCAATTACGACCAGATTGTCCCTCCGCGGCGAGAAATCGACCGGCGGACGATCGCAAAGGATTTGCAGTTTCGGGGTCCTCACAAAGGTTCCCGTTTCTGTTTCGCCGGCGGAGTCCGGCCTGGATTTGTCAAATCCTTCTCTAAGGCGGTTAAAACACGCTGTAGGCTTCTGTTGCAGCAGGACAGCCGTCATGTCCTTTATATTTTTGCTATATTTGTTCTGTCGGAATTCGGGCGTCAGCCTCTTCCAGATAACCCCATTTTCCATATGAAGAATCTTGTCATCATCCTGGCTCTGCTTGGTTTCAACGTTTGTACGGGGCAGCCCGTAACAATCCGCGGCCGCATTCTCAACGAACAGCGTCGGCCCATCTCCTTCGCCAATGTCGCACTCTTCCGGGCCAGCGACACGCTGACCGTGGTCAGTGGCACAGCCTCTGACCTCGATGGCCGCTACGCGGTCGAGGCTCCCGCTCCGGGCGAATACCGCCTCCGGGTCTCATACCTGGGCTACCGGAGCGTCTCACTGGCGGTCTCTGCCGACGGGAATCTCAACCGTGATGTCAGGCTCGAAGCCGATTCGACAGCGATCGGCGAAGTGGTGGTCGAGGGGAAACGCACCGTCCGCAGCATCGACAAGACCTCCTATCTTTTTACGAAAGAGCAGGTCGGGAAGGCTTCGGACGGGCGCGAACTGGTCGCTACATTGCCCAACCTGCGTGTCGATCGGACGACCAACGCACTGGCGACAATCGACGGCAAGTCGGTATTGATTCTGATTAACGGTATCAAGGCCACGGAAGAGGAGTTGCGGCTGATTCCCGCCGATAAAGTCCGCAGCGTCGAGCTCTACGACGTGCCGCCGATCCGTTATATGGACGACGCCGAGCAGGTGGTCAATATCCGTACCCGCCCGCTCGATACGGGCTGGAGCGGCAATCTCTACGGCACACTGGGGCAGATGTTCTCGAACGGCTCGGTGGCCCTTTCCTATATCAAGGGCGATAACCGCTTCACGTTCAACTACGGTGCCCACATCAACATGAAACGCGACAAAACCGATCTTGAAACAGGACATTACGACTATCGGATCGGTAATGATTCCTATCTTTATGATTATCTGCGAGAGAGCCGAAACTGGGGACATCAGCACCATGTCGGACTTACCTATTCGCTCAGCCGCGAGGGGAACTACGACCTGCAAATCCGGGTCTTCGCCAACACGGCAAACGACAAGATGGATGCCGACAAGAGCATCGTCCTGACGCAGAATGCCGTCGAAGAGGAGCGCTCGGGTCGGCTCACCGACCGGAAGCAGAGCGTCGTACCGACGCTTGACGTCTATTTCGCCAGGCAATTCGGCGCGAACAACTCTCTGGCCGTGAATTTGGTCGGCAGCTATTTCGACAGTGAGCAGCAGACCCGCTCCCTGGAGAGCGGCCCGACGGGCTTCGACGACCGGATGGATCTCGACAACCGGAAACGGACGCTGATCGGCGAGGTCGTCTACGGACACCGCTTCAAACAGGCTTCGCTTTCGGTAGGTTATCGGGGCCATTACAATTTCCTGACAAACGAACTGAGCAATTCCCTCTCCGAAGCGGCCGAAAAGGAGACGATCCACACGCAGGCGCACCGCCTCTATGCGGAGATCAGCGGCAAGGTCCGCTCATTCCTCTACCGCGCTAGTCTGGGAGCCGACTACGACGTGCGGACGGGCAGCGGCGGGTTCCACAACCTGACCTTCACGCCGATGCTCATGGCCGGATACAACTTCGACGATACCCACGCCTTGCGCCTGATGTACGAATCGGGAACTCAGATGCCCGAAATGCTGCAGATGTCCGACGCTCGGATTCTGATTATGAACAACTTTTATCAGACGGGGAATCCGGACCTTGAGAACGCCCACCGGCAGTCCTGGAGGTTCAGTTACGATCTTTATGTGCGGAAATTCACGCTGCAAGCGAGCCTTTTTTATGACTATACCCGCAACAGCCTTTTCGACGCCTACCGTTATGGCGAAGGGTGCATCCTCTATTAAACCGACAATGCCCGGCAGGATGTGAGGCGGGGCGGCGAGTTGAATCTGAATTACACCCCCTGGAAATACCTCCGCATCGGCGGCAGCGTGGAGGCCGCGCAGCAGCTTTTCCAGCCATCACAGGAAGTACCGACATACCGTTACTGGACTTTCCCTGTCTCTGTTTACGTCTCGGCGAATTATAAGAATTTCGCGCTGGACTTCTATCAGAAATTCGGAGGAACAACTCTTGTCGGACTCTATCGGACAGGTATCGAAAAGGTCTCTTATGTCAGTTTGAGCTACAACTATCGGAATCTCAACGTCGCACTTCAGTGTTTCTTTCCCTTCGTTCGCGATCGCTACTCGAATGAAACGATTCCGACGAGCATCGTCCGACACAAGACCAACTATGAGATCCGGCGCAAGAATCACGCTTTGGCATTGAGCCTTTCGTGGCGCTTCGGCGTCGGGCGGAAGAAAACCTCCGTACGGCCCGAACTCGAAAACTACGACAACGACAACGGACTCTTCAAAATCAAATAGAGTTCCTAATGAATAGTCAAAACAGCAATAAATCGATAGCCGATTTATTGCTGTTTCCAGTCTGTCCGGACACCGACGGGTATTTGCCGGACGGAGCCTACATCCGGTTGGTGAGGTCCTTGACCAGCTCGCCGTCGAACAGGTGCAGCACCCGGTGGGCGAAGGTCGAGTCGTACTGCGAGTGGGTTACCATGATAACGGTCGTCCCTTCGCGGTTCAGCTCCGAAAGAAGTTCCATCACCTCGCGGCCGTTCTTCGAGTCGAGGTTTCCGGTGGGCTCGTCGGCGAGGATCAGCTTCGGGTTCGACACCACGGCGCGGGCGATGGCCACACGCTGCTGCTGACCGCCGGAGAGCTGCTGCGGGAAGTGCTCGGCGCGGTGCGAGATGTTCATGCGGCTCAAAATCTCATTGACGCGGCGCTTGCGCTCCGAGGCCTTCACGCGCAGGTAGATCAGCGGCAGTTCGACATTCTCGAAGACGTTCAGCTCGTCGATGAGGTTGAACGACTGGAAGACGAAGCCGATGTTGCCCTTGCGGAAGCGCGTGCGCTCCTTTTCGCGCAATGTGGCTACCTCGCGGTCGAGCAGCGTATAGCTTCCCGACGTGGGGTTATCGAGCAGCCCCAGAATGTTGAGCAGCGTCGATTTGCCGCAGCCCGAGGGCCCCATGATGGCGACGAATTCGCCTTCGTTTACGTCGAACGACACGCCGTTCAGGGCGATGGTCTCGATCTCTTCGGTACGGAAAACCTTGCGGAGGTTCTCTACTTTCAACATGGACATAACAGATGGTTTTTAAAGTTTGATATTTCGTTTTGTATTTCGGTTATTCGGATTTTACGGAGTCTGCGGGGTTCTCGTTGGCCGTGCGCCACGAGCAGAAGGTTACGGTTCCGATGGTAACGAGCAGTACGGCGACGAAGGCCGCGGCGAAGACCCACCAGTGGATGGGGGTGCGGTAGGCGAACGACGCGAGCCAGCGGTGGACAATCCAGAGGCTCAACGGTGCGGCAATCGCGAAGCTGATGATGACCAGCCGGATGTAGTGGCGGTTGAAGAGGCGGAGTACCTCGGCGGTGGTGGCACCCATGACCTTGCGCACGGCCACCTCGCGGCGGCGGTGCTGCGTCTCGAAGAGCACGATGCCGAAGACGCCCATCAGGGCGATGACCACCGAGAGCAGCGTGAAGAGCCCCACGACCGTGGCCAGACGCCGCTCCTTGGCGTACTCCTGGCCCAGTTCCTCCTCAAAGGTGCGGATCTGGATCTCGCCCGGCGTCAGGTGCGGATCCGTTTCGGCGATGCACTGCCGCAGGTAGTCGGCCACCTCCGCGACGTCGGCCTCGGAGCGGTAGCGCAGGTAGAGCAGCTGCGAGGCGCGGCCACCGTTCTTGTGTGACATCTCCTCGGGAATGACATAGAAGATGAAGGGTATAATATCGTATTGCATCGGCCGGAAGTTGAAGTCGGTGCAGACGCCCACGAGCGGATCGGTGCCGCAGAATCCGCCGATTTCGTCGCCCAGTTCGAAGCCGTATTCGCGGCGGGCGGCCTCGTTGCAAATCAGCATGCCGGTCTCCTTGTGCTCGTCCGATTCAAGGAAATCGCGGCCGTCGGTAATAGCAATGCCCATCATCTTCAGGAAGTTCCAGCGGACGATATAGGCCTGCATACTGACCCGCTGCCCCTTGTAGTCGCGTCCCCAGGACATGCGATTGACACCGACCAGACGCCCTTCGGCTCCCGTAACATCGACCACGCGCGGGTCGGTGAGCAGGCGGTCGCGCAGGGCGTCGTAGCCCAGCGCAGCCTTTTCGGAGAGTTGCACGGCCATCAGGTTGCGGCGGGCGGAACCCCTCTCCTGGCGCAGCATGAAGTTGTGTTGGAGGAGGATGAATCCCGTGGCGACGATCAGCCCCAGCGAGATGGTAAACTGGAAGCCCAGCAGCAGCGTGCGGAGCCGTCGGCCGCCGGCCGTGCCGGAAAATGACCCCTTGACCACCATGGCCGGCGGAAACGAGGTGATGTACCACGCCGGATAGAGACTCGCCACGAGTGCCATGACTACTGCTATGGCAAGCAGGACACCGATGACCGGAAGGTTCTGTGCCAGATTGAGCGGTGCAGAGATGTAACTGGCCAGTTCGGTGCTCTGGATGGCGAAGGCCAGGTACCAGGCCAGCAGCAGGGCGATGACGACCAGCCCCACGGCCTCGAAGACAAAGCTGAAGCGCAGCGAGGCGTTCGGCGCTCCGAAGACCTTGAAGGTATTGACCGTGCGGATGCGGACGGGCACCAGCGCGAAGAAGAAATTGACGAAATTGATGAAGGCCAGCGCGATGACCAGCAGGGCGATGCCCAGCAGCGTGTAGGTTGTAACGAGCGATCCCTGCACGCACGGCACGCGGCCGTCCTCCTCGAAATAGAGATCGCGGACACACGACAGCCGGACGGGATCCGTCTCGAGCTGTCCTTCGTCATTCGCCTCGCCGGGGTACATCTCCGCGTAGACCTTCTTCCACTCCTCGATCACGGTCCGGGGATCGGCTCCCGGATGAAGCCGGACAAAGTAGTTGTAGCTCCACTCCGAGGGGTCGTCGAGCATCCGGTCGCCCAAATCCATGGCCATTTTGCAGTCGGCCAGCAGCGAGTTCTGAGGAAAATCCTCGAAGACAGCCACCACTTCGTAGGCATTTTCAGCCGAAGGCTGTTCGGTGTCGCACCAGATCATGTCGCCGACACCGACGCCCAGTTGTTCGGCCGTCGAGCGTGAGATGATGATGCTCTGCGCCCGTTTCAGGTCGTGGACATCGCCCGCCACAGACTTGAAGTCGAAGACGTTGAGCAGCGACAGCGAAATAAAGCCCGAATAGGTGTTGAAGCGGTCGTAACCCATCTTCGAGGCGTTTTCGCGCAGCACGACCGTGGGGCCGAAACCGCTCCAGGTGCAGCCTCCGGCCTCGACGGCCGAAGTTGATGCAATAAGCCGTTCGGACATGGGCCGGCAGAGCCATGCCTGCCACAGACCGGGGGTATACCAGTCGGTGGTTTCGATCAGATAGATGCGCTCCGAGTCCTTGAGCGTGCGGTTGTAGGTCATCTCCCAGCGCACCTGCACCAGGATGATGTAGCAGGCCGTAAAGGCCAGTGTCAATCCCACGATGTTGAGCAGCGACGAGGCCTTGTAACGTCGCAGCGTGGTAAGGAAGTTTCGTAGTGCGATTTTCATATGCGGAATTTGTTTCGATTATTCGGATTTTACGCAGTCGGCGGGGTTTTCATTGGCCGTGCGCCACGAGCAGAAGGTTACGGTCGCCGCTGTAACGGCCAGCACTACAACAAAGGCCGCCACGAAGATCCACCAGCGGATCGGTACCCTGTAGGCAAACGACCCGAGCCAGCGGTCCACGAGCCAGAAGCCGACCGGTGCGGCAAGGATGAAGCAGACCGTAACCAGCAGGACATAGCGGCGGTTGAAGAGGCGGAGCACCTCGGCGGTCGTGGCACCCATGACCTTGCGGATGGCCACCTCGCGGCGGCGGTGCTGCGTCTCGAACAGCACGATGCCGAAGACACCCATCAGGGCGATGACGACGGCCAGCACCGTGAAGAGCCCCACGATGGTCGTGATGCGTCGCTCGCGGGCATACTGGACGTTGATCTCCTCGTCGAAGAACTGGAAGTCGGTAGCTTCGCTGTCCGGGTCGAATTTGCGGGCCTTCTCCCGGATTCCCTCACAGACGGCATCGAGGTCGAACCCGGCGGCCAGGCGCACATAAAAACGGGACATGCGCGTCGGCCAGTAGGTCCCCGTAACGAAAGCGAACGGTTCGGTCGTATATTGCAGCGGGCGGTAGTGGATATCGGGGCAGATGCCGATCACCACACCCTCGTCCAGTCTGTCTCCGATTTTGAGCCCTTTGCGGGCGAGCAGATCGTTGATGATGAAGTGAACCGTCGAATCGCGGTCGTGTTCGGGTTTGAAGTCCTCGCCGGCAAGGAGCGGAATGCCCAACACATCGAGGAAGTTGCTGCGGACGAAGCGGATGTGAATCCCGACCTCTTCCTCGTTGATCTTGCGCCCGAAGACCGAAATGGCCTCCGCCACGAAACGGTTTCCGGAGGCTGTGATGCCGGCGATCTGCGGATCGGCCTGCAGCGAGGAGGCGAAGGTGTCGAACGAATCGGGATGGGTGAGTTTCGACGAAGGGAAATAGAAGGTCAGCACCTGCTCGTGATCGAATCCCAGGTCGAAACGGCGCACATAGCGTTGCTGAAGCAGGGTGATGGTCGAGAAGACAATCAGTCCGATTGCGACGATGAACTGCACGCCGAGCAGTGCCGTGCGGAAGCGGCGCCCGGCCGATGAACCGACGAACGACCCTTTGGCCGCCATCGCCGGGTTGAACGAGGTGATGTACCACGCCGGGAAGCTCCCGGCAATGAGTGCCGCGATAAGCGACACGCCGAGCGAGATGCCCAGCACGGGGAGGTTGTCGCCCAGCGCAAGCGAGCTGCTGACGTACGAGGCAAACTCGGTTCCTTTCAGCGCAATGGCCACATACCAGGCACAAAGTTGTGCCAGGAGCATGAATCCGAATGCCTCGAACAGGAAGCTGAAACGCAGCGAGCGGGTCGGGGCCCCAAAGACCTTGAGGATATTGACCGACCTCAGCCGCACGGGCACCAGCGCGAAGAAGAAATTGACGAAGTTGATAAGGGCAATCAGGATGACGAGCACCGCAACACTCAACAGCGAGTAGGTCAGCGTCGGCGAACCCACGGGGAAGGAATCCGACTCCCCGGCCACGCGACGGTCGAAATAGAGCCCTTCAAGCGGTATGAGCGCACAGGCACGCTCATCGTTCAGCTCCTCTTCGCTGATCTCCTCACCCCAGATCGGAGCCATGCGTTCGAGGTATTCGCGGTTGATCGAGAGGTGAAGATCGGACCAACGTCGGGCCACCGCATCGGGATCGGCCCCGCTGTGCAGGCGGACGAAATAGCAGTCGTTCCAGTTGTTCGGAGCATCGAGGTCCTGGTCGCCGACATCGACAAGGCCGACGATGTGGGCAAAGGAGCTGTTTGCCGGGAAATCCTCATAGAGGGCTACCACCTCTTTCTGCACCTCGGGGTGTTGGTTCTCCTCGTCGCCGAACCAGAGGACGTCGCCGACGCGCAGTCCGAGCCGTGCGGCCTGCGAACGCGCCAAGGCTACGCTGTTGGGTTGAGCCAGTGTCTTCAGATCTCCCTCGAAAGCCTGCAGCTCCAGCGCCTCGACAAACCCGGCTGATACCTCGTTGAACGATGCCTGCAAGCGATACAGATTCCCATCCCGGCGTATCCAGACGGGCTGCTCCCAGCGCCAGGGACGGATACAGCCTCCGGCCTCGATCTCGGGCGAGCGGGCGAGGAGTTGCTCGCCCTCGGGGCGCGGCGAATTGATCGAGTGGCCCGTCTCGTCGAACGGCGAGAGGGGCGCCACAAGGTAGATGCGCCCGGCATCGGGGATGGCACGGTTGAAGGTCAGCTCCCAGCGCACCTGCACCAGGATGACGTAGAAGGCCGTAAAGGCGAGTGTCAGCCCGACGATGTTGAGCAGCGACGAGACCTTGTAGCGCCGCAGCGTCGTGAGGAAGTTATGGAGGGCTATTTTCATGATTTTATTATTCTGTTTTGATACGCGGATTTTCGGTAATTACACGCCAGGTCCGGATCAGCAGGATGACGAGAACCAGACCGATTACGGCGACCGCTACGCCGGCGAAGATCCACCAACGGAGGGCGATCCGCTCGACGAAGAGTTCCAGAATGCGCGACAGGACGAGGTAGCCCGCCAGCGTGCCGGCCGCGACAGCCGGAAGCGTCAGCACCGCCGCGTCGCGCGTCAGCAGGGCGAAGATGTCCGTAGCCGAGGCGCCATTGACCTTGCGGATGGCGATCTCGCGGCTGCGGCGGCGCATCTCGTCGCCGAGATATCCCACAAGCCCCACGAGGGAGATCAGCAGCACGATGCTGCCGATCAGCAGCGCCAGATCGTGTACTTGGCGCTCCGTGCGCAGCTTCTCGTCGATGAGCGTATCGAGGACGCGGATGCGGTAGTTGTCCGAGGTCTCGAACGTGTGCAGTTTCTCAGAGACAGCCTCCAGTGCTTCGGGGGTTATCTCACGAAGCCTCAGACAGAGATTCGTATAGCCATACGCACGATCCTCCCGGGGCATCCATTCGTTCAGATTGTGCAGCACGATGGGTTCGACGAGTCCCGAAGCCACCTGGGTACGGAAATCTTGCACGACTCCCCGAATCGTATAGAAATTTTCAGGTGCCTGATCCGAGAAACTGCAGATCCTTCGTCCGAGAGCCTCCTCGGGCCTCCAGCCCCGTAGCCGGCAGTAGGTTTCATTGACCAGCACATCGCGCAGGGAGCTTTGCAGCGTGAAGTTGTCGCCGGCGACCAGGCGCATTCCCATCGTCGCCAGGTAGTTCTCATCGATGATGTTGAAGCGGCAGCCGAAGAGCATCTCGCGCGTCGTCTCGTCGTAGCATGGCTGGCCGCTGTAACCCCATACGGGAAGGTGAGACGTGGCACCGGCGGCTTCGACTTCGGGCATTGCCGTGAAGGCTTCCTCCATGTTGCGCCACTGGGCGCGCGTGCCGACCGGACTCATGGAGACGACCCGTGAGGCGTCGAATCCGAAGTCGCCGTAGCGCAGTCGGTGGAGCTGCAGGGAGAATCCCGTGAGCAGGATGAAGGCGAAGGTTACGCAGAGCAGTTCGACAACGAGCAGCAGGCGTTTCCACCAGCGGTGGTCTGCACTTATACTGCGGAAGACAAGCGTCAGGGGTGTTGCGGCGAAGAGCTGCGCGGGGAGAAGCCCCGCGGCGAGGAACGTAACGAGGACAACGGTCAGCGGAACCCAGATGCGCGCGGGGGCGAAGAGCTCCCCGAGCGGCGTGTCGGTCAGCATCGTAATCTGCTGCTGCAGCGCCCAGATCACGAAGACGGCAACCAGCAGGGCGGCGGCGGTGAGGATCAGCGTCTCGCTGAGAAAAATGGCGAGCACGTCCCCGCGGCGAGCACCGTTGCAGCGCAGCATGGCGAAGGTTTTTGCGCGGCTGGCAAGCGAAGAGATGGAGAGCAGCACATAGTTCATCACCCCCACGAAGAGGATCAGCAGCGCCAGCGCCAGAAGAATGCGCGTAGTCTGCACGAGCGTGGTACCGGTCTGTGCCGAGCGCGTGATGGGCTGCAGCAGGTAGTGCGAGCCGAACTGCTCGATGCTCTTTGTCAGTCCGTGCCGTTCGAAGAAGGCCGGAAGCAGCGCCTCGACATCTGAGGGTGTGTGCCCTGCGCGGAGCTTGAGGTAGGTGGGGAACGAGTCGCCGCCGTCCCATCCCATGTAGAAACTGCCGGCGAGGGCGTCGAAGGGGATCAAGGCGTTGAAGTTCCCGAGGTGGGTGTTGCTGGGTGGATCGCGGAAGATTCCCACGACCGTGCGTGGCGTGGCGTTCTCGTACAGGACGATCTGCCCGATCGGGTCGCTGTCTCCGAAAATGGTCCGGGCGAGCGACTCCGAGAGCATCAGCTTGTCGTGCCCCGTGAAAGTGGTCATGTCGCCCTTTATGAGGCCGAAATCCAGCACGCGGAAAAACATCGAATCGACGGCCATGACCCAGGCTTCGTAGGTGTGGTTGTCGCGGCAGAGGTCGGTTTCGAAGTTGCCCCGCAGGCGTGTGGCGGCCTCGACGACCGGGATTTCCTCCTGAAGGGCCGGACCCAACGGGGCGATCATCGACGGGGAGATGTTGCCCTCGTCGTCGAAATCCCAGATTTGGTAGAGACGCTTAACATCGGGGTAGAAGCGGTCGTAGGTCAGCACATAGTTCGCGTAGGAGAAGACCACGATGCTCACGGCCAGCGCCAACGTCAGCGACAGAAGGCGGGCCAGGTTTCCGCCTCGCGGCTTGAGGAGATATCTGAATGCAAAGAGAAGGTTGTGCATGGAGTCGGGCATTGGGTCAGTTTTTGAGCGATTCGACGGGGTCGGCATCGGCCGCGCGACGGCTCTGCCATCCGACCGAAAGCAGCGCTACAACGGCCGCAAAGAGTCCTGCGGCAAGGAAAATCCACGGCGAGAGGGCGATGCGCACGCTGTACTCCTCCAACCAGCGTCGGAGCCCCCAGACGGCGATCGGCACGGCGATGACGAAGGCCACGCCCACGAGCGCCATGAAGCTGCGCACCAGACGCGTGAGCATCTCGCGGCGCGAGGCCCCGAAGACGCGGCGTACGGCAATCTCCTGCCGTTTCTGCTGGATGTAGTAGGCCGCCATGGCGAAGAGTCCCAGCGAGGAGATGAGCAGCGCCACGAGGGTGAACAGCCCGATGATGTGCAGCAGGCGCCGCTGTGCTGCGAAGTCGTCGGCAATCTCGTCGGTCAGGTAGCGGGCCGAGAAAGAGGCGCCGTCGGTTGTCTGCCGGAATAGCTCTTCGACAGCACGGTAGGCCGCGGCATGGTCCCCGCGGGTCTTCACGAGGATGTTCCAGGGCTGGAATCCGTCGGAATCCTTTACCACGCGCAGCAGTGCCCCGGTCGGGGCATCGAGCGCCGTGCCAATCTGAAAGTCGCGGTAGATGCCCGCAATGACAATCGGTTGGGAGAGGTTCTCACCCACCTTGAAGTCGGGTGCATCCTCCGCAATGCCCAGTTCGCGCAGGGCGTACTGGTTGATGTACCAGACATTCGAGGCCCAGAAATCCCAGGATGCGGCACTCCCGTCCGCATCGGCCACGTGGTTGTCGCGCAGCCGTTCGAGTCCCAGCATGCGGAAGTAGGTCGAGTCGCCGATAAAGACCTGGAACGAGACCATCCGGTCGGCGCCATATTGGAAGGTATTGTTGTTGCCGCGGTCGTGGGGCGTGCCGCATCCGAGCCCGACAGCCTCGACCTCGGGCAGCGAGTGCAGCGCGTCGCAGAAGCGACGCATTGCGCTCCGGTCGGGAAAGATTTCGATTTCGATATTGAGGATGCCGCGCGTCTCGTAGCCCAGCGGGGCATTTACCAGATGGCGGATTTGGAGCCCGATGGCAATTGATGCGGCAAGAAGTGCTATTGTAATGACATTTTGCAGGGCGATGAGCACTCGTCCGTAAACCGTCTTGGTATGACGGCGGAAGGTGCCGCGTACGATGTCGATAGGCTGATAGCGCGCCACGAGCAGTGCCGGAACCAGCCCCGAGACCGCGCCCAGCACGACAACGGCCAGCAGGCACCAGCCCGCCACCGGCCACGAGAAGTCTTCCCAGACGGCGACCTTCGTGCCGAGGAGTTGCGAGGCCCACGGCACGAACAGTTCCGCAATGCACGAGGCGATGAGCAGCGCCGCAGTGCAGAAGAGCGTCGATTCGAGGATCCATTTAAGGAAGATGTTTCCGCGCGAGGCGCCCAGCAGCCGTCGGGCCGCCATCTCGCGGGCCCGGAATCCGGACTGTGCCACCGTGAGGTTGATGTAGTTCATCACAGCGAAGACGAGCACCACCAACCCCACGCCCAGCAGAATGTAGAGGAACGGACGGCTGCCATGGGCCAGTTTGAAGGAGTTGTTGACCGGTTCGAAATAGAGTTCGCGCAGCGGGATGAGCCGCACCTGCTGGAAGACATTGCCTATATAGGGCCAATAAATCTCCTTGAAGAAGGCGAGCATGTCGGGGGCCTTGGCTTGCAGGTCTGCCCCTTCGTGGGCGAGCAGGAAGGTAACGCCGGCGCCGCCGTTGGACATGTGTTCGTCGTTGGTCTCGTTGGTCTCGGTGATGCGCTCGGCGCGCATGATGATGTCGGCCGCAGGAATCGTCGAGCGCTCGATATCGCGCATGACGCCGCTGACGACATAGACACGCTCGTCGTTGTCCACGCGGAGCGTCTGTCCCAGCGGGTTGAACGTCCCGAAGACCTTGCGGGCGAACGACTCCGAGAGGACGACATTCTCGCGGGCGGCAAGCGCCTCTTCGCGCGAGCCTTCGAGCAGTGTGAAGTCGAACATCCGGAAGAAGGTCGTATCGGCATAGAGCACCGAGGCGAGAAACTTCTGCCGGCCGATCTCGACGGGGGTCGTACCCGCATCCGAATCTTCGAAGAAGGCCACCGAACAGGTCGATTCGATCTCGGGATAGCGGTCGCGCAGGTACTTCTGAAGGTAATAGCCGCTGGCGACCGACTCTTCGGAGCAGACGGCATAGATGCGGTCGGCCCTGGTCTGATAGTTGTCGACAGTGAGCTGCCGGAGCGTGTAGTCGGCCACGAGCAGCACGAAGGCCAGCGCAAGGGTCAGGCCGGTGAAATTGACGGCCGTATAGAGACGATTGCGGCTCAGGAAGGTGAACCACGAGCGGAAATCGAGTTGGCGGAACATGTGCGGCAGGGTTTATTTGTTGAGTATCAGCACGTCGTTGGCGCCGTAGTTCTCGTAGCCCGAGACGATGACGCGCTCGCCCGGCTCCAGTCCTTCGAGCACCTCGTAGTATTGCGGATTCTGGCGTCCGATGCGGATTTGACGCTTGAAGGCCCGGTCGCCCTCGGGTGCGAGGACGTAGATCCATGCGCCGCCCGTTGTCTGGTAGAACGACCCGCGGGGGATGATGACGGCATCGGTCGGCTGCCCCAGTTCGAGGTGCAGGTAGTAGGTCTGGCCGCTGCGGATGTTGCGCGGATGGGCCCCTGCGAAGGTGAAGTCGGCGCGGAACTGCCCGTTGCGCACCTCGGGGTAGACCTTCCGAAGGCGCATCGTGAAGGAGGTGTCCTGCCGCTCGAAGGTGGCGTCGAGTCCCGCACGCACGCGGTCGATGTAGCTTTCGTCGATCTGCGCCTCGACCTTGTAGTCCGACAGGTCGTTCACCTGTCCGATCTTCTGTCCCGAGGAGACCGACTGTCCCAGCACGACGTCCAGCAGACCCACTTCGCCGTCGATCGGCGACTTGACCTGCAGATTCTCGATCCGCTGGCGGATGAGCTGCATGTTGCGCTTCATGTTTTCGAGGTTGTCCTCCATCTGTTCGATCTGCACCGTGCGGTAGAGCGAATCCTGCACCTGCCGCTCGATGTTCAGCTCGCGTTTCTTGGCGGCCAGCTCGTAATCCTCCTTCGACTGGAGCCACTCCTCACGGGCAATCAGGTTGCTGCAGTAGAGCTCCTCGTTCTGCTGCCAGGTGCGGCGCTTGCGCTCGACATCGAGGTCCAGTTGTACCTTGTCGAGCCGCAGGTCGAGTTTCTCCTGCTCCATCGAGATGAGCGTGTTGCGCAGGATGTTCTGCTTCTCGGCCAGTTCTGCCTCGCTGTTCAGGATTTCGAGCGTCAGCGACGTATTGCTCAGCTCCACCAGTACGTCGCCCTTGCGGACCGAGGCGCCCTCCTCGACCACGAGCCGCTCGACGATGCCCGCCTCGAGGGGGCTCAACTGCACGGTCGTGATGGGCTGCACCTGCCCCGTAACGCGGATGTAGTCGTTGAACTCGCCGCGCACGACCTCGCCGACGGAGATCGTCCGTGCGTCGATGCGCAGCGTCGAGGAGTTGCCGCGCACAAGCAGCCATACGACGAACAGCAGGAACAGACCGCCTGCCAGGTAGGGAATGCCCCGCCGGGTGAAGAGGGCCCGGAACCCTTTTTTCTTTTCAATGCGAATATCCATGATTGTATCGGTTTTTCGGAGGTGAATGTTCGGGTTATCGGATCAGCGGCTCGCCGTTGTAGTAGGCCACCAGGCGCACCTTGAGGATGTATTGCAGGCGGGCGCGTAGTCGCTCCGACCGGGCCTGGAGCAGGTTGTCGGCCGCCGTCTGCAAGTCGAGGGCCGAGACCATGCCGCGCTCGTATTTGCCCGAGACGGCCTCGTAAGCCAGCCGTGCGGCGTCGCTCTTCTTCGAGGCCTGCACGAACTCCTTGCCGAAGCCCAGCATCTGCTGGTAGGCCTGCGCCACCTCGCTCTCGAGGGCGCGGAGGGTCTCCGTGCGGTTCTGCTCGGCGATGCGCCAGTTGTTGCGGGCGCGGTTCACCGAGGTACGGCGTGCAAGGCCCCCGAAGATCGGGATCGACAACTGTGCCGAGACGTAGAAACCGCGGTTGTCGCGGAACTGATTGGGGAACGAGGCGTAGAGCGACCGGTCGTCGAGATTCATGAAGAAGTTGGTCGAGTAGCCGCCCCCGACGTAGAGCGACGGGAGGAGGTTACCCCGGGCGATGGAAAACTGCAACCGTGAACGGCGTACGTCGTGCCGGGCCGCCACAGCCTTGGGGTTGTTCTCCAGTGCGTTGTCGAGCACCTCACGGAAGGGGGCGACGCCCGCCGACGTCTCGATCGCTACCGCGGTATCGATGCGCAGCGGCCGGTCGGCCGGGTAGTTCATCGCCTCGGCCAGCGCAATTTCGGCCAGCGCGAGGTTGTTCTCCTGCTGCGTCAGGAGGTAGTCGTCCGAAGCCTGCTGCGACTCGACCTCCGCCACGTCGGCGGCGCTCTTCAGCCCCAGTTCAAAGAGCTTGCGGCTCTTCTCGAGTTCGGCCGTGCTGGTCTCCAACTGCTCGCGGGCCAGCCGCACGCTCTCGGTGTAGTAAACCACGTCGAAATAGGCCTGCATGGTCTTCAGGGCAATCTCGTCGCGGGCCAGTTGCAGCTCCTCGACCCCCTGCATCCTCATGACGCGGGCGGCGCGCACCGTATTGATGCCGGTCAGCCCGGCGAAAACGGGGATCTGACCCGAAACGGAGTAGGAGTTGTCGAAGTTCGAGACATCGGTATAGGTGTTGGTCTCGGGATCGACCGAGCGTCCGAAGCTCGTCGAAGCGCCGACCGAGCCGCTCACTGCGGGAACGAGCGAGGCGATGGACTCGATGTAGTCCTGCCGGTAGTTGCGGTTGGTGTAGTCCTGCCGGCGGACGGCGGGGCTGTGCTCGACGGCATATTGCATGCACGCTTCGAGCGACATGGGAGTTGGCTCTGCGACGTTCGGAACTTCCGCCACGGAATCGGGGACCTGTGGCATGACAGCCGAAGCAAGAGCCGCCGAGTCGGCCGCGGCACCTTCCGGCACCGGCACAGCCGCAGGCAACCGGAGTGTCCAGAAAATAGACACCAGAGAGATCAAAACCGTTCTTTTCATACGGATTTCAGCCATTTGTTCTTTTGCTCCCAAATAGAGCCAACCCCGTGCCAAAGCAATTAAACAACTGATATACAACAGATAGCGATTTAAGCCTTCTGCGGAAATCGTAAAATATTTTTACACTCCCGTAAAAAATATGGACAGAAGACCCCGTTTTTCCCTCGAAAACACTACTTTTATCCCACCGAAATCCCGGAGCCCCGTCTTTGGAAGCGTGCAATGCGCTTTCTGGCGTCTCCCGTCAATACCGAAAAATATGGCCAAAGAAAAAGAGGGAACCCTGCTCGTCGTCGATGACAACCGCAGCATCCTGTCCGCCGTCCAGATGCTCATGGGCAACTATTTTGCGCGTGTGCTGACTCTGCCGTCGCCGAACCAGCTACTCACGACGCTGCGCCGCGAGCCTGTGGACGTCATCCTGCTCGACATGAACTTCTCGGCCGGGATCAACACCGGCAACGAGGGCTTCTACTGGTTGCAGGAGATCCACCGCAACCGGCCCGACATCAAGGTGGTGCTCTTCACGGCCTACGCCGACATCGACCTGGCGGTACGGGCCATGCGCGACGGCGCCGTGGATTTCGTGGTCAAGCCGTGGGACAACGACCGTCTGGTCGCCGCCCTGCGCAACGCCTACAACCTGGCCCGCTCGGAGCGCGAGGTGAAGCAGTTGAAGGAGATCAAGCGCGAACTGACCCACGAGGAGCCGATGTTCTGGGGCACGAGCCCGGCGATGATGCGCATCCGCGAGCTGGTCGGGAAAGTGGCGGCCACCGACGCCAACATCCTCATCACGGGCGAGAACGGCACCGGCAAGGAGATGCTGGCGCGTGAGATCCACAACCGCTCGGCCCGCCACGGCGAACTGATGGTTTCGGTCGATATGGGAGCCCTGCCCGAGACGCTCTTCGAGAGCGAGCTCTTCGGCCACGTCAAGGGGGCCTTCACCGATGCCCGGACGGACCGGGCCGGCAAGTTCGAGGTCGCCGACCGCGGCACGCTCTTCCTCGACGAGATCGGCAACCTGCCGCCGCACCTCCAGTCGAAGCTCCTCACGGCGATCCAGAGCGGCCGCATCTTCCGCGTGGGAAGCAACACCCCGGTCGTGGTCGACATCCGCCTTGTGTCGGCCACGAACCGCGATCTCTACGGCATGGTGAGCCGGGGCGAATTCCGCGAAGACCTTCTCTACCGCATCAACACGATCCATATCGACCTGCCGCCGCTGCGCCAGCGCCGCGAGGACATTCGCCCGCTGGCCGAGAGTTTCCTGCGCCGCTATGCCGCGAAGTACGGCAAGGCGATCGAAGGGTTCGATGCGGAGGCCGTCCGCGCGATGCAGGAGTACCCCTGGGCGGGCAACATCCGCGAGTTGCAGCACACCGTCGAGAAGGCCGTGATCCTCTGCGATGCGCCGCAAATCACCTCCGAGACGCTGTTGCTGCATCCGGCAGGCGTGTCGGCCCCCGAGCCCGCCTTTACGACGCTCGACGAGATGGAGCGCTCGATGATTGCGCAGGCCATGTCCCGCTGCAACGGCAACATGACCGAGGTGGCCCGCCAACTCGGGATCACGCGCCAGACCCTCTATAACAAGATCAAACGCTACGGATTATGAAACTTCCCAAAGGCATTGCATACGGGCCTATGGTCGCCCATGCGTGTGTGCTGGCTGCGGCGGCTCTCGCCAGCGGATGGTTCGTGGCGCAGCGGCTCTACCCGCTGCTGCTGGTCAGCATCCCGCTGATGGGGCTTGCCTTCGTGCGGATCCTGCGCTGCTACGGCGACTCGGTGCGGCGCGTCACCTTCATGTTCAACGCCATCGAGAACGACGACCTCACGTTCCGCTTCAACGAAGACCCGTCAAAAGTCGATAACACCATGCTCAACGCGGCGCTTAACCGCATCAAGGAGATTCTCTCGCGGACCAAACTGCGGGCCGAGGAGCGCGAACGTTACTACCAGCTCATTATGGAGAGCGCCCAGACGGGACTGATTACCGTAAACGACACGGGCAGCGTCTACCAGGCCAACAGCGAGGCGCTGCGGGTTTTCGGGCTTCCGCAATTGACGCACATCCGGCAATTGGAGGGTTCGGCCCCAGAGGTCGCGCGGGCGCTGGCCGCCATCCGCCCCGGGGAGAAGCTCCGCGTGTCGTGCACGACCGAGACGGGCGAGATGGCCCTGACGCTGGGATGTGCGGAGATCACGCTCGAGGATCGCCACCGGCGGGTGATCTCCGTGAGCGACATCAACAGCGAGGTGAGCGAAATCCAGGTCGAGTCATGGAGCAAGCTCTCGCGCATTATGACCCACGAAATCATGAATTCGCTGGCGCCGATTACCTCGCTCAGCGACACGCTGCTCGAGATCGACCGGCCGTTGGATCCCGATGTCAAACGGGGGCTGGAGACCATCTCCGCAACGAGCCGGCGGCTGGTGAACTTCGTCGAGAACTACCGGCGTTTCACACGGGTTCCGGCGCCGCAATGCGAGCCCTTTGAGGTGCGCGAACTCGTCCGCCAGGCCGTGTCGCTGGCCTCCGCTGAAAACGACCTGCGGATCCATGTCGATATCGAGCCGCCCGAAACGATGATCTATGCTGACAAGGTTCTGCTGGGACAGGTGGCTGTCAATCTGCTCAAGAATGCCCGTGAGGCGATTGCCGGGCGCCCCGACGGCGAGATCGAGATCCGTTCGCGCATCGACGCGGCCGAGCACGTCATCATCGAGTTCAGCAACAACGGCGGGGCCATCCCGACGGAGGTCGCCGAAAATATTTTCACCCCCTTCTTTACGACAAAGCCCGACGGTTCGGGCATCGGGTTGAGCCTCTCGCGGCGGATCATGCAGTTGCACGGCGGGTCGCTGCGCCTGACCTGCAACACCGACCGGCGGGTAACCTTCACCCTGCAGATAGGGTAAAATTTCTGTATCGATGCTTTCAAGGAATAAGAGCAATTCCCGGTGGAATTGCTCTTTGACCTAACGGTTGTGTAAAGAGCCGATTTACCTTTTGTAAAAAGATTTTTCCGATTCGGAGCTTCACGCGATAACCTGAAAATCGATCGTTATATTATTTTTGGAGGAAAAATAACGATCGAGTAGAGGGGTATAAGGAATAAATTAAAACCGCATGATTTTTGGACGTAAAAATGGGTGTAAATCTCTTAACTGCTTGATTTACACCCATTCTGGCGGTGCGTAGGGGACTCGAACCCCTGACCCCGTGCGTGACAGGCACGTATTCTAACCAGCTGAACTAACGCACCCTTTTCGGTATTGCGAGTGCAAAGATACCGCAAATTCCGAAAACTGCAAATATTTTCCCGATTTTTTTCATCCGGCCGTTTTACGACAACCGATTCACGGTTTGGAATCTCGGATATAATTGTTATTTTTGGTATGCTTTGTCAAGCGTATCAAATATAGCGTATAGATGAAAAAAATCCGATTCGGAGTCATCGGGACCAATTTCGTTACCGACTGGGTGATTGCCGGGGCCCGTCAGGATCCCCGTTTCGAACTTGCTGCCGTCTGTTCGCGGACCGAACAGCGGGCCGCGGAGTTCGCTGCGCGGCACCACATTCCCCATACCTTTACGTCGCTTGAACGGATGGTGGAGGGCGATACGGTCGATGCCGTCTATATCGCTACGCCGAACAGCCTGCACGCCGCACAGGCGATCCTTTGCATGAAGCACGGCAAACATGTCCTGTGCGAAAAGCCCCTGGCATCGAATGTCCGGGAAGCCGAGGCGATGATCTCCGTGTCGCGCCGCTGCGGCACAGCGCTCATGGAAGCCATGAAGACGACTTTGACCCCCAATTTCCGGGCTGTCATGGAGGCTCTGCCGCGTGTGGGGACTGTGCGCCGCTACTTCTCGGCCTTCTGCCAGTATTCGTCGCGCTACGACAAATTCAAGGAGGGGATCGTCCTGAATGCCTTCCGCCCGGAACTCTCCAACGGAGCCATGATGGACATCGGCATCTACACCCTCTATCCGATGGTGGTGCTGTTCGGCCGTCCGCGACGTATTACGGCTTCGGGAATCCTGCTCGGCAGCGGGGTAGACGGCCAGGGTACTGTCGATTTCGAATACGACGGCATGGGCGCCACGGTCATCTACTCGAAAATCGCCAATTCGTCGCTCCCGACCGAAATTCAGGGCGAGGCGGGCAACCTTACGCTCGACCGGATCAACCGTATCGGGCGAGTTCTCTGGCAGCCGCGTCCGACGGCAGCTTCGGGGCGTGAAACGCCCGAAGCGCCGCAGGAGCTGACGCGACCTGCGGATCATGACGAATATTATTATGAAGTTGCGGAGTTCCTCGATCTGATCGAGAGCGGCCGCATCGAATCATCCATAAACAGCCACGCGCGGTCGCTGCTCTGCCTCGAGATCATCAACGAGGTCCGCCTCCAGCTTGGTGTAGTATATCCGGCCGACAACGCCTGTGAACCGTAAAATCCGAACACGATATCATGAAAGCCTATACCTATGTCGATCGCGGCCGTTTCGAGCTGTGCGACAAGCCGAAACCCACGTTGCCGGATCCGCGCGATGCTCTGGTGCGTGTTACGCTGGGCAGCATCTGTACGAGCGACCTGCATATCAAGCACGGCAACGTGCCGCGCGCCGTCAGGGGCATTACCGTGGGGCACGAGACGGTCGGCATCGTCGAAGCGGTCGGGGAGGCCGTGTCGGCCGTTGCGCCGGGCGACCGCGTAGCGGTCAATGTCGAGACCTTCTGCGGCGAATGTTTCTTCTGCCGCCACGGCTATGTGAACAACTGTACGGATCCCGACGGCGGATGGGCCCTGGGCTGCCGCATCGACGGCGGGCAGGCAGAATATGTCCGCGTCCCCCATGCCGACCAGGGGCTGACGCGCATCCCCGACGGGGTGAGCGACGAGCAGGCGCTCTTCGTGGGCGATATTCTTGCTACGGGTTTCTGGGCCGCACGCATCACGGAAATCAGGCCCGAGGATACAGTACTGATTCTCGGCGCCGGCCCCACGGGGCTCTGCACCCTGTTGTGCGTGATGCTGAAGCACCCGAAACGGATCATCGTCTGTGAGGCGCTCGAGGAGCGGCGGCAGTTTGTCCGCAACCACTATCCCGAGGTGGAGGTCTGCAGCCCTGCAGATTGCCGCGATTTCGTGCTGCGGCACAGCGACCACGGCGGTGCCGACCGTGTCGTGGAGGTCGCCGGCAGCGACGAGAGCTTCCGTATGGCATGGGAGTGCGCGCGCCCGAATGCCATCGTAACCGTCGTGGCGCTCTACGACCGGCCGCAGATGCTGCCGCTGCCCGACATGTATGGCAAAAACCTCACCTTCAAGACCGGTGGGGTAGACGGCTGCGACTGTGCGGAGATCCTGCGGCTGATCGCCGCCGGGCGGATCGACACCACGCCGCTCATCACGCACCGCTATCCGTTGAGCCGCATCGACGAGGCCTACCGCCTTTTCGAGCAGCGCAAAGACGGCGTTATCAAGGTTGCCGTAACATGCGGCGAGTAGGGTTAGAAGCGAAGGGGATATGCTGTTTCATACAAAGGACAGGTACACCTTCGGCGTCGGATTATTGGTGTTGAATAAAGAGAAACATGCTATCATTATGATCTGCGAAAATATTATATTCCAATCCTTTGCGATCTGATATTTTTGTTTACCTTTGTGTTTAGCGTCGGTTGCCAGCAAAAACTCTCGGTTAAAATATTTTAGATAACCCATCAATATTTTTCATATGAAAACAAAAAATTACCCTCAAAAAGACTTTGTCAAGCCTCGAAGAAGATTTCGTGTGAGAGATATTTTCGAGTTATTAATGACAGTTTTTGTTGTTTTGGCTGCGATTGGCTGCTCCGACAGCGATCCTGCACAGGGCCCCGATGTAGACGACGAGTCTGTCATCAAGTTTCCTGAAAGCACCACCCCGGCTCCTACTATTACCGAAGAAGGAGGTAACTTGCAATTAAGTTTTATTGCCGCACGTCCCTGGAATGCATCTTTAATCAACATGAGAGCTGATTCCTGGTTGAGCATTTATCCCACATCGGGGGATGCCGGCAATGCAATGATTACGGTAACGGCCGAATCCAACGATACATATGATGACCGTTCGGCAACAATATTACTTACGGCAGGCAACGGCCGTAAGGAAATCGTGGTAACGCAGAAAAAGAAGGATGCGATTATCCTAACGGCTTCAAAGGTCGAAGTAGATGCTTCGGAGTGTACCATTAAGATTGACATAAAGGCCAATGTCAGCTACTCGTGCGATATTGACCCTGTATGCGAGTCGTGGATCCATCGTTCTACAAGCACCCGGGGGTTGTCCGACTATTCGGAGATATTTACGATAGACACCAACAATGAACTTGAAAGCAGGGACGGTGCGATCTATTTTGTCTCAGGTGATATAAAGGAGAAGGTGAGTGTTTATCAGCAAGGCTCCCTTCCAAAGATAGTCATATCAAAAGACGAAGAGACAGTCTCTTCCGATGGCGGCAACTTGACCGTAGAGATAGCCTCGAATGTCGACATTGAGCTGGAGTCTGTTTCAGAGGCATGGATAAGGGAGAACAAGACTCGGAGTTATTCTACCAACACATTTCATTTCGTGGTTGATAGAAACGACACATACGACTATAGGGAGGCTGTGCTGGCATTCTCAAACAAGGATAACGGGCTGAAAGAGACGGTCCGGGTTATTCAAATGCCAAAGGATGCCCTTGTCGTGGCAAAGACCGAATATCAGTTGCCGCTTGAAGCAAATGTATTGATCATAGAGACACAAGCGGCAGTCAAGCCGTCTGTAACCATTCCGAAGGAGGCGACTTGGATAAAGCTGCGCAAGCAGGATACAAGAGCCATAGAGCCTCATGACTTTATTTTTGATGTGGAGGAAAACGAAGGGTCGGCCTCGCGAATGGCGATACTAACATTCACTTCGGGTTCACTTTCTCAGAAAGTGGAGATCCAGCAAGAAGGAAGCGACGATGTGTTGCAGCGCGAGGAGGCAATCTTGCATGAACTGCGTGATGCTTTGACAATATTCGGGAATGATTTCGAAATAATAGGACAATCTTACACACAACGTCCATGGACAGACGAGAATCCTGTGACAAACTGGATTGGTGTAGAGTGGGAGGACGGACATGTCGTAGGAATACGAGTCCCTGAGTACAAGAGCAACTTGGCTGGCCGGGTTTATCATACAGGATATATTCCAAAGTCCATCAGCGGCCTTTCCCATCTGCGCAAACTGGTAATAAGTGATAAGAGTCTCGGTATGACAGCACCTATACCGGCAGAGATAGGTGATTTGCCACAACTCGAGGAACTGCAAATATATGCATGCAACATACCGGGAGGAATTCCATCCGAGATTGGCAATCTGACAAACCTGCGCTTCCTAACACTGGACAACGAATATACCAGCGAAATAGGTGATCTTCCGCAGAAAGTGTATTCCTCGACAGATATACCTGAATCTCTTGGAAATCTCGTCAATCTGAACGAGCTTCGCATCATGTGGAATATCACAAGCGGTATCCCTTCGTCTTTCGGCAATCTTGTCAATCTGGAATATCTTTGGTTGGTAAACTGTACGAATGACACCTTCGGAGTGAAATTTGCCGAAGAGACGCCCATAGGTCCAATGCCTTCATCCATCAGCGGAATGAAGAATCTCAAAAATCTGGATCTGCGGATGGGGATCTCCGGCGAACTGCCGTCCAGCCTCGGAGAGTTGTCGTCAATGGAAAGCATGCTTATTTCAAGCACATTCCTTACGGGGTCTCTGCCCTCGTCCTTGTCCAGGATGTCAAATCTTTACTATCTTGATATCAGTGCACCCAAAATGACGGGCGAGATCCCCGATTCTTTTGGAGAGCTCAGGAATCTGCAATACTTGGGTCTGATAGGCGGTTTTACAGGTGCTATTCCAGAGAATCTCGGCAATTGCAAAAAACTACAGAGGATCTGTTTCAGGGCCAATTTTACCAGTTTCCCCGGTTCCTTGAGTTTTATGCTTGACGACCGTAATAACTGCTGTACCAACAACGATGTAGGCTATTTCAGAATTGGAGGAAACAGATTTACCGGCAAGATTCCAGATGAGATACTGAACCATCCGAATTTTTACCTTTTTGCGCCCAATTTCCTCGATGCGCAGCAGGAAGGATATGGTTTCGATCTTTCCGATTTCAAGATGCCTGCATGCAAGGAAACATACAAGGATGTAAACAGCGGCCAGGACGTCAATTTGGGAGAGATCTTCAAAAAGAACAAGCTGACCATTCTGTTCCGTTACAGTTCATACTATGACTATAGTGGCGGCGGAAATACTAAGGAGATAGCATCAATCGTCAATCGCCTTTTCGAAAAATACCGTAGCCAAGGGCTGGATGTATTATGCAGTTATGTAGGTTCTCATGACGAAGACAAGCAACTCTCGGATGAGATTGGAACGACGGACTATATCCATGTCAGAGAGCGAGGCTACAATGATCTGATGTATAACGCGACTATAGGATGTACGCACACAACTCCCACAATAGGCGTTGTTGATTCCGAGGGATTCTATCAGTTGCTGAACATACTTGACTCTAACCTGAGCTATGATGAAGAATTCCAAAGCAAGTACTATATCTTCATTGGCGATCTGGAGTCAAAAGTTGCCAAACTGATGTTTGAATGACAAAGCAATAACTATCCAAAAAGAAGCGATGCGTCGAAACAGGATTCAGATGTAAGATCTTCATATTCTGCCTGGATCCTGTTTTCAAACATAATAAATAGACGGGTTCGTAATCAAGATTCCGGGAGATAATGATATAATTTTATATGAAAAAAGCATTCTTGTCTCTTGTCGCAGGGCTGCTGCAGGTTGCGTGCGGCTCGAATGACCGCGGTGCGGCGATCCCCTTTACGCTCGATGCGTTCGAGCGAATTGCCGTTTCCGATGCCGCCGGTACGGTATACCGCAATGACAGCCTGCTCCTGGGCGATCCTCAGGCGATACGGTATCATCCCGACGGCTATCTCGTGCTGCTCGACAGGCCCAATACCAGGCAGGTTGTCGTGATAGACCTCGAAACCGACTCTGTCCAGCATTTGATAAAACGGGGCAGAGGTCCCGAAGAGATCATCAGCGTGCGTGATCTGGCCATCCGGGACGGGGCGATCTGGGTATCGGGCCTGGCGGATCGGAAAATCATGAAATTGACACGCCCCGAAGGTGGCAGGGCGTTCAACCCCCAACTGGTATGTACGGCGTCGGATCAGTTTATGCGGGCTGTTCCCCTTTCCGGAGAGCGGTTCCTTACATTGGCCTCCGCATCGTCCGGAACCGGTTTTATCGGCTCGACGGTGAAGGTATGACATGCGATACGCTGGGCTCTTTCCCATTCCTGGAACAGATGACGGAGTTTGAACCCAATAACGGTATATTCCAGTCCGAGATCACCGTATCTCCCGACGAGGCGCATACGGCTGCAGTATGTCAGTCGCTGGAATATATCGACATCTATGATGCCGATATGCAATTGCAGAAAAGATTGCAGGGACCGCAGGGTATTGAACCCGCCATAAAGACCGTAAAAACGGAGATGGGCGTATTTTTCGGTCAGGACCCGCTCTGTCTGGTATACAGCAATGCCGTGTCGGATGATCGGCAGTTTATGGTCGGATACATCGGCGTATGCGTGGAAGACGAAAGCGATCTCGAAGAAAAGATCGGCACAGTGCTGTCGTTCGACTGGAAGGGCCGCCCGCTGAAGGCTTACGAATTCGAATCCGATATCGTGTCGTTCGACATGGACTGGGAAAATAATGTCATGTATTGCCTGGCGAACCGGCCCGAGCCGGAGATCGTGATCTATCACCTCGACAATCTGAAATAAGCGATTGCAAATTGACGGAAGAGGCGGGATGGTCGCAATGACCATCCCGCCTCTTCTCGGATCGGAAGCCCTGTCCCGGAACGGGCAGCCTCCGTTTATCACGATTGTCAATTATCCTTCACGCAGCGTACCGAGCAGCACCACGATGCTGCAAAGGCTCCCGTATAGCCGTAGTTGCCCTTCAGGAAGTAGAGCAGCAGTCCGCGAGCGCTTCCGGTCGGGGAGGGTTCCATTTCAACTGCGGTCCAGCAGTAGGACATCATATTGATACCCGATGAATTGCCGTTGGCATACTTGTAACCCACGGCAGGGAACTGCCGCACGATATCGGATTCGTTGTTGTTGTTCCAGTAGTCGTCGTTGGCGATATCCTGCACCGTAAGGTCCTTTCCTTCGGCCTTGATCCAGCGTACGCGCACCTCGAACGGCGTACCCGACGCCGCATCCTTCCAGCGGTAAGCCGAGAGGTATTCGTTTGTAGCGTCCTTGAACTTCAAGGCATAGCAGACACCCTTCGTGTCGGTGTAGTAATCCGCCGTAAAATTGCGTTCTTCGCCGTTTACCAGGATCTTTTCGGGAACGTCCGTATAGTTGCTCGATCCCGTAAACTTGCAGTGCTGTACGATGGTCGCGGCACCGTCGTAGCAGTCGATCACGCTGTATAATTCACTCTGGGTCGGGATATGCCATCCTTCGGGACAAGCCGTCTGTGCGTCGGTGAAGTTGTAGTATCCGTTGTCGGCCGCATCGTGCGAGGTGGCGAAGACCCCGGGGGTAACACCGACATTGTATTCGGCAAAGAGGCTGGCAGGATGTACAAGCTGTACGGGGGCCTTCACCGTGATCGTGCTGCTGCCGCTTACCTCGCCCTTCGATGCGACGATCTCCGCCGTACCGGCCTTCACGGCCGTAACCGTACCTTCGGAATCGACGGTTGCGACATCGGGATTCTTCGAACTCCAGGTCAGGGTCTTGTCGATGGCATCTTCGGGATAGACAGCGGCCGTAAGCTTGACGGTCTCACCTTCGGTGAGCGTGTATTCCGCCGGGTCGAGCGTGATGCGTTCCACTTCCGTGTAAGCCGTAACCTTGCAGGAGGCGGATACGGCGCCTGCGGTAGCCTGAATGGTCGTTTCTCCCGACTTGTGCGCCGTTACGGTACCCGTCTCATCGACACTGGCAATCGAACTGTCAAGCGAACTCCAGGTCAGGGTCTTGTTTTCCGCATTTTCGGGCGAGATGGTAACTTTCAGCTGTTTCGATTCGCCGACTTTCAGCGAATAGCTTGAGGATTCGAACGCGATCGATTCGACCAATACCTCCTCATCTTTCTGGCACGAGGTGGTCAGCAGACCAAGCAGGAGAATACCTCCTCCCATGATTTTGAGAAAATTTGTTTTCATAAAATTTGATTTTTGGGTTACAATGGCTTACATCTTTTTATTGGGGTTTTGAAATTATTGTATTTAATGGATTAAATAATCTATTGTAGTATAAAAACGGCTTATTTGGATGCAGCGAATAGTATCTTTTGTGCAAA
>ERZ1664515.31-NODE-31-length-29020-cov-8.604212_pt1 | contig 29020 bp, 25 predicted proteins | sample MGYA00575335_ERZ1664515 | MGnify/ENA primary metagenome ERZ1664515 (study PRJEB40874, sample SAMEA4040737) | Gallus gallus | biome: gut; material: content | place: India | collected 2016-01-01 | study: EMG produced TPA metagenomics assembly of PRJEB14491 data set...
AGAAGCTGTTTAAATTTTATTCAAAAATAATTTTATGGCAGCGACTTGCAGCATGGCTTCGTGTGTGTCAGCCCTGTACTCGTAGTCAATGGTCAGTCTCCTGAAGTTTTCAAGCCAGGAGAAAGTGCGCTCTACAATCCATCTTTTTGGCATGGGAAGAAATCTGTCCGTGTGTTTGTCAGACCTGAGTACGACATCCAGGTCACAACGCAGCAGTCTCTTGACCGTGTTCCTGACTGCCTCGCCTCTGTAGCCTCCGTCCGCCAGAATCCGTTTCAGTCCGGGGAATTTGTATCTCATGGATTCGAACACCTCTTCCGCTCCGACACTGTCATGGACGTTAGCCGGATGGACTCTCACTGACATGGGCAGCCCCAGAGTGTCAACCACTATGTGCTCCTTCCTGCCCTTTATCTTTTTGTTCCCGTCTATACCCCTTTGGCCGTCAATGTGATGGGAGGTCCTAACACTCCTTGAATCCATGATTCCAAGGCTGGGACTCTCGGTCCGGCCCGAAAGACGTCGCACTATGCCGCGGAGGGTGTCGAAGATCTCTTCAAGCAAGCCCTCGTTCTTCCACTTGCTGAAATAGTAATACACGGTCTGCCACGGAGCGAAATCCGAGGGAAGCATCCTCCACTGCACGCCGGTCTTCACGATGTACAGGATGCCGTCAAAAACTGAACGCAGCGAATATTTTCTGAATCTTTCTTTGGGGTCTAACATATTTTTTTTATAACTTGCCACTGTTTATCAGTCAGGTTGGTTGGGTATTTATACATAACTTTAATGTCTTGATAACCACAAAGTTGCGAAAAAATATTCCGATTAACCTACTGATTTACAATTAATTATAAATAAATTTAAACAACTTCTTATTATTTGCATCATGTCAGAAGGATGCGCTTGATGAGTATATTTCAGATTCTGTTCCAAAGACAAGAGCTATTCCGACTCTTTCGTTTGACTGGGAGAATGCAGATTGGATGCCTACACCTCCGGGGCAAAGCCGGATACCTTCACCTTGGATGGGCGCTGGAAGCATATTACCAGAATATGGCGCAGACATTACGAATGATCGGTATAAGACAGATGGTTGGGAGCTATTGTATAATACCTTTGACCCGAATGCACCTGGGGAGTTAATCAATCCCTACTTTGTCCTATATAACAAATATCGAGGTTTGATCCGATATATTTATATCTTACAACAGAATTTGTTGCGCCTTCCAGTTATTTGCTCGAGACAATATCCATAGACACAAATAATCCAACCTCCATGCTTCGTTTCTTAGGAAAAGATATAATAGATGCAACTGAATCCCCCACAAGTTATACTCAAGTGGAGGGGCGACTCGATAATGGGTCCAGCCCGCTGGCTTCCCGAAAGTGGTACATGATGCAATATGAATTGGCGTATGATCCCAATATATCGTCATACAATCCCAATTACATGTATCTTTCCTGGAATATCAACTATTGTAACATTGCTGGAATTAATTTGGGAGGAGAGCAAGTAGGAACTATCGCAGGAACAATAGGTGTGGCAGATGCATCAACAACATTGCAGACCGTAAAAGATGAAGTAACCGGTATTACAACTGCTGCAGGATCTGGTGTACTATCGAGTATAGGTGTAAATTTCCTGGATAAAAACGCCATCGGCGAAAATGGGGACAACAAACTCGGTTTACCCAAAACGGTTTTCAAAGAGATTTTTTCAGGAATAAAGAGTGCCTTGTCCGGTTCGGTCCAGGATCTTCCCAAGGCTTTGGCCAAAGGGATTCTGAACATCATTTTCGGAAGTACGACGACACAACCTATCCCCGTTAATTTACAATTCAAAACACAGATAACGATGGAAGGGACATTGGCAGAACAAGGAGCCTTTCCATCTACACCGTTCACTTTTTGGATTCCAGGGATCAACGTATCCTCAAGTATGCCCGGATATATACCCCTATACAATAAATCTTTGGGAGTCCTAAATATTACACAGGAGCCATATCTGTCTCCGTCTTTTACTCGGCTACTTGTCGATGAGATCAATCAGATATACGATGTATATGCAATATATAGAATTCCCGATTTTTCGCAACTTCTGATTATAAATCCCGAGGTTAAAGAAATTGCCGACATCAGTATTTCTCAGGAAATACTGGCATGTCAAGGGTGGGATCAATACGAAAGTTTTGTTCCTTATGTTCATGTTGGTAAGGTTCAAAAAGGGGTAATGATCGATCATCCATCGTTTTATTCTCCGCTTTTTGTACGATTCATAATCAAGGTTACGCCTAAAAATGGAGATGCTTCATCTATCATAGTCAAAACTGTTAAAATAAATCACGAGCACAAACGAGAGATGTGTTAAACTTTTAAATTGATTTTTTCTTATGAAAACCCTGTTCAAAATTGCATTTGTCCTTTTTGCCCTAATGGCTATGGCATCCTGTGAAAAAGACGAGTTCACCGGAAAATTGGAAGTAACGATTGAAAGGAATCCGAATAGCTATATATACAACGTGGTTGTTTATACGGAAAGCGGGAACGGAATATTTTCCAAGAGCAATCCTAAAGGTACGTTTTCAGTAAGACTCAATGTCGGGAATTATATTATTGCGACATATCCCAATGAAAAAACTTTCCAGATCCGGGACGGTCATACCACGAAGGTCTATATAGACAAAGATAAAAATATCACGATCAAGTACTGAGAAGCTGTTTAAATTTTATTCAAAAATAATTTTATGGCAGCGACTTGCAGCATGGCTTCGTGTGTGTCAGCCCTGTACTCGTAGTCAATGGTCAGTCTCCTGAAGTTTTCAAGCCAGGAGAAAGTGCGCTCTACAATCCATCTTTTTGGCATGGGAAGAAATCTGTCCGTGTGTTTGTCAGACCTGAGTACGACATCCAGGTCACAACGCAGCAGTCTCTAAGGTTTTCCATTTATTATCGGTCCGTTCAAATTTCGGAGATTCGGGACCCGGACAATAAAAAACGCGGACCTTTAACTTTATCTGTTTCTGAGGTATCGCCAAACACCTTACTCCCAAATAAGTAAAAGCCCACGTTGGAAAACAACGTGAGCATTAACTTTTACTCTTGGGAGTTTCTTGGAATTGGCGATTTTCAGAAACAAGAATACAAGCTAACGCTTTTTATGTCAATATGTCCCTTTAATCAGGCTATTTCGTCATAGGCACTCGTGTTGTTGGGTTTGTACCACAAAAATAGGAAAAGTACCTCACTTTTCAAGGGGAATGGACAATCTATTTAAAAAATTCACGGAACTTGACAATAGATACGCATCTTACCGCCATTTTTTTGCACGAAAATTTGGTTTATATTATAAACTACTTTATATTTGCACCAACATAACAAACGCTTCAACGAGCCAAACCCGAAAAATCATGGAAAAGACCGAACCCGAAACCGACCTCCGGCGTCTGTTCAAGCGCAGTTTCCTGCGCCAGTTCTCCACATTCCTCGCAACATGCCTCTTTCTGACCGCAGTAAACTACTTCACCTCGCCCGGCTGCTGGTGGATCCAGTGGGTCGCGCTGGGATGGGGCCTGCAACTGCTTCTGCTCGTTGTCCGGCGGAGGCTCGATTGCGACGAGGAGCACGACTACCGTTGAAACCGCCAAAATTCAATACCATGAAAACACGAATTGTCTGCCTGATTCTGGCACTCGGCACGGCCGTCATGGCTGCAGCCGCCGAACCGCTGAAAATCACGATCACGGGACTGCGCTCCGACAAGGGCCGCATTCTGTGGATGATCCAGGATGGAAAAACGCAACAGCACGGAATGGTGGAGCCCGCAAACGGCGAGAGCGTCATCGAGATCGGCGGCATCTGCTCCGACTCGGTAACGCTCTACGCCTTCCACGACGAAAACGGGAACTACCGGCTCGACCGCCGCGACGACGGCCGGCCGGCCGAAGGGTGCTGCTCGCCCGCGATCCGGCGGGAGGAGCTCACACGCGGCGCCCGCATCGAACTGCGCTACGACTTCGGCCCGGAATCCGCCGCTCCGGAATCCGCCGCACGCACCACCGCTTCCACGGAAACAAAATAAAAGCTATCTTTGCATGATGGAAGAAAAACGCCTCGACGCCGCCGAGAGTCTGGAACTCATCGGCCGCATGATCCGCAACACCCGCCAGCGGCTCGAAAGCCACTCGGGACGCCCCTACCTCGTCTGGGGCTACACCACCGTCGGCATCTCGCTGCTCAACTATGCGCTCAACCTCACGGGGGCCGATCCGCTCTGGAGCCTGAGCTGGTTCCTGATCCCCGTACTCGGCTATACGCTCATGCGCCTCTTCCCCGAGAAGCGGCCCACCGACCCGCGCACGGAGATCGATCGCATCGTCAATAGGCTGTGGCTGGTCTGCACGCTTGCGCTGATTCCGATTTTCCTGTTCTGCATCTTCCACGGGCTCTCCTACCGTCCGAGCCTCTTCGCACTCATCACCCTCACGATGTCGATCGGCGCCGCCACGACGGGGCTGATCGTCCGCTCGAAAATCTATGCCATCGCCGGATTCGCGGGCATGGGGCTCTCAACGCTCTTCGCTTTCTACGACTACTACCTGAAACGGCTGGCCGAGCGGGCCGAGATCGACGCGGCACACCTCAACATCGAGATTCTGATCTTTGCGGCGATTTTCCTCGTGATGATGATCGTCCCGGGACATATCATCAACTACCGCGCGAAACAAACAAAAAACGCTCACCATGGAACCTGCTGACAACCGCCTGCCGGAAAAGGAGGCTTTGGAGCTGATCGCCCGCGTTTTCGACAGCCAGACGCGGCGCATGAACCGCGTACGCGGCGGACACTTCGCTCTCTGGGGCACCGTGCTCTCGCTTACGGCACTGCTCGAATACGGGCTGTGGCGGCTGACCGGCACTCCGCAGATATTGTGGAGCGCCTTCCTGCCCTTCATCTGCGCCTACATCGGAATGAACTCCCGCGATCGGCACCAGGGGCGCACCTGCACGGGGTTCGACCGCCTGCTGATCCAGATCTGGTGTTACCCCGCCATGCTCTCCTTCGCAGCCATTGTCTATGCAGCCGCCCTGCACGACCACTCGATGAATCCCGTAGGGGTCGTGCAATTGCTTCTGGGAACCGCCCTGGCCATCACCTCGGAGTTCTACCGCGGCAAGGGCTCGCAGCATTCGGGGTCGTTTGCAGCCCTGACAGGTCTTGCCCTGGCCGAAATGATCTGGGCTTTCGAGTGGACCTTCCGTGCGCCGTTCGATTTCGGCAGCGGCACATGGCTGCTCGAACTGGCCGCACACGGCGTGCTGCTCCTGCTGCTCCCCGGACTCATTCTTCAACACATAACCCGGAAGTCGTGTTCAAGGAGCTGAATCCTCTGTTGCATTCGGAGCTGCGGCTGGCCGTCATCTCGATCCTCATCGGGGTCGAGGAGGCCGACTTCGTCTTCCTCCGGCAGGAGACCGGCGCCACGGCCGGCAACCTCTCCGTGCAGCTGGACAAACTCGCCAGGGCAGGATACATCGAGATCGAAAAGGGCTTCCGGGGCAAGATGCCCCGCACCGTCTGCCGCATCACCGACACCGGGCGCGAAGCCTTCGCCGAATACGTCGAGGCGCTCAAAAGCTACCTCCAACTCTGAACGGAGCAGGGCCCGCAACCGGCTGTCGGTTGCGGGCCCTGCACATTCAAAGCGGCTCAAAGCGCACAGAAGAAGGGCACCAGAAACGGCACGCTGAAATCGAGCACGCAGCCGTGGAAAATCGAAACGACGGCATAAGGTGCTCCGGCCGCACGGGTAATGACGGGAAGGGTCGTATCGAACGACGTGGCGCCGCCGATCGACACGGCGGCCAGCGGTCCGAACCACCGGGCCACAAACGGCGCGGCAAGCAATGTGAAGAGTTCGCGCAGGATATTGCACAACAGGGCGATGGTCGCCAGTTCGGGCCCCCGCAGGTCGGCGATAAAGATGCTCGAGAGCGAATAGTAGCCGAAACCGGCGCCGACGGCCAGCGTGTCGCCGACCGACCAGGGAACGAGCGCCGCGGCGCATGCCGCTCCGCCGAGGGTTCCGACCGCCGTCGCAAGAGGCAGCAGCGCCAGCCGCGGATCCAGCTGCCGGATGCGTCCGGCGAGCGTGGCGTCGTGGCCGAGGCTCATGCCCACCGAAAACATCAACGCATAGAGCACCCAGGTGCTGACCCGCCACTCCGACAGATCGATTCCCGTCAGCACGCCCGCAAGGCACCCTGCCGCAAAAAAGGCCACAATTACCAGACTGCCGCGCAGGGCCGCTGCGGGTGATGCGGCATTTCCGGAGTTTTCACCTTCTGTTTTTCCGTCCGTTGCGTGGCTGCGCCGCCGGATCCGGCGCCACAGCAGCCATGCCGCCGCGATACTTCCGGCCATCGAACACCCGAAGAGCACGAAGGCCGCCACGCCGAGCGAAGCCAACCCTCCGACAACGGCCGGATCGGCCCCCACTTCGATACCCAGCAGAAAGAGCAGCGCCCAGATGATTCCCGTAATCAGATGCGGCAACGAAGCAAGGCGTCTGCCCCGAAACAGGCGCCCCGCAAGGATTCCTCCCAGAAGGACGGCAAAGATGACAAACATCGGGGCTACTCCGTTTGTTCCGTCGTGCGGAGTTTTTCGATCTGCCGTTCAGCCTCGGCCATCAGGTTTTCGGCCTGTTTTTCAGCTTCCGCGACCAGTTTGTCCCCGGCTTTCTGTGCCGCCAGGCGGGCAATGGCACCCTTTTCGGCCGCCGCTTCGACAAGTTTCGCACGCTGCGCTTCGGCCGCCTCGACCAACTGCTCCCCGGCACGCTGCGCCTCGCTGCGCAACTGCTCCGCGCGCCTGCCGACCTCTTCGGAGAGCGACTCGCTGCCGGTGAGTTTCTGCACCTGCTCATCGACGACGTTTCGGACCGCCTCCTCGGCCGCCTTCTTCACATCGAGCGACAGACGCGGATCGGTAAAGGTTCCGTCGATACCCACGTCGAACGCCTGCGAACGTCCGGCTACCGGAATCTCCACACGCGCCGTATAATCGATTGTCTGATCAAGACCCGTCGATCCCGAAAAATTGACCGACGCCGCATCCGTCAGTTTCAGGTTGAAGGGAAGCGTGGCGACACGGCCGTCGCGGATCACGAAACGGATTGCCACGTCGCGGGCCTCGACCTTCCGCAGCCGGTCGTCCTTGAGCAGGGCGGCCAGCCGGTCGAAGGCTTCGATCTGCTGCAGTTCGATATGTTCGGAGCGGATCTCGCCCGAGGCGTTGAGCGCCCCGAGGTCGGGCGATAGCCGGGCATCGAGCGGCGTGTCGAGATCGAGCGAAAGGGAGTAGTCGCCTCCCGTCTTGGCGAAGATCGGAACCAGCTGGCGCACCATCTCCAGCTCTTCGAACGTCCGCGAGAAGGAGGCATTCGAGACATTCGCCGCAAGCGAAAGCGTCGAAGCCCGTTCCGCCGCCGTTGCAAGACGTCCCGAAGCGGAGGCCTTGCCGCCGAAGAGGCCCATCGAAAGGCGGTCGAGCGACAGCACGCCGCCCGAAAGGGAGACGGCACCCGAAACCTGCTCGAGCTTCATCTCCGCGAGGAGCACCTGCTGCAGCTCGGTTTCGAGTTTCAGGTCGAGGTTTGCCGGAATGACCGGCGGCTGCGGCTCCGCAGAGGCCGCCGCATCCGGCCGCGCCTGCCCCGGCTCCTCTTCCGATGCCGGGACCACGGACAGCAGTTCATTCAGGTCCAGCAGATTCGACCGCAGGTAAAGACGCCCCGACAGGAGGCTGCCGCGCAGCAGGTAGCCGATATAACCGGTCAGCTGGCCGTTGGCCAGCAGATCGCTGCGGCCGACCGTTATGCCGCACTCTCCGAGCGTCATCGCCCGGGGCGACAGGGAGGCCGCAGCCCGACGGACATGCACCTCGGGCAGCGACGGAAGGGTCAGGCCCAACTCCTCGACGACGAGCGACCCCCGGGCCCCGAGTCGCTCGTAACGCTGCTTCTCCATATCGGACATGCGGCCCGAGAGCGCCACGTCGGCCGTGATCCGTCCGGAGAGCTTCGTACCCTTCTCAAGCGGATATACCTCACCGAGCGTTCCCAGATCGACACGGCCCCGTGCCGAAGCGCTGAACTCGGGATCCGAAGCGAGACCGGTGGCATGGAAGGTCGCCGAAACGCTGTTCCCGGCCATCGAGAAACCGAATGTCGGAAGGTCCACGACCGTACGGTCCATCACCGAGCCGGGATTCGACACCGAGGCAATGATCTGGATATCCGTAACGGCCTTGGGCAGCGAGGCGTATTGGAAACTGCCGTCGCGCACCTCGGTCCTGAATTCGAAGGCCGGAAACACGGCGCCCCGCATCTCCCCCCGGGCCCATGCCGACATCGACAACTCGCCGGAAGCCGTCAGGCGCCGGAAATCCCGCGTATAGAAGGTCGGCACGAGCGACAACACATCCTTGAACTGCACCCGCTCGCATCCGGCCTTAAGATCCATTGCCACCGCGTCGTCAAGCAGCTCGACCCAGCCGTCAAGGCCCAGTTCGATGGCATTCAGCCGCAACTTGTTTTCCGAAAATGTAAAGCGTCCATGCTCCAGGTCGGCGTCGATGCGGGCATCGAAACTCGCCTCGGCATCGCTCAACAGCGGAACGACACCCGAGACAAGCTGCAGGCCCGACGCCGCAAGCCGCAGGTCGAGTTCCGAGCGGGCCGTCGAAAGGTCCCCGCGCAGCCGCAGGGCAAGCGGATTGACCACGAGGCGCAATCCCGAGGAGTCGTCCTCGTAGCGGATCGTAGCCTTCTCGATACGCAGGTCCCGCACCGAGAGGCGGAAGGCCGAGGACGGCTCCTCCGACCCGGCGCCAGACGTCCCGGAGGGGTTCTCCGCATCGGAGGTTTTCACGACATCCCAGTTCACCGTGCCGTCGGCACACTTGTGCGCATGGATTGCGGGAGCGGCAAGGATCACCTTCGTAACCTCGAAACCGCCGTCGCCGAAGAGCGACAGGGGATTGACGACGACCGAAAGGCGCTCCACCGCGGCAATCGTATCGCCCTCGAAACGATCCATGCCGACAAGCGTCATGCCGCGCATTTCGAGCGACGCCTTCGGAAAATGGCGCAGGAAGCTGATGTTCAGCGATCCGAAATCGAATTTTGCAGCAAGGACCTCATTGGCCTCCCGTTTCACGACCTCGGCGATCTTGTCCCGCAGCAGCAGCGGCGCCGAAAACAGCACCAGCAGCAGAATGACGACCGCCGAAAGGGCGATCTTCAGCAATTTCTTCATGATTTATCCACTTTACGGGCGAACACCACGGTATCCACCTCCTCAAAACCCGTCTTCCGATAGAGTGCATGTGCCGCGCGGCGCGATGCCCGGGAGGTGAGCATCACCCGGCTGACCCCTTCGGCCGCGGCACGCTCCAGCGCCGCCCGCACGAGCCGCTCCCCGACGCCGAGCCCCCGCGCCGCTTCTTCCACGACGACATCCTCGATCCAGGCCTTGCAGCCCGAAGGAACGCGGTACCATGTCAGCGCGAGCAGCCCGACGATAACACCGTCGCACCAGGCGGCGAAAAGAGCCGTTGCGGGACTCTCCGCCATCGCCCGCACATCCCGCTCCGTAGGGGACTGCAATGCGGGCGAAAGCTGCGGCAGCAGTCTGTCGAGCGCCTCGGCAAGCGAAGGCGTCCACGCGTCGATTTCCCGGATGGAGAGTGCACTCATGGTCAAATCCGACAGCCCGACCCGGGAAAAAGGATCTGCAGGCACAATACTGCGGCATCCGTCCCGATATCGAGGAGCTTTTCCTACAAAGATAATCTTTTCCGGGCAAATGCCGCTGCATTCCGCGAAAAAAGCGTACTTTTGCTCCGCACGGGGCGGCGGCGCCCCATAAATCACGGTCGGCGGCCGGAAACCGCAACCGAAAAACTCATGACAGAATGAAACGATTCCCTCTCCTGTTCCTTCTCGCCCTTGCAGCCTGCAACACGGACAAAGAGACCTCGACGGTCGAAATCGAAGACCCGGCATCCCGAATTTACGAATACACCCCCGCACCCGGGCAGTTCATCAACAGTTCCGATGCAGGATTCCCCGATACACCGATAACAACCCCCGCAGAGGCCACGGTCTATGCTACGGAACGTCTCGCAAACGGGTTGTACGTCTCGCTCGGAGGCTGGGGCGGCTACCTGGTCGCGGAGTTCGACCAGCCCGTCCCCAACACGGGCGGATACGACCTCTACGTCATCGGGAACACCTTCGACGGTTCCTCGGAGCCCGGCATCGTCTGGGTGGCGCAGCGGGTACAGGGAGCCCCGGGCACCTGGTACCAGCTGCGGGGCAGCGAATACGACAATGCCGAGACGCTGCACGGCTACGAGATCACCTATACGGCACCGGCACAGGCCGGGGAGCCGGTCGCCTGGAGCGACAACTACGGCCACACGGGGACGATCGACCGCATCGGCGTCCATACGCAGGAGAGTTATGTCCCGGCATGGGTCGCATCGCTCACCTACCGCGGAACGCGGCTGCGCGACAATGTCCGCTACGATGAAGCCTCCGGAAAATACATCATGCAACCCTTCTCGTGGGGGTATGCCGACAACTACTCCATGATCGACCGTCTGGGCATGAAAAACCGCTTCCGGATCGCCGACGCCGTCGATGAACGGGGCGAGGCGGTGCACCTGCCGCAGATCGATTACATCCGCATCCAGACCGGCGTGAACACCAAGGCAGGCAACAACGTCGGCGAGATCTCGACCGAGGTGTGCGGCGTCGGCTGCTACCGCACGGTAACACGCACCGAATAATCCCCCCCGTCCGATGACCCTCCGCGAAGAGCTGCTCGCACTCGCCGACCCCCGCTACCGGGAGTTTACGGCATCGCTCATACCCGGCGTCGGGGAGTTGCTCGGCATTCGTATTCCCCTTCTGCGGAAAATCGCCCGGCGCATCGCCCGCGGCGACTGGCGCGCATTCCTCGACAGCCTCGAGGTGCGTTATTTCGAGGAGCGGCTGATCGAAGGCCTTGTCATCGGATATGCCGCATGCCCGATCGAGGAGAAGCTCGAACGGGTCGCCCGTTTCGTCCCCCGGATCGACAACTGGGCCGTCTGCGACTGCTTCTGCTGGCGGCTCCGCGCCGACGAGCGCGAAGCGATGTGGCGCTTCATACAGCCCTACTTCCGCTCCGACGCGGAATACGACATCCGTTTTGCGGTGGTCATGGCCCTGGGCAACTTCGTCGATGAGGAGCACATCGATGCCCTGCTCGGGCTGCTGGGTGCGATCCGCCACGAGGGTTACTACGCCCGCATGGGCGTGGCGTGGGCCGTCTCGGTCTGCTTCGTCAAGCAGCCCGCCAGAACCCGGCCCTGGTTAGAAAACGACTGCCCGCTCGACGACTGGACTTTCAACCGCTCGCTGCAGAAGATCCGCGAATCATACCGGACGGACAGCGCCGACAAGGCCGCACTCCGGCAGCTGAAACGCCCCGCAAAAAGAACGGCCGGGAATTCCGGAATCACAAAATAATCGTATATTTGCTCCCGTAACCACAATCCGAAGGCCATGCGCAAACTCGTTATCATCCCGACCTACAACGAAAAAGAGAACATCTCGGCGATGATCTCGAAGGTCTTCTCGCTCGAGGAGCCGTTCGAGATGCTCGTCATCGACGACGGTTCGCCCGACGGCACGGCAGCCATCGTCCGCGAGCGCCAGAAGGAGTTTCCCGAGCCGCTCCACCTGCGGGAGCGACCGGGCAAACAGGGTCTCGGCACGGCCTATCTCACGGGGTTCCGCTGGGGGCTGGAGCACGGCTTCGACTACATCTGCGAGATGGACTGCGACTTTTCGCACAATCCCGACGATCTGGTCCGCCTCTACCGCACGGCCGCCGAAGGATACGACGTGGTGGTGGGTTCGCGCTATGTGGAGGGGGTGAACGTCATCCACTGGCCCATGTCGCGGCTGTTGATGTCCTACTTCGCGTCGGTCTATGTACGCACCGTAACGCGCATGCCGCTGCATGACGCCACGGCCGGCTTCGTCTGCTACTCGCGCCGGGCGCTCGAGACGATGGACCTCGACGCCATCCGCATGAAGGGCTACGGATTCCAGATCGAGATGAAATATACGGCCTGGAGACTCGGGCTGAAGCTGCGCGAAGTGTCGATCGTCTTCGTCGAGCGCCGCGAAGGGGTGTCGAAGATGTCGGGAGGCATCTTCCGCGAAGCCTTCTTCGGGGTGCTCGGACTCCCGTTGCGCCGCATCCGCAAACGCGCCGCCCGCTGAAAAAGGCACCAACACGGAAAAAAGCAGACATCGAAAAAGGCCGGACCTCCCGCATGGGAAGGTCCGGTTTCTCGTTTGGGCCGGACAGGCCGGATACGTTTCTTACAGGAAGGTGAAGAAGTAGTTCATGAAGAAGTTCCAGACGGTAACCACCCCCGTGGCAAAGAGCTTAGCCAGGTAGAAGTTCATCCGGAAGCGATTGTGCAGCAGATAGATCGTGGCGTTGTTGATCGCCAGCCCCACAACCGCGATGCCCAGAAAGCGCAGGTACTGCCCCGCGATGTCGGGATTCTCGCTGTGAAAGGTCCAGAGACGGTTCAGGATGTAGTTGGTCGTTGCGGCACAGAGGAATCCCAACGAATTGGCGGCATACTTGTTCAGCCGCAGCCACTCCTTGCAGGCATAGGTGATGCCGAAGTCCACGAAGACCCCGGAACCTCCCACAACGCAGAATTTCAGAAACTGTTCGATCATACCTTGCTCACTGATTCACTGACTCACCGGCGGAGCGATCTCTCCCCGCCACTCCATATATCGGGTTTATCGGGCTGCGGCCACCTCCACGGGCAGCGCCTTTCCGTTGTACCAGTTCGTATACCCCTCCCTGCGCAGGGCGAAGCCGACATCGAAGCGCTCGCCTGCCAGCTGCTCCGGCACGACAAAGCGCACGTCGCACGCCGTTGCGCCCGCAGCCGGCAGCGTGAGGCGCTGCGGCAGCACGAACTCCTCGACGCGGAAACGCCCATGCTTCCAGAGCATCGACAGCTGCACGCTGTCGCCGACCGCGACGGCATAGGGATAGGGGTTCTCCGCGCGCAGCGCCAGGTGCAGCGTATCTCCCGCAGAAACCCGCCCGGGCAGCCCGTCGATCGCGATCGAGACGCGGCGCAAGGGGTGGAACGCGGGGTCCACGAACCACGAGAAGCTGCGGCCGTTGGCCATCCGCAGGGTCCGGATGCGGCCCGTCGTATCGGGCGCGGCCGGCGCCGGACACTCGACGAGCACCTCGCGTCCCGTGAAGCGGTCGTCGTCGTCGCGGAACTGCCACTGGTGGGTCCGATAACGGATGTTGGGCTGGCAGTAGGCCTCGCCGCCCGTATAGAAGGCATATTTGGCCGCCACGGCATACCCGTGCCGGAAGACGACGGGGCGTCCCCCGGCTTCGGCGGCGATGGCACCGTAACTCTCCCTGTTGTCGAAAACCTCGAAGCGGATACCCAGCGGATTGAAGATCATCTCCAGACGCACGAGGGCCACCAGCACGAGCGTAACGGCGCCGGCACGCATCACATAGCGCCGCGTGCGGGCATGGTGCCGGGCGTAGTCGAACAGCAGCGCGATGAGGCCGAATGCGGCGACGATCACCCACTGGGGCTGCACATAGCCGCGCAGCGACGAGAGGAGGAAGAAGCCGATAAAGGCCACGGGGAGGAGTTTCTGCGTCCGCCACAGGGCTCCGCGCGATGCCGCCCGCGTCTTCCGCCACGCCTGGACGTAGAGCGGCACGAAGAAGGGGTTGAAGACCACGAGCATGTTCGCCAGAAACTCGGTAACGTAATTCACGCGGAAGGTGGCGTTGCGCGACGAGAGGTGATAGACGAACGAGGCCCAGTCGTGTTCGTACTGCCAGACAAGGTGCGGGATGAGCAGCAGGGCGGCCACCGCTCCCGAGGCATAGAGTCCCGGACGCCGCAGCAGTTGCGGGTTGGCCGCCAGGGCGAAGAGCACGACCAGCGCCCCGTGATACTTGCTGTAGGCCATCAGGGCCATTGCGGCACCCATCCAAAGCCAGGCACCGCGGCGGTGTTCGGCAAAGTTGCGGAAGCTCCACAGGAAGAGCGCCGCGGCGAAGAGCAGCGGTCCGTCGGGCACGGCGATAAAGCCGTAGAGCTGGAGCATGAGCGTCGCCGCGCAGATCATGACATAGAGCGTCGCATCGCGGCGTTGCGCCCCGGCGGGGCGCACCAGACGCCAGAGCACCCACAGGTAGAGGGGCTGCAGCAGCGTGAAGAAGAAGCGCACGCTCAGCTCGCCGCCGAAGAGCCTCTCACCGAGCCACACGAGCAGTGCCGTGACGGGCGGATGGTCGAAATAGCCCCATGCAAGCCGCCCGGCGAAGAGGTGGTAGTAGGCCTCGTCGTTGGCCAGTTCCGTAAAGCCCGCTTCGAGCAGGTTGGCGCACCACCAGATGCCGAGCCACAGCATCACGAGCGCATCGGGCCGCAGTGCGGCGTATGTCTTGCGGATCGAAACCATCATACGGGGCAAAGGTAGGAAAAATTCCGGGGCAAGCAAAACCCCGATCCCCTTCCTCCAAAAAAGAGGACGCCGGGCATGCCGCTTCCAAAAAAAATGCCTACCTTTGCACCCACAGGGTTTCCGCACCGCCGCCCGCTTCGGGCCGTTACGCACGGTGCGGATGAAAAGGGAATCCGGTGAAATTCCGGAACAGTACTCGCTGCTGTAAGTCCCCTCCCCCGCAGCCGGGGAGAGATGGTCCGCAGGCACTCTTTGCCACTGGGTTTACCGGGAAGGCGCCTCGGACGGGACGAGTCAGAAGACCTGCCCTGCCATACGGATTTGCACCCGCGGGTTTCGGGTAGGAATCGGATCGTTGTACCAGCCTCTCCGGATTACCCCTTTCCCGTTCGTCCCGCCGGCGCCCGTCCGCAGTGAACAGTTGCGCAAGAAGAGATGAAACGGATTTTACGGCTTATGCTCTCCATCGTGGGGCTCCTGCTCCTCGGCGGGGGCTGCATGAAATGGGACTACGGGACGATCGAGCAGTTCGAGGCGTCGGAGAGCGGTCTGTTCATCACCAACGAGGGCAACTTCCAGTACGGAAACGCCACCCTCTCCTTCTACGACCCCCGGACGCGGCAGGTCGAGAACGAGGTTTTCAGGCGCGCCAACGGCTTCAAGCTGGGTGACGTGGCGCAGTCGATGACCCTGCGCGGCGACATCGGCTGGGTGGTGGTGAACAACTCGCACGTCATCTTCGCCATCGACACCCGCACCTTCCGCGAAGTCGGACGCATCACCGGCTTCACCTCCCCACGCTACATCCACTTCCTCTCGGACGAAAAGGCCTACGTTACCCAGATCTGGGACAACCGCATCGCCATCGTCAATCCCCGCCGTTTCGAGATCACGGGATACATCGAATGCCCGGGCATGACGATGCAGAACGGCTCCACGGAGCAGATGGTGCAGCAGGGCAAGTATGTCTATGTAAACTGCTGGGCCTACCAGAACCGCATCCTGCGCATCGACACCGAACGCGACGCGGTGGACGGCGAGCTGCAGGTCGGCATCCAGCCCACGTCGCTCGCGCTGGACTGCCACGGCAAGCTCTGGACGATCACCGACGGCGGGTACGAAGGCAGTCCCTACGGATACGAGGCGCCGGCGCTCTACCGCATCGACACCGAAAGTTTCTCGGTCGAGGCACGCTTCCGCTTCCAGCTGGGCGACGCCCCCTCGGAGATCCAGATCAACGGCACGGGCGACCGGCTCTACTGGATCAACAACGACATCTGGCGGATGTCGGTCGATGCGGAGCAGCTCCCCACGGAGCCCTTCATCCCCCGCCGCGACACGAAATATTACGGACTGACGGTCGATCCCCGCAGCGAGGAGGTCTACGTCGCCGACGCCATCGACTACCAGCAGCAGGGGCTCATCTACCGCTTCACGCCCGACGGCGAAGAGGTGGACTCGTTCTATGCGGGCATTACGCCCGGAGCCTTCTGCTGGAAATAAGCCCCCCGATGATGAAACGCCGCATTCCGATATCGATCCTCGCGCTGCTGCTCCCCGCGGTGCTCTCCGCCCAGTCGCCGGAGAGGCCGAATGCGGGCACCGGCAGCGATACACGGAGCGTGCAACGCACGATCGCCATCCGCGAGGTGCCGGTCTGGGGACGCCGGCCGATGCAGGAGATCGGCGTCCAGAAGACGCAGCTCGACTCGACGGTCCTCCGGCAGAACATCGCCCTCTCGATGGCCGACATCCTGACCTTCAACTCCCCGCTCTTTGTCAAGCAGTACGGGCGCGCGACGCTCTCGACCGTCTCGTTCCGCGGAACGGGCCCCTCGCATACGCAGGTAACGTGGAACGGCATGCGCATCAACAACCCGATGCTCGGCATGACCGATTTCTCGATGATCCCCTCGTACTTCATCGATGACGCCGCGCTGCTCCACGGCATCTCGTCGGTCAATGAGACGGGCGGCGCCCTGGGCGGCGTGGTGAAACTCGCGACGGGACCGGCGCACGCCGACGGCTTCGGCATGCAATACGTCCAGGGCATCGGCATGTTCCGCACCTTCGACGAGTTCCTGCGCCTGATGTGGGGCAACAGCCGGTGGCAGATCTCGACACGCGCCGTCTACCAGTCCTCGCGCAACGACTACAAATACCGCAACCACGACAAGAAGGAGAACATCTACGACGACCAGATGCAGATCATCGGATCGTACTACCCCGTCGAGCGGAACCGCAACGGCGCCTTCGACGACGTGCACCTGCTGCAGGAGGTCTACTACAACGCGGGGCGCGGCGACCGGCTCGGCATGAACGTCTGGTACATCAACTCGCGGCGCGAGCTGCCGCTGCTCACCACGGACTACGCCGACGAGCGGCGTTTCGAGAACCTGCAGCGGGAACATACGCTGCGCGGCGTCGTCTCGTGGGACCACCTGCGGCACGACTGGAAACTCTCGCTCAAGGGGGGCTACGTCCACACCTGGACGGCCTACGACTACCGCCGCGACCCGGGAAACGGCATCATGACCCCGATGACCCGCTCGCGCAGCCGCCTCAACACCCTTTACGGGCAGGCCGAGGGGAGCTGCTCGATCGACGAGCGGTGGCTCTTCACGGCAAACCTCTCCGTACACCAGCATTTCGTCCGGAGCGCCGACAAGAACATCACCACGCAGGAGGGCAACGAAGCCACGGTCGGATACGACCAGGCGCGGATCGAGATAGACGGAACCCTCTCGGCCCGGTGGCGGCCCACCGAACGCCTGGGCCTCTCGCTCGTGCTGCGCGAGCAGCTGTACGGCACACGCTGGGCAACCGTTCCCGCCTTTTTTGCCGACTGGCTCCTCTCCAAACGCGGAAATCTGGTGGCCAAGGCCTCCGTATCGCGCAACTTCCGCTTCCCGACGCTCAACGACCTCTATTTCCTTCCGGGCGGCAACCCCGATCTGAAGAACGAGCGGGGCGTGGCCTACGAGGCGGGGCTCTCCTTCTCGACAGGCCGCAGGGAGCGCTGCACGCTCGCGGGGTCGCTCACCTGGTACGACCAGCATATCGACGACTGGATCCTGTGGCTCCCGACGACCAAAGGATTCTTCTCGCCCGTAAACATCAAGAAGGTGCACGCCTACGGCATCGAGGCCCGCGCCGACCTCGACGTGGCGCTTTCGGAGGCGTGGCGGCTCGGCCTCAACGGCACCTTCTCCTGGTCGCCGTCGATCAACGTGGGTGAACCGATGAGCCCGGCGGACCGCTCCGTGGGCAAGCAGCTGCCCTACGAACCGGAGTTCTCGGCGACGGTGAACGGACGCCTCGACTGGCGCTCGTGGAGCCTCCACTACCAGTGGTGCTACTACAGCGAGCGCTACACGATGTCGAGCAACGACACGACACTCTCCGGGCAGCTGCCCCCCTATCTGATGAACAACCTCTCGCTCGAGAAACGGTTCACCCTGCCGTGGGCCGGCCTCTCGCTCAAGGGGGCGATCAACAACCTCTTCGACGAGGAGTACCTCTCGGTACTCTCGCGCCCGATGCCGGGCATTCACGTCGAATTTTTCATCGGCATCACCCCCAAATGGGGCAAAAACAGAGACTGACACCATGAAACACCTCACACGCTGCCTGGCCGTCCTGCTGACGGCACTCCTCGCCGCCGGATGCGGATCCCGCCCGGCGGCCGACCTCGAAGATTTCACCCTTCCGGTCTACCGTCCGGCCTACGCCTCGGGCTTCGAGATCCTCGGGGCCGAAGGGCTGCAAAGCACCATCCTCCGCACCCGCACCCCCTGGCAGGGGGCCGAAGGGGCCGGCACGTCGCTCTGCATCCTCCGCAACGGCGAATCCGTGCCCGAGGGTTTCGACGGCGAAGTGCTCCGCGGCGAGGCGCAGCGCATCGTCTGCATGTCCTCGACCCATGTGGCGCTGCTCGATGCGGCGGGCGCCGTGCAGCGGATCGTGGGCGTCTCGGGGGTCAAGGGGGTTTCGAACGCCTGGATCGCGGCCCGCAGCGAAGAGATCGGCGAGGTGGGCTACGACGGCAATGTCGATTACGAACGGCTGCTTGCGCTGCATCCCGACCTGGTGCTGCTCTTCGGCGTGCAGGGGGCAAGCGGCATGGAGCCCAAGCTCCGCGAGCTGCGTATCCCCTTCGCCTACATCGGCGAATACCTCGAGGAGTCGCCCCTCGGAAAGGCCGAGTGGATCGTTGCCGCCGGGGAGCTGGTCGGCCGTCGCGCGGAGGCCGAGGCGCGCTTCGATTCGATTCCGCAGCGCTACGACGCCCTCCGCACACGGGTTGCCGAAGCGGCCGCCGAAGCTCCGAAGGTGATGATCAACTCGCCGTACGGCGATTCGTGGTTCATGGCCTCGCAGGGGAGTTATGTCGCCCGGCTCATCGCCGATGCCGGCGGCGACTACATCTATAAGAAGAATACCTCGAACCGCTCGCTGCCCATCGACGTCGAGGAGGCCTACCTGCTGGCTTCGGCGGCCGACGTGTGGATCAATGCCGGGGATTTCGCCACCCTCGACGAGATGAAGGCGCGCCTGCCGCGCTTTGCCGGGGTGGGATGCCTGCGCCGCGGCGCGGTCTACAACTGCGACCGCCGGATGAATCCGAACGGCGGGAACGACTACTGGGAGTCGGGCGTCGTACATCCCGATCTGGTGCTGCGCGACCTGGTGAAGATCTTCCATCCGGAACTTGTCCCGGAGGAGTTCGTCTACTACCGCCGGCTCGAATAAAAGAGACGCCGCCATGACACCGCCGACTCCCTACCGGGCCGAAGATTTCACGGTCATCCTGCCCGTTACCGACTATGTGGCGCGCTTCCGCGATGCGGAGCGCTTCGCCGCCTGTTGCCGTGCCTGCCCCAACTACGGCCGCAGCTGGGGCTGCCCGCCTTTTGCGAAGGATCCCGCCGAGACATTCGCCGACTATCGCACGGCCCTGCTCGTCGCCACGAAGATCATCCCCGAAACTTCCGATCTGCCCCTGCAGGAGGCCGGGCGGCTCATCCGCCCCGAACGCATCCGCCTCGAAAGGCGGCTGCTGGAGCTGGAGCGCCGCACCGGCGGCCGGGCCTTCTCCTATGTCGGCAGCTGCCTCTACTGTCCCGAAGGGAGTTGCACGCGCCCCGAAGGGCTGCCCTGCCGCCATCCCGAGCGGGTAAGGCCCTCGCTCGAGGCCTGCGGATTCGATATCGGACGTACGACCGAAGAGCTCTTCGGCATCCCCCTGCTCTGGGGTACGGACGGGAAGCTCCCCGCGTACCTGACCCTCGTCTGCGCCCTCTTCCACAACGGCGAGAGCCCCGTTTGGAAGCTGTAACCGAGCACCGTACGGCAAGTCCCGGACCGTGGCCGGGCGTAAATCGGCATTGGTGTTTTTGAATTTTCTGCAAAATTATACCCCAAACATTTGTATTTTCCGTTTTTTTGCCTCATCTTTGTAAAAGTTATGATCCGAACGCTGAACATACATGCATGGTGGTGGCATTCATTGGCTCTCGTGAACAATGAGTGCGGCTTCCCGTATGTATAGGTGTAAAGAGTACGAACAAGCACAAGCCCGTTGTTTACGAAGTGAACAACGGGCTTTTTTTATGCAACATTGCCGTAATTCAAACAACAGACTGCCATGAATACAAAGAAATTCTGCCTGACCGAGCGTCAGATGCCCACCCAATGGTACAACATCGTCGCCGACATGCCCAACCGGCCGCTGCCGCCGCTGCATCCCGTAACGCGGCAACCGGTAACCCGCGAGCAGCTGTCGGCGATCTTCGCCGAAGAGCTTATCGACCAGGAGATGTCCGTCGAGCGCTTCATCGACATTCCCGAAGAGGTGCAGGATATCTACCGCATCTGGCGCCCGACGCCTCTGGTACGGGCCACGGGCCTCGAAAAGGCCCTCGACACCCCCGCGCGGATCTACTTCAAAAACGAGAGCGTCTCGCCCGCCGGGTCGCACAAGCCCAATACGGCCGTACCGCAGGCCTACTACAACTACAAGCAGGGTATCCGTCGCCTTACGACCGAGACGGGCGCCGGACAGTGGGGCTCGGCCATCGCCTTCGCCGGGCGCCATTTCGGCATCGACGTCGAGGTCTACATGGTCAAGGTGAGCTACGAGCAAAAGCCCTACCGGCGGCTGATGATGCAGACCTGGGGCGCGCAGTGCTTCCCCTCGCCCTCGACGCGCACCGCTTCGGGACGCGCCGCCCTGGAACGCGACCCCGACTGTTCGGGAAGCCTCGGACTGGCGATTTCCGAGGCGGTGGAGATGGCCCTGCAGCACCCCGAGGATACACGCTACTGCCTGGGCAGTGTCCTGAACCATGTACTGCTGCACCAGACGGTGATCGGCCAGGAGGCCGTCGCACAGATGGAGATGGCCGACGCCGAACCCGACGTGGTGATCGGCTGCATCGGCGGAGGCAGCAACTTCGCCGGCATGGCCTTCCCCTTCCTGCGCAAGAAGCTCGTGGAGGGCAAACCGATGCGCGTCGTGGCTGTCGAGCCCGCCAGCTGTCCGAAACTGACGCGGGGAACGTTCCAGTACGATTTCGGCGATGTGGCGGGGTTCACGCCCCTGATCCCGATGTACACCCTGGGACATGACTTCCAGCCTTCGGACATCCACGCCGGAGGGCTCCGCTACCACGGTGCCGGAGCGATCGTCAGCCAGTTGCTGAAGGATTCGCTCATCGAGGCCTGCGCCATTCCGCAGACCGAGACGCTTGCCGCCGGCATCCTCTTCGCCAAAACCGAAGGGATCATCCCGGCGCCCGAATCGACGCACGCCATCGCCGCCGCCTGCCGCGAAGCGCTCCGCGCCAAAGAGGAGGGGACCCCGAAAACCATCCTCTTCAACCTCTCGGGCAACGGCGTGATCGACCTCTACGCCTACGAACAGTACCTCGCGGGAGTCCTGAAGGACTACAACCCGACAGACGCCGAGATCCGGCAGACGGTCGGCATGCTCGACCGCATCCTCTGATCCGCCCGGGCGGATCCGCACAACCCGGAACACAGGGCCCGCATACCCCCGCGACGGGCCCGCCCTTACCAATCTCCAATAAAAAGTTCGCACTTTCCGGGTTCCGGGAGCTCCTAATGGAGCTCCCGGACTTTTTTGGCCGCCACCGCGGCCATCCCCTCTTTTAGGGAGCCTGCGGAGGCAATTTACCGAAAAGTGGCGATTGCCGCATTTTCGGACACCCCGTACCTTTGTGCCACGAAAAGATGGGGTGCAAACTGCGACATATTCCGCTGCTGCTCTTCGGAGCGCTGCTCGGCCTCCCCGGCCGGGCCCAGGAACCGGACATGCGGGGTTCGATCACGATCGAGGCGACCGACTCGCTGCACGGCGTCCTCTCCTATGCCGTAGTGGCCGTGCGGAGCATTCCCGAAGAGGGGGCTCCGCGGGCCGCCGCGACCGGCGCCGACGGGCGGTGCAGCTTCCGGCTGCCTGCCGGCAGCTACGAGGCGACGGTCTCCTACGTCGGCTACACCCCGCAGCGCTTCCGCTTCGACCTGCCGGCCGGAGCCGCACTCTTCCGGAGCATCCGGCTTCACAGCCACACGACACAGATCCGCGACGTGGTCATCACCGCCTCCGAGGTCCGCGGGCCCGTCTCGGGCGTCCGCATCGGCCGCGAGGCGATGCAGCATCTCCAGCCCTCGAGTTTCGAGGATCTGCTCGAACTGCTGCCCGGGGGCCGTGCTTCGGACCCCGCCTTCTCGGGATCGAGCCACATCCGTCTGCGCGAGGCGGCCACCTCTTCGTCGGATTACAGCACCTCGGCCCTCGGCGTGAGCTTCCTCGTGGACGGAGCACCGCGCTCGAACGATGCGGCGCTGCAGTACTCCGGGGGGATTGCCGGCGGACGATCCATTCCCATGTCGCTCAATGCGGGCATTGACATGCGGGCCCTCCCGACCGACGAAATCGCCTCGGTCGAGATCATTCAGGGCATCCCTTCGGTCGAATACGGCGACCTGACGAGCGGTCTGGTCAAGATCCGGCGCAAGGAGGGCGGACGGAATCTCGAAGCGCGTTTCAAGGCCGATCTGAAGAGCCAGCTCTTCTATCTGGGCAAGGGCTTCGAGTGGGGCGAACGGGCCGAACGGCTGACGATGAACCTCGGGGTGAACTACCTCGACGCGCGGGCCGACCCGCGTAACACGCGGCAGAACTACCGCCGCATGACCGCCTCGTGGCGCATGAAGAAATACTGGACGGGAAGCTCCGACCACCGCTTCACGCTCGGCGGGTCGATCGACTACACGGGCTCGTTCGACCGGATCAAGAGCGACCGCGACATCGATATCGGGCAGACCGGACAACCCATGGAACGCTACCGGGCCGATTACAGCAGTCTGGCCGCCGCGCTGAACTTCACGGCGGAGGCCACCCGGGCCGCCGCGCTCTTCCGCCGCTTCGAGTTCACGGCCTCGGTCGATGCCGATTTCGACATTACGGACCGCTGGCGCTATGTCGTCGCAAGCGCCAACGTACCCATCCGCACGGCCCTCGAGGAGGGGGTCTACGATGCGGAGATCCTCCCCTCGCGTTACGAAGCGACCCTGCGCACCGAAAGCAAACCCTTCTACGCCTATGCCAAGGCGGTGGCGCTCTTCGGAAAGCAACACGGGAAGGCCCGCTATACGCTGCGTCTCGGAACGGACTGGTCGATGGCCAAGAACTACGGCGGAGGGCTGCTTTACGACATCACGCGCCCCTTCTCCGAGCAGATGAGCACCCGCCCGCGGCGTTACGACGCCCTGCCGGCCTTGCACCGCCTTGCGGCTTTTGCCGAGGCGACGGGCGCCCTGCGGCCCGGACGGTGGCGCATCGACGCCATGGCCGGCGTGCGCGCGACGACGATGGCCAACCTCGGCGAACGCTACGCACTCCAGGGACTCGTCTACCTCGATCCGCGGCTGAACCTCTCGGTCGGGCTTCCGGTTTTCGAGATGGCCGGCCACACGATGCGCATCACCCTATCGGGCGGTACGGGATGGCATACGAAGACCCCGACGCTCGACCAGCTCTTTCCCAATCCCGTCTATTTCGACTACACGCAACTGAACTACTTCCCGGAGGACCCCGCCAAACGGCGCATTCAGATGGTCGTCTACCGCTACGACCCCACGAACTACGACCTGCGCGCGGCCCGCAATTTCAAGTGGGAGGTACGCGGAAGGGCCGAATGGAACGGCTTCGACCTCTCGCTGGCCTGGTTCCGCGAAGACATGACCTCGGGATTCCGCACCTCGACGCAGGTGCTCGCCTACAGCTACCTCGACTATGATGAGACGGCGATCGACGCCTCGACGCTTACGGGTCCCCCGTCGGTCGAGGGGCTTCCCGCCACGGAGCAGACCGTGCTGGCCACGGCGGCCCGCACGACCAACGGCAGCCGCACGCTCAAGAAGGGCGTGGAGTTCACTTTCTCGACCCCGCGCATCCGGCCGCTGGCCACGAAACTCTCCGTCTCGGGAGCCTGGTTCCGCACCGAATACGAGAACAGCGAACCGCAGTACATCGCCACGAGCGTGGCTCTGGCGGGCGGCAAGCCCTACCCCTATATCGGGCTCTACGCCCAGGAGGAGCGCTTCTACAACGAGGTTTTCAACACGAACTTCCTGCTCGACACGCAGATTCCCCGGCTGGGGCTGATCTTCTCGACCTCGTTCCAGTGCCAGTGGTTCACGGGCCGCAAGCAACAGTGGTGCGACCCGCAGCCGGTGAGCTACCTGGATACCGACCTCCGAGAGCATCCCTTTACAGCAGAGTCGGCCGAAGACGGCATCCTGCAGCACATGATTAAGGAGGTGAGCGATCTGGCCTATCTCTACCGACGGGTCCCCTTCAGCATGTACGTCAATCTGAAGGTTTCGAAGCGCCTCTACCGCGACCGGATCACCGCCGCGCTCTTCGTAAACCGGCTGTTCGACTACAGCCCGGCCTACATCAACGAGTCGGGCGGACTCACGCGTCGCTACTCCGATCCCTATTTCGGCATGGAACTCAACCTCAAACTCTGAAAACACGACACGATGATCCGCCACAGATTCATATGCACGCTATTGGCCGCCGCGCTGCTTGCCGCATCCGCCGCCGGCTGCCGGCAGCTCGACGAAGAGGGGCTCCATACCGAGGTTACGATCCGCCTGGTGATGCCCGACAGCCGCCCGGTCGCCCGGCTGGAGATCCGCGACGAAGCGTCGGGATTCTACAACATCAACACCTACGAACGCACGGCCTTTCCCGCGCCCGATGCAAACACCGCCACGGTCCGGCTCCGCCGCGGGGTCTACACCTTCACCGTCGAGGCCGAGGCGACCTACGACGACGGCACGACGCGCCTGCTGCGCTGCGCCGACTACAACCAGATCACACAGGCCGTAACCTGGGTCGGGGAGCGCGAGTCGATCGTGCTGCTGCTCAAAAGCGTAAACTGACGATGAGAAGAATACCGTTTCTGCTGCTCCTTCTGCTGCTGCCCGCAGCACTCCGCGCCCAACGCGACTCGCTCGGGGCGCTGGAGCGTGCCGAACACGTCGCCGCCGTAGAAGCCTTCCTTTCGGAACGTTTCTACGGCCACTCACCCGTCGGGGAGTTGTATCGCCCCACCCTGTCGCTTTCGCGGCTCGAGGTGCGCATGCAGCTGCGCCGCGAGGAGGAGGCGCGCCTCGAGCCGCTCGGCGACGGAGCCCTCGAAGGGAGCCTCCGGGCCGAAAGCTACCGGCGGCTCGATCCGCAGAGCGTCGTCTGGGCCGATGCCCACTATGTGCGGGGCCGCCGCGACAACGTCCGCTGGAACTCCACGGCCGACTATCTGCTGCTGTATCCCTACATCACGGCCGATTCGATCGGCGGCGACCTCTCGACCGAGGAGTATGCCTTCGGCGGCGGATATGCGCGCCGCCTCGGACGCTTCGCCGTCGCCCTGCGGGGCGACTACCGCGCCGGGCAGGAGTACCGCCAGGTCGATCCGCGTCCGCACAACGTCGTCTCGGACTTCACGCTCCGCTTCGGCGGAGGTATCGAATGGCAGCGCCATACGCTCCTTGCCGACTTTGCGTGGCGCCTCTACAAGCAGAACCAGCGGATCTCCTTCCAGAACGAGACCAACATCGTCCGCGAACTCTTCATGACGGGTCTGGGAAGCTACCTCCCGCGCTATTCGGGGAAGTCCTCGAGCACGACGGTCGCCTACGAAGGCCGCGGATACGGCGCGGCGCTCCAGTTCATGCCCCGCACCGGTACGGGGTGGTACGCCCGGGCCGCCTGGGAACGCTTCACCGCCGACCGCAACTACCGTCCGAACAACTCGATCCCGGTGAGCAGCCTTACGACACAGGAGTTGAAGGCCGACGTCGTCTACCGCGCCGCACGGTGGAGCGCAGGCGCCTACGGGAACTTCGGACAGCGGCTCGGTACGGAGATGATCGCCGACCGCAACGGACAGGGATCCATCGTCGATCGGCAGACGCTCTACGAAAACCGCATGCACGAGGTCGGTGCCGAGGCTACGGTCGTCTGGCACCGCGGGGCAGGCCGCTATGTGCTGCATCCGTCGATCGTGTGGAGCACCTCGACGGCCCGCTACCTTGCCCCCCGGCGTGAAATGATCGTCTCGCGGCTCGGCGCAACGCTCCGGGGCGAGGCGTCATGGCTGCTCGACAACTGGCGCCTTGCGGCCACGGCCGGGGTCGGATACTACGCCCCGCCCCGCGAAGGGCTGCGGCTCGACGCTCTGGCCGACTACCTTGCGGAGTACCTGACCCGGACGGCTGCGCGGCTGAACTGCCGTCATCTGGCCCCCGAAGCATCGCTGCATGCCGAACGCCGGCTGCGCAACCGCACGGCCTGCTTCGCGGAGGTCCGCTACGCGCCCCGCTTCTACCACGGCGGCAGTTCCGAGCACCATCTTTCGGCCGCCTGCGGCCTGATCTTCTGAAAATGAACGAAGTCAAACCATAAAACAACAACGCCATGAAAAAACATCTTTACATCTGGGCCGTCGCACTGCTCCTTGCCGTCGGGGCCGCCTCCTGTTCGAAAGAGAAGACCGAGAAACCGGTAGAACCCGTCAATGTCTCCTATGCCGTACGGTTGAACGGCGGGAATGTACTGGTCAATTTACCCGCCGCGGATTTCGACGTGGCGATTCCTGCCGATGCCGCCTCGTGGGTCGGGATCAACGAAGCCGAAACGGCAGGTACGGCACTCGTGCTGGAGGTTTCCCGCAACGAGACCGGAGCCGAGCGGCAGGCCACGGTAACCGTTACGCGCAGCGGCCGCAGCGACCTGCTGGCCACGGTCGCAATCAAGCAGAGCAACGTCGCCGTACGCGCCGGCGAGTTCGTCATCGAGGAGATCTACTTCACCGGCACGGCGCTGCCCGAGACCGGATCGCCCGACAAGTACCTGGGCGACCAGTACCTCAAGATCCGCAACAACACCGACGAAACACTCTACGCCGACGGCATGATGCTGATCCTCTCGAGCGCCCTCAACTCGGGGCAGAATGCCGAGATGGTCGCCGGCGGCGACTTCCGCACGGAGTGCTGCGCCGGAACGGCCTTCTATTGCATCCCCGGCAGCGGCCGCGACGTGCCGGTGGAGCCCGGCAAGTCGCTCATCGTCGTCAATAACGCCCAGAACCACCTCGAAAGCAACCCCAACTCCTGGAACGCCACGACGGCCGACTTCGAATGGTACGACGTCTCGTCGAACGACGCCTTCCAGGATACGGACAACCCCGCAGTTCCCAATCTGGACAAGTGGTACGCCCAGACGCTGACCGTACACGCACTGCACAACCGCGGCTTCAACGCCGTGGCCATCGCCATGCCGCCCGTCGGAATGACCGCCGAGAAGTTCCTCGCCGAATATCCGCTCACGGATGCCTACTACATCTTCCACTCGCCCAACGGCTCGGACTACAAGCTCCCGCTGCGCAATGCCTACCGCGTGCCGAACGACTGGGTGCTCGACGCCGTGAACACGGGATGCCGCGACGCCTACTACATCGCGCCGTGGGATGCCTCGCTCGACGCCGGCTACGCCTGGTGCGGGACAACGGACGGCGACCCGGAGCGCTTCGACAAGGCCGTGATCCGCAAAAGCGGTTCGGACGGCAAACTCGTCGATACGAACAACTCGTCGAACGATTTCGAATCCAACACCCCGGCTTCGCTCATCGCGAAAAAGTAGGATCGACGCACGCCTCGGGCAAACGGGCATCTCCCCTTGAGGGAGATGCCCGTTCCGCATTTTCCGTCCCGGGAGTCGGCCGACCGATTTATTTCGTAATTCTGGAAGACTTTTCTTAGTGCCTTATACAAAGGACTTTGGGAGAATTACCCGTTTTTGAGGTAATGACTTGGCAACTGTGCCATTTGCAGCGTTCTGCCTTGAATTGCTTTTCAAGTAACTCTTTTACAAAATACAAAAGTAGCCAATCTCTTTATTAGATGAAAGATTTTGGCTACTTTTTTTGTTATTAGGCTTTACTCAGCAAGTTAATAATTCGCGCTTTAATGTTTTCATAGGTAGCATTTAATTTGTTTTTAGCTGCCGTTGTCAATCTTGAAGTATGAGACATAGCATCTCTTATAGGTTTATATTCTTGTGCATCTCTATGTAAAGTAGCTTTCTTCGTTTCTCCTTTGGATGTAGGTTCAACTATATAAGTTAAATCATCCATCGCAAAGTACGACAAATCACTGTCATCAACTCTTATATCAAAGCTGATATTAGCTGCCTCCTTAGCATCATGAGCCTTTTTGCGATATTCTGCTATTCTTTCCTTCCTCTTGTCATCAAGAGTAATACCTTTATCGGTAATATACTTTCTTAATAGGTTTTCTGAAATAAAACATTCTCCATACGATGTGAAATTAAAAGCTGCATCTTCTTCTAATTCAGAGACCCATTCTTCTACTTTCTTTTTGTTGGTATTACCACTTCCTGCAGGGACAAAATCTCTTGAAATTTCATTGAATAGTTCTTTAGATTTTCGTTCTTTAGGTGGAATCCTTTTATTTTCGGAATCACCCGTTTGTTTCAATTCGATACGCCATATATCCCAATCTTCAATGATTTGTTTTAATAGTTTTTCTATTTCTTTTAGCAATGCAAGAAATTTAGGGTCATCAGAAACTACACCTTCTCGACTGCTGGTAAAACGGTCATTTTCATCGTCTAATTCATTGTAATGTATTTGTCCATAGAGGTAACTTTCAACAATTCTTGCAGTAGGTATATGTTTTAGAATGTCTTTTTCCCTCAAACGACCATTAACATATAAATCTATGCTTACTTTTTCCTCTGAGCCTCGAATTTTCAACATGGAAGGCTTTTCTACGGAAGCAATAAAACCAGTTATAGC
>ERZ1664515.35-NODE-35-length-26872-cov-10.274154_pt1 | contig 26872 bp, 16 predicted proteins | sample MGYA00575335_ERZ1664515 | MGnify/ENA primary metagenome ERZ1664515 (study PRJEB40874, sample SAMEA4040737) | Gallus gallus | biome: gut; material: content | place: India | collected 2016-01-01 | study: EMG produced TPA metagenomics assembly of PRJEB14491 data set...
AAAACAGCTTGCCCGCAAGGGGATGGAAAACTCCTCCGAAGTCGTCGTTTTTTACAGGGCACCCCATGTGCCGAGACCGGATTTTAACCGCCGAAGGGTGTCCGGCACCCTTCGCTCAAAAATGGGGATCTTGGAAGGCATAATTGCGTCCTACGGGCAAAAGAAAAGGAGCAGACTTTCAAAGGCTGCTCCGACAAATGGGGATATTATGTTTCGATTCTCGGATGAAAATCATATCGGTTTTCTGACTGTAATCACGAGATATGACGAACATTCAATGGCTTGTTCCATCTCAAATCGAGGCCGTAACACGACCCTTTCTTCATACACATAAGCAATGTAAGACAAAGGAATTAGCCGCCACAATGGCCTTCTCACACGCTCAATTCCATAGAAACTCTGTCAATTATTACCATGATTTGGGCAGTTAAGGATCATTCTTTTGTGCAAAAAATACGCTGGAAAACCTGCTTATGGGCACACCCAAATATGACCAAACAATTGCTGTCAGTGGAGGAAAAGTAGGTTGCACTCCATTTATCGAGTTTATTTTTTGAGTAATTGCAAGGACATAGACTACCCAGAAAACTGCCCCAAAACCACCTCAGTTTTTGCCAGGAAGAGAAGTTAAATGAGAATGGTCGACACCCGGGAATTTCACATGTCGCTTTGGCTAAATTGGCAGATATTATACGCAATGGAGTCAAATACCACTTGCAACGTCTGACTCTGCGTGATGACCGGTCTTTACTCACATGAAGATCAAGTTCGACATAATGTTTTATTGCGGCCTGATAGGATAAAGGAAACGTTTCATCTCGGGCATGTCTTTAACACTCAATCCGTGAACATTTCAGCCCAGCTACCTGCTATATTCTGTCCGTAGCAGTGGTTGGCGTTGCTGGATGGTTGGAGGATTCATTTTTTTCACTATTTTTACGTCTCGTTATGGCAATAATTGTAATTGAAAACCCGCATCCCGAAAAGGTCCTGCAGCATGCTGTTCTTTCAGATCCTTCGGCATTCTATGTCGGAGAAGACAAGCATGCGGTTACCGGAGGACGATTGACGGTCAAAGTCGATGAAGGAAAGATCGTCATCACGAGCCACCGTTTGAACGAGAATGAATTGAAACAACTGTTTTCGGATTTTATCGTTGATGATAAATTGTTATAGCTATACTTCCTAATTTGAGGTAATTATTATTTTTTCGTTTTTATGAGGTAAAACTTGTAAGAACGTTTTTTTTTATCTTTATGGCGAGTAAACTCCGTACAGTCGTAGCAATAAAAACAAGTTGGCTTGCTGGGTCATATTTGAATTGGTGAATAGGATGAGTGAGCTTTGATTGTTGAATTGATTGACAACCTACTAACTTAATTTAATTATGAGAAAAAAGACATTGTTATTGTTCGGACTGCTTTTAACAACTTTTGCCGGTTTTGCTCAATATAGGATAGAGGGGTCCGTCGTTGATTCGCTCGGTTCGCCAATTGATGCAGCAGTAGTTGTGCTGATGAATCCCAAGAATGGTAGTTCAATCACACAACAGATTACCGAGGTTGACGGACTTTATCATTTGGAGGCTGCTGGTGAGATGCAGCTATTTGTCAACTGTCTGGGATATAAACATTTTCTTGGGGAACCTTTTTGTGTGGAGAGAGATACTGTACTGCCACCTGTTCGACTTCAGTCAGATAACCTCGTGCTGGATGAGGTTGTTGTAATTGGCGAGAAACAGGCTCCGTCGGTGAAAATCGAAAATGGTAAGATGGTTTATGTTCCTCGAAACAGTAGTGTTTTGGCTGGCAGTACGGCTCTTGAAGTATTGAAAAAGACTCCAGGTGTCTTTATTGACGGAGAGAACAACATTAGTATTGGAGGAAAAAACGATGTATTGGTAATCCTCAATGGCAAGCAGACATACATGCAGAAGGAGGAACTTGTATCATTGTTAAAATCGACTCCTTCGGGTTCCGTTGCCTCAATCGAGGTAATCCAAAACCCATCGGCTCAATATGATGCTGAAGGGTCAGGTGGAATTGTCAATATTAATATGGATCGTAAGAGAAGTGAGGGTCTCTTTTTTTCCATTAATAATGGACTATCATATTGGAATCATCTGCGTGAGAATACAGAACTGTCTTTTAACTATACGAAAGATCGTCTCAACCTTTCGGCAAACTATAATCATGCCTTTGGTTATTATGATCTGGATTATGGTATGCACCGTATCCAAAATGGAAAGGATTATTACAGTCCGACCAAGGACACAGACAAGCGTAAGACTATTTCGGGTAATTTTTCAGTTGAATATACTATTAACGATCGGCATCTCATAGGAGGACGAGTGGATATAAATACACTCTTTGGCCCGGGCCAAACTAATACCGTAACAGAGATTCGTGATGTTACCAGTCAGCTCCTTGAACAGACATTGTATGCTCAGAATGATTATTACATGCAGAAGGGAAACCGATATGGAGGTAATCTATATTATGTAGCAACTCCTCGTGAAGGAGTTAGCTACACCTTAGATGCAAATTATGCTTGGTTTGATGGTGGATCCGGAAACTGGCAACCGAATAAGTATGTGGCTCCAGATGGCGGAGTGTTGCAAGACAACTTATACAAGTCGGAGAATAGTCGAAATATTCATATATATGCTATTACATATGATCAGCAACACCCGTTATGGAACGGAATCTTGAAAGCCGGGGCGAAATACTCTTCGGTAAACGCTCGTAATGGCTATCAGTTTTATGACGTGTCACAAGGTGAAGAAGTAGTTGATGAGAATCAATCTAATAATTTCAAATACACAGAGCAGATTGCAGCAGCCTATCTGCAATATAGCCATGCTATAGGAAGTCGGATTTCGCTTGAGGTCGGTCTGCGAGGTGAATACACTTTCTCTGATGGTCACCTTCGTACTCTGGATGGAAACGGAGATGAAGCGAATCATCGGGACTATTTTGATCTTTTCCCGTCAATGAATATGAATTGGCAGGTAGCTGAAAATCATTCGATTAATTTGGGTTATGCAAGTCGTATAGATCGACCAGCCTATCAAGATCTAAATCCTTTTGAATATCTGCTTGATGAACTTTCCTATTGGAAGGGTAATCCTTTTTTGACGCCACAGAAAGCTCATCAGGTGACTCTTAATTATGCTCATAAACGTACTTCAGTAAGCCTTGCGTATTCATATCTTGATGATTATAAGGCTCAGATCACAGATACACTTTCAACTAACAAGGTTGTTATGACACCACGAAATATTGGTTCACAGCAACGTCTCTCCCTGACTCTTTATCAAGGGTTTCGCATAGCTCGTTGGTGGGAGGTTAACTTGAATCTAACAGGATATTATGTCCGTAACGATATTGCGTTCGATGCCTATCGTTCTTTTGATCTTGATGGTTTTGCTGGAATCTTCTCCATGCAGAATACAATTCGTTTGCCGTGGAGGATTCAGATGGAACTCAATGGTTCATATATGACCGGACATCCTGGGGCTTCGAACGAGTATGTGAAGCCGTCAGGCTACATTGACATAGGTTTTAGCCGGAATTTTGCAGAAAAGCGTTGGACGGTAAGTCTCGCTATGAGTGATATTTTTTGGACCAGTAGATGGGATAATCATAGTTCCTTTGAAGGCTTCAAACTATGGAATTGGGGAAAGAGTGAGTCACGACAAGTGCGTTTAAATGTTACCTATCGATTTGGGCGTGAGCGAAGCCGTCGCCATGATAGTTCCTTCGAGGAGTTAGACCGTTTGTAAAAATAGATTATTTTATTACATATTTCATGGGGTTGGCCTTGTTGTTGAAGGTCAGCCCCATGGTGTTTAAGCAGACGTTGATGATGCGAAGGTCTCTTCTGCGGGCTTTCGAAAGTGTATTGGCTGTCCCGCCTGGCAGGCCGTCATAGTAACAGACGACCGTCGTGCAGTTGGAAATCAGAATCTCATTTCTCAAATCAAAGCACCCTTGAGAGTATCTCTGTGCTGCCGGGCAAATTTGGGATGCCGCAGCCATAATCTGTGCATACATGCGATTGTATCCTGTGTCGTTTGATACGTTCTTGATGTAGGCTGGGACTGCTATTAGCTGCAAGTGGTGTAGTTCGGCCTGTAGTTCTAATACGGCCATTGCAGCCCAAACATCAAACCCATCGGCCATCCCGGTCATATATGTATCATAGCCCTGAGCGTGTGAATGAGCGTCTTTAGGCGTTCATTTACGACGTGATGGACCGTAGAGAGTGGGTACTTTCTCTTTAGACGAGCCAGACTTTCCAGGATCTTCCGAGGCCTGTAACCGGTAAATGCTACCGTCCGGTTTGGATCGACCTTCGGGGTGGTGAATTTCTCTCGGACCATTTTAGTAAGGGTTGGAACTTGTTGCCCGGAGAAAGCCTAATCGAAGGATCAAGGACTTGATTCCTGTTGCTTGATGGAGTCCGAAAAAAGGAATAAAAAACCCGGACGCTGGTGCAACTCCGTTCAGTAGGCCTTAGGATGCCTTGCATGGTAGCTGCCTTACGCCCGGGGTGCTCTTACCGTGAGGTAAGAGCATACCCAAGTTCCAGACAAAATTTACACCATGCATATAAATTTCCTAAGTTTACTGAACGGCATAAAGGATGTCTTAACCCTTATATCAATATGTTACGATACTGTTAGGATTCTCTCATCAAGCGTGTCTGTTTACAAAATCGGTTCTATAACGCAAAGGTAAAACTTTAGCACGAAATAAAGAAGTTCTAACTGTGTTTTGCACCATCCCCTGCGTGAATATTTTCAACCGGCCTTTCGGTAATTCATTTAATTTTCTAAATTTGTACGTACTCTGAAAATATTCATACTATAATCTCAAAGTAACTATGAAATATTCCCTGCAATTCATACTCTTGTTGTCTTTGGCTTTAGGCATAAGTTGTTCTGACAAACGGCAACAGGCTTGTTCGCATCATCGTGAAAACGGCTGGTATCGCATTATGGATGGACAAACGGACAGTATCTCCACCATGCCTCTCTTCACGGTTAAGGAGTTTACCGATTTGCACTTGGACGAAGATTCTTTTGGGAAAAGCGTAATAATAGGGCGTGTAAGTAAACATAAATTACAAGCGTGGGCTGATTCGACAGAACAGCTTGTGGGCAATCGTATGGGCTTTGTATTTAATGATTCCGTAATTACTGCGCCTCGTGTAAATATGAGATTGGAAAGCGGTACATTCCAAATAGCAACAGACCGGAATTATGATATGAAGTCCTTATACAGAAGTCTGTTAAAAGAGAAGAAGGATTCTTTGGATGCTCTATTCAAAATCAATGGCTGGGAAATAGATACCCTTTTTTACAACCGGCTGGAACAGGTTGAGCAGGATTCAATCATTAACACATTGGATTACTACGATGCCTGTTCTCTCATCCAGGGTTTTGACTCTTGAATGCTTGATATGGAACTTTTCAAAGTTAACCCAATAGCAGATATGAGGTAAGATAAAATTGGCATGGTTAGAAAAGAGATAATTGACGATTGGCAAAAGCGATTTCCTGTTTTGTCTTCTTATACGCCTTCAACTTTATATATGAAGGCAGACCTCGTTTTGTGGGGATTGCGGATTGAACAGATTTTCTCAAAACAATATCGTATTATCTTCGAATGTTTGCCATTATGGGAGAATTCCATACAGCAAAGAAACATCCCCGTATTTTACACAGAGCTTAAAGGTGAGGATGGAATCCAATTTTTTATAGATTATTCCTCCCATGACAGGCTGATTCAAAGTGCTTCCGACTTTGCCGAGAAACAGTTTGGGCTGTTCTTCAGGCCAGAAGTTGTAGCCAGCGATGTCTGGAAATGGCTCGATCAATTATCTTCTTCATTTATCCCGAAACATAATCCGATTAAACTGTATCGTATTTCACTGCTGTCCGGAGAAATTTTACCATAAAGTAGGTTGCTCGACAGAACCCGCCTCCGGAACACTAACGGGAGTTGTCGGCTGATTATAAATTTCACGGATATCCGCCCTCTGGAAGAGGACTTGTCCGATTGAGTTAGAGATAGAATGAAGACTTGGATCCAACCCGTATCGCTTCTTCGCAATGATGAGCAGAAGATAGTCACAAATGGCTATCCATATCTGCGTGTACACGGCGTTCTTGGAAGTGCCGTAGAAAGTCTTGATGTGAAGATGCTGCTTGATCCATTTGAAGAACAGTTCTATCTGCCAGCGTTCATGGTAGAGTTCCGCAATAGTCAGCGGATCGTCAATCGCAAAGTTGTTGGTCAGAAATCGATATGATCTTCCAGTCTCAAAGTCTTCATATACAACAAGTCTCAATGTGTCTGGATACTTTCTGGTAGAGTAATATCCAGCAAGTCTGATAGTCTCATCCGAAAGAACGCCCGAGTCTTTGTTGACAGGTCTGGACTCAATAACCTCATAAGACATATTGTCCTTGGCGCGTGTAACAAAGTAGGCGCCCTTTACCTGGAAGTACTTATAAAGTTTCTCAAAGGCAACATATCCCCTATCCATCAGATAGAATGCACCTGCTTCAACAGGAATCTTGTCCATCACCCCGGCATCGTTAACCTTGCCTGGCGTGAGCATGACAAATGTGGGAATCGAGCCTCGCAGATCCATCAGTGTATGTATCTTGAACGCGCCCTTACCATGATGAAACTCGGTCCATGGACACAACTTAAGACACAGTTCAATGGTACTGCTGTCAAACGCATATATCATCTCCTCAAGACCAATTCGCAGCTTTTCATCCTTGTAAAGCATCGTGGCTTCCTTTACCAAAGTCATCGCAAAGTCTTGATATATACGCCAATCCTTCTTCTCGTTGGCCTCCGCAAGCGTGGATCGAGGTATTGCCTTGATTCCGGAGCGATAGAGGTCGCCGCAGAGGTTAAGTGTAGTCTCTATATCTCTCAAACCAGCTCTGTCAGTGAACTGTGCAAAACTCATCACCATGAACTGGTCACGACAATTGAATTTGATAGCATGCTGGTCTCCTTTGTAGCGGTCGACACATTTCTTGAACTCGTATTCGTTAATGAGAGACATAATCTGAGCGAAGATTGTTTTTCCTTTGTTCATGGCTTGCGGATAACCTCTTGATGGCTACCGCAAAGTTACTGATGTTCTAATCGAAAAAATTTCTAATGCTTGTAACTTATTGATGTTTAATAATTAAAACATTGTCGGAGAATTTTTCTCCGGACACTAGTGAACCGCTTTTGTAAATCGCGGCCCGCGCAGAAAACAGTGCCGGGCGGCTCACGATCGAACCGCCCGGCAGGGTTTGAGCGTTTTCCGTAGCCTATTTGCGGACGATGCGGATGGCGAAGCCGCCTCCGGGTGCCGTGTGCAGAGTCATCTTCCGGTTGGCGGGCACCTCCACGACCTCGCGCCTGTAGTCGCAGGCGGCGCGGTCGGCATTGATGCCGTCGCGGAACACCTCGGCCGTGAACGACCCTTCGCCCAGGAATCCGAGGTCGAGCGTGAAGTCGCGGGCCGACCAGTCGGTCATGCCGCCGACGTACCAAACGTCACCCTTGCGGCGGGCGATCGAGACGTACTCGCCGACACGTCCGTCCAGTCCGCGGGTCTCGTCCCACGTCGTCGGCACCGCGGCGATGAAGCGCGTGCACTCCTCCTCGCGCAGGTAGTTCGTCGGGGCGTCGCAGAGCATGTTGAACGGCGACTCGAAGATGACGTATTCGGCCAGCTGGCGGCAGCGCGTGCCCTGGCTCATGGCCTCGGAGTTCACCGGGCGGTAGTTGCCGCGCGTGGCGTTGCGCATGGCGCCCTGCGTGTAGTCCATCGGGCCTGCCAGCATGCGGATGTAGGGGATCGTGACGTCGTAGGTCACCTGGTCGATGTCGGTGCCGCTCCACTTCATCTGCTCGAGGCCGAAGACGCCCTCGAAGTTGAGCACGTTGGGATAGGTGCGCTGGAGACCCGTGGGTTTGTGGAATCCGTGCAGGTCGAGGAACAGGTGGTAGCGTGCGGCGGTCTCGGCCAGGCGGTATACGAAGTCGGAGATCTTCTGGTCGTCGCGGTCCATGAAGTCGACCTTGAAGCCCTTGACGCCCATCTCGGAGAAGTGCTTGCAGACACGCTCCATGTCACGCTCCACGGCGTAGTAGCCGGCCCAGAGGACGATGCCCACGTTGCGTTCGCGGCCGTAGTCAACCAGCTCCTGGAGGTCGATCTCGGGGATCACCTGGAAGAGGTCGGCCTTCTTGTTCACGGCCCAGCCCTCGTCGAGGATCACGTACTCGATGCCGTTCTTGGAGGCGAAGTCGATGTAATACTTATAGGTGTCGTTGTTGATGCCGGCGCGGAAGTCCACACCGTAGATGTTCCAGTCGTTCCACCAGTCCCAGGCCACCTTGCCCGGACGGATCCACGAGGTGTCCTCGACGCGCGAGGGCGATGCCAGGCGGTAGACCATGTCGTTGTCGGCCAGCTCGATGTCGTTCCCGGCGATGACGAAGATGCGCCACGGGAAGGCGCGCGTACCCTGCGTGCGGGCTATGAAATCCTCACGCTCGGTAACCATCAGCTGCAGTTCGTTGTGTCCTCCCTGCACCTCCTTGGAGGGGTAGGGGGCGAAGTTGCCGCGCAGGGCCGTTCCGTGCGTGGGGTTGTAGAGGTACATGCCGGGGTACTGCTCGAGGTCGGCCTCCGTGATGGCGATCTTCGCGCATCCGGCGTCGACGAGCAGCGGCACGAAGGCCAGGTGGTTGTCGGCGACCTCGGAGAGCGGCTGTACGGTATAGGTATTCTCGAAGCTGTTGAAGTAGTAGCGCTCGAGGCCTCCCTCCTTGATGCGGGCCTTTACGTAGGGCACCCACGCCTTGAAGTCCTCCGGGAAGCGGATGTCTACGAGCTCGTCGGCCACGACGAGTTCGCCGTCCATGTCGGTGACGAAGCGGTAGGCCACGCCGTCGTCATAGGCGCGGAAGCGGAGCTGGTAGTCGCCCTTGAAGGAGAGGGTCAGTTCGTTGTAGCGGTCTTCGATCGTCGTGCGTTTGTAGAACGGGGCATCGATCGTCTCGTCGTGGCTTTTCACCGCGGCTTTCCGTACGACGGGCTTCGTGCCCAGCGTGCGGCCGTCGGCGAGTTCGAGCGCCAGGTACGAGGGGGCGATCAGCTGTTTGCCGTCGAGCAGCACGCTGTAGGAGACGGCCTCCTTGCCGGCATCCACCTGCACGGCGATTTTCCCGTCGGGGGATTTCACTTCATAGCTTTTTGCCGCGGCGATTCCGGCACCGGCGCAGCAGAGGCAGAGGGTTAGAATGAGTTTTTTCATGGGTTGGATTTTGGTTTCGCACGAAAGTACGAAAAAACCGCCCAAGAGCGAAGCCCAAACCGCAGAAAGATGTTTTTTTCCTATATTTGTTTCGCCGATCCGGACCCTTCGGGGCGCTTTTCCCGGGCCGGAGCCACCGCCATGACGAAACCCAAGGATATCTTCACCTTCCGCGACGCCGAGAAACAGACAGGCCCCGTGGCCTTCTCGACGATGCTCAAGCCCGCCGGTTCGGCGTGCAACCTCGACTGCCACTACTGCTACTACCTCGACAAGGCCGTGCAGTACGGAGGGCGCCAGGCGGTGATGAGTGACGAGTTGCTGGAGAGCTACGTGCGGCAGTATATCGAAGCCAACGACGTCCCGACGGTGACCTTCTGCTGGCATGGCGGGGAACCCCTGCTGCTGGGTCTCGGGTTTTACCGGAAAGCCATGGCCCTCCAGAAAAAGTATGCCGACGGCAAGCGTATCGAGAATACACTCCAGACCAACGGTACGCTGGTCGACGGGGAGTGGTGCGACCTCTTTGCGGAGAACAACTTTCTGGTGGGCATCTCGCTCGACGGCCCGCAGGACATCCACGACGCCTTCCGGGTGACCAAGGGCGGGCAGCCGACCTTCGAACGTGTGATGCGTACGATCGGGATGTTCCGCGAACGCGGCGTGGAGTACAACACGCTGAGCGTCGTGAATCGGCTGTGCGAGGGGCGTGGCGCGGAGATCTACCGTTTTTTCCGCGACACGGTGCGGAGCCGCTACATGCAGTTCCTTCCGGCCGTGGAGCATGTGGTCGATGTCGAGGGTTTCCACCGTCCGCTGATCGTCGCCCCGGAGCGCGAGGGGGCGCGGTTGGCCGAATGGTCGGTTACGGCCGGGGGCTACGGGCAGTTCCTGTGCGACATCTTCGACGAATGGGTCGTGAGCGACGTGGGGCAGGTCTTCGTGCAGATGTTCGATGCTTCGCTCTCCCAGTGGTGCGGGGTTCAGCCGGGCGTCTGCTCGATGGGTGAGACATGCGGAGACGCCCTGGTCGTCGAGCACAACGGCGATGTCTATTCGTGTGACCACTTCGTCTATCCCGAATACAAGTTGGGAAATATCCGCGAGACCCCTTTGGTGGAAATCTATCGTTCGAAGAAGCGCCGCGACTTCGGCCTGGCGAAGCGCAATGCCCTGCCGGCCGAGTGCCTGCGCTGCCGTTACTACTTCGCCTGCCGGGGCGAGTGCCCGAAGCACCGCTTCGAGACCGGATCGGACGGCTGCCGCAAAAATACTCTTTGCGAAGGCCTGTACCACTATTTCCGCCACGTGGAACCCTATATGGAGTACATGCGCGAGATGCTCTCGAAGGAGCAGTCGCCGGCATGGGTCATCCCATTCGCGCGCAAGCGCATGGGTCTGATGTAGCGGCTGCGACGGCGTATCGGAGCACGGCGTGTACTTTCGCCCTCCCCTCCGGATTGCCGGTCAGAAGCCGATGAGCCGCACCTGCTTTTCGAATTCGTTGCGCGCCCCGAGCGCCGAGTTGCGCAACCTGGTGCGGTAGGTGTAGACGGTCGTCGAAGCGCAGTTGAGGAAGCTGGCGATATGTCCGCTGTCGGTAATTCCGAGCCGCATGACGGCCAGGATCCGCAGTTCGGTGGGCAGCGTCTTGTCGGCACGTACGGGGAAACGGGCCGACTCTTCGAGCAGGGCGTTGACCTGCTCGATGAAATCGGGGAAGATGCCGAGGAACGTCTCGTCGAAAATCCGGTAGAAGTCCCGGTAGTCGCGGTCGACATCCGACGGCGACCGCAACTTGCGCATCAGGGCCTCGGGCCCCTCTTTTTTTGCCGTTTTCCGCAATTCGTCCCGATATTGATCGACCCGGCCGATGTACTGTGTGGCCAGGTGCATGTAGCGGAACACGTAGTTGTCCTTGATCCTGTTGGCGTCGCGCAGGCTGTCGTTCAGCTGGCGGATCTGCTCGTTCCACTCGTTGAGCTGCCTGTTGGTCTGCTGCAGCTTCCGGTGCTGCTGCAGGGTATACATGAGCAACAGCAGGATGATGGCGCACAGTGCCATGAAGATGTATATCATGACGGTCAGGATGCGGCTGCGAGAGTTGATGCTGTAGACGACGGCCTGGTTGATGATCATCTCGGCCTGGCTGGAATGGAGGATGCGGGTGTTGTAGTTGCACTCCAGCATGTCGGACATCGTGCACTGGATATAACGCGCCGCGCGCTCCATATCCTTCTCCTCGAACATCAGCAGCGCCAGGTTGTACAGCGAGAGGTACTCGCGGACCGGGGTTTGGAGGTCCGAAATCGCCGTCGTGGCGAGCCATAACTTGTTCTGCTCCCGATTGCCGAGCGCCTCATAGGCGTTGGCGATGTTGTAGGCGATGCGGGCGAGCGTGCGGTTGTTGTACTTTTCGGGGTCGTAGAGCGGCAGCAGAATCTCCAGCGCCTCGTCATAGCGGTGCATGTCCATGAGTTCGAGGGCCCGGAGTCGTTGGCGGGTGACGTACGAGTGCCCGTCGAAGACGATGCGCGTGTGGCGCAGTCGGACGAGAGAATCGGCATATTTTGCCTGCTGCTCTTCGGGGCCTTCCGAGGCGGCGAGCCGTCCGAAAATCGCCATCTGCTGTGTATAGTAATTCGCCCGCATGCGTTTGTTGATGCCGACCGTGTCGAGCGAGAGGATCAGTTTGTAGGCTCTTCCGACATTGTTGCGGGCGATCTGCACCCCGGCATCGCAGGTTGTCGAGAGGAACTGCATCTCCCGGTCGCCGGTTGCGGCGGCATAACGGTACATCAGTTCGGAGTAACGGGCGGCGGAGTCGATGTCGTAGGTGATGTAGGCGTTGAACAGGTGGTGGGCCATTTGCCATCTTGACGTGTCGTCGGGTGCAGCGCCGAGTCTCCGGCGCAGCGAATCGGCCTGTCGGTTGAAACGCTCTGCGTAGCAGGATTTCTGACTGATGACCCGATCCAGTTCGTCGAATACCTGTTCGTTGCCGTCTTTGCGGCAGGCACAGAAGAGAACGAGACAGGTCGCGACACCGAGGATGGCGGAAAGGGACGGTTTTCTCATCGGCAGCGGTCGTTTGAGGACAAATTTATAAAAAAAAAGCGAATCCCGCATCATTTCCATGGCGCGGGATTCACTTTTCGTGCGGGTCGTTTCCGGAAAGGTTATCCGAAGATCTCTATCCTTATTTCCTTGCGGATGTCCGTTGCCGGGACTTCTACGGTCGGGCACTCCAATTGCGTATCGTACGAAATCCTTGCGGCGCGGCCGTTGACCTTGACGCGGCGGATTTCTCCCATGGCGGGGAGCTGGAGTCTGTAGGCCCGTTGGGGGACCTGCCCTTCGTAGCTGCCCGACGCGGGGCGGATGGTGATGGTCGTCACCTCTCCCTGGCGACGGTAGTTGAGTTCCGTGGTGGCGTACAGGCCGCGTTCGTAATCGCGGGTCAATCCGTCGTCCTCGTAGAGCGTATAGGTGTTGTCGGCATCGCCCGATGCGGGATAGACGCGCATGACGAGCGTGGTGAGCGGTGTCGATGCGGGACGGGGCGTGTAGGGTTGCATGGGCAGCACCCAGCCGCCGCGGACGTAGAGCGGGAATTCGTAGAGCGGTTTGGCGATGCGGCGCACCTGGCCTCCGTCGACACGTTCGTGGGTGAAGAAGTCGTACCATACGTCCCCTGCGGGAAACCACACCTGTTGTGAGGCGATTCTCTCTTCGCCCTCTCCCGGCGAGGTGATCGGCGCGGCGAGCAGGTTGTCCCCGAAGAGGAACTCCTGGGGATTTTCGTAGGCGGGTTTCTCATGCCCGTAGTCGATATACATCGGGCGGTTGAGGGGCACCATCGTCGAGTGGGTCTGCCAGACGCTGCTGTAGATGTAGGGCATCAACTCCGAACGCATGTGGTACATGCGGCGCATGGCGACGGTTTCGCGTTCTCCGCTGAGCCACGGGCGGCGGTCGAGGCGCGCATCCTTCGTGGAATGGACCCGCAGGGCGGCTGAAAGCGCTCCGAATTGTGTCCACCGTACCGTCAGTTCGGGATTCGGGTCACCGCGGAATCCGCCGATGTCGTGCGCCCAGTAATAGCAGCCCGCGTTGCCGCTGGCGGCGGTGAGCTTCACCTCGAAGGCGAGCAGCTCCCAGTTGGCCTGGGCGTCGCCCGAAAACTGGATCGGGTGGCGATGGTCGCCCCAGCCGGCCCAGCGGCTGTATCCGGCGCCGCGCAGCCCTTTCCGCTCGGTTTCGCGGTAGTAGAGCTCGTTGATCCATTGCAGTGTCGTGGAGCGGTAACCGCGCACCTCGGGATAGAGGTAGTTCTGTTGCCAGTCAAGCCACCAGAAGTCGATTCCCAGATCTTCGGTCGAATGGTGGGCATGTTTGAAAAAGGTCTCCATGTATTTTCGGTCCCCAACGTCGAAGAGCAGCGGTTTGGAGGGGTCGGCGCCCATGTCGGCCATAAAGTCTGCGTACATCTCCTCGTGGGGACGGATTCCGTCGTGCGGATGGTCGTTGAGCGATACGGTGACGCCGCGGCGGTGCACCTCGGCGATCAGTGCTCCGGGGTCGGGGATACGCGTGCGGTCCCACGTGTAGCCCGTCCAGCTGCGGCTGCCGGCGTGTCCGGTCCCGATTTGTGCGTCGTAGGTGTGCCACCCCATGTCGAAGACGAGGTTGTCGAGCGGGAAGTCGTTCTCTTCGTATCCGTCGATGATCGAGAGGAACTCTTCGGAGGTATAGTCCCAGTAGCGGCAGTACCAGACGCCGTGGATGTATTTGCGGGTCATGGGCACGTGCCCGCTGATGGCCCCCAGGTCGGCGAGGGCGGCCCGGTAGTCGTTGCCGTAGACGAAGCAGTACTGGTCCTGTACGTGGCTTTTCGTGTCGCGCGGGGCGAGCCATCCGTCGATCAGCAGGTCGGAACGTTCGTCGTCGATCACGTACCAGCCGTCGCGGCTCAGCAGCCCGTCGTGCATGGGAATCTCCCCGGTGACGCGGTCGAGGGTCTCGATCGGGCCTCCGAGGTTATTGCGGAAGATGCAGCGGTTGGTGAATTTCTTCTCTTTGCCGTTGAGGGTATAGTAGGCTGCGAAGTTGTGGAGCCCGAAAGGAAATCCGTCGTGTTCGTAGACGATGCGCAGGGCCGAGGTCGTGATCTCGTAGCGGTTGTCGCCCAACGCGCGGACCTTGAACTCGGTGGCGGGTAGCAGGTTGCTTCTGTCGTAGGCGAAGTAGGTCGGGGCGTCGATGAATTTCCCGTCATGGGCGAACTCCAGCCGGAACAGGGTCGGGGTGATGAGCGTCAGGCGGTTCTCACCGAAGACAAGGGGGTTTTCGAAGTCCTGCGCCCGGGCGGAGAGCCCGCAGCACATGGCGATCAGGAGTGCGAGAATCGTTTTTTTCATGGGCAGGGACATGGTTGAGACCCTCCGTGCCTCCCGCAGGAGGGCACGGAGGGTTGTTGAGACCGTAGACTATTCGTTCTGGATGCTTTCGGTGTATACGTTCCCATAGGGGTCGGTAGCCTTCACCGTGACCTTCTCCCAGGAGTCTGAAACGGGCTTGTAGTAGAACATGTGGTCGTTCTTATCCTCGGGTTCGGCCGTCGGACGGTGTTCGGGGACGGTTTCGCCGAACATGAAGTCGTATGCACGGCGGTCCATTTCGTACTTGAGGTTCGAGTCCGAGGGGAGCGTCACCCAGTCGGAATTGTCCTCCTGCACCTCGACCGTCCAGGTGGTGTGCCAGTTGAAGATGTTGAAGATCAGTCCGTCGCGGTACTGCTCCGAGACGGCCTCACCCGGGCCGTAGAGGTACATCTGGTATTCGCGCGGATAGGCCGTACCCTTGTAGTACCAGTTCTTGATCCGGTTCCCTTCGATTTCGTAGACCGCATAACCGCGGGGACTGCCGTCGTTGCACAGCTCTTTCCCGTTCCAGTAGGCCCCCATGACGGACCCGAGCGTGTTCTCCTCGATCGATTCGGAGATGGTGGTCGTGTAGTTGTTGTGCGAGTGTCCCGAGAGGATGCGCACCTGGTAGCCGTCGAGCAGAGCGTAGAGTTCCTCGCAGTTCTCGACTTGGGTCGAGGGACGGTTGCGGCGCGACGTCGGGATGTGCACGCCCAGGATGATGAGCTTGTCTTTGGGAACGTATTGCAGGTCCTGCTCCAGCCAGGCCATCTGCTCGTCGGTGATGTCGGCCGTATAGGAGGACGAGCCCGCGTAGAGGACATCGTCGAGGACGATGAAGTGGCAATCCCCAATGTTGTAGGAGTAATACGTGGGGCCGAATGCCGACTCGAAGCTGGCGTCGGCCTCCGTATCGTCGGAGACAGCCTTGTCGTGGTCGTGGTTTCCGATGGCCTGGAATACGGGGACGCCGATCTTTTGGATTCGCTCCTTGTAGATCGTGTGGTAGGGCATGTTGTCCCATACCAGGTCGCCCAGCGAGATGCCGTAGACGGGAGCCTGCAGCTCCTCCTGTACGTAGGGGATCAGGAACGGAAGCACCTCTTCGTCGAGCATCGTCACCTCGTCTTCGCGGCCGATCTGCACGTCGGCCAGTGCCAGAAGGGTGAAACGCTCCTTTTTGGCGGCCCGTTCGAGCTTGAAGCTGCGCTGCACGACGTCGTTGTCGCCCAAAGCGATCTTCTTGTATATCTTCGGATGCCCGTTTTCCATCGGGATTTCATACTCCGCGGGCACGGAGACAAAGACGAACGGAGTCGTCCGTTTGACGCGCATCTGGTAAATGCCCCGGGCATCGGTGGTGGTCACCGTGAAGCCGTCGCTGACAACGACACCTTCGATCGGATTCTTGCCGTCGGTAACGCGCCCTACGAGGTTCATGCCGGGTTCGGGCTCGATGTCCACCTTTTCGTGAAGTGCTCCGAGAATCTGGGCGCCTTCGTCCTCGCTGCAGGCGACCGAACCGGTGACCAGCAGAAAGGCCAACAGATAATATTTGATGTATTTGATCATTTTTTCGGTTTTTAATGTTCAACACTCTTGAATCCGGTGCCCGCGGGCGCTATTGCGGGTTATAGCCCGTATACCCGGGATTCTGTTTGATCAGGTTGTTGGCCGAGATGGCCGAGTTGGGAATCGGGAACAGGTTCAGATTCCTGGCCTGTTCTTCGTCGCCGAGCGGCGTGTGGTCCCACCATGCGTCGGTCGTGAACTTGTTCCAGCGGATCAGGTCGGTACGGCGGCGCCCCTCGCCCAGGAACTCGATCATCCATTCGTCGAGCATGCGGTATTCATCGAGGTTGTCGGCCGTCACGGGGTCGGGGTCCTCCCTGTTCTCGAAGTTGCGCGCACGTACCTGGTTGATCAGCGCGGCGGCCGTTCCCTTCTGCCCTGCCCGCATCTCGCATTCGGCCAGCATGTAGTAGATCTCCGTCAGCCGGATGACCGGGCAATCGGGATTCCATCGCAACTGGATGTCGTCAAGGTCGGGTTGCGGGGACTTTACCAGGCGGACGCCCGAGTTCTCCTCGCCGTCGGCCATCGTCGAGGTCAGCTCGGCGACCGAATTGTACTTGCTGCCGACCTCCGAGAAACGGGCGACCTGGTCGACCAGGTTGATCACCTTGCCGCTGTACTCCTTCTGCCCGAGGCACTGTTTCGACGGGTCGTTGGGGTTGGTCTGCTCACCGATGAGGAACATACCCTCGTATTGTCCGTTGCCGAGGTAGCGATAGGGCTTCTTGCGCAGGTCCTTGTCGTGGAATTTCCGGTAGGTGTTGCCCAGTTTCCATTGGTTATAGTAGCGGCCCTGGGGGTCGAGCGAGGGGGTCAGCATGAATCCGTTGTATCCGGCCGTCTCGCTCCCGAAGTACTCATAGGCCGAATAGTGGTAGAAGTATTTGAAATACCAGTTCCATTCGAGTTTGGCATTTTCAGAGGGCACCGTCCAGATCACCTCCGGCGAGGTGTTGTTGTCGAAACTGTGAGGGCCGTACCAGGTGTCATCGAGATCGTAGGTGCCATAGACGCCTCCGATGATGTCGCGGCAGAGCTTGGCACACTCCTCGAAACGCTCCTCGCCGATGTAGGCGACGGCATTGAAGTAGAGCTGGGCCAGCATCGCTGCGGCAGCCGCCTGCTTGATGTAGCCGTCTTCGGATGCCCCGAGCGTCGTCTTCTTCGTGAGGGTCGGGATCGCCTCCTTGAGCAGGGTCTCGACATGCTCGAAGGTCTCGCGGGCCGTACTGCGGCCCCGGAGGTCGTCGTTGACCGAATAGTAGATGGGCATGCCTCCGAAGTAGTCGAGCCCGCGCATGTAGAAGTAGGCCGTGATGGCGTTCAGCTGGTTGATGTGGTCGGCCTTGACCTTGTCGTCGAGCCCGATGGCGTTGTAGTCTACGGCCTGGAGGTCGGCTTTGGCCTCCAGGGCGCGCGAGATGCCCCCGGTGGTGCCGTCGTAGGTATTGACGATGAACCGGTCGTCGGGCGACCAGGTGTGGTAGTGCAGGCGATAGTATTCTCCGCCGTTGTACCAGTCGCTGCCACGTTTGGGACATACCATCTCGTCGGTGGTCAGTTCCTGGAGGTACCACCTGTCGGCCCCGATGTACCATTTCCAGTGGGTGAAGGGCCGGCACAGCACGGCGTAGGTGCTTTCGGGCGAGGTGATGAAGGTGTCGGGGGTGACTTCCGAGTAGAATTTCTCGTCGAGGTCGCAGGAGGGTGCGGAGATGGCGGCGACCCCGGCCAGTACGGCAATTATATGTTTCTTGATCATAACGATTTTCGATTTTGGATTAGAAGGTTATCTGCACACCCAGCGTAAAGCGGGTCGTCTGCGGATACATCGATGCGGTGTCGTTGACGTACTCGAATCCGGGATAGAGCCCGTTGATGTCGACTTCGGGATTGAGCCCGTTGTAGTTGGTGAAGACGGCCAGGTCGCGGATCGTCAGGTAGAGTTTCGCGGACTGAATGTAGCGCGTCCATTTTCTCAGGTCGAGCGTATATCCGAGGTTGATGGCGTCGATCTTGAGGAACGATCCGTCGTCGAGCCAGTAGTCGCAGAGGATCTTTTCGTCCTTGATGTTGCGGTTGCGCGTGTAGGCCGACTTGAGGACGTTGAGCTGCGAGTCATTGGCCAGTCCGTAGTACATGTTCACCTGGCTGAAGACGTCGTAGTCGAGCCAGCTGCGCAGGTAGACCGACAGGTCCCAGTTCTTGTACTTGAAGGTGTGGTCCCACGACAGAATGACCTTCGGAATCGCGTTGCCGACGAAATGCTTGTTCTCGGCGATGAGGTTCGAGGTGCTGCCGTCAATGGCCGGTACGATTTCGTTGTTCTTGTCGTAGATCAGCCACTTGCCGTTCTCGTCGAGCCCGGCGTATTTGTAGATGAAGAACTGTCCCAGCTCAAGTCCGTTCTGCAGGCGCACGGCCGTTCCCGGGTTGCCCGGCGAGGGGAACGTCACCTCGTCGAGGAAGAACCCGTCGTCTCCCAACCGGTTGATGCGAGTCTTGTTGTGCGACAGGCGTACCGACGACGTATAGCGGAAGTTCTTGCTGCGTACGATGTCCCCGCCGAGCTCGAACTCCCAGCCTCTGTTCTCGAGGCTGCCGATGTTCTTCATCACCGTGTCGTGCACCATCGGGGGCATCGGGGCGTTGACGTTGTAGAGCATGTCGTTGACCTGACGGTAATAGAGGTCGAATTTTCCCCAGAGGCGGTTGTCGAAGAGCGCGAAATCGAACCCGACGTTCAACTCGGACTTCTCCTCCCATTTCAGATCGGGGTTGATGTTGCGGACCGAGCCGTATCCGGGCTGCCAGATCCCGTTGGTGGGCCACATGTCGTTGGCCGTGTACATGCGGGTCGTGTAGCCGTTTCCGAAACCGTTGTTACCCGTTACGCCGTATCCGAGGCGGATCTTGAGGTCGTCGATCCAGCGGATGTCGCGCATGAAGGCCTCGTTCGAGAGGCGCCAGCCTCCCGAGACGGCCCAGAAATTACCCCATCGGTTGTTCGGGCCGAATTTTGAGGAACCTTCGCGGCGGAAGCTTACCGTTGCCATGTAGCGGTCCTTGTACGAGTAGTTGGCACGCCCAAAGAGCGACAGCAGCCGTTCGCGCGGGTCCTTGCTCGAATCCATCGAGGCGCGGCCGTCCGTGAGGTACGAACCGACGCCCATGTCCCACGGGCCGACTCCGTCGACCGGGAAGTCGTAGTTCGACATGCTGAAGCTCTCGCCTCCGGCCTGCCAGAAGCTGTATCCGGCCACGACGTCGAGCGTATGGTCCTCGGCGAAGGTGCGGTGGTAGTTGGCGTATGCCTCGACCGAAACGCGGTTATCCTTGCTGAACTTGTGCGAGGCACCTCCGCGGCGGCTGTTGTCGATCGACTCCTTGTGGTCATGCGAGACGTAGGTGTACTCCTGGTACTGGCGCTTGTCGATGCCTACGGTCCCTTGCAGCGAAAGCCCCTTCATCAGGTTGATTTTCACCGTGGCATCGGCCAGCAGCCATTGGTCCTTGCCGTTTTTCGTGCGCAGCATGATGTCGGCAACAGGGTTGAAGCTCGTGCCGGAGATGCCGTTCCCCACGACGTTGTAGTCCGAGGGATTCTCGGGGTCGTAGAGCGGGATGGTGGGGTTGAGCCCGAACGCCATCTTGAAGATTCCCGACGAGTTGCGGTTGTCGCGCTCCGCCTCGCGGAACTGGGCGTTGGCGCGTACCTCGACCAGTCCGTCGAAGAGGTTGAAACGTGCATTGATACGTCCCGAATAGTCCTTGCGATTGTCGCCGATAACGATACCTTTCTGGTCCTGGGCCATGAACGAGGTATAGACCTGGGCGGCCTCAGTACCTCCCGAGAGGCTCACCGTATGGCGCTGCGAGAATGGCAGCTCGTTGGTCAGCTCCTTGAACCAGTCGGTATCCGATCCGTAATCCTCGCCGAGCCCGTATTCGACATACTCGCTCGAGGAGAGCAGGTCGGGGTATTTGCGGATGCTTTCGATCGAGAATTCTCCCGTATAGTTTACGCTTACGCGCCCCTGTTTGGCCCGTTTGGTCGTGATGAGGATCACGCCGCCGGCCGCGCGTGTGCCGTAGATGGCACCTGCCGAGGCATCCTTCAGTACGTCGATCGACTCGATGTCTTCCTGGATGAGGGCGCGCATGTCGCCGCCGGGGATGCCATCGATCACGACGAGAGGGCTCTGGCTGGCATTGATCGATGCCACGCCGCGCAACTGGAATCCGTTGCTGCTGTTGGGGCTGGAGCTGCCCGAAATAGTCAGTCCGGGAACCTTGCCCTGAAGTACCGTGGCGATTGTCGACCCGCCCATGCCGGCAGTCAGGTCGTCGCCCTTGATCGAGGTGATGGATGAGGTCACCGACTTCTTTTCCATCGTGCCGTATCCGATGACCACGACATCCTTGAGTACCTGGCTGTCGTCCTGCAGGGTGATATTGATGACTGATTGCGTGCCGATCTCCACCGTCTGTTCGGCATATCCGATGTACGAGAACTTCAGCTGCCCGGCGGCCGGGGCATTGATCGCATAGTTTCCGTCGATGTCGGTCGTCGTTCCGGTTGTCGTGCCGACGACCACGACGGTGGCGCCGACGAGCGGCTCGCCGGCCGCGTCGGTCACCCGGCCGCTCACCTGGTTGCGGGTTTGTGCCTGCAGGGACAGCGCGGCTGTCGTCAGCAGCAGGCAGCATACGATGCGCAGAAGATAGCCCCCAAGGGATCTCCCCGTCGCTGCAAATCTCTTGTTCATATCTGACAGTATGTTTTTCATGTTTGGGTCCCGTTAAATTATTCTACTGCGGTTTTCGTCATCTTGATGTCGTTGAGGAACCAGCGGAAATAGCCGCTTGCATCCTGTTGTGTGGAGCGGATGACGATCCGGGTGTCGGCGGTGATGCCGTAGCACGTCACGCTCATGGGCGTCCATCCCCAGACCGGATCGGGGGTCATGGGGGCGCTCAACTTCTCCGAGTCGCCGTTTACCGTGCCGGGGCCTTCGAGAATCTCGACCGTGACGGTAATGGCATCGGGATTTCCCGATCCGCCAATATTGGCGCAGGTCTCGAACGCAAGTTCCACATCGGTGCACTGCCCTGCAGGAACGTCGATGGCCGGAAGGATGACTCCCGTCTGCTTGTTCTTGCCGCCCATGTGGAGGTAGTCGGAGGCGATGTAGAGGCAGTTCGCACCCGGATTGAGGTCCTCGAGGCCGCATGCCGCCCAGGCGGCCTTGATCTCGTCGTTCGCCTGCACGCTGAGTCGCGTCCATTTGGTGCCGTCGAGCCCGACCTGGTCGTCCATGCCGAACGGGATGGCCCAGTCGAACGGCTCTTCGTAGTAGACATGTCCGATTGCCTTTCCGTCGTCATCGTAGATATTGGTTTTGGTGTTCTGCGAGACGGTGAGCGTAGCTTCCAATCCGTTGAGCGAGGTGGTGATCTTCACCGCTCCCTCGCGGGGTGCTCCCGAAGTGTTTTCGTCGACGAGAAGCGTCACCTCCGTCTCCCCTGCCTCTCCCGAGGCGGGTTCGATCGACAGCCAGTCGTCGCAGGTCGATGTCCACGCTTCGGCGGATGTGATCGTGAAGGTCAGCGGGGTCTGGGCCTCGTCGGAGAATCCGAATTTGTTCACACGGAAATTGTCGGCGGAGAGTTTTAATCCCTCGAGATTCTGGATGACGGTGACGGTCTCGCTCTTCGACCCGGCGTTGATGACGAACGATCCCGTGCGTTCGCCGCCGGTTTTGTTCTGCTCGACAGTCAGTTCGATGCTCATGTCGCCGGCCTCCCCGGAGGTGGCGGCCGGAGTGATCCACTTGCTGTTGTCGGCAACCGTGATTGTCCAGTCGCTGTTGGTCGAGAGGTATATTTCGGCCTTTTCGCCCGTTTCGAGCAGTCCCGACTTCACGACAGTGATCTCCGTCGGGGAGACGGAAAGCGCGTCGACCTTGAGTTTCTGCGTGACGGCGATGGTGCGGCGTGTTCCGCCTTCGCCTTCGAAGATAATGAATCCGGTGCGGTCCTTGCCGGTATTGTTCTCGTCAATGTCGAGGAAGATGCGTACACGGCCGCGGTCTCCCTCACTATGGGTGAGGTGAATCCACTCTTCGACGTAGGTGGCCTGCCACGAACGGTTGGTCCCCAGTTCGAAATTCACCATCTCTCCCTCAACGGTAAGTCCGGTATATTCGACCTCGATCTCCTGCTGGGTGACCGTGAGAAATGCATCGGGTTCGGTTTCGTTGCATCCTGCCAGCCCGATTCCCGACATGAACAGCAGGGCGGACGTTGCCCTGAATAACATATGTTTGAAATTCATGGTGTTTCGGTTTATGATTGTTGACCCAGTTTAGTTGCGGGGCGCCTTGACCATCTTGATGTTGTCGAGGTACCAGCGGTGGTATCCCGATTGTCCGAATTGAGTGGAGCGTATGACGATTTGCGAACGGTCGGAGACGCCGTAGAGCGTAACCTTCATGCTTACCCACTGGTTCCAGGAGGTGACGCTCGACATGGTGAGCGCATCGCTGGTCTTGGAGGTGGGGCCGTCGACGGTTCCCGGGCCTTCGTAGACCTCGACGGTCACCGATGTGTCGTCGATGCCGCGGAGCGTGATGTCGGATCCCGAGCCGTTGATCGAGACGACCGGAGCAGCATCGAAGGTCAGCGTGACGGTCGAGGATTTCTCCTTCTCGATGTACTTGCCCATGTCGATGGCCAGTCCGTTCTGCTGGTTGTTCTTGCCCATCTTGAAGTAGTGCTTGGCCATGTAGAAGGCATTGCCGGCGTAGTTGTACTCGCTGTAGCCCATCTCTTCGAACTTTGCTACGGCAGCGGACTCGTTGCGGACGGGCGTCGTGGAACTCTGGTCGGGGAACTGTACCTGGTCGTCGCCTCCGAACTGTTCGCACCATGCGAAGTCGTCCTCGAGGTAGACATGGCCGATCTCCAGCCCGTCGTCGGTGTCGGGGTCGAGCGTCTGTGTTACGGTTACGGTTTCAGTCAGTTCCTCGCTCGTCACCGTGAGGTATGCGGTGCGGGCTTTCTCGGTGTCGTTGGCCTCGACATCGATCACAACCGTCACGCGGCCTTTCCCGACGGGTTTGTCGACCGAAAGCCAGTCGGCTGAAGGAATGATGGTATAGCCACGGTTGGCCAGAATGTCCAGCGTGGCTTTTGATCCGGTGCTCAGCGTTCCGGTCTGGATGACCTCCACGCTGACCTTGCTCACGATGAGCCTGGCAGCCGCATCTTTTGCCTTGTCCTCGATGCAGGAGGATGCAAGCAGACCGATGAGGAGCGCAGGAAGCAACATGCGTAAAAATGTTTTCTTCATAGGTTGGCAAGTTTTGGTTTGTGATATGGATTGAGAAATGTTAAAAAAATTACAAATCGTAAGTCGGGCTCATTGCTTTGCAAAATTATCTATTTTATGAAAGGCGGGAAAGTTCAATACCTGATAATATAGATCAATTCATCTTATTATGCATTTATAATCAGTTCCTTGTATCTATATATTCCCGGTCGTTATATAGACGTATGGACTTGTGTTTGGGCAGGAAAATCCTCTTTGAAAGTTTTTTTGTCGACGGATTGGGCTTATACGGGGCTTTTCATATTTCATATCGAAACACTGCTGTCCGGAGAAATTTTACCATAAAGTAGGTTGCTCGACAGAACCCGCCTCCGGAACACTAACGGGAGTTGTCGGCTGATTATAAATTTCACGGATATCCGCCCTCTGGAAGAGGACTTGTCCGATTGAGTTAGAGATAGAATGAAGACTTGGATCCAACCCGTATCGCTTCTTCGCAATGATGAGCAGAAGATAGTCACAAATGGCTATCCATATCTGCGTGTACACGGCGTTCTTGGAAGTGCCGTAGAAAGTCTTGATGTGAAGATGCTGCTTGATCCATTTGAAGAACAGTTCTATCTGCCAGCGTTCATGGTAGAGTTCCGCAATAGTCAGCGGATCGTCAATCGCAAAGTTGTTGGTCAGAAATCGATATGATCTTCCAGTCTCAAAGTCTTCATATACAACAAGTCTCAATGTGTCTGGATACTTTCTGGTAGAGTAATATCCAGCAAGTCTGATAGTCTCATCCGAAAGAACGCCCGAGTCTTTGTTGACAGGTCTGGACTCAATAACCTCATAAGACATATTGTCCTTGGCGCGTGTAACAAAGTAGGCGCCCTTTACCTGGAAGTACTTATAAAGTTTCTCAAAGGCAACATATCCCCTATCCATCAGATAGAATGCACCTGCTTCAACAGGAATCTTGTCCATCACCCCGGCATCGTTAACCTTGCCTGGCGTGAGCATGACAAATGTGGGAATCGAGCCTCGCAGATCCATCAGTGTATGTATCTTGAACGCGCCCTTACCATGATGAAACTCGGTCCATGGACACAACTTAAGACACAGTTCAATGGTACTGCTGTCAAACGCATATATCATCTCCTCAAGACCAATTCGCAGCTTTTCATCCTTGTAAAGCATCGTGGCTTCCTTTACCAAAGTCATCGCAAAGTCTTGATATATACGCCAATCCTTCTTCTCGTTGGCCTCCGCAAGCGTGGATCGAGGTATTGCCTTGATTCCGGAGCGATAGAGGTCGCCGCAGAGGTTAAGTGTAGTCTCTATATCTCTCAAACCAGCTCTGTCAGTGAACTGTGCAAAACTCATCACCATGAACTGGTCACGACAATTGAATTTGATAGCATGCTGGTCTCCTTTGTAGCGGTCGACACATTTCTTGAACTCGTATTCGTTAATGAGAGACATAATCTGAGCGAAGATTGTTTTTCCTTTGTTCATGGCTTGCGGATAACCTCTTGATGGCTACCGCAAAGTTACTGATGTTCTAATCGAAAAAATTTCTAATGCTTGTAACTTATTGATGTTTAATAATTAAAACATTGTCGGAGAATTTTTCTCCGGACACTAGTGATTCAACTGCATAAATCAACGTGCGAAATGGGTCCTCGATGCTGATATTGAAAAGTGTTTCGACAGGATAAACCACCAAAAATTATTGGATAAGGTCAATACAATACCTTTATTCCGTCAAATGATTAAAGGGTGGCTGAAAGCCGGGATACTTGAATCCGATGTATTTTCCGAAACCGAAGCCGGGACACCGCAAGGTGGGGTTATTTCTCCTTTACTTGCAAATATTGCCCTGCACGGAATGGAAGAATATCTTGGACGAATATTCAGGATCAGGAGGATCGGAAATGGCAAATTCAGTCAGAAGATCACATTTATCCGTTATGCCGATGATTTTGTGGTGATACACCAAGACCGGGAGGTACTTGAACAATGCCGTAAATTGTTGGATGAGTGGTTGGCAGAAATCGGACTGGCGATGAAACCGTCCAAAACACGATTAGTACACACCTTGCATCCAATAGACGACAGTAAGCCTGGCTTTGATTTTCTCGGAGTGACCGTAAGGCAGTTCCCTGTCGGACGTACTCATACCGGAACGGATCAGCGTGGCAATCCTCTGGGGTATAAGACGATCATCAAACCCTCGAAGAAATCCCAAACGCGACACTATCAGCGTATGAAGGAGATTATTTACCGGCAACGGGCATCTCCACAGGAATCACTTATACACGAATTGAATTCCGTAATACGCGGATGGTCGCTATATTATGCAGGACAGGTATCGAAAGACGTCTATTCCCGCATGGATTTTCTGTTATTCAAAAGTTTATACCGCTGGGCTACCCGCCGCCATGGAGGTAAACACAAGAAACGGATTGTCCGTAAATATTGGAGACTCGAAAAGGGACGATGGCGATTTGAAACTCGAAAAGAGGTTAAATTACAGTACCATAGTTCGACACCCGTTGTCCGTCATGTGAAAGTAAAAGGGAACCGTTCTCCGTTTGACGGAGATTGGATTTACTGGGGCAAACGACTCGGTAAATATGGCGGCCTCACGTCACGAAGGTCGTCGCTACTTAAACGGCAAAACTTCAGATGTGCGTATTGTGGGTTATCGTTTACGGCAATGGATTTGATAGAAGAAGATCATTTGTTACCTAAAATAGTGGGAGGAAAGAATGATTTGCGTAACTGTCAGTTGCTTCATCGCCATTGCCACGATCAGAAAACAACGGTCGATGGCAGTTATGAAGCTCGCGGTAGCGGAATACAACGAGGAGCCGTGTGAGGTGAAAGTCTCACGCACGGTTCTGAAGTGGCAGTCGGGAGAGTGATCTCCCGACTGACCATAACATCATCGCCAGATCGAACGAGGCCAAGGCCCTCGGCATCGGCATGGGACAGCCGTTTTATCAGGTTCGTCCGCTGATAGAGCGCGGTCAGGTGACTGTGTTTTCGGCAAACTTTGCTTTGTACGGAGATTTGTCGCGTCGTGTGATGGCAACACTCCGCTCGCTGGTTCCCGGCATCGAGGTTTACTCGATCGACGAGGCCTTTTTCGACCTGCGGGGTATGGCCGAGCCGCTCGACGAGTTCGGCCGTTCGATC
>ERZ1664515.42-NODE-42-length-24041-cov-8.672851_pt1 | contig 24041 bp, 29 predicted proteins | sample MGYA00575335_ERZ1664515 | MGnify/ENA primary metagenome ERZ1664515 (study PRJEB40874, sample SAMEA4040737) | Gallus gallus | biome: gut; material: content | place: India | collected 2016-01-01 | study: EMG produced TPA metagenomics assembly of PRJEB14491 data set...
ATTCAAAGCAATGAAGGAAAAAATTATTCAAAAATTATAAATACACTTTTTGCTTTATTTTATGCTATAATTCCACTAGGCAAAGGAATTATAAGGAATAAAATGAATAATGAAGATTTGTTTGCCTACTTCTATGCAAAAATCAAAGAATACACAGACATTAAAGATATTTTAAAAGAATTTGGTGGGGGATTAATCTATATACCTAGCTACAAAAGCACCAAAAGGGATGAGGATATTAGGGAAGATTATAAAAACCTCCTCTCCCACAAGAAAAATCGCAGAGAGATTATGTTATTGCTCTCCAATAAATACAATCTCTCACAGCAAAGGCTTTATGCAATAACAGAAGATGTGAGAAATCCCTCTTTGTTTTAAATTCGCATTAGTGGATGCATTTAGATGATTTGCAAAATTTCAAGAGGCACGGACGCCAAGTCCGCTAACCTCCCAAAATTTTGCAAAAACAACTAAAGCCACTCATCTGCTGCTAAAATTTGAGGTAAAGTTTGGAAGTAATTTCAAAAAGCTACCTCCCCTCTACATTATCTCTAAAAGTATCCTCTAAAATCTTAAGCAATTCCTCCCCAAAATCTTTAGGAATCTCCCCTTTGTCATTAATAGGTAAAAAAGGTCTTGCAGGGATTATTACTTTTTTGCCTTTACCAGCCTTCCCCCCAAATTGATGAATAGGTGCGTATTCTTTGTTCGTCCCAATAGTTACGCTTTGATTTCCTAGTTTATAAGTTAGGCTTGTGCGTAAAAGCCCGCTTTGGGTTAGGATTTTATTCCCTCTTTTTTGAATAAGAGTTGCAGGGGCATTAACTTTCCATCTCTCTCCAAAAGGGCTACTTTGTTTTTCAAAGGATTCTTCACTTTTGTTTTTGGTGAGGATTCCAATTTCATTTAGGATTTCTTTGGGGTTATTGAAATCTTTTGCGAGGTTATCCAATCGCTTTTGGAATTCTTTTAGGGAAATGGTTTGCATTGTCAAATCCTTTGTGGTATAATTTAGATATAAAGGTTTCGTCCGTAGTTGGTGAGAAATTCCACACCTTATCTAGCCCCAGATAAGCTAATGGTGAGAAGTAACGATAACAGACGGATTGTTATCCCCTTTATGCTAGGCTTGGGGTAGCCTAATCCAACAAAAGAGGTTTCACACCATGGCGGTATTGGATAACCCGCACCTTGTGTCCCCAAGCACAAGCTAAGTAAGAAATAACGGCGTAAGGTTGGTTCTTGCCACCTCTTTTTTAGAAGTGTTGGGGCTTCTTAAAGTTTTCCACTATTACTTTTTAAAATCAAAAAAGTTCTGCTATAATATTTCATATAAAGGTGTGCCGCTTGTGGAAACATAGACACCACCTCTAAACAAGCCAAGTTTAGCGAAAGATTAAAACAGATGTTGTGCGGACGCTGTTGCCTTTATAGTGGGGTGGCAACCCACCTATTTTGTAATCTTTTTGCTTCCTTTTGTCAAACTCAATAGATGGTTTTCATTTTTGTCCTTTGTGGTTTTTATTGCAGCCCTATAATATTTACCAAATCGAGAAAAAAGCACAATGTGATGTTCTTTGGTGCTTTTTATGTCATAAATATTTGCATCTTGTAGTAAAAAAGGCAGTAAGCTATAATCCACAATATCCACTTCAGGATGTTTTTGTAAATGATCTTGCAGTGTAACATGGCTTAATAGCAATTCATCGGCTTTTGTGTCTAATTTTTGCATAATTTGTTGTGGAAGCTTGGCTATGGTTGTTTTTTCTAGTGCATTGTTTTTTAAACCCAAGATATTTTTATAGTTTTTGGAAGCTTGTTGATAGTTTTCTTGCACTTTCTTTAGTTCATTTGTTAAAAATGAATTTTCCCCATACCTCTTAGCCTTATATTCAATGATTTGTCTAATTCCCTCATCGCCTTTTAGATTCCTTGTATCATAATTCCAATCTTTGTGGGCTTTGAAATTGGGGGCTTTGGGAGAAACTTTAAAGCCTTTTGTTTTAAGTTCTGCTTGGCTTAGGGATTGCACATAACATCTACAACCCCAATCATTAGGTGGGTAGTTGCTTGCCCAAAAGCTATCTTCTCTAGGCAAAATAGTGCCATGTAGTTTGGCATGACTTTCCCTAGTTAATCCATCCATAATAGCAACATAGCGTAAATATACCTTTCCTTTTCTTGCATACTGCTCTTTGGCTCTACCTTGAGCGTTTGCACTTCGCATATTGGTATTGTAGATATTTTTTAGTCGCCTATTATTAACATTAATGGTTTTGACTTCGCCTGTTGTTTTATCTACCACTTCCCTTTTGCCTAGCCAACCCTTTTTTGCCAGATTTGGCTTAATATCTTTTTTCCAAGATTCAAAGCTCATTCCTTCTTTTTGTGCTTTAAGCAGTGAATCCTGCATATCTTTTAACAAATCAAGTTGCATCATTTTGGCAATACTAAAAGCCCTCAAGTGTGCTTCGTGCATTAATTCATCATAATTAAAAGTGGTGGTAGGAATTTTTTGTTTTAAAAACTCCATATTTATCTTTGGTTCTTGATTAAAATCAAACTCAAGCATTGAGTGCCCCATAGATTTTTGCATTAGCAATTGCTCTAGCAAATTGCTCTTCTAAAAACTCTAATTGTTCTCCATTAGCTGCATTTTGGATTTTTTCCATAGCTTCTTCAAAGTTTTTTGCACCTTTGATGATTTTTAGAATATCAAAATCTTGAAACTCCAACCCCTCAATAAATTGCTCGATATTATCTTTAAAAGCAGGATTATCTTTTATGCCTTCTTTTAAAGGCTTTTTAAAGGGGATTAAATAGGGATTTAAAGTAGAATTTGCAAAATGGACAGATTCTTTTTGCTCTACCTCAATATTGTAGGTTTTTTCAATGTATTCTTTAGTGGGTTGATACCCCATTTCAAAAATTGTTTTATCTCGCAAACTTAAATCATTCTTGGGATTCCCCTCATCAAAGAGGCTTAGAGAAATTGCATCAGTAATTCCATTAAGCTCGCAAAAATAAGCAATAGTTTTATTGCAAAGATACAAGAGGATTCGTTCATCACTCAATGCAATCTCTTCTCTAATGGCATTGTGAGTATTTGTTGCTGCATAAGAGCCACCACTTACATAACCGCTTAGGTTTGCCCCTAACAAAAAGGATCTGATTTGGCTGTCGCAAAACTCCACAATTTCTTTAAAACTCACATTAGAGCTTGGCTGCACGAGTGAAATTTCCTCATCTTTTGAGATAACCGCACTAGAGCCATTTAGCATATTGTATAACTCATAAGCTAGGCTTTGTGGGTCATCATCAGTTTTCCCAATTGCCCAAGGGTCGCCAAATCTTTCTAAAAATCGTATCCAAAACTCCATTCCTGCATTTTTAATTTTAATGCTAAAATAAAGCTTTTTAAGACTTGATTCGCCATAAAGGTTTCTCCAAGATTGGTTAAAAATTCCATAGACAAGCTTTTTATCAGGAATCTCTTGCTTAAACCCGTTGCCTATAAACTCTAGTTTGCCTTCAGCATTGTATTCAAAGTCCCTATAATCCCGATTGATAAGTTTGGGAATAAAGATGCCATTTCATAACGCACAATGAATTTCAAAGGAATTGAACACATAAAGAGGTGTTTCTGAAATGGGAGAAAGGATAGAATTATGGGATGCCTTTTGCGAGATTGCTGTGTGTTTTTCCTCTTTGGAATTAGTGATTGCTTACTTTTTTAACACAGGGTGTATGCGTGAAAGGAGGCACTGGGAGGCTACCAAGTCTTGTGTGATTTTTGTAATGTCTTTGGTGCTTAGTTGCATTGGGGATTCTAAGCTTAAAATCTGCTCTATGAGTGTATTTTTTAGCAGCAGAGTTTGTTTGTCTTTCTTTTCTTTGTCTTTTTTCTTAAAAAACCAAGCCATATTCTCTCCTTGCTTTTTGCAGTCTTCTTGTTTTAAAATAATTGTTTGGATTTAATCTTTTTGCTTTTGGTGCTTTTGTGAGTCTTAAAGCACCCTCCAAGCAATCAGGCAAATCATCATTTTTACCAAAAGGAAATTCCACAAGTTGTTCAATCAAAAGACTTTGAGATTCGTGTATTAAAATATCTCCTTCCTCAATAGGAATTTCAAGTCTTTCAATCCGAACTTCTTTGTTTTCTGTGTTGTTAATGCCTTTTAAAAAAAGAGGCACACCCCGTCTGCTTGCTTCAAGCTTGATAGAATCTTTTAAAAAATCTCCACCAAAATTTGTCTCAATTCCCGCCTTGTTAGGCTTGTATTTAATGTAGAGTTCTAAAAATTTTTCAATTAAAACTCTTGATTTAAACACGCCCCCTATAGCTTCTAGGCAATAAAATTTACCCTCACTTAATCCCAAAACTACAAAGGCGGTATAGTCGCTTTTTTTCTTTGCACCTGCTGGGTCGCAAAAAAGCGAGATAGTTTCAAATTTGTTGGGGAGATTTTTATAAAAATGCAGATTCTCTCGCCTAAATTTTTGAGCCTCTGTGCTAGGCTCATTTTGTTGTTCTTTAGAAAAAGCTTTTGGGTTAGACGCCCTTGCTTCCATAAGGCTAACAAGGCTAATGGCTTCTTCCCATAAAAGTTTAGCGCCCTTATCCATTGCTTGTTTATTTTTATTGTAAAAATTCTCTGCAGATTTTACGCCTAATGTTTTATATTTGTGAGCAAAAATATCCCACAAATCCATTCTTTGTGGAAATTCCATAATACTTTTAAATTTTTTTGGATTCCAAAAGGCTAGAGAGAGTTTGCGGGCAAGCAAGGAATCGTAGTGTAAAATTGTCCCAATGTAGAGAATATCTATTTTTGCAGAGGCATCACCTAAGTTAATAACCGCAGAATCTAACCACTCCTCTAGCTTGTCTCTTTGCTCTAGGCTACGAACATTGGTGTCATTCTCTAAATCATCTAAGATGACTAAATCTGGGCGATACACACCAAATTTAACACCCCTAAGCCGCTTGCCACTACCAAATGCTTTAAGTTTTACGCCATTTCTTGTAATAAACTCTCCCACTTTCCAAGAGTTACTAGCACCACAAACTTGTGGGAAGTCAAAGGCAAGATTGGCATTTTCTTCTAACTCTGTTTTAATGGCTTCTAGGATGCCCTCTACTAGTTCCACAGCATCTGAGACTTCTACAATAAATCGTTTTTTATTAAAACAAATACACCAAAGTGGGAAGAGTTGTCCTGCATAAATCGTCTTGCCATTACCTCTTGGGGCAGCAATGGCAAATTTATTGCCTCCTTTGCCTTCATTGATAGTTTCAAATACACTAATTAAATGTTTATGCAGTCCGCTCTCGCCCTTTAGTGTAAAGTAATGTGGAAAGTAGGTTTTTGCAAAATACAAAAAGTCATTTTTTGCCCTCTCTATTCTTTCCTTTTGTCCTTTGTTGCTTAAAGTGACACTGCTACTAATTTGCCCTTTTAGCTCCTCTTTTTTATCTGCAAGCCAAGCAAAAAATTCCTTACGGCTTAGATTCTCCAGTTTTTCTTCCTCTAAGTTTTGATGAGAGGCGTTAAAATCTTCTCTAAAACTTGAGAGCTCTTCTTTGGAGAACATTTAGAGTTCCACCTTGCTAATTTTCTCGATAAAGCTTGGATTTTCTAGCAAATCCACAATTTTGTTTAAGAGGATTTTAGCGTCCTCATCTTTTTTAAGCTCTTCAATGAGTGCGGTAATTGTTTTTTTGACAATGCTTAGGGCATAATTTCTTGGGTCTTCGTAAGTAGCGACATTTTTCATTTTTGCAAAAGAATCCCCAAGCCTACTTAATGCTTCTGCCTTTTTTTCTGCTTTAATATCCGATTCTCTAATCTCTTTAATGGCTAAGTGCATTTCTTCCACAAAGCTAGAATAAATCTCTTTGCGATTACCCTTTAGGGAATTATAAAAGTTGGCTCTCTCCATTTCCCACTCCTTGTTTTTGTAGTTTTTAATGGTTCTTGGGTTTTTATCTAAAATCTCTGCAATCTTTTGTGTTGAATAGCCTTTTGAATAAAGCTCTTTTGCTAGTTCCTTTGTGGATTTAATCAAGTTTTAGCCTTTTTCTTGTGTGAATAAAAGCTCTTTGTGGCTTTCTTTCTAAAAATTCCTCTTCTAAAGTAATGGGGATTTTTTTGTTTGCCATTTTGAGTAAAATGTCTTCGCATTCTTTGCGTATCTCTTTTAATTCTTCTTTGGGAAAATCATTCCTCCTTTTCAACTCAAAAATAGCAAGCTTAGTGCAAATATCCCTTAAAAGCCTTGTGGGGTTAGCAGGGATTTTGATGAAACTTGAAATAAGGCTTTCAGCATCTTTGATAGCATCATCAATGACAGCTCTATTCCAAATGCCCTCGCCATGAATATCGCTTAATGCTCTAAGTTCATTGGCTCCCACTTCATTAATCAATTCACTCTCGCTTATCATTGGCTGATGTTTTAAAATGCTTTTAATGGGTTTTAAATGCACACTTTGGGCATATTGAGATTCTTTGAGTTCAAAAATATCTTTTTTTAACTCATCGCATTCCTCTTTTAAAAGAGAGATTTGTTCGTTAATCTCATTTAATACAGCAACATTGGGCTGTTCTTTCTCTCTCTCTTTTGCATAAGCCTCTCTAAAACTTAGAATCTCAGCTTCTTTGATTTTTAAAAGCTCTTTTGTGTTTTTGAGGGCATTAATGTTTTCTTGCGTCCAAATGGGCGAAGTTGTCAGTGAATTTGGTGTATAAGGGATGTTCTCTAATTCCATTTTTTCTCCTTTAATTCCATAAATCATCTAGCGTTTTTATGCTGGTATTGATTTGGGGAAGCAAAACAATATCTCCAGCATTTAAAATTTTTTTATTGAGTAGATGAGAATTTGTTTCAAGCACGCTTTGAAAAACATTCAAAGTGCCATAGTGTGAATAAACTATGCTATCCAATCGCTCATCATCTTTGGCAATATAATGAAATCCTTTGAAATCTTTGGGGATAACAATTTCTGTTGTTGGGATTTGTGGCTTCTCCTCCTCCTCTTTGTCATCTAGGGTAGCACAAAGAATAACGCCTAACTCCTCTGCAATCCCCAAAAGCTCTGCGTGTAAATTTTCTAGTGTTTTAATTGTATCTGTGCTTGCATTTTCTAGCTTATTTTGTAAGGCTAATATCTCTTGTTGTAAAGATTCCAATTCAATCCTTAAAGCCTCATACTTGGAATTATTTTCTTGGATTTGCTCTTCTAGCCCTGTCTTTTCTGCCCTTAGCGTTGTGATTTCTGCCTCTTTGGCTTTTATTTCATCGCTTAGAGCTTTAATCTCTCTATTTAGTGCATTTATAGACTCTGCAAGTTCTTTGTATTCTTGCTTCTTTTGTTCGAGTAGAGCTTCATTTTCAGGGATTTTAAGTTCTGCATAATGCTTCCTTGTTTCAAGCTTTGGGATTTCTTGATTATGCAAATCGATTTGTTCTTGCAATTCTTGTGCTTGTGCCTCTAATTCCGCTATTTGTGATTCTAATTCTGCCTTTTTAGCTTTAAGAGATTCTAGATTCGCATTTGCATTTTGCAATTCTTGCTCTTTTAAGGCTTTTTGTTCCTCCAACTCTGCAATGCTTTGTCTAAGAGATTCTAGCTCCTCATTATCTGCACTTCCTGCTTGTGCTATTTGCTCTTCTAATTGCTTGATTTGCTCTTGCAGTTCTGATTCTTGTGCTTTTAACTCCTCAATCTCTTTTAGCACTGATTCATTCTCTGCTTCTTTTTGTGCTAGCTCCTCTTGTTTTTGTGTGAGTTCTTGCTCTTTTTGTGCTAGATTCTCTTTGCTAGTTTCTAACTCCAAGCTCGCATTATCCAAAATAGCATTGATTGCACTCAAAGTTTGGTTTAATTCCTCTGTTTTTGCAGCAATGCTATCGATAATCTCTTTTAGCTTCAAATCTTTGTGAGCTTGAGTTTCAAAATAATCTAATGGTATTTCAAAAGCTCCACTTTTAGCCCCACTCACTGAAGTAAATACCTCTTCTCCTATGCTAATACTATAACTAAAGCTAGAGTAAGCAGACACATTAAAAGCAACTTTAGAAAATTTCATTTGTCCAAAAGTATAACCAATAGACGCATAGCCGCTGCTAGCAATACCTGTAAAACCACAGCTACCACTACGCAAAATAGGATTAGTGCAGTTACCGCTTATTCTTGATCTTGTATTATGAGAAGCAACTGCACTTCCGCTAACTTCATTTTCTAAAGGTGTATAATTAGAGGGAATTGCTTCTATGTTTATTAGTCCTTCTCCATCATTTCGCACAATAAAACTACCACTTTTTTGACCTGCATTAGCATAAGCTATGGAGCTTGGTTTGCCTTGCATATCATACATTATAAGATTAGATAAAGAAGACCCATTACCACTAGAATAATACAAAGAAAAAGAAAATTTCAATTCCTTTTCTTGTGCATATTCTATTATTTTAAGCCCTTCATTATAACTCTTATCTTGCTCTAATTTCTCAATCTCTTTTTCTAATTGTGCTTTTTGTGTATAGAGTTGTGTAAGGCTCATTAGTCTCCTTTTTTTTTAAAACATTTACAAACATTCTTGTTTTTAAAAACGCTTGTAAATGCTTTTAAAATCGTTAAAAAAGTTTTTTTAATACTGAGATATACCCAAAATAATTTTTTGCCCCTTTATGCCCCTTTAAAATATTCCTCATATGAGGAATATTATTAAGCCCAAGTAACTTTTACTAAGCTTTCAGGATTCAAACACACTGGCAATACATTGCTTTCGCTCAAAATCGCATACCCTTTTCCTCCACCTAGCTCCTCAGGACTTGCAGCAAAGAATCTTTGAGGTGCTTTGGAGAGTGCTTCTACATGATTAGCCCTTGCATAAAAGAGCTTAAAAACTCCCTGTGTTTGAGGAATTGCCATTCCCTCTTTAGCACTCAAAAAGCTTGTTGCTTTGCCTTTTTCGTTTTTGTATTGTGCTACATAAGGAATAAAACTCACTCCATGAACTTCCAATGCCCCTTTTTCTCTTATCCTTGCTCTGCCTTGATTGTCAAAAAGTCCCTCTTTGTCTGCCTTAGCATAAATGGCATTGTAGAATTCTCTTGAAACATACACTTCAAAATCAGGCAAATAACCCAAAGCTTTCACTAAAGAGTCTTGTATTTCAGCGATACTAGATTGTAAGTCTTTAGAATCGCTAAATTGCACTTCATTTTGCTTTTTATACTCAAAGAGCACCGCACCACTTCCATCGATGACTTTACCAAACATCGCTCCCACAGCCATAAACTCTTGTGTAGCTAGATAGCTACTTTTATGACTTTTGATGATATTTGCAATTTTTTTAGAAAGTGCTTCTAACATATCTGTGCTATTTTCATAGCTTTTAAGCTCATTTAAATCACTTGCAAAAATCATATCCCTTAGTGCAAATCTTGGGATTTTAAGTTGTAAGATATAAGTGTCATTTGATTCAATAAGGCTCGAGTCCGCTTCTTTAGAGATTGCTTTTAGAATAAAGGCATCACTCTTTTTAATGGGAACCTCAATCGTGCTTCCCACACTTCCTTCAGCACTTTTGTAGAATTTGTCTAAAATAGGTGTTGGTGTGGCTTTGATTTGCTCGATGATTTTAGTCATTTTGATATTTTGGAATTTTTCCATTGCTTCTTTAGTTGTCATATTCCCTCCTTATTATTTTAAAACAATGCCATTTTTAAGTAAATCTGTTCGTAATTCTTGGGATAAAGGTGTGTCATAAAAGTTTGATTTGATTTCCCCATGAATTAAAACCGCGACTTCTTTGCTTGAATCTTCAGTGGTTTCAAGCAAGATTCCATTGGCTTCATTGGCGGGGGCTTTTGTTGCTTCATAGCCTCCTTGGCTTGAAGCACTTACAACTAAAGGGCTACCTAACTCTACTGGAGTGCCAGTAGCTGCATCGGTGATTTTGACATTCACACTAAGGTGTGTTTTGACTAACAAATCCCCTAAAACTTTTCCTTTTGTAAAAATGGTTGGATTATTCATTTTCTCCTCCTAATGCAAGTTTGACTACATCAACTTCGTAGTCTTTTTGTGGATTTTTAGAGTTTGCAAAAAGATTGCTATTTGGAATCTGTGCTGCACTAGCAGTTTTTAAAAACTCCCTAAATCCTTGTAAATCATTTTTAGCATATTTCAAAGCCCATTCTTTTTGAGAATCAGTGATTTTACAAGCCACCAAAGCATTCTCTACAACCGAATTTGCAATCAAGTCTTTACTTTCTTGTAATTCCTTTTTTAAAGCCTCATTCTCTTTTTGTAGGGTTTCCACCCTTTCTTTTAATTCTTCCATATTGTCTTCTCCTTTTATTTTAGAATTTGCCTTAACTTCTCCCAAACAATCCAAAAATGGAGTGTTGGTAAGTGCCACAGAATGCAAAGCCACTCCAGAGGCTTCCCCGCTTTTTGGATTCTTGTAATCAAAGTTAAAGACAGGGGATAGATATTTATATTCCCCATTTTTGATAAACTCTAGTGCTTTGGCATTCCATTGAACTTTAGCAAAAAGTGCATCTTCTTTAATTTCCATTGATTTTATCCAGCCAGCCGCTGGCGAAGCTTCTCCCTTTAAGCTTTGATGTTCATAATCAATTACTAATTCAATTCCGCTTGAGTCAAAGTTTTTCTTAATGGATTGCAAGCTCTCTTGTGTTATTTTGTAGCTTCCAGCTTGGTGTCCTCTCCATTCTCCCACACAAGCTATTTTTAATTCTACTTGTGTTTTTTCTTTGTCTATTGCACAAACAAAGATATTCATTTTCCCTCCTTAATAGAATTCACTTTGAGTTTGATACAAAATGACTTCAAAACTTCTTTTGTAAATGCTTAAAAAGCCATTCTTTGTCATATCGCTATATTCTTTTTTTAATTTTCCTAGAATAATCCCGCTTGCGTTTTTGAATTTATAACCATAAAAAAAGGTATCGATTGTCTCTAAAAAGTCCATTTGTTCTTTGAATGTGGATTCTCTATTCTGTTTTGCAGAGCTTGGTGTAGCTTGAATGATATAAAGCTCAAAAAAGCATTTTTTTGAAAACTCATTTCTATATTCATCGCCGATGAAATCCAAATAGACCAAAGGGGAATTTTTTAACGCACTTGCAATTTTTTCCTCACTGCTAAAATTATTTGTGAAAAAATGCACTTTGTCTTCCCCTAGCAAAATAGCAAGAGCATTTAGAATATCTTCTGTAAATTCTCTAAGCAAAATCGCTCCTTTTTAAAAATGCTGCAATTTTAGGTTTTTTAAGCCATAAAAAAAATTCTTAAATTTATTTAAAAGATACTTTTAAAGCCTAGAAATTCAAAGCAAAAAGAGGATTTTCTAAAATTCGCCAAGATTTTTTTAAAGGTCGAATTTTGGAAGAGTTTTTGAGGGTTATTTCTAATCTTATTAATATAGGCACCATCACAGAAACCAAATCTGCAGAGGGTAAAGCTTTGGCACGCGTGAATATTGCTAATCGTCAAAGCGATTTTTTACCCATTGTTAGTTTTTGTAATTCTTTCAAGAGGCATTTTGCTCCAGCAAGAGTTGGGGAGCAGGTTTTGGTCTTTTGTCCTCAAGGCGAAAATAGCATCGGTTTTATTGTGCGTGGAATCTTTAATCAAGAGTGCAAAGAACCACAAGGAAATGATACAAAAGAAATTATCACCTATGAAGATGGTGTAAGTTTCAGCTACGATACTTCCACTTCCACCTTAGAAATTGCTGCGCCAAAGAGCATTAATATCACTTGCACCCACGCTAACATCAAAGCACAAACCATCAAGGCAGATTGTCCTAGTATTGATTTGGGTTTAGGTGGTGCTCCTGTGGTAACCACCGAGTGTATTTGTGCTTTTACAGGTAGCCCACACCCCCATGGAAGTGCAAATACAAGGAGCAAACTCTAATGGCACTCAGTGAAGCTTCTTTGGTGGCAAAAATGGAAAAACACTTACAAAGTGAGGGATATTTAAAAGTCAATGATGAGGATAATGGTAGGGGTTATCGTCGGTATTCTATGCCATTTTTAAGGGCATTGGCAAGGGCGGTGGTAGAAGAAATCCAACAAAACGCACAAGTTCAAGATAAGGGTCCTGAGTGTGGTGGGAATTGGAGTGTATTATGAGCATGTATCAAATTTCTATCAATGATAGCATTGCTAGGATTCTTAACACTCCACTTGGCTCACGCGTTATGCGTCCAGAATTTGGGAGCGAGATTCACAAACTTATCGACAGAAAGTTTGATGATAAATGGCGACTTGATTTTACTAGATTTACTGCTAGTGCCATTGAAAAATGGGAAAAGCGAGTAAGTTTAGAGAGGATAGAGTTTAAAGAAGTCTCTAATGGGGTGTCTTATGTGCTTTATTTCAAAGAGGGAATTACTTATGAGGGGATATTATGAGTTTGCCTAATATTTTGGTGAGTTATTCCTTTGAAGAGATTTTAGAGCTTATGGTTGCAAAAATCAAAGAAAAACACCCAGCCTATGAGCCTTTGGAATCAGATTCTTGGATGGTAGTTTTGGAAGCTGCTGCATATGTAGGTGCGCTTTTGGATGAGCGGACCACACAAAAGGCAAAATCCCTTTTACTTAGATATTCCAGCAAAGAATCACTTGATGAGTTAGTTTTTGCTTATGATGTCTATCGGCTTAAAGGTGCCAAACCTTATGCTAGATACGAATTCTCGCTTAATGTGGCACTCAATAATGATGTGGTGATTCCTGCTCTTTTGGAGTTAGGAAGCGATGATGGATTACATAGGGCTTATTTACAAGAGAGCATTACCATCAAAGCAGGAGAATTAAAAACTATTGGAATTGTGGTGTATGGAGAAGAAGTGATGGGGAGCGAGATTAAATGTGAAAATCTGCTAACTTCTATGCCCTTTGCACTCAATGTCAAAGCACTAGAAAATTTCGCTAATGGCAGTGAGCAGGAGAGCGATTCTAGCTTAAAAGAAAGAGCAATTTTAAGTTTGCATTCCCATACGACTGCAGGGAGTGCAAAAAGCTATCTTTTTCATGCACGAAGTGCAGATGAGAGGATTGATGATGTGGCTGTTTTAACTGAAAAATCTACGCCCGGGATTGTCGATGTGTATCTTCATAGCAATGGCGGTGTGGATGAATTAATGATAGAGAGAGTGGAAAAAGCATTAAATAGTGAAAAGGTGCGACCACTTACTGATTTAGTGAGAATCCACCAATGCACCTACAAAGAAATTACGATTAAAGCACAAATTTATGTGTTTGATTTGAAACAAACTGCGGAGCTGCAAGAGCACTATAAAGAAGTTTTACAAAATCGCAAGTTTAAAATCGGTGAAGATTTGCCACTTTCTGAAATCATTGCCAATTTGCATTCTAGTTCTAATATTTACAAGGTTGTATTGAGAGCTCCAAGTGCAGATGTTACACCCATTGATAAAAAGGAAGTAATACAGATTATAGGGCTAGATTTGGAATTCAAGGAAGCTCCTTATAATGAAGCTAGCCTTAAAGGAGAGAATTTTGGAGACTAAAAGCTTGCTGCCTAAAAATGAAAATGCTGCTATGCGATTCTTAGAAGAAATTTGCATGGGAGCTTTTTTGAGCGATGAGGGATTGATTGAAACAAAAAGCCTTAAGGCTAAAGCAGAAATCTTGCCCCTAATCGCTCAAGGCTTAGATGTGGATATTAGAGGATTGAGAGAAAGTGAAGCAAGAGCAATCCTTTCTCAAGCTTTTTTACTTCATAAGAACGCAGGGACTCCTTATGCACTTAAAAAAGCATTGAATGCTGTTTTTGAAAACATAATCATTAAAGAATGGTTTAGCTATGGCGGGAATCCTTATACCTTTAGAGTAAAAGTTTCAAGTGGCACAAAAGGCTTTAACCAAAAAGAGCTAGAGCTTTTGGACGTCTTAATTGAGGAATATAAAAATGTGCGAAGTATTTTAGAGGCTGTCGAGATTGAGCTACTAAATAAAAGCATATCCTACAATGGAAGTGTGAGCGTAAGTGGAGAGAGCATTACCGTGCTTCCTTACCAAGAAACACAAAGAGAATCTATCACCCAAAGCCATTTTGGTTGTGGAGTGTTTATTTGTGAGATTGAAAAGAGAGAATTAGATATGAAAGGAGCATATTAATGGCAGAGAAAAAAGAATTTTATACACTTTTAACCAATGTTGGGATTGCAAAGTTTATTGCCGCAAGGGCTAGTGGCAATGGAGTGAATCTAAAGAGTTTTAAACTTAGCTCTAAGGTGATTGTGCCAAATGAGAGTATGAATACTTTAGAAGAAGTTGTATATGAGAGCTTAATTAACTCTAAATATGTGGATAAAGAAAACACGCATTATGTGCATTTGGAATGTGTCGTGCCAAGCAGTGTGGGAGGATTTGAGATTAATAGCATTGGAATCTATGATGAAGCTGGGGATTTGCTAGCAGTGGGTAATCTCCCTAGCACTTATAAACCACTCTTAGAACAAGGCAGTGCCAAAGAATTACTTATCAAAGTTACAATGGAGCTTAAAAACGCTAGTGAAGTGATTTTGGAGCTTGACCCTAGTGTGATTTTAGCAAGCAGGGATTATGTTAATGAAGTGAAGTTGGAGTTAGAGTTAAAAATCGATGAAGCCATTGCAGGTTTTACAGAAGAACTTAAGAAATACGCCCTAAAAAATGGAAGCACAAGCGAAGTTTTTAATGTTGCTCTAGCCACAGAGGCAAGCCATGCTATTAATAAGGGAGAATTTGAGAGAGCTTTAAATCTCAAAGCTGATAAAACGCAAGTAGAGAATATTAACAATTCTCTAAGCAATTATGTCAAAACCACAGGCAATCAGAGCATTGCAGGGAATAAAACATTCAGTGGCACAACCACACTCAATGGAACAACCAACACCAAAGCCTTAAATGCTAGCGGTAAAATCACTGCTAAATCAACTCTAGAGGTTACAGGGGCTACTACACTCAATGGCAATCTCACCACAAATAGTGCAGTAGCTTTTAAAAATCTCCCTACTTGTGCAACACAAGCTAGTAGTGATAATCAGCTTGTGAATCTTGCAACGCTTAAAAAGCAAGTGCCTTTGCTTGGAGGGGGATTATGGAAAAATATTGAACAAGTACAATTAGAGGCTAAAGTAAATTATACAAACAATAGTAACAACACACTTTTTTTTATTCTTCTTAGGGGAAGTAGTCTTATACTTAACAAAGATTGTCTTCCTTATGCTCAGCCGGTGGTCACAATTAATTCGATATCTTTTTCATTAATCTCTTATTTTGCAGATGGTTATGGTGGAGGTGGTGATTATGGTTCAAGCACCGTTCCATTATGGGGTGTTTTTATTGTTCCTGCACGAGCAACCTACAAAATTAATATTCGTTGTTCTTTTATTAGATATTCTTAAAAAAGGATAAGTCATGCAATATTTTCTAGATTCACAAAACCAAATCTGGGCTTATGAGGATTATGTCCCGCAAGAAGAAATCAAAGAGGGGCTAACCCCTATCACAAATGAGGAGTTTGAAAGGCTCACCACACCTCCACCACCAAGTGCAGAGGAACTATTAGAGCTAGCAAAGCAAGAGAAGCTTGCAGAGATAAGAGCAAAAAGAGATTCTTTGCTAGAGGGGAGCATTGAGTATAAGGGGCATATTTTTCAAACAAGAGAAAAAGATAAGCTCAATATCAATGGAGCTGTAACCAATCTAATTTTGGATATTCAAAGCACCAAAAGCATTAGCGAAATTATTTGGATTGATATTAATGATGAGAAAGTAAGTTTCACGCCTAATGATTTTCTTATCTTCGCATCAAGTGTAGCTTATCAAACCCAAGAGATTACATTCAAAGCCAATACACTAAAAGCAAGCATAGAAGCAGCCAAGAGTGTAGAGGAAGTGCAAAAAATCATATGGGAGGGGTAATGGAGAGAGAATACAATCTATTTTTATTTATCGGCAGTGGAGCTGTGGCATGGTTTTATTCTAGTATTAATTTTTTGGGAATCAAAGATATTCAAGTTTTTGCCCTCTTGATTATCTTTATTGTTTCTATGGTGGCTGGATTTTTAAAAACCTTAGCCCTAAAAGAAGAGGTAAGGAGCTTTGTTTGTAGCGATTTACTTTCTAAAACGCTAATGCTTTTTATTCCCTTTATCTTTGCAATAGAGGCAAAAATGTTGGAGGTTTTTAAATTTTTTGTGGATTATAGCTTTGCCTTTTTAACACTAGGAGAGATTTTAGCCATCATGATAAGTATCCAAAGCATTAAAACTAGAACCCCCATCAAAGAGTTAGACATCTACAATATGGGGATTAAGAAACTGCAAGACTTCATCATTCGGCATTTGAAGTTTGAGGGAAAATTTAAAGAAAAGGAGGAAAGAGATGAAAAACAAGAATCTCATCACAATTCTGCGAGAAGGTAAAGATTTTGAACTTATTGAAGATTTGGAGTTTTGGTTTGAGGATGGACTAGGAGAAGAGCTTAAAAAGAGGCTTGGAATCTATGCGCTTAATGCAAGGGGGGATGAGGGAGGTTATATTTGTATTCCAAAGGGCTTTAGAACAGATTTTGGAAGTATCCCTCAAATCTTTCAATCTCTCATCAGCCCTGTTGGAAAGCCAACTAAAAGTTATGTGTTACACGACTATCTTTTAAGCCTTTGGGAAAGGGGCTTTTTGGATAGGAAAACTTGCGATGCAATCTTTAAAGAGGCTTTGAGGGTGCAAGGGGTTGGAGTATTAAAAAGAAATGTGATGTATGGATGTGTAAGAATCTATGGCATCTTTAAAGAAATATGGCGAAATCTAAAATTTAAAAAGAATTAAAGGAGGAATTATGTCAAGTCAATTTGGTGTTAATACTATCATTGCTGCTCACGCGGCAAGACCGATTAATATAGAGAGCAATACCACCATTGGTGCAGTAGTAAGCGTGGCATTAGATGAAGTGCAGAATGCAGAGCTAAAAAAAGAAATTGAGGCAAAGGCTTTGATGTTTTTTTCTAGCATTCAAGAAGCACAAGAGAAATTTGCAAAGTTTGAGGGGTCAATCAATCGCGTGCTAAATGGCATTGCCGACCAAAATGTCAAATCTCCTCTTGTTTTGGGTGTGGTTACAATAGGATTAGAGGAAGCCAATGAGATTGCAGAAAATTTTTATGAGAATCCTGAAATCAAAACCAAAATCATTGAAAAGCTAAATTTACTAAGACAAAGCAAAATGCTTTTTGATGTAAAGCCAAATTTGATAATCGCACCATTTTTCAGCCACGATAGCGATGTGAGTGCTGCAATGCAAAGTATTGCTACCTATCTTAAGGGGCATGCGATTGTAGATTTGAACGCTACAAGTGAAAGTGATGCTGCAACTAAAGCAGAAAGCTTTGGGAGCGAGCGAGTGCTTTTGTGCGACCCTTATGTCAAAGTTTGGGATATGCTTAAAAATGCAGAGAGTTATGAGCCAATGAGTGCTAGGGTGGCTGGACTTATTGCTTATAGCGATGGGGAAAGTGAATATGGTTTTGCAGATAGCTTTTCTAATAGAGTGCTTGGAGGAATCTCTGGAGCTAAAAGAAATGTAGAGTTTGAAGCAGGAGAGGATTGCGAAGCAGATCGGCTAAGAGCTAAAAATATCACAACTCTTATCCGCTATGATGGCTTTAGAGTTTGGGGGAATAATACTACCTCTAGCGATAGTATTTGGCAGGATTTCACAAGAGTAAGAGTCTTTGATAGGATTGCCCTTGCCACGCTAGAGGGTATTTTTTGGGCGATTGATAGAAAAGCTGATGTGCTTAAAAGCGCTAAAGATAGTGTAGAACAAATGCTTTTAGGGCTTAAAGGGGCTAAAGTGCTTGTGGGTTATGAAGTCTCTTGGGATAGTGAGTTAAACACTGCTGCAAACATTACAGCTGGGAAGTTTTATTTGAAAGCAGAAATGATGAACACGCCCATTGTTAAAAGAATTGAGGTAAGTTTCAATTACAGCGATAAATGGGCTGAGACACTTTTGAAAGAAATTAGCTAAGGAGGAATAAATGGAAGTTAGAAAATCTCAAATCATCAATGCTTCTTGTATCTACATTGAGGGGATAGGATTCTTAGGCACAAGTGCTGAAGTAGAGATTCCAGCAGTTGAGTTTGAAACCTATGAGCAAAATGGCGGTTTTTACAAACAAAACCTAAACACTGGAATCTTAAAAGCAATGACAGCCAAATTCATTGTTTCAGAGTTTAACTCTGTGATTTATGAAAGCTTTTCAAAGCAGTTTAACAAAAGCAATCCATCTAATCTTTATGTAAAATGGAATGTTTCAAGCCCCAAAGGACATTTTGACCATATTGCAACTTTTAGAGGGGACATCACCAAACACACTCCACCTAAGGTTGCAGCAGGAGAAGAAGTTAAGTGCGAGTTTGAATTGCAGTTAAGCTTTTTAAAACTAGAGGATTATGGCGTTGAGTCTGTGTTAATAGATACTAACAATCTAATTTGTAGGATTGGGGGCACAGATTTGTGGGAAGAAATTAGAAGCAATTTATAAGGAGACAAAATGAAAAAAGAATTTAACATCAATGGCAAAAAAATAGCAATGAGAGCACCGCTTGTGAGAGATTTAAAGGCAGTGGGGAATATTTCTAATGCAATGGAGCAAGAGATTGTTCTTATTGCAAACTTGACGGGTTTGCACAAAGATGAGATTGAAGAGTTAGAAATCAAAGATTATACACCCTTACAAAAGGAGCTCAAAGATTTTTTAGGGTAATCCCTAAGCCCAAATCGCTTTTAGTAATGATTGCAAATTTGGGAATTGCGTTCAATCAAGGGTATAGGGATTGTATGGAAATGGAATTAGAGGATTTTTTGACTTTACATGAAATGGCGATGAAAGCCAATAAGGAGAAAGAATGAAAAAATTATTTATTCGCAGATTTAAAAATGTGGATGATGGAACTTTGGGGGAGTTTTTGTTGCTAGATTCTAGCGAGAATGTTTTGCTAAATGGCTATACGCTAGAGCCAAGCGGACCAGATACTACAACCCCCAATCAAGATAAAAGGATTCCACAAGGAGAGTATAGTCTAAGTTGGCATAATTCCCCCACCTTTTCCCAAAAGCTCCCTTTGCTTCATAATGAATCCGTGCCAAAGGAGAGATGCATTTTGATTCATGCAGGGAATTATCCTAAGGATACTTTGGGTTGTGTGCTAGTTGGGCTTAAAAATGATGGTGCAAATGTGCTGATGAGCAAAAAAGCTCTCAAGCGGCTATTGCCTCTCTTAAAAGGCGTTAAAAAGGTAATTATTGAGAATAGCGATGTTTAAAAGTCTTATTGGGGGAGGTAGCCATAGCTTTTTTGGTGGTGCTGTTTTGGTTCTACTTTTGGGAATTTTAATCCTGTCGTATTTTTATGCCAAGGCTTTAAAGGAAAATTCTAGGCTAGAAATGGAAATCACGATTTTAGAGGGGAACACCAAAGCATTAGAACAATCTTTGCAAAAGCAAAATGAGGCATTGGAAGCTTTGAGGGTGGAAGCAAGCAAGCCACCAAAGGAAATTCAAGTAATTAAAAAAATTAACCCAAAAGATTCTAGCTGCGAAGCAGAGCTCAGAGGGTATAAACAATTATTTAAGGAGATGGGGAGATGAAAGTTTTGTATTTGGTTCTTGTTGCTTTTTTCTTTAGTGCTTGTGCAGTTAAGCCCATCGCTCAAATACAAACAAAAGAAGTTTTAATCCCTATTGCATGTGATTTGCCAATGCCAAAAAAACCAAAAGAGGATGGAAGTTTTGAATCCCATAAGGCTTTAGGGATTTATTTTTTGGAAGTGGAATCCACCCTTAAAGATTGTTTGGGTTTAAAAAATTTTTAAAAGCTTTTTAAAAAGGGTTTAAAATGCAAAATCTCTCACTGGGTGTAAAAATTGGCTTTGCTGTTGAAAATGCAAAACTTCTAGCTAACACTCAAAAACAGCTTAACCAAATTGGAAAGTCTTTGGATTCATATCGTGAAAAAATAGACAATTTTAAAGGCAGCCTTTTAGAAAAGGTAGCAACAGCTGGAGCATTAATTGCGCCCATTAAAGCGGCTATTGATTTTGAAAGCTCAATGGCAGAGGTTAAGAAGGTTACAGATTTAAGCGAGGGGCATAGCCTACAGGCTTTGAGCGAAGACATTTTGAACCTCTCAAAAAAACTCCCTATGGCAGTCGATGGAATTGCGGCTTTAGTCGCTGAGGGGGGAAAGTTAGGTCTAGCCTCTAAGGAGGCTTTGAAATTTGGCGAGGTGGCTGCTTCTATGGGAGTGGCTTTTGAGATTAGCGCGCAAGAGGCTGGGGACAATATCGGAAAAATGATGGCAACTTTAGGGACTAATGTTGAGGGGATTAAAAATCTTGGCGATTCCATTAATTACCTAGCGGATAAAGGGGCAAGCGATGGAAAAAATCTCATTGAGATTATTTCAAGAATGGGTGGAACGGCTAAGGTTATTAATTTAAGTGAAGATTCTATGGTAGCCCTTGCTGCAACACTAGATGAAGTGGGTATGGCAAGTGAGGTGGCAGGGACTGCCTTAAATGATATGTTTATGAAATTATCGCGTGCAGATACTCTAGGGGCAGATGAAGCCTTTGCTAGATTGGGTTTAAGTGCAGAAGAGATGAAAGAGATGATGGCAGAGGATTCTTCTAAAGCCATTACAACCTTGCTAGAGAGTATCAAGCAACTAGATTCTCAAGACCAAATCAATACCATTGGAGAGATTTTTGGGACAGGCGATGGAACCGTGAGGAGTATTATTGCTCTAAGCTCTAATGTGGATAGATACACTGAGCTTGTAAAAATGGCAAGCAGCGAAGAGAAAAAAGGCTCTATGGATAGAGAGCTGATTAACAAAGCAGAGACAACTGCAAGTGTTTTGCAGATTATGGGCAATCATTTTAAGGCAATCTCTATCACCATAGGTCAAAACTTTCTCCCCATTGTTAAATCAATTGCTAGTGGGATTTCGTGGTTTTTAGATGGATTTGAGAGTATTATAAAAACTTTTCCCACACTTTCTAGTGTTATCTTTGTGGGGGTTGGGTCATTTATGGCTTTAAGTGTGGCTATTCCTGCGGTATTATTTGCTTGGAATCTAATGTCACTAAATATTCTAACTGCTCAAAAAAACTTCATTTTGGCAAAAAATGCAATACTAGCACTAAGGAGTGCTATTTGGGTAAAGAATGCTGCACTCATTGCTACAACTCTTACAACAAAAGCCTACAATCTAGCCTCACTTGGACTTTTTAAGGTTTTAGGGCTTCTAGCAACAGGCTTTAATGCTCTAGGCGGAGCCATTGCCTTTGTGGGGAGGGCTATGTTTTTAAATCCCATTGGGCTTATTATCACTGCCATTGCGGCACTTATTGGAGGTGTGTATTTAGTCTATAAGCATTGGGGAGGAATTAAAGAGTTTTTTGCAGGAATATTCTCTTACATTGGTGGATTGATTAATTCATTTGTAGAAAGTTTTAAAAGTCTTTTTAATTTTGTAGGGAGTGCTGTTAGTGGGATTAAAAGCTTCTTTGGGTTTGGTGATGAAAGAGTAGCAAAGCAAGAAACTCTAAACTCAAAATCTCCTGAACTTCTACCCCCAGCAAATTCAAGGGAAAATATTTCAGTTTCTTTTAATGGCGGAATCAATGTCCAAACCACCGATGGAAAGATTCCTAATAATTCTCAATTAAGTGCAGATGTGCAAAGAGAAGTGGAAATGGCAATTAAGAGAGCTAAAGAAAATGAAAAAAATCGCTCTTTAAGTGATGTGATATAGGAGGTTATTGTGGCATATTTTGCACTAGATGACTTTATGTTTGAGTTCAAAGATAAACAACTAACAAGTTTTAGTCAATCTTTCAAACTTTCTTTTTCTAAAGTAGAGAGGATTGGCAATAATCCTGCTTATTTTAATGCGGGTGGATACGAAGAGAGCTTGAGTTTAGAGCTAGAGTTAATCATTCAAAGACAAAACACACTCAAAGAATTTTTGGCTAAAGTCAAAGAGAAAAAGCCTTTTTATATGGTTCTAGGCTATGGAGAAATTATTGGGGAAGTTTTGGTGCAAAATGTAAATGTGAAGCATAACTCCATCACTCCTTTTGGTGAGAGCTTAAAACAATCACTCTCTTTAGAATTAGTGAGGTATTACCGATGAATTTCACACCAATCTTTAAACTTTTAGCTAACAATAAAGATATCACTAGCCACATAACAAAAAATCTCATCTCTTTGCAGTTTAAGGATGAAGCAGGAGAAAAAAGCGACGAGATTACTCTAAGTGTTTATGGAGATTTTAAACGCCCTAGTTATAAGGATATTTTAAAGCTTTATTTGGGATATAAAGAGAGCGGATTATTCTTTTGTGGAAGCTTTTATGTGCAAACCACAGAGAGAGCAGGAGAAATTTTAACTATTACAGCCACAGGAGCTGATTTTAGCAGTGGTTTAAAAGTCAAGAAGAATCGAACCTTTGAAAAAATGAGCTTAAAAGAGGTAGTAGAGAAAATCGCTAAAGAACATAATCTAGAATCAAGATGTGATTATGAAGATGTTTTTTATAGTTATTTGCCCCAACACAATGAAAGCGACACCAATCTCTTATCTAGGCTTGCTAGTAGCTTTGGTGCGTTTTTTAATATCAAAAACAACGAAATTGTCTTTTTGAAGAAAGGAGAGAGCGAGAAGCTTCCACAAGTAAGCATTGATGCCAAAGAGTGTTCTAGTCTTAGAATCAAATATTCCAACAAAACACAATATCTCTCTGCTAAAGCCCTATGGCAAGATAGCAAAGAAAATAAAGTCAAAGAAGTAATTGTAGGAAGTGGAGACCCGCAGCTTATTTTACAGCAAAGCTTTTTAAGTGCGAGTGAAGCTACACTTAAAGCAGAGGCGAAATTAAAAGCAGCTAATGCAGGAATTGTAAGTGGAAGTTTAGAGATTTATGGGAGCAAGATTTATGCAGGTGGAAAATTAAAGTTATGGAATACCAAAGAGGAAGATGGTGAATATAATATTAAAAGCGTTTCACATAGTTTCAGCAGTAGCGGTTGGAGAACAAGTGTAGAGTTTGAAAACTAAGGGAAAAAACCCTTAGTGGAAACTAGCAAGGGGATTGTATCAAAAGATTGCAAAACCCCTATAAAAAATTTCATTTTAAAAGGAGCAATGCATGGAAAATGCAAATTTTAAAATGGAAACTAGCAAACTTAAAGCCCCCTTTGCTTGGGTAGGTGGAAAATCTAAAATGGCAAAAGAGATTATAGAGAGAATGCCTGAACACTCTTGCTATTGTGAAGTGTTTGCAGGTAGTCTCTCTGTGCTTTATGCAAAAGAGCGTCCTTTTGCAAAATACAATGAGGTGGTAAATGATTGGAATGAGGATTTAATTAATCTACACAGAATCATTCAAACACGTCCGCAGAGTCTCCAAATAGAATTGAATAGAATGCTAAGCGGTAGAGACTTTTTCTTGGATTCCATTCATAAAGAGCCAAGAAATAATATAGAGAAAGCCGCACTCTATTTTTACTCTATTGTGCATAGTTTTGGGGGTAAGAGGGATAATTATGCGATGTGCAAAAAGGCAAGAAGCGTAAAGAATATTTATAAGAGCTTTCAAGTCTATGCAGAGAGGCTTAAGCTTGTGAGTATTGAGAATCTTGACTTTAGAGAGTTTATTAAGCAATATGATAGTGATACTACATTATTCTATTTGGACCCGCCTTATGTGGGAACAGAGAATTATTATAAGAATAAGAAAACATTTGATTTAAAAGACCATAGGGACTTATGCAAGATTCTAAAGAGTATCAAAGGTAAATTCCTATTAAGCTATAATGATTGCGAGCTAGTAAGGAATCTCTATCAAAACTTTACCATAGAAACCCTAGTTACAAAATATAGTATCAATATGCAAACACAGAATGTTAAAAGGAATGAGT
>ERZ1664515.45-NODE-45-length-23001-cov-8.229975_pt1 | contig 23001 bp, 18 predicted proteins | sample MGYA00575335_ERZ1664515 | MGnify/ENA primary metagenome ERZ1664515 (study PRJEB40874, sample SAMEA4040737) | Gallus gallus | biome: gut; material: content | place: India | collected 2016-01-01 | study: EMG produced TPA metagenomics assembly of PRJEB14491 data set...
AAACAAATTGAATATAAAAAAAAAATAAGTTACAACTAGTGTAAAATCGGACTTCCCGATTATTGCAGCTTTAAAATCGTGGCCGGAAAAATCCAACGAATAAACAAATATTTTGCTTGTTCTTGCGAAAAATTTATATCTTTGTATTAAACGGCCAAAGTGCGACAGAAAGGAGGCCTCGTTTAAATAACCCGAATCCGATGAGGATTCACGAGAAAACAATAAAATGCGGTTACTGAACAAGATAAGGGTGAGCGCCTTGGTGTGCACCCTGGGATTTCTCCCGGGTGCGGAAGCGCAAACGCAAGCCGATTCGGACCACATCTATTTCCGGCAGGGCAGCTCCGTGATCGATTCTTCGATCGGCGACAACGGCCGGATCCTCGAATCCTGGTCCGAAAGATTCCCGGGCTCGGACGAATTCCCCGAGATGCCCGAACTGCGGATTCTGCTGCGGGGCAGCGCCTGCCCCGACGGCTCTACGGCAACCAGCGAACGGCTGGCCGAGGAGCGGGCCGCCGTCCTCTGCGGATGGCTGTGCGAACACACGTCGATCCCCCGGGAGCGGATCACCGTAACGGCCTGCGGTATCGACTGGCAGGGCCTGGAGGAGCTGGTTATTGCCGATACGGCCTGCCCGGCGCGGGCCGAGGTGCTCCATATCCTCCAGAATACGCCCGAGTGGATCTGCGATGCCCGGGACCGGGTGATCGACGGCCGCAAGAAACAACTGATGGATTTTCGGGGCGGCATCCCTTATAAATATATGGCGGAGAAGATGTTCCCCGCACTGCGCAACGTGGCGGTTGTCGTGAGCGGCGAGGCCGCAACGGCCGCTTCCGGAGAGCGCGCTCCGCTTGCCGGGTCGGAGACGCCAAAATCCCCCCCCCCTTCATTCCGGACCTGAAGCAACTGATTCAGACGCTCTTGTCGAGGCTGTCGCGGAAAGTGCGGCGTCCGATGCCGGCATGCCCGCTGCCGCGGCTGTCGCCGTTTCCGACGCCGGAATGGCGGTTTCGGCTGCGGAAGATGCCCCGCAGGAGCCCCTGCACCGCCTGGCCGTCAAGACCAACCTGCTCTACGACGCCATCCTCATGCCCTCGCTCGAGGTGGAGTGCCGCATCGACGACCGCTGGTCGGTGGCCGTCGAGGGCGATGTGGCGTGGTGGAAGCGCGACAGTGCCCACAAATACTACCAGATCTCCACGATCCTCGCCGAGGGCCGTTACTGGTTCCATACGAAACAACCCTGGCACGGGCACTATGTCGGCCTGTTTGCCGGCGGCAGCTGGTATGACCTCGAAAACGGCGCGCGGGGCTACAAGGGCGAGTTCTGGACCGCCGGCATCAGCTACGGATACATGTTCCCGATCGGCCGTTCGTGGTCGTTCGAGGCGGGGCTCGGCGTGGGATTCCTCCGCACGCGCTACGAGGAGTACCTCCCGCTGGACGGGCACTACGTCTACCAGCAGACGAGCCGCACGAACTGGCTCGGCCCCGTAAAGGTGAAATTCGCCCTTGTCTACCGACTTTGGGACATCAACAGGAAAGGAGGCCGCAAATGAAACGGATCATGATGCGAGGCACCCTGCTGCTGTGCGGCGTGCTGCTGTCGGGCGGCTGCCGCAAGGATCTCTGCTACGACCACGACCGGCATGCACCCCGAGTGCAGGTCTCTCTGCAGCCCGCCTGGGAGTGCGTGTGGGAGTATGACCACGGCATGGCGTGGTCCGAAAACTGGAACGCGGAGCGCTTCAGCCGCGAGTACGAGGAGCTCCATCCCGAACAGGCCACCGGCATCGCGGCCTTCGTCTTCAACGAGGACGGCTCCCGCACGGAGTACCACCTCCCGGACGAGGGCGGCCTGCTGCCGATGTCCGAGGGGCGCAAGTCGCTGCTTTTCTACAACGACGACACCTCCTATATCGTCTTCGGAAACCTCGATTCGTGGGCTTCGGCAACCGCGACGACCCGTACGCGGACCCGCGCGACCTATACCGAACTGCACGGCAACGAACGGACGGTCAATGCGCCCGACGTGCTCTACTGGGCGCGTGTCGAGCAGTTCGATGCCGTGCGGACGCTCGGACCCGTGGCGCTGCCCGTTCTCTTCCGGCCGCTGGTCTACACCTATCTGATCCGTTATGAATTCGACGAGGGCCTTGAACATGTGGCCCAGGCCCGCGGAGCCCTGGCCGGCATGGCCGGATCGGTCTACCTGCAGGACGGCAGTACGGGCGACGAGGCCGCGACGGTGCTCTACGACTGCGAAATCACCGACTACGGCGTCGAAGCTCTCGTAACCTCGTTCGGAGTGCCGGGATTCTCGCCCGACACGCGCACCACGCGCGCGGACAACACCCACGGCGTGAACCTCGAGGTGATGCTCACCAACGGCAATCTCAAGAATTTCGACTTCGACGTTACGGACCAGATGGCCCAGCAGCCCCGCGGCGGCGTCATCACCGTCTCGGGCCTCACGGTCTCGCGCGAGGAGGCGGCGGTCGAATCGGGCTTCGACGTGGTCGTGGACGGGTGGGGCGAGTACGAGGATATCGAAATGCCGCTCAACTGATAACTGGAAATATCTTGACAAATCACATTTCATAACCCCTAAAAACAACTTAAGCAATGAAAAAAATTACTTTTTTGCTTGTCGGGGCCGCGCTGGCTCTGGCAGCCTGCAGCAAGACGGAGACGGTGAATGAGCAGTCGGTGGATGCCATCGGTTTCAACGGTGCCTATATCGGCAATCCGACCGATTCCCGTGCCGTAACGGAGTTGGACAACTCGATCACCTCTTTCCAGGTGTACGGACAGTACACCAAGGATGCGGCCCAGGCCGTGCAGGTGTTCAACAACGTGGAGGTTTCGAAGGCAACCGGAACCTGGACCTATACGGGCGGTCTGCGTCCGTGGATCAAGGATGCTTCCTATGTATTCGCCGGCTACGCTCCGAGTGAGGTTGCAACTCCCACGGTGAACGCCGAGGGCTACCTCTCCTGGGTGGACTACAATGTGCAGGCCAACCAGTATGACCTGATCTACGCCTCGCAGACGGCAACCGGCAAGGTCTACGGCAGCAACTCGGAGGTGGTATTCACCTTCAACCACCTGCTCTCGATCGTCGGCTTCACCTTCAAGAGCGGCTTCGATGCCGACACCGACCTGACGATCTCGAACGTTACGGTCAACGACGTTCCCTCGACGGCCACCTTCACGCCCGACAATACGGTAACCGGCTCGGGCAACCTCGGCGGCAGCTGGAGCGCAGCCACCGCCCCGCAGAACTACTCGCTGATGATCGACGCGATCACCGAGGCCGAGGGCAGCTCCTACAACAACTTCTTCGCCATCCCGCAGACGGTGCCCTTGATCGAGGTAACCTTCAACGTGACGGTAACCTCGTCGGCCGGCGTGCTGGTTGAGAACGAGCCCTTCACCACGACGATCCCGACGACGACGGTTACCGAGTGGGATCCGGGCTACAAGTACAACTACGTGGCTACGATCACGCCCGAGAGCGTGCAGCTGGACTACATCCAGTTCGGCGATCCGACGGTTACGCCGTGGACCCCGGCTACCGACGAGACGCTGCCGTTGCAGTAACAACATTTTCCGGGCATGGGACCCGGAACCTTTGGCCGCGAGGGGTTGGATCTCCCCTCCCGGCCCCAAACCAACCAATGACCGGTGTCATGAAACGGAACAACAGACTCATTTGCGCCTGCGCGGGCTTCGTGTCGCTCCTGCTTGCGGCGGGGTGTTCGCGGACGATCGACGAAGCGGCTCCGCCGCGGGGCGCCGCCATCGGCTTCGCCCCGACGGCGTCGCGTGCCGCCGTCGAGGACTTTGCGGCGGGCGACGCCTTTGCCGTGTGGGGCTGGTACACGCCCGAAGATGCCTCCTCGCAGGTGTTCGACGCCACGAAAGTCTCGACACAGGACGGCGCAACGTGGAGCTACGACGAACTGAAATACTGGAAATCCGGGAAAACATACGCCTTCTATGCCCTGTATCCCGCGGTGGACGCCCTTCCCGCCACGGCGGCCGGATACACCTCCGACGGCCGGCTCTCGGTCGGGGAGTTCGACGCCGCGCAGCAGGTGGATCTCATGGCGGCAGCCGCCACGGGCATGAACGGAAGCTCGCCGGCCGTCGTGCAGTTCGCCTTCACTCATCTGCTCTCCCGGGTGCAGGTGGTCGGCAGGATCAACGGAACCTCCCTCGGCATCGTGGGCTTCACGCCCCGCATCTATTCGGTCAAGCTCTACGGAGTGCCCCGAACGGGCACGCTCTCCGTGGCTGCGGCCGACCTGACTGCCTCCGGTGCCGTCCGGAACGCCTGGACCGGCTCCAACATGACGACCTCCGCGGCACCTTTGGCCCTATTCTCCGACGCCGCGGGCGTGGAGGTTACGGGCGAAGGGCTGCTTCTGCTCGATGCGCTGCCCCTTCCCGGGCAGCTTACGCAGGAGGCCTTTGTCGAGGTGGAATATTCGACCGACAGCGCAGGCACCAACCGGAAAACCACGGCCGTACAGCTGACGGCACTCCCCGTAACGATCTGGGAGGCCGGGCAGCAGTACCGCTATTCGTTCAGCATTTCGGACGAGGACAGGATCCTGTTCGATACCCCGGCGGTGAATCCGTGGAGCGAGGCCGTCGGCGGCATCATCATCGTGGATTGATCGCGGAAAAATGAGTAAAGCCATGAATACGAAACGATTGACAGGGTGGGCAGCCCTTCTGGCAATAGGTCTTGCGGCGTTGTCCTGTGAAAAGGAGGAGGGCGTGAATCCGGCGGCGGATGCCTCGCAGCGCATCCTTTTCGGCGTGCCGACGCTTTCCGTCGAGACGCGCAGCACGTTCAGGAATGCTCTCTCCGCAGGCGACGAATTCGGAGTCCTCGGCTACTGCGTGCCCTATACGGTAAGTTCCGACCCGACGAAAATCCACATGGATTATACCTCCGGCGGCAACCCGTGGACGTTGAAAAAGGCGCACTCCTCGCCCGAGGTGTTCTACAAGCAGCGGGTGGTCGTCGGGACCGGCGGCTGCACCTACGACCGGACCGGCGGCGGGGCCAACAACCCCAAATACTGGTACCGCGACGGGTATGACACGGACAACAACGCAAACGGGGAGGTCGTCGGTGCGGACGACTACCGCTACTCCTTCATCGCCTGGTATCCCTACGGCGAAAACTTCTTCACGATCTCCGAACCGGCCGAGCAGACCACGGCCGGCGCGCCCGTGATGACCTTCACCATGCCCCAGACGGGTGCGGACATCTCCTCCGACCGGCTCGACCATACGGCGACGCCCGACGCCATGCTCGCCGTGCTCTACGACCGTACGCGCGCGGACGGCAACCTGCGCTTTACCTTCAGCCATGTGCTCACGGGCCTCGGGTTTCAGGTGAACAACCTCAGCGAGAGGGACCTTACGGTGCACTCGGTGTCAGTGAGCGGCAGCTTCTACAAGGATGTAACGATCGACCTGCGGGGCAACAGCGTCGCCTTCTCGTTCTCCGCGAACCGCTATGCGGGCTACTACCCGCGGCCCGAATCGGAGCTCGCGCTGCCGGCTCCGGCCGAGGGGGAGACCGCAACCTCCTCCGGGGTCGTCGGCGGCGAACACCTGCTGCTGATCTCCGGCACGGGCAGCAGCTTCGGCGAGAACGTAACGGTCAATATCGACTATACGTTCGGCGGCGAGCGGAAGCAGCAGTCGATCCCCCGTCCCGGCACCTTCACGCCGCGCCCCGGCGTGAAGTATACCGCGCAGCTCAACTTCGTGGGCGACACGTTTGTCCTGCAGTTCATGGTGGACAACGGCGAACAGTGGGAGGACGGCGAGGCGGACGACGGCCGCGAGGATAACGACGATGTGGTATTCGAATAAAGCGAAGAGACTATGATACGCATGAAATACCGGCTGCTTGCGGGTGCCGTGTTGCTGGGACTCGCCGGACTCTCCTCCTGCCGGCAGGAGGAGCCGCTCGGGCCCTCCGGGAAGACGGACGACCCGATGACGACGCTTGCCTTCGTCAGCGACCCGATGTCGTTCCACCGGGTTACGACGCGTGCGAGCGACATCAAGGACGAGGATGAGAAACGCATCAACAACCTCCATATCTTCTTCTTCGACGCCGACGGCAACTACCTCGAGGGCGGTTACCTGACGGGCTATCCCGATGCTGCGCAGAAGGGCGGTTACTACGCCCCGGGCGAAGGCGTTACGCTGCTGAAGATCGACCGGGAGCTCTTCGACAATTCCGACCTGGCGAAGAGCGCCACGGTCTACGCCGTGGCCAACGTCGATGCCGCGATTTTCGGCCGCGACGACGACGGCGACGGACGTCCCGACGGGATCCGCAACCGCGGCGACCTGGAGAATTTCAACTACATCCCCGATGCCGGCGAGGTGGCGCTCGGACTGCCCGAGGGCGGCATGCCGATGGTAGGGTTCAAGACGATCGACCTGACGGGCGGCACGCCCGAAGGCGACCGCTATGTCGAGCTGACGGCGCTTATGGCGCGCGTCGATGTCAGCCTTCAGATCGACAGCGAGGTGCAGGAGGAGAATCTCCCGGCCTTCTACCTGATGGACTGGACGGTCCGCAACCTCCCGACGCGGGTTCCCTTCACGGCTCCGGCGGCGGGCTCCCAGACCGGTTGGGACGATGCCTGGACCAAGGAGGCCGGGGCGTCGCTCCAGCGCACCATCTACAATCGCAACGGGCAGATCACCTTCACGTTCTACATGTACGAGAACATCCAGCAGCCCGAGTGGAAGATCGATCCGGGCGAGGAGTGGGCCAATCCGAATGTCGATCCCGCGACGCTGACCGATGCCGAACGCGAAAAGGCGCTCTATCCCGAGGGGATTACCGATGCCCAGAAACAGCGCTACAAGCCCTATCTGGCCAATGCCGATGCGACGGCCGTCGTGCTCCACGGATTCTACGCCACCTACAACAGCGCGATCTACGAAGTGCGCTACACGCTCTATCTGGGGGCCAACCATACGAACGACTTCAGCATCAAGCGCAACCACCAGTACAAGAACGACATCACGATCAAGGGACTGACGGCGCAGGATTCGGAGACGGGCGAATATACGCTCGATGCGCGCGTGAATGTCGAGGAGGAGGACAACGAGTACTACATCGCCATACTGCGCGAGCGCAACCACGACGCCCACTTCTGCATCACGCCCATGGATGTCTATCTCTTTGCGCCCGCGGCGGTGAATCCGACGATGGAGGTAATCCTCGGCGAGGTGCCCGAGGGAAGTGAGACGCCCGATCCGGCCACCGTTCCCGACTGGGTCCGCATGGAGCGGATCGCGGCGGCGGACATGGCTGCCGGCACGGTCTCCGCGTCCGGTTTCACGGCCTATGCCCAGGGCGGCACCCACCTGGCCGTCGGCACGCCGTGGACCGCGGGCAACGGCAAGCGCGCCTTCTTCACGCGGGGGTTGCTCAAGGCGGGCGGCGCCCTCTACAACAACACCCGGACGACGGTCCGGAACTCGCGCGACCGCGTCTACTTCTATATCGACGAAAATCTGGTGCTGCAGGACCGTTCGGCGACCGTTACGATGATCTACAAGGAGAACGGCGTGGAGAAGAAACGCCGCACGCTGCTTCTCGGGCAGGCCCATCTGCTGCCCGTGGCGATGCGCGACGGCGGTACGCTCTACATGGAGCAGTACGAGGAGTACCTCGACCACTACGACCCGCTCGACGAGTATGCCACCGAACAGATCTACGACGGCCTGCCCTGGGCCGAACTGAATTCGGGCCTCGAGAATTTCGAGGTGGAGCAGCTCTATGCGGATCATTTTGGCTTGATCCCGACCAGTTCATACGAGGCTCCCGGACAGGTTTTCAATGACGGTTATCCCTATACGAGTTTTGTGATCTATCGCTCCAATCAGGGCATCATGACGCTCAACGGCCGGCCTCGCTCCGCCTTCGAGTACTGCTTCAACCGCAACAAGCGCAATGCGAACGGTACGGTCAATATGGAATATGACTATTACAGACTCTTCGGTTACGAGGAGATTACCAACGAAAGCAAGTGGTTCCTGCCCGGTATCCGCCAGATGGAGGATGCCCTGACGCAGTACTATACGGCCTTCGGCGAGTTCCAGACCGAATACTACTGGAGCTCCTCGGCCGGTGAGGAGGAGGGCGGCACGGACGGACAGAGCGAGACGCGCGCCCGTGCCACAAAGGTCGATCTGAACGATCCTACCGGTTATGCGCAGAGCGGTGGCGGCGACGGCGACTGGACGCGATATGCCTACGAATACGGGAACGGCGGCTATGCGCTGCGGACCGAGGTGCTGCGCATCCGTGCCTTCCGCGTCGATCTGAATCCGGTGGATTGACCCTGCAGACGGGCGGCCGCCCCCGACGGCCGCTCCCCATCCCGATACCCTTTTCTTTGAAATGGAACATCCGTCCGCAGCCGAAAGGTGTGTGGACGGATGTTTTTTTGATGCCGGCGGGACCGGAGGGCGTCGCCTCCGGGGCGACGCTATTGTTTCGGGGTGTAGACCACCTTTTTCGTCTCGAAGAAGGGCTCCGTGAAGAAATCCTGGATATCGTAGAGCGTCCACTTCAGGCGGGTGCGGGCCAGCTCCTCGGCAAGGTCCCCGCCCTTGAGGTAGAGGATGCCGTTGGGCAGCGAGCCCCGCTGTCCCCGTTCGAGCAGCTTCCAGACCCAGCCGACGAACTCCGGCATCGCCGTAACGGCCCGCGAGACGACGTAGTCGTAGCGCGTCTGAAGCGTTTCGACCCGCACGCACTGCGGCGTGAGGTTCCGCAGCCCCAGGCTCGCCGAGACCCCCTCGACCACGGTGATCTTCTTGCGGATCGAGTCCGCGGCGGTGAAGTGCGCCTCCGGGAAGAGGATCGCCAGCGGGATGGACGGAAAGCCGCCGCCGCACCCCACGTCGAGCACCCGGGCCCCGGCGTCGAAGCGGCACACCTTCGCAATGGCCAGCGAGTGCAGCACATGCCGCACCCGGAGCTGGTCGAAATCCTTGCGCGAGATGACGTTGATGCGGGCGTTCCACGCGGCGTAGAGCCCTTCGAGCGCCGCAAACTGCGCGCGCTGCTCCGGGGTGAGCTCCGGAAAGTATTTTTCGAAGATCGTTTCCATGGTCGTATGCGGGAAAATCGGTTTTACGGCGGTTTTTTCGGGCTTTTTCGGGCCGGTTCAGCGGTTTTTCGGTCGGGTTCGGCCGGCTTTTTCGGGCCGGTCCGGCGGTTCTGCCGGCCTCCTCCGTACCCTCTTCCGCGGCCCTCCCCTCCGGAGGTCAGTGCTGCTCGCCCTCGGCGATCATGCGGCACATCTGTTCGCGGGCGCGGTGGATCTGCGTCTTCACGGTCCCCAGCGGCAGCGAGAGCTTCGCGGCGATCTCCTCGTAGGAGTACTCCTCGAAAAAGCGCATGCGGATCAGCTGCCGGTAGCGCGGCGTGAGGCGTTCGAGGTAGTGCTCGATCTGCGTCCGCTGCTGGAGGTTGATGAAACGTTCCTCGGGCGTCGGGGCGCTCGAGGCCGGGGCTGCGAAGTGCTCGTCGATCGGCAGCCCGTCCTGCCGGCGCCGGATGTAATCGACGAACGTATTGCGCGCGATGGTATAGACCCACTGCCCGAAGGTGTACGCGGTATTGTAGCGGTGCAGGTTGATATAGACCTTGATGAAGGTCTCCTGCAGCAGGTCGTCGGCGTCGTCCGTGCGTCCGAGCCGCTGTACGAAGAGCCGATAGATCGCCTCGCGGTAGCGGTTGAAGAGGTATTCGAAGGCGTGGTCGTCGCCTTCGAGCACCCGGGCGGCCAGCTCGCCGTCGCTCGCTACGATATAGTCGGCTATCTCCATACGCGTTCGTCGCGCCGCAGCAGCTGCAGCCCCAGCAGGGCGGCCCACAGCGGGCTCAGCAGGTCATAGAGGAAATAACGGCCCAGAATGCCCGTCTCGCCCAGGCGTTGGGCGGTGCGCCGCACCTCGAGGAGCACCACGGCGTAGCGGATGAGCGCGAGCAGCAGCGCCGCGAGCTTGTATTCGAGGGGCATGACCGCCAGGGCGCAGAGCACCGTGAGGAAGAAGAGCACGCGCGAGCCCGTCTCCTGGCGGATGTAGCTCCGCACCGCCGCGGGGTAGAAGCGCAGCGACGAGCCGTAGTAGCGCAGCTGGCTCATCCACCAGCGCAGGCCGCCCCACGTCTTTTCGCGCAGCGTGGCCCGCGGCGAGAGGATGACGCTCACGTTATCCGGGGTGATGACCCGCTGCAGGAAGAGGTCGTCCTCGCCGATATTCATGTTCAGGTGGCTGAAGCCGTTGGCCCCGAAGTAGAGCTTTTTGGTAAATCCGAAGTTGTGGAGCGTGCCCCGGTAGGCGCGGCCCCGCACGGCGCGGGCGATCCACTCGGCGGCGTGCATCATGCGCCACGAGCGCATCAGGTAGTTGGCAAGGCCTTTCGTGCGTTCCACGCCGCAGTAGCCCAGGACGATCTCCCCGCGCATGAAGCCCTTGGCCATGAGCGAGAGCCAGCGGTCGGTCTGCGGCACGGCGTCCGTCGAGGTGAAGACCATGTGCTCGTAGTGCGCCGACTTGATGCCCACGTTGAGGGCCATCTTGCGCGAGATCGGGAAGCGCGGGTCGAGGTGGATCTTCGTCGTCGCGATCTGCGGAAAGCTGTGGCGCAGCTGCACGAGGTCCTCGTAGAAATCCGTGTCGTGGCCCACATAGACCAGAATCACCTCGAAATCGGGGTAGCTCTGGGCCAGGACAAGCGGCAGGCGCTCCTCGATGAAGGTGTAGTCCTCCGAAAAGAGCGGGATGATGACCGACACGGGCGGTTCGGCCTCGAGACGCGCCATGCGGCGGTTGTTCCGGTAGCCGGCGATGCGGCCGAAAACCCCCAGATAGTAGTAGAGCTGCACGCCGAGCATCAGGAGCATCGCCCCCGCGAGGGCTGCGCCCTCCCAGCCGTAGCATGCCAGAAATGTATCGAAGAATTGCATATCGACGAAATATGCGCAAAGATACGATTTGCCGCGCGCAATGCCAAATTTTTTATCGGCTGCCGGCCGCCGTGCCCCTCTGCCCGCAACTATTTGACGGGCGGATTCCCGAATCCGAAATATTTTCGCTACTTTTGCTCCGTATTATGAGTATGGATTTCACGCTGCAATACCGCGACCCCGCGTCGCAGGCCCGCGCCGGCGAGCTCCGCACCGACCACGGCATCGTCCGTACGCCGATCTTCATGCCCGTGGGCACGGCGGCCACCGTCAAGGGGCTCTTCCACCGCGACGTGCGCGACGAGGCCCGCGCCCAGATCATTCTGGCCAATACCTACCACCTCTATCTGCGTCCCGGCATGCGGATCCTCGAGGAGGCGGGGGGCGTGCACCGCTTTTCGACCTGGGAGGGGCCGATGCTCACCGACAGCGGCGGTTTTCAGGTCTTCTCGCTCGCCGCGTGCCGCAAGCTCAAGGAGGAGGGGTGCCATTTCCGCTCGCACATCGACGGATCGAAGCACCTGTTCACCCCCGAGAGCGTCATCGATACCGAGCGGACGATCGGCGCCGACATCATGATGGCTTTCGACGAGTGCCCCCCGGGCGACGCCCCGCGCGAATACGCCGCGCGCTCGCTGGCCCTGACCGAGCGGTGGCTCGACCGCTGCTTCGACCGCTACCGCCAGACCGCGCCCAAGTACGGCCACTACCAGGCGTTGTTCCCCATCGTGCAGGGGTGCGCCTACCCCGACCTGCGGGCCCGCGCCGCGGAGAACGTCCTGCAGTACGACGCCGACGGATACGCCATCGGCGGTCTGGCCGTCGGCGAACCCACGGAGGTGATGTACCGCATGATCGAGGTGGTCAATGCCATCCTCCCCGAGAACCGGCCCCGCTACCTGATGGGCGTCGGCACGCCGATCAATATCCTCGAGGGCATCGCCCGCGGCGTCGATATGTTCGACTGCGTGATGCCCACGCGCAACGGCCGCAACGGGCAGCTGTTCACCGCCGAGGGCATCATCAACATCCGCAACAGGAAGTGGGAGGACGACTTCTCGCCGATCGATCCCGAGGGCACGGCCTTTGTCGATACCCTCTACTCGAAGGCCTACCTGCACCACCTGTGCGTCTGCGGCGAGATGCTCGCCGCGGAGATCGCCTCGCTGCACAACATCGCCTTCTACCTGCGGCTCGTCGCGATGGCCCGCGAGCACATCGCCGCCGGGGACTTCACCCCCTGGAAACAGCAGATGGTCGAAAAACTCCAAAGACGCCTCTGATACCATGAAACGATACTGGCCGGGGTTCAAGATCTTGGACCGCTACATACTGGGGAAGTTCCTCTCCACCTTCTTCTTCGCCATCGCGATGATCATCGTCATCGTCGTGATCTTCGACTATGTCGAGAAGGTCGATAACTTCACCGAGTCGCACGCGCCCTTCAAGGGGATCATCTTCACCTACTACCTCAACTTCATCCCCTTCTTCATCAACCAGTTCAGCGGCCTGTTCACCTTCATCGCCTGTATCTTCTTCACCTCGAAGATGGCCTACCAGACCGAGATCGTCGCCATGCTCTCGGGCGGCATGTCCTTCCGGCGGCTCATGTGGCCCTACTTCCTGGGGGCGCTGATCATCGCCACGCTGTCGCTGGGCCTGAACCTCTGGCTCATCCCCATCTCGCAGCGCAAGGTCGTGGCCTTCAAGGAGCAGTACATCGACAAGAAGAAGGGCGCCTTCGACCGCCACATCTACCGGCAGATCGAACCCGGCACCTTCGCCTACATCCGCGGGTACAGCGCCTCCACGCAGCAGGCCTCGTTCTTCGCCCTCGAACACTACGAAGGGGGCTCGATGACCCGCTCGCTCGAGGCAGCCGACATCAAGTTCGACCCCGAGACCAAGCGCTGGACCGCACCCCGCTATACGAAGCGGGCCTTCGACTCGCTCGGCGTGGAGCATTTCGAGCAGTTCCGCAACCTCGACACGCTCATCAACCTCGAAGTGACGGAGCTGGGCGAGATCAACGACTTCATCCAGACGATGAACATCTCGCAGCTCAACGAATTTCTCGCGCAGCAGCGCGCCAAGGGCTCCGATTCGATCAACATCATCGAGGTCGAACGCCACGTCCGCTACGCCTACCCCTTCTCGACCTTCATCCTGACGCTCATCGGCGTCTCGCTCTCCTCGCGCAAGGTGCGCGGCGGCACGGGACTCCACATCGGCATCGGTACGGGTCTCTGCTTCTCGTACATCCTCTTCAACCGCTTCTTCGAGGAGTTCGCCAAGAGCGGCTCCCTGCCTTCGGGTCTGGCCGTATGGCTGCCGAACATCATCTACCTCGGCATCGCCGTGTACCTCTACCGCAAGGCGCCGAAATAACCCCGTAACCCTCCCATGGAAAAACCGCAGAATCTCCTTACGCGCCTCCGGCAGCATCCGCTGCTGTGGAACCTGCTGCTCATCGCGGCGATCATTCTCGCGATGGCCGTTGTCGCGCACCTGGTCATGCAGTTCGGCACGCGCCACGGCGCCCGCCGCACGGTGCCCGACCTCTCGGGCGTGGCCCTCGACGAGGCCCGCCGCATCGCCCGGGCCAACGACCTCGTGCTGCAGGTAAACGACTCGCTCTTCGTGCCGGCCTACGCCGGGGGCGTCGTCCTCGACCAGCTGCCCGAAGGGGGCGTCGAGGTGAAGCCCGGACGCACGGTCTACCTGACGATCAACGCCTTCCGCCAGAAGACGGTCCCCGTGCCCTATGTCGCGGGCCGCTCGTTGCGCCAGGCCAAGAACATGCTCGAAATCGCCGGACTGGAGATCGCCGAGCTGGTTTACCGTCCCGACCTGGCCACGAACTATGTCCTCGAGGAGTACTACGACGGACGCCCCGTCAGCCCGACGAGCCGTCTGGAGGCCGAGATCGGCTCGGGCGTTACGCTTCATGTCGGCGTTCAGGCGGGCGACAGCATCACCGTCGTCCCGCAGGTCGTCGGGCTTCCGCTCCAGCAGGCCAAGGGACGCCTCTGGGAGCTGGGCCTCAACATCGGGCGCATCGACTTCGACGAGGGGATCAATCTCCTCAACCAGAAGGAGGCGCGCGTCTACCTCCAGACGCCGGGCGCCGAACGCTCCGCCGTGCTGGGCTCGCGCGTGGCGCTGCGCCTGACGCTCGACGCCGCAAAGTGGAGCCGTTCGCAGGCCGAGGCGCGCAAGCAGGCCGCCGAAGCCGCCGAGGAGCGGGTCCGCCAGGAGCGCGAGCGCGACTCGCTCGAACGCCTCGAGGGTGCGGCACGGCCCGAACTGCCCGCCGCGGTCGCTCCGGCGGCGCCCGCTCCGGAGGAGAAGCGCCGCGAGGCGCCCCGCCGCCGCGACCGTGCGGAAGAGGATGAATTTTTCGACTGATGAAGACCCGACAGCCATACGCCGGACCGGAATCCGGTCCCGGCCTGCATGACGGCCCCCTTGCCGCCGGGGCGGGAGCGGCTTATGCCGACGGTTCCCGTGCGGACAGCCTCCCTGCCGACGGCGACGAGCCGGAGGACGATGCCGCGGAGGAGGACGACGAGGGCGCGGGGCTCTACGAACACTTTGCCGTAACGGCCGACAAGGGGCAGACGCCCCTGCGGCTGGACAAGTTCCTCACCGTGCGCATGGAGCACTGCTCGCGCAACCGCATCCAGGCGGCGGCCGACAGCGGCAACATCCTCGTGAACGGACGCCCCGCGAAGTCGAGCTACAAGGTCAAGCCCCTGGACCGCATCCAGATCGTGCTGCCCTACCCGCGGCGCGAGACGGAGCTCGTGGCGGAGAACATCCCGCTCGAGATCCCCTATGAGGACGACGACCTGCTGATCGTGAACAAACCCGCCGGAATGGTCGTCCACCCCGGGGTGGGCAACTGGAGCGGCACGCTGGTCAATGCCCTGATGTACCACCTCAACGAGCAGGGCATCCCGGCCGAAGAGCAGACGCGCGCCGGGCTGGTCCACCGCATCGACAAGAACACCTCGGGGCTGCTCGTCGTGGCGAAGAACGAGCAGGCGCATGCGCGTCTGGCGAAGCAGTTCTTCGACCATACGATCCAGCGCCGCTATGTGGCCCTCGTGTGGGGCAACTTCGACGAGGACGAGGGGACCATCACGGGCAATATCGGCCGCAGCCCCCGCGAGCGGCAGAAGATGTACGTCTTCGCCGACGGCTCGGACGGCAAGCACGCCGTAACGCACTGGAAGGTGCTGCGCCGCTTCGGCTACGTTACCCTCGTGGAGTGCCGCCTCGAAACGGGCCGCACGCACCAGATCCGCGTCCACATGGCCTGGATCGGCCACCCGCTCTTCAACGACGAGCGCTACGGCGGCGACCGCATCCTCAAGGGCACGACCTTCGCCAAGTACCGGCAGTTCATCGAGAACTGCTTTGCGGTGATGCCCCGCCACGCGCTGCACGCGCGGCTGCTGGGCTTCGAACACCCCGCGACACACCGCGAGATGTGCTTCGACAGCGAGCTCCCGGAGGATTTCCGCGCCCTGCTCGCCAAGTGGGAGACCTATACCGTCCGCGAAGAACCCTGATGCCGGGCCCGCGCCCGGTTCCGAAACCGCATACCGCCATGGAAAAATCCTTCAGCACCCCGCCGCAGGACGCCGCCGCGTCCCGCTATGACTTCGACCGTCGGATCGAGCGGCGCGGCACCGGCTGCGTCAAGTACGACGGCCTCGCGGAGGCTTACGGCCGCGGGGACCTTGAACCCCTGTGGGTCGCCGACATGGATTTCGAAACCCCCGACTTCATCCTCGAAGCGCTCCGCTGGCGGCTCGAGCACCCCGTGCTGGGCTATACGCTCGAGCCGGCGGACTACCGCCCCGCAATCATCGACTGGATCCGCACGCACCACGGCTGGGAGGTCCGCCCCGAGTGGATCGCCTACATCCCCGGCATCGTCAAGGGGATCGGTATGGCCGTAAACCGCCTGCTCGCCCCCGACGAGCGGGTCGTCATCCAGCCGCCGGTCTACCACCCTTTCCGCCTGGTGCCTGAGGGCAACGGCCGTGAGGTGGTTTGCAACCCGCTGCGCGAGCGGCCGGACGGCTCCTACGAGATGGATTTCGAAAATCTCGAACGCGTCGTCGATGCGAAGTGCCGGATGCTCATCCTCTCGAACCCCCACAACCCCGGCGGCATCGTCTGGGACCGCGCGACGCTCGTCCGCCTGGCCGACTTCTGCGCGGCGCGCGGCATGGTGGTCCTCGCCGACGAGATCCACTGCGACCTGGCGCTCTGGGGCGCGCGCCACATCCCCTTCGCCTCCGTCTCGGAGGCCGCGGCACGCTGCAGCATCACCTTCGGCGCCCCGACCAAAACCTTCAACATCGCCGGCGTGGTCAGCTCCTACGCCATCGTCCCTGACGAGACGCTGCGCCGCCGCTTCTTCGCATGGCTCGAGGCCAACGAACTCGACGCCCCGAACCTCTTTGCGCCGATCGCCACCATCGCGGCCTTCCGCCACGGCGAGGCGTGGCGCCGCGAGCTCATCCGCTACATCGAGGGCAACGTCGAGGAGGTGATCGGCTTCTGCGCCTGCGAACTGCCCGCCATACGTCCCCTGCGGCCCCGGGCCTCGTACCTCGTGTGGCTCGACTGCCGCGCCCTCGGCCTCGGGCACGAGGAGCTTGTGCGGCTTTTCGTCGAGCGGGCCGGCCTGGCGCTGAACGACGGCGCGATGTTCGGCAAGGAGGGCGAGGGCTTCATGCGCCTCAACGTCGGGGCCCCGCGCGCGGTGATCCGCCGCGCCCTCGAACGGCTGCGCGACGCCGTGGCCGCACTTCCCGCCGGCGGCCGCGTGCCGCAGAATACCCGCAATACGAACGAATAGCACCGCACGCCATGTTTCTGCCTACCACCCTCAAGGAGGTCCGCGAACGCGGCTGGGAGCAACTCGACGTCATCCTCTTCACGGGCGACGCCTATATCGACCATCCGGCCTTCGGCGCCGCGGTCGTCGGGCGGCTGCTCGAAGCCGAGGGCTACCGCGTGGCGATCGTCCCCCAGCCCAACTGGCGCGACGACCTGCGCGACTTCACCAAGCTGGGCGCCCCGCGCCTCTTCTTCGGCATCACGGCCGGCGCCATGGATTCGATGGTCAATCACTATACGGCCAACATCCGGCTGCGCCACGACGACGCCTACACGCCAGGCGGCAAGGCGGGATTCCGCCCCGACTACGCCGTGACGGTCTATGCGCGGATCCTCAAGCGGCTCTTTCCCCACGTCCCGGTGGTCATCGGCGGCATCGAGGCCTCGCTGCGGCGGCTGACCCACTACGACTACTGGAGCGACTCGCTCAAACCCTCGGTGCTCGTCGAGTCGGGCGCCGACCTGCTCATCTACGGCATGGGCGAGCGGGTCATCCAGCAGGTGGCCCGCACGCTCCGCAACGGTTACAACGCCAAGCTGCTGCGCCGCATCCGCCAGGTGGCCTTCCTCGCCGACGGGGAGTATGTCGCGCGCCTTGACCCCGCGCGGACGATCCGCCTGCACGGATACGAGGAGTGCCTGCGCGACAAGCGGGCCTTCGGCGACAACTTCACCGTCATCGAGACGCAGAGCAACCTGATGGAGCCCGAGGCGACGCTGGTTGAGGCCGTGGGCGACCGCTACGTCGTCGTAACGCCCCCGAATGCGGCGCTCACGACCGAGGAGCTCGACCACTCGTTCGACCTTCCCTACGAGCGGGCGCCCCACCCGCGCTACCGCGGCAAGGGGGAGATCCCGGCCTGGGAGATGATCAAGTTTTCGGTGAATATCCACCGCGGCTGCTTCGGCGGCTGCTCCTTCTGCACGATCTCGGCCCATCAGGGCAAGTTCGTCCATGCACGCAGCGAGCGGTCGATCCTCGCCGAGGTCGAGCGTGTGGTGAAGATGCCCGGATTCAAGGGCTACCTCTCGGATGTCGGGGCCCCGTCGGCCAACATGTACCGCATGGGGGGCCGCGACCGCACGCTCTGCGCGAAGTGCCGCCGCCCGTCGTGCCTCCACCCGCGGATGTGCCCCAACCTGGACAACGACCACGGCCCGCTGCTGGCCCTCTATGCGAAGATCCGCGCCGTCAAGGGGATCCGGAAGGCCTTTATCGGCAGCGGCATCCGCTACGACCTGTTCGACGACAAGCCCTATCTCGAAACCGTTCTGAAGCACCACACTTCGGGGCGGCTGAAGGTCGCCCCGGAGCACACCGAAGACGGGGTGTTGCGGCTGATGCGCAAGCCGCCGTTCGCCCTCTTCGAGCGGCTGAACACCGACTTCCACCGCATCTGCGACCGCGAGGGGCTGCCCTACCAGCTGATTCCCTACTTCATCTCGTCGCACCCCGGATGCACGGAGCAGGACATGCGCGCGCTGGCCGAAAAGGTGCTCGGAAAGCTCCATTTCAACCTCGAACAGGTGCAGGACCTCACGCCCACGCCGATGACCCTCTCGTCGGTGATGTTCTGCACGGGCGAGAACCCCTATACGCACGAGAAGGTCTATGTGGCCCGCACGCAGGAGGAGAAGCGGCGGCAGAAGAGCTACTTCTTCGGTCGGCAGGCATCCGGCCGGAGCGGATTGGCGGATCGGAGAAGGTCCGGAACAGAAAGCGGGCAGGCGGTCAGTCCCAAAAAGTCCGGGAAAAGTTCCGGGAAAGGCCCGGCGCGGAGCTTCGGAAAAGCTCCCGGAAAGGGTTTCGGGAAGGGCCCCGGCACGAAAAAAGGCTGATCCGCAGGGGATCGGCCTTTTTCATGGTGTGCAATCGCGGCGCGGGTCAATCCCCGGCGGCGAGCTTCAGTGCCCGTTCGAGAATCTCGTCGCGTCCCTCCTGAAGCCCCTCGACCGTCGGGTAGAGCTCGGCATCGAGGCGCACTCCTACGGTCTGGGTCTGGGTTCCGTTCGGATAGAGGACGCCGACACCGGAGAAACTGGTTATCTGACCGGGCAACGGAATCCAGACAATGGAGCCGGTGGCACCCGAGGTCGGCGAACCGATGGTCAGCGTCTGCGGGCATCGCTGCAGCGCCATGGCCTGGAACTCGGGGTTGCTCTGCGTCATCTCGTTCACCAGTAAGATCACCCGTCCTTTGTAGGGTTCGGTACATCGTGCGGCAACCTCTCCGAAGTCCTCGAACAGCCACTGCTCCTGCCGGAAAAAGAGACCGGGCAGGGCCAGCGTCTGATAGAGCGCCTGCCTAACAACGACCGACTCGGTACGCAGCGACTGGCCGGCCAGCGCTATCAGCGCGCCGTCTACATTCAGCGGGTAGGTGCGCAGGTCGATGATGAGCGCCCGCGTGCGGGGTAGCGTCTGCCCGACCTCGGCGAGGTGCTCGCGTGAGAAGGTCCCGGCGTAGATGTAACCCACCGAATCGGCCAGCAGGCGGAAGGGCGGCTGCACGAGTTGTGCCGGGTCGTAAAGGGGGGAGACGCTGCCATAGGGCACCGTTGCCACGCGGAGCGTGTCGCAGGCCCCGGCGCGACGGCGGACCACCTCGGCGGTATCACGGCGCGTGCAGAGCCCATAATAACGGAGGGCCTGGCGCAGGCTCGCCTCGTTCGACCGCGAGGCATATTCCCGCAGCAACTCCAGCCGTTTGGAGATAGGCTCCCCGTCGATGGCCACCACCTCGTCGCCCCGTTCGAGGGCACTGTCGCCGGAGTAGCCGACGAAGAGGCGCCCTTCGGCCTGGAGCGGCCACACGGGCAGCATCCGCTGTCCGAAGAGCATCTCGATCGGCGCGTAGGCATGGCCGTCGTTGAGTTCGCGAATCAGCCGGAAATAGAGCCGGGAGAAGCGGACGGGATCCGTCTCGACCCCCATGCGCGGAATGTAGCTCGTGAGCACCTCCTCCCAGGGGTGCAGCGTCAGCGAACGGTTCGGAGCATAATATTCGATGACGTTCCACAGACGGAAGAGCGTCAGCAGGTTGTGCCCGCTATCCATCTGCTGGGTCGGATAGGACCTCTCGTTGCGCAACGAAAGGTAGTGATAACCCGCTCCGTTTTCCATTGTTCCCATGCGGAGGTAGAAGTTCTCGCCGCGCTCGGCATAACGCAGCTCCTGCAGCAACTTCGAGAGTTCCCCGCCCAGCAACACGGTATCGGCCGTCCATCCGAGGTCGGCCGTCTCGACCAGGTCATACGAAGCCAGCGCCTGTTCGTACTCGACCCGGTTAGGGGTATAATCTCCCAGCGAGCGGACCCAGTCGAGCAGGTGCCGGTTGCGGGTCTCCCGGTCGGCGTGCACGACCCGCGGCAGCAGGGCAAAGAGGGCGCTGTCGATATCGACGCGGCGCAGCGTGTCGCAGAAGACGGGATGGTGGTACTTGGCATAGCCCCAGACACGGCAGAGCGTTTCGAGGTTGGGGAGCGTGCGGGGATCTTCGAAATCGTCGCACGTCAGCGTGAACGCTTTCGGGTCCGAGGGGGGGGGGGAACGGTGGGTTCGGCATTCCGGCCAAAAGCCGGACGGACGGCGAGGCACGACAGCATCGCCGCTGCATAAATCAGGGTTCGCATGGGCGGAGTATTAGGTTCTTGTACCAAATGCGGCGCCCGGGGTGTTTCGTATCCGGAGGGGCGGTTTTTTCACCGCCCCCTCCGGAATTCCGTTACGACCACATCGGCTTCAGCACGCCGAAGAGCAGCGAGGCGATCAGGAACGTCGCGACGATGTTGAAGGCCTGGGCCGTGAGGAACGAGCGCAGAATGTTGCGGTTCTCGCGCGAAATGATCTCCTTCAGACGTGTGTCGAGGCCGATGCAGACGAAGGCCAGCGAGAAGAAGAGCGTCGAGAGAGTCTTGGCGGCGCCCGTCTCGGCGAGTTTGCCCGCGGCCGTGGGGACGAAGACCCCGCCCGACTGCAGCAGGCTGAAGACCAGCGAGGCGGCCACGAAGCCGAGGATGAACTTCGGGAACTTCTCCCAGACGATGCCCAGCGAGGGGGCCTGTCCGCCCCGCTCGCCCCGCGTCGAGAGGTAGAGGGCGATGAAGAAGGCCACGACGCCGATCAGCACGTTCTGCGCCGCCTTGATGATGACGGCGTGGCTGCTGGCCTCCGCGCCGACCATCTCGCTCGAGGCCACGACGCCCGACGTCGTGTCGATCGTGCCGCCGATCCACGCTCCGGCGACCTCGCGGGCCACCTCCGGGGCGAACAGGTGCGGGAGGATCAGATGGGCCAGCCACGGCATGAGGTAGATCATCGGCACGACGACGATGAGCACCAGCGAGACGATGTAGGAGAGCTTGCGGTCGTCGCCGCCCGCCACGCGGGCCGCGGTGATGCAGGCCGAGACGCCGCAGATCGAGACGCCGCTCGAGAGGATCATCGCCGAGCGTTCATCGACCCCTGCGCGGCGTGCCGTGCGGAAGGCGAAGAACCAGACGACGGCCACCACGAGGCACGCCTGGACGAGTCCGAAGATGCCCGACTTCATGACGTCGCCGATGAGGATCGTCGCGCCGAGGCAGACGACGCCGATCTTGATGAAGAACTCACCCTGGATGGCGGGCTTCATCCACGCGGGAACCCGCCAGAGGTTGCGGATAAGCAGTCCGAAGAGCACCGAGAAGAAGACCGACTCGAAGCCGTAGTGGGCCACGACGGGGATCTTGGCTACGAGCTGCGCCAGCAGCGAGACGGCGAATACTACCGCCAGCGAGGGGATCATGCCCCGTGTGGGGCGGCGTAGCAGGAGGCTCCCGACGTAGAGAACCACCAGCACGAGGGCGAAGAGCAGTACGATGTTGTACCAGGCCGTCGTGCCGACGAGCGTCGAGGGAACGTAGGGCAGGCAGTGGGGCGCGAGGGCGGCGGCGAGCAGCAGCGGCAGGGAGACCCAGACTACGACCCAATCCTCGGTGCGGAGTTGTTCGATCCAGTTTTTCATCGTTTTTTCAGAGGTATTTCAAGGGTTTAGAAGATTCCGGTGAACATCAGCGAGACGACGTTGCGCGGGTCCGTGTCGCGGGCGGCATACTGCTCGCAGGTGTAGTTGAGCTGGCAGCGCAGGAAGCGCACGGGCTGCCACAGCAGGCCGGCCGTCCAGTTTGTCTGGCGCGTGGCGTCGGAGGAGGCGTTCTCGAGGAAGGTGTCGTAGCGTACGAGGGGGGTCAGCGTCGGCGTGGCGCGCCAGCCGCCCAGGGCGTACCAGCCGCGGCTTTCGAGCAGGCCTCCGTGCCGCACTCCTTCGGGTGCCGGGAGGCCCGTCTCGCCGCCGATCCACTCGCTGCGCAGGATAATCCGACCCCGGTCGTAGCAGATGCCCGCGCCGTAGCGTACGCGCCGCAGGTACTCCGTGCCGTATTCGCCCCAATAGTACGAGGCGGCGATCTGCAGCCCCCGCAGCGGGCGGAGCGTCAGCCGGGCCGCGAGGTCCTTCGAAAGGTTGCGGTCGCGGGCGTTGATCCCCTCGCCGTTGAAGACTCCGAGGTCGTAGCTCAAAAGCGCCCGGCCGTCGCGCTCGATCAGGTCGCCGTAGAGCGTGGCGCCCATGTCGCGGCCCGTGGCCGCGAGGCCGCAGACGTCGTCGAAGCCCATCAGGCGCTGCAGGGCCAGCGGGTATTCGATCAGCTCGAACTTCAGCGGCGGATAGACCGTATTCTCGATCGAGAAGGGGATCTTGTATTCGCCGACCTTGAGGTTCAGCTGTTTCAGGGGCTTGTACTCCAGGTAGGCATCGACGATCTTCGGCGAGGCGAACTCGAACTGGATGCGGTAGCCCAGTTTCGGGGCGATCGCTCCCGCCAGGTCGAGGCGCACGCGCTTGATGAAGAAGCTCGACAGCCCGTCGCCGAATTCGTAGCCCAGCTGCACATAGCCTGAGACCTTCGGCAGGCGGGAAAGCCACCTTTTCGCGGCGGAGTCCTTCGCCGCATCCTCCGTTCCGGGGGTTCCGGCGGCTCCGGGGGTTTCGGGGGC
>ERZ1664515.47-NODE-47-length-22390-cov-7.903380_pt1 | contig 22390 bp, 24 predicted proteins | sample MGYA00575335_ERZ1664515 | MGnify/ENA primary metagenome ERZ1664515 (study PRJEB40874, sample SAMEA4040737) | Gallus gallus | biome: gut; material: content | place: India | collected 2016-01-01 | study: EMG produced TPA metagenomics assembly of PRJEB14491 data set...
ATCGAGGACGATGACGGTTCACTTCCGTTCTGATCTGTATACGCAAAAAGAGGCCGGTTAAAACCGACCTCTTTATTTTTGAAAATATAATATTTATGGTTGACAAATCGAATTTATGGTGATATAATAATCGTGTCGGGTGGTTGAGTAACGGCGACCACGCCAGTAAACTTAATACCATCTGACTAAATACGTCTCCGTTACAGTCCGTTACCTGTTTCGGAGGCGTTTTTATTTTTGGTGATAATTATGAAAAATAATCAAAAAGCCAACGAACTTTCCGTTTTCCGGTACAACGACGTTGATGTCATCGACAGCCGCCAGGTTGCAGAGATGATCGAGAAGCGGCACAAAAACTTGTTGCGTGATATTGCCGGATACGTTGAAGCCATTAGAAATTATACTGAGCTCAAATTTGAGCCCAGCGACTTTTTCATCGAAAGTTCGTACAAAGATAGCACTGGACGGACGCTTCCATGTTATCTTCTGACCAAGAAGGGATGCGATATGGTAGCAAATAAGACCACCGGCACGAAGGGCGTTCTGTTCACTGCGGCTTACGTTACTGCATTCGAGGAAATGCGTAAGAATCAGGAGCTTTTTAACGTGCCAAAGGATTATCCGAGTGCCCTTCGTGCTCTTGCTGACGCGGAAGAAAAGAAGATGCTTCTCGCGCAACAAAACGCGGTTATGCAGCCTAAAGCCGAGTATTATGACGCTTTAGTTGAGCGTGACGGTCTGTCCAATTTCCGAAACACCGCAAAGCTGTTAGGAGTTAGTCAAACCGACTTCATCAACTACCTCATTAAAAACAAGTACGTGTATCGAGATCGCAGCGGTCACCTGATGGCTTATGCGAACAAAAACGACGGACTGTTTGGATTTAAAGAGTGTTTGAGCCAAAATACCAAGTGGTCTGGCGGACAGACAATGGTGACGATGAAGGGACGAGAACTATTCATGAGAGTTCTCAAAAAAGGCAAAGATTGAAGTAAAGCCCCTGACCTTTTTGGTTGAGGGCTTTTATGTTTTATTTTGCTGAAAGTTCAGCTATTTTTTCGTCTACATACTGTTTCACGGTCTTTTGAGCGCCATCTGCATTCGTGCCAAGGTCTCCAATGCGTTCGTTGACATAAGCAAGAAGCTCCGTCACATCATCGTCCGTTGCAGACGCATTAAGCTGCATCAAAGACGTTGCGGAATTTAGAGCTTGAACATTACCTGTCGTTTGAGATGCGTTTTCTTGAAGTGCCTGAGTGGCGATATAGATATTGTCCATTAGAGAATCCAAATCATATGTTGGAATGGATTCCCTTGGCGTAGGCTCGTCTGACGAAGAAAGCGCAAGTGCAATAGGCAACGGACATCCAGCAGCAACCCACGCTTGAATTGCAGCCCATGCAACTTTTGCAAGCGCAGTAAGAAGGACTTTAACTGCCTCAGATGCAATAACAGTAAATGCAGCGGTTGCTACCTGTTTTAATGCGTTACTTTTTACAGTTTCATACTTTTGAGTCTTATAGATCTCGTGAAATATCTCGACTTCATTTGCAATCTTGTCTCCTACTTCAATGACACTATCGGTGCTAGGGAAGAAGTAGTTATATTGCAAGTGCTGAATTCTCAGTTCTTCTTCAACTTCTTCTCCGGTATCACTGTCCACATAATAGGCTTTTACGATATCATTGATATCAAAGTCTTCATAGAACTCTGCTTCTGTGTTTCCACGAATATCTACAACATTGTAAGATACGCTTTTTCTGGGTTTTGCATACTTTTTGACCTGCTCTTGGCCCCAATACAAAAGAGCTTTTTGACCGTCTACGCCAGCAGTTTTTTCATATTCAGCTTGGTCTGAATCGTCATCTTCACTGGTGCTAGTGCCATAAATGTTTTGGTTTTGCTTGTATCCAACATAAATGGCATCTGTATAGCTATGATCTTCAACATAGCCCATTTGACTGTTTGCGTCTCTAATGTTCAGGTTATCTTGGCCCAAAACATAAAGCCTGGTAATCAGGTCATTATCCCAAGTGATTTTAGGAGTCTCTTGGAGGTTCTTTCCTTTTCGTATAGAATAACCTTTCCAAGTGTTAAAGTCAGATCCATACACAGACTCGCTTCTAAGACTGACCGTTTTGTTCTTGCTATCCCAGACAAGAATTCCACCATACTGTTGCTGGACAAACTGGATGTTATAAAGGACATCCTTCATGTCTGTTTCGACGTTAAAACAGCCCCAATCGTTCGCGGTATTGAACTGAGGGTCAATTACATCACACACACCCAAAGACCATCCAGAGTCCTTTAAAATCGCCCACAAAGCATATCCAGCAGATCCTCTCGGTTGTTTTACTCCACGGGCGTCTGTTACAGCAAAATCGCTATAAGCTTTTCCATTTACAAAAAGAGTTTCTGTCGATTTCGGAAGAAGCTTTACAGTGTGTTCATCAATCGACTCAATATCTGTATCTACGTTGTACGCTTGCACATATTTCTTTTCAAGCAAATACCACGTCTCAACAAGCGTAACATTTACAACATCTCCGTTGTAAACAATACTGTGTGCATTTAGGGGCGTATATTCTCGTCCGTTGCACTCATATATGTTTTCGGGATTCTTTATCTGCTGCCACTTATCAGACTTGGCAAGCATCTGAAAAGAGAGCGTACTTTCTCCATTGGAAACCAAGTTAATAGTTGGTGCAATCATAAGATTTTTTGCTACTTCATCCGAATTGCAAGCTGAATCATTTGAAAAAACAGCAATTAAATTACCGTTCTTGTCTTTGACTTTTATTTCTCTGGTTTCCAAACAGATCACCTCTTATTACCAGATATAGCTTTCGTTAATACTACAAGTTATGCGGTTCTTTACATTTTCTGACGGTTTTATAAGTGCGGATTGACCCGGTGTTAGTTTTATAAAATCGCCGAAAATGAGCTTTGTTATTTCGTTTTTCTTTACTCCATTTTGGTCTACAGAATAGCACAACATACTTTCATTGTCGATTACAAGCTTTGATCCGCTAGATATATCTCCGCTGTAGGCTACAGAATATGTTTTCGCACCAGACACAGAGACCCTAAAAGACGGGTTACTTACAGGCCCAGATATTTCAACAAAAAGTCCACAGTCTTTTAATCCTCCGTTTGTAAGAGTTCCTTGGCCTGTTATTTTTTGTTGAAACATTGGATGGCTATAAGGCTTTACTTCAAAAGGAAGTGTGGCTTTTATAAAGCTAGGGCCGTCTTGAATAGATGCACTACCGGAATATTTCACGTCAAAATAATGTTCGTTTGGAGGCATAGAAAGTTTTTTAAACCCGCCTTTTGTGCCATCGAGAATTTTTACTAGTTTTTCTATTAAATCATTTTTTTCGTTATCGCTAAAGCCGTCATTACTATAAAGAACAAAGTTGACCGACCGATTTTTGTAAGTGGTGTTTCCGATCATGGTGCCGACCACGTTTGGAATGTCAGTGTATTCGCTTTCGGATGTGGGCATAACTTGCAGAGAAGTGCTTGACCAATCCACTCTCATCGGCAATGGCAAAAACCAATCATAAGCAGAATCATATTGAGAAGATGAACTTATTGAAAATCCAACGCTAGATGACCAAACAGCGTCCAAAAATATTAACGGAAGTTCACTCCCGGTAACAGTTTTTGTTTTTGTGATATCTACAGATTCGTAAAAATCAATAGATTCATATATGGGAGTAAATATATTTACAGGTCTAGTAGCGCTATTGTAATTTGATAAATAATTGTATTTTTGACCAGAATTGTATTCCATGTTAAAACCTCGCCGTTAGGAAAAATATAGTATGCCGGAATCGTTCAGCTTGGGATTACATTCAATTACAAGAATTCCGTCATCATTGAGGGTTATAACAGTTTGGTTTTCATAGTAAAGAACACCCGAGCCACTGAGCGTAGGAGTTACACTCGAATAGTCATAATTGTGCTCAATAGGCTCAATCATTTCAATGCAAGGGGATTCTCCGCGTTTTACAGGGGCAGAAGAAAAGCTATAGGTTATCTTGTTGTCAATGCTTTTTTGCCTAGTTATACCTGTAATATCACTTGAAACTGTTGCTCGCTTAACGCAAGTATAACATACTTGCTTGATCCCATTAGATGCACTTTGCATCTCTCCGAAAGCTTCAATCATGAACAATTTGTTTTTTAATGTTGAAATTGAAGCGTATGCTTCTTGGTTTTGGTTTTTAATATAATAAACACAAGAAAATGCACGAGCATAACTTTCCCTTGAAAACTCTAGCCTATAAGTGTCTTGATTGTATCTGTATTGATATTCCGAAGGAGACGTGTATACTCGATTATATTTATTGCCAGCCGCATCTCTAATTTCAAGATAAATTTCTCCATCAGAAGATGCAGCCGGATATGCTAAAGTATCATTGAAAATGTAACTGGTAAAGCCTGCTGGAAGCGAAATTTGAATGTCTCGAATAGACAGCATTTCGGTTCCAACAAGCTCTTTCCCAGAAATCAACGCATCAAATCTAGGATCATAAATTTGAGTCGTAAGTGTTATGTTTTCTCTGCGTTGGGTGATATAATCACAAGCGTCGCCATTAGAGGTGTGGAAAGTCTCATACGAATAGCTGGTACTTCTCTGCGTGGAAGTCAGAAAGTCCCTGGCCGTAGTATAAGATTTGTCGTAAAGGGGGTTAGAGTTAGAATCCAAAGGCGTAATTCTGACAATTCCGGCCCTATACGGAATCATATCTCTAAACAGCGTTTTGTTTTCCATTTATATCACCCATAGAGAAATTACTGGTTAGACTTAAAAACTTTCAGGTTGTTATCGGCCTTAATTGCCGCCTTAGTCCAAGAATTGTTTTTCCAATAGCTCCACAAAGCCGTTGCAACCGTGAATCCAGTGGTCACCAGGGTCTCAATCTGTGCATCCTCAATGGGGAGCACAGGATGGCCGGTGGCAGAAAGGATCTGGTTAGTCAGGGCCAGACCCAGGCAAATAGTACGAGCAATAGTACCAGCAGAAACGTTGGTGTTTTCCATAGTTATATCTCCTTTTTAACCACGGACTTGAGTAAGTCCGGCGCGTGTGATGATGGACGGATAGTCCTTGTAAACGTGATTCTTGTCAACGTTTCCAGAAATTCCAGAAACGGTTGCCTTGCTGGTGTACTGCCACATCCCGTGGCTACGAGTGGGACGCTTTCCGGTGTAATCTGCAATCCACAGATCAAACTGGCTCAGAGCGTTCATATCCAGCTCGGTGTTTGCGTAATAGGTGTAGGTGTACACCATAGCATACATTCCCCAAGACTCAATGGTGTTTGCCGCATAGGCCACCAGATTGGACAGCGCAGAAGCACTCAGAGGTTTCAGCTTATTGTCCTCGACATCCACGGCGATAGGGAGTTCAAAAGTCTTGCCAGTAAGCGCCTCTTTCAGCTTGGCAAGCTCTTTATCGGCGGTTGCCCGATCCTGCGCGTAAGTGTAGTAATAAACACCAACGGGGATTCCCAGCCGCTTACACTCGCTGTAGTTGCGTTCAAACTGGGGGTCGATGTAGATGCCGCCAAAGCTCTTATTGGTGGAAACGGTTTTCAGCATTGCGCCTCCAATACCGGCGGACTTGACCTTGTTCCAGTCAATCGTTCCTTGATATCGAGAGACATCAATAATGTCGTTCATTGGTAATCACCTCAAATATTTGCACCCACAAGCCTTGCAATGTGCCACAAATCGCACATCGGCGCACAGAAGAACTCGTGGTTCCATAACCAAAAATCTTCATGCTCTACGCGCTTGTACTTTTGGCAAAGCCCATCCTCCCAAACTTTATCCCAACGAGCTTGATACTCCGCATCACGATTCTCCAAGGTTTTCTTGATTGCCTGTACGAGTTTGCCTCGCTCAAGGCCGTTTCCATCATCGTCAGGGGAGAAAAACTCATGGGCGTTATGGCTTGTAATGCGACAAATTTTCTTTCCATCCTTACGAATGAACCCATTCTCGCATTCAACTTGAGTCCCATAAGGGAGATTTACGGGCCCTGAAATGCCCTTAAACTTTGCGCGTTTTACTGTCACATAGAGCATGAAGTTATTGCCTCACATCAAAGTCAGATTTCCAATTTACTCAGCGGGAGTGGTGGGGATTTCCAGAGCGTCCAGAATCTCCTGAACCTGAGCCTTGATGATCGGAGGAACATCGTCGATAGTCTTGAGTCCCTTCACGATGAGAGTAGCGTAAACAACAGCCATGGTTTTGTCCTCCTTGTATAAGAGAAGTAAAATTTTTAGCAAAAACTCACGAACGATTCTCATGTGAATCACCCGCAAGCAGTGCTTCTACATTTGCTCGGTTCCGCTCAGGGACGTTATCAACAGTTTTAACGCCCTTACGAATAAGGCTGAAATAAATTGCATCCATAGGATAAGTTTGACCTTCTGCAAGTTCCGATGCGGCTTCCGGCATAGATGCAAGAAGAAGTTCATAAACATCACAAAGCGCGAGCTGTGATTCTGTAACTTGAGAAGTTAGTGACTCATTTTCAGCTTTCAGTTCATCCAAGCGAATGCCTCCATCTGCGCTACGCAAAATTACAGTAGGCAAATCGCCCATACTTGTTTTTTCAAAAAGATTGTAGGGTACGCTGTTATATGCAATCCCTTGTGCATCTTTTTCCGCACACATTTGATAGCAACCGTTTTTGCCAAGATGAATATAGGTTGGGATTTCAACCCATCCAATCATTTCACCGGTATTAAAGTTTATGATTTGGTACATATTTTCACCTTCAAATCAGACTGCAAAAGCGGCCAGCACGCCGAAGGAATAGTGGGCTTGTTTAACATCGTCTTCTGTGGCCGTGTCGGTAAGGCAGAAGTACTGGTCGTTACCGTCGTAAGGGGACCGCAGCCACCACTTCACGGCAGTGCTAGTGAATGAGTGTTTATAAGCAATAGTTGAATTTCCAAATGCAAAATAACCATACTGCTTCTGCGAGTTTCTTTCGTGCTGGTTTGAAAAGAGGCTAAAGCCGTACGCCTCGAACTCGGCCAGCAGCCACAGCCAGTCAACCGTGGCCGTTACGGCGCTGCTGCTTTCACTGTTTCCGGTATTGTTCGTGTACTTGCTCACCGGCTGCATCACAGCTCTCAGATCAGTCGGCAGGGCCGCCATAAGGCTGTGGGCCGGAGGGCTGTCAGGGGCACTGCTGCTGCCCAGGAGCGCATTCCGCATATGGCTTTCTTTCCAACCGCCAGAGTTCGAGTTGCTGGTATTCATGCAGAAGCCATCGCTTCCCGAGGCACCACACTTGCTGTCGCAAAGCGCGACCATTTTTTGGCTAATTTTCCCAATTGCAAAATGAGTAAGGTTTTCGCCTTCCAACTCGGAATTGTGGTTAAATCCAATGATAAATGTCGAAATGGTAAAGTTGTCAAGCTGTAAAATTCCAACAGTGCCATTAAGCACAATATCTTTCGTATCCCCAACTTCCCAATAAGAAGATGCCTTGCCAGAAGATGAAACCTCACTTATAACTTGCCAACTATTGTTATTTAATGTTTGTGAAATGTAATCAATCGTTACGTTGAAACCTTTATAGCTAGAGCAAGATACACTTGTGGAAGCGGTCATGCCATTCAAAGTTGCAGTCACAGTCCATGTTCCAGTGTTGGGAAGGTAAAACAGAACTGTTCCATCACTTGTGCCAGAAAGCGTTGTCAGACCATTTTTGACTTGTACGGAAGAGCCGCTTTCTACAGTAACAAGCAATGTGATAAAATTCAAAGTGACATTATAGCTTGCTCCATCTTCTGAAACATTTACAATTTGCGTGTCAGAATTAACACCGTTATACTCAGAGGTAATCGTGTAATTGTCAGCAGAACTTACATAAATTGCAGCATTTCCATCTTCGCCAGCGGTTTTCGTGTAAGTTGCCTGTGCCGAGTCTTTTGCCGTAATGGTTGCGCCTTTAACCGCTTTCACAAGTATTGTGGCAGTAAACACACCAAGACTGACTTCATATTGACCATAATACTGACCAGTAGTAACAGAAGTCACATGGGGTGAACCGGATGCGTCAGTAACAGAAATGGTGTATTCTGTGTTTGTGTTTTTCACACTCACATATGCCACCAGAGAAGAAGGCACAACGCCCGAATAAGACTCACCAGCAGAGCTGGTCACTGTAAACGGCATCCCTGCAAATCCGGCTGAAAACAATATTTTGAGTTCGCAACCGCCGGAATTGTAAGAGCCTTCTGAAATATGGGTACACGAAACAGAAAGTTGGTCTGTATCAGAAGGCTTATAATCCCCATTAAACGTGATGCTTCCGCCGATATAATCAATCGAATATTGAAGATCTCCGCTAAAAACAGGAGCATTGTTCAGGTATATCGTGGGTTCTGGATAGCTAAGCCACAAACGGCTTCCACCCGGAGCTTGATAAATCCGTCTGGGATCAGAGGCATCAAGCCCAGGTACAGGGCTAAGTCGAACTTTTTGAAGCTGTTCGGTTTTCATGTCCATGCTACCAGAAATTCGGCTTAAAGCCTCAACAATACCTGCAATAGCAGGACTTTGGACTTCTCCGCTGAAATCTTGCATTTCTATCTCAGCCATTGTCTTTCCCTCCTTATTGTAAAATTAGACTGCAAAAGCGGCGAAAAGGCCGCCCGAATCGTGGGCACCGTAACTGTGGGCGGTCCCGTCCGTGCCGAAGATTACGAAGCGATCGCTGTAGTCGGAATAAGGAGAGCGGGACCACGCCCACACCACGGTTCCCGTGGCATTATGCTTCCCGAATGTCTTGGGATTGCCTGCCTTGAAGTAGTCGTACTGCTGCTGGCTGTTGCGCTCGTACTGGTTTGCATACGTCCGGCTGCCGTACAGCTCGAATTCTGCCAGCAGCCACAGCCAGTCAACCGTGGCCGTTACGGCGCTGCTGCTTTCACTGTTTCCGGTATTGTTCGTGTACTTGCTCACCGGCTGCATCACAGCTCTCAGATCAGTCGGCAGGGCCGCCATAAGGCTGTGGGCCGGAGGGCTGTCAGGGGCACTGCTGCTGCCCAGGAGCGCATTCCGCATATGGCTTTCTTTCCAACCGCCAGAGTTCGAGTTGCTGGTATTCATGCAGAAGCCATCGCTTCCCGAGGCACCACACTTGCTGTCGCAAAGCGCGACCATTTTTTGGCTAATTTTCCCAATTGCAAAATGAGTAAGGTTTTCGCCTTCCAACTCGGAATTGTGGTTAAATCCAATGATAAATGTCGAAATGGTAAAGTTGTCAAGCTGTAAAATTCCAACAGTGCCATTAAGCACAATATCTTTCGTATCCCCAACTTCCCAATAAGAAGATGCCTTGCCAGAAGATGAAACCTCACTTATAACTTGCCAACTATTGTTATTTAATGTTTGTGAAATGTAATCAATCGTTACGTTGAAACCTTTATAGCTAGAGCAAGATACACTTGTGGAAGCGGTCATGCCATTCAAAGTTGCAGTCACAGTCCATGTTCCAGTGTTGGGGAGCCAGAATTTAGCTGCGCCGTCACTTGCAGTTTCAGTAAGAGTTGTAGCTCCGTTCTTGACTTTAACAGTGCTTCCGGCATCAACCGTAACCGTCAAAGTTATAAACGTGTTGGTTGTTTTGTATGCTTCTCCATCTGACGAAACTTGAACGGTTTTTGTGTCAGAATTCGCATTTTTGTAAGTTGAAGTTACAGAATAGGTGCCTGCTTCAACAACAATTACAGTGGCCTTTCCAGATCCGTTTGCGGTGGCGTTGTAATTGTTGGCAGGGCCATTCACAGTAACAGTTGCGGTAGGCTCAGTGGAAATCTCAATAGTTGCATTGAAAGAACTCAGAGTGACTTCGTATTGACCATAATATGGGCCAATTTCTACTTTTGCGGTAAAGTTTTTGCCTGCAATACTGTTTGCTGAAACAGTATAAGTAGTATTTACGCTTTTGACTCGAATCGTAGACTCGTAAGTAGAATCTACAATCCCGGAGTAAGATTCATCTTCTCCGCCCGTAACGGTGAATTGTTGCCCAAGAAACACGGGAGTAAACGTAATTTTGATTTCGATACCACCATAAACTTTAGGCTGTGAAGAAATGTGTGCACAAGACACAGTCACAACATCTTCCGCACCGGGCCTATAATCACCACCAAATGTGATACTTCCACCAATATAATCAATGGAAAATTCATTTTCAGATTGAGAAATTTCAGAATCGTTCACATAGATTACGGGTTCATTGGGAGAAGAAAGCCACAATCTATTGCCATTCTCAACCTGATAAATACGTCTAGGATCTGACAATTCCAAGCCTTCAATGGGATACATTTGAACTTTTTCAAGAAGTTCTGAACCGAGATCCAGCCCTTTTGAAATGACATTCAATGCGTCAACCGCGCCAGACACCGTAGTGCTTTGAATTTCAGTGCTAAGAGGATCTTGCAATTCGATTATAGCCAAGTTTATTCACCCCAATTAACTGCCAATGCTTATAGTGCATCTAGCGGCCCAAATGTCACCGGTTTTAATTTGTCCTCCGGTCAAGACCTTGCGGTTCAATGCAACAATACCGTTTCCAACGCTAATCTCATTCCATTGGAAATTGGCTTGATCTTCGTCAAACGTGGCACTAAAAACAATGGTGCCATTTTGAATGCGAGGATAGCCAGCGCTCATATTAGAAGTTGCCGCGTTTGCACCGCCAGCTATAACACCTGTTTGGCTTGCATCTTCTGGAACGCTACTGTTCCCAACGGTAATCGTTGCGTTTGCCGCATCAAAAGGATATGCAGATTGGCCGCAAATAAGCTTGAGCATTTCAGATGCGCCAACGCTTAAAATTACATTCTGACCGAAGTTCTCTACAGCATAAGGCACCTTGTCCTCTTTGCTCTTGAACTTCTCAATCGCCCAGCGGCAAACCCATGCGGAGTGCTCACTGATAGAAGAAGCCTTGCAAAGTTTGCTGTAGAGGCGCATAAGCATAGCACGATCTTCATCTGTCACGCTATCAAGATTGTTGCTCATATTATCAAGAATAGGAGCAATCAGATTATATGCACTTGCAAGTTTTTTGTGTTCCATAAACCGTCTCCGTTCAAAAGAAAAAGTGCCGACAGACGTTAATCCATTCGGCACTGTCGGCACTCTATAGTTCAACTATAGAATACCACATTTCGTTTCATTTTTCAAGAATCCCTGTGAGCTTAGGGCTTGAACAGAATACTTGCGAGGTTTTGAGCCGCATAACTGCCAGCCACATTGGCAATAGAGCCAATGACATTGGTAACAGTGTTGTTGGTCGTGCTAGAACTGCTGTATCCGCCAGCAGATGCAACAGACGATGCAATGGAGCTTGCAATCACGCTCGAAAGGTTTGTCATACCACTGCTGATAGCCGCAGAAATAGCTGCGCTTGCAGTTTGAACAAAAATGGACGAGAAGTTTTCCATGATGCCTTCCACGTTCAGCTCTGTCAGCTCAGTCCCGCCATAAACAGCATCCGCAATTTCGGTGACAGTCTGATCGGTCGCACCAGTTGCAGTGGCAGTCGGTGTGTCAACTACAACGGCATAACCAATGGACTGCAAGAATTCTTCTACGTTTCCGACTTTCTCAGCAAGGTTAGACAGGTCTCCGCCAAAGCGCTCATAGAAGTTCACTTGGTCATTGGACAGCAAGGTCTTGATGTCGCTCAGGTTGTCCATCTGGTCATCAATGGCTTGGATCTTATCCTCGATGCCTTTGACTTGTCTTTCGCGCTCGATATTGATTTTGTCGGCGGTTCCATCAAGAGAATTTTGAATCCAGGTGAAGAACTGCTCGATATCAAGTTGAGCGAGGCTTTCTTTTGCCTCCATCTCAGCTTCTCGATATTCTACGCCACTTCTTACAGAAGCGCGTCTAATGTCACGCAGAAGGGACTCGCGGCTTTGGAAATAATCCCATGTGTCTTGAATTTCCTGAATGGTATCAGAAAGTTCCTCTGCCCGTTCTTCCTCGTAATCGTAACGCTCCTCAACCGCATCTTTCTCAGCTTCAAGACGCTCCTTCTGCTTTTCAAGAAGCATATCTTGAATTTCAATCTGATCGCTGGCAAGCGTCTCTTGTTCATCAATAAGCTTCTTGTAAGTGGACTCCTCAATCTTGATTTGGCTAACAACGTCGTCAAAAGATTCAAGAGCCGCAGCGGCTTCTTCCGCAGACACGGTTCCGCCTTGCAGGCCGGAAATAAGGCTGTAGATTTGGTTCAGAAGTTTCTGGTTGTCCTCTATCGCCTTGTCGCTGGTAAGGCTCACAGCGGCTTCTTCTCGCTGTCTGCGAAGGTCGTTCAGCTTGTCGATCAAGCTTTGGACTTCATCTTCTGCGGATTTGGCGGCTTTTCCAGTTTTTTCTACGCTAGAAGATACGCCAGTCCAATATTCTTTATTTGCGCCAACACTTGCGATTTGGTTGTAAAGATTTTGATAGGTGTTGTAGAGGTCTCTTACGTCGCTCTTGAAATCCTCAATTTTGTCGCCAAACTGATCTCCGCCAAGACCTCTCGTGACGGCGTAAGCGTAAGTTGTAGCGCTTGCAGACGCTTCAAGATAGGAACCGGCCAGATTGGCAAGAGATCCCTCAAGGTTATCGACGTCAATCTTCGCGTCCGCATTTGCCTCCGCCGACTCGTTGGTCGATTCGGTCAAATACTGCTGCGCCAGCTCAAGAGTATCAGCGGCAAGGCTTTGTTGAAGCATCTGCGCGACGTTTTCTCTCTGCGCATTGATGAGATTGCCAACAGCTTCCTCGTTTAAACGAAGCTTGCCATCAACAGTCTCAAGCATCGTAATATAGCCAGGGCCAAGACTTATGATAGACTCAATAGTCTGAATGCTGAGTTGCCCGGTTTGGTTATACTCGTCAAGAGCGGCAGTCACTGTGGCATAAGCAGATTGAAAACTCGAAATTTCATCAGTCAGAGATTGAACACTTTCAGCAAAATACTCTGTGTTGATCGAAGTTTCATTCAGATTGTCAGAAAGGTCTTTGCTCTGAGACGCAAACTCAGGATATTCGTCCGCAAGAAGTTCATCAATCGCCTTAATCAGATCTTCGTTTCCGTCTGCGGTTTCAACAAGAGCGTCTCTAAACGTGTTAAAGGAATCAACGTCGGAAACATTATCGCGCAAATCGTTATAGGCATCGTTTACCTTTACGAAATATTCTGCGGTAATTTCAGTGCCTTCATCGTATGCTTGGGAATTGTCTTCTACGACGTTGTTAAGTTCTTTAATCCGATCTTCAAGCTCCGGGATAATAACTCCTTGAGCCTGCAATGCTGCGTTAGCTTCTTTCAATGTCGCGAGTTGTTCTTTCAGCCCATCTCCCGCAATGTCAAAAGAATATTGTACAGGGCCACCAGAAGCGTCCATCTTATCAAGAATAACGCCATACTGCTCAAGCATATTGAGCGTACCTTGATCCATTCCATAGGGGCCAGTAGTTACCGTGAACCCACGATAGCTCTGCTCCATCTTCTTTCTTGCTTCATTATACTGAGAAGCAATATCAGAATAGGCTTCGGTGATGTCCTTCTTACTTTCTTCTTCCAACAGAGAAATCCCGTATTCGCGCTCAGTATTCAGCTTTTCAAGGGCTTCCCGCTCAATGCCGTATTGTCCCGCAAGCGTATCCTTAATCTCGGCAAGTTGCTCATCTTTCTCCGCTTCCGTAGTAGTAGAGTCCATGATCTCAACATATCTTTGTTTGAGTTCATCGAGAGATTTTGCTTGTTCGAGATTCAAGCTTGCGCTTTCACGAGCTTGCCGCTTTTGCTCTTCAATGGCGTTGGAAATAGAACTATATGCGCCAAGAAGAACACCTATTGCAGCAGTTGCTATGCCAAACACGCCAGCCAGAGTCATTGTTCCGCCGGACAGCAAAGACATGGCGGCATTTGCCTTTCCAAGAACACCAGGCGCGGCGGAAATTTGAGTTATGGCAACAGAAGCTTCTTGGCTAAGATACTTGAATCCAGAAGAAATTTCAGAGAAGGTATCCGCTATCTTCTGTTGCTTAATGGCTATAAATATACCAGCAACGGTAGTCAATATCGGAGTAAGCCCGCCGATGGCTTGGGTTGCTTTAGTTGCAGCAGTTGCAACTCCGGTCAGGAATTTAAGGAAGTCAAGAAGCCCATCATTTCCAAGCTGTACTGCCAGCTCTGCCAAAGCCGCCTTGAGCTGATTCCAAGCAGCAGTAAGAGAAGCCATGTACTTCTCATTTTCCTCTGCCGAATAACCGGATGCTTCTGCCATGCCTTCTACTGCATCTTGTGCTGTCTGAATATCATTCAGAAGAGCAATGAAGTAGTTCTGTCGATAAGTGCCAGCGGCACCATAAACGTCTCCAAGGGCAGATTCCAGCTCAGTTGCAAGCTCTTGGAAATCTTCGCCTTGGAACAAAGCTTCCTGTTGCTGTTGACTAAGATCCTCAATTTCTTCCGAAAGTTGAAGCCAAACGTCATAAATAGATGCAGCACCTGCTTGGTAATCGGCAACCACTTGTTTCATTGCGTCGCTGCCAACTTCCGCAAAAGTTTTTAACGCATTCGCTTTTGAAGTGTAGATAATCAGAGAGTTCAGCGCAGTACCGATATTCTCGCCACTACGCCCAGTTGCTTCTGCAAGAGCCGTGATAATGCCAATGGTTTGCTCAAGGCTAATGTTGGCGTTCTTTGCACTAGAAGATGCGCGTTGCAGTGCGGCAACAATGTTCTCAGAAGTAACAGAGAAATTGTCTGCGGTAATGTTGATCTTGTCGATAACGTCCGCATAATCTTCCGCAGTCAGGTTCCACTGAGACAGAATTGCAATAAGTCCCTCGGTAGATTGAGTGACATCCAGTTCTGCCGTGTTAAGAGCAAGCATAGTACCGCGGGTGAGTTCCATGGTATCTGACCAATCGTAACCGGCCTGCGCAAACTGAGTGCTTACTTCTGCAACTTCGTCGAAGGTTCGACCATACTCATACGCAACATCATACAGCTCAGACGACATTTTGCTTTGACCGATGGTGTCGTCGTTCAAAACACGTTGCAGACCAACAACCGCGTCCTCGGTACTTTTGATGATATCTATGGTCTCAAAGAAGCCGTTTTTCAGTTCATTGACAACATAGAATGCGGCCAGCCATTTGGCCTTGTCAGAAACTTTTTCAAGGAACGATTCGCCTTTGGTGCCAGCAGTTTCATAAGTTGATGAAAGTTCTTTGGCTTTAGAATTATAATTTTCGAGCTGTTCTTTTGCACTGCTGAGTGATACTTCTTGCCTTGAAAAACTATCGTTTAGCTTCTTTGCGGATTTTATCAGCTCTTGGTTTTGGGATATAATTTCCCTATTAGTCGATGAACTTTTTTGACTTGCAACAAGGTTGTTAAACTTTGTTTGCTTTTCGATCAGGCTTTCAATCTGAGACTGTACTTTTTTGTAGTCGGCCTCTTGCTTTGCCGTGTTTTCAGTGATGGTTTTACCGGTCTGCTCAAGGGCGTCGTTGTATTTCAGAACGGTTTGAACGCCGTTTTCGTCAATAAAGGTAGTTTTTTGTGAGGCAAGCTTGCCTGCCGCATCGAAGGTCTGAACCGTCTTTGCAAGTTTGCCGTACTCCGTATTGAGCTTAGTTACCGCATCTGTAGTAGACTTAATCGGTTCTGACTGTAAAGGCTCAGGAGTATTTTGAGAAGCGTCGCCCAGCCCCTCACTAAACGCAGAATTGAAGTTCTTACCAGCCGCTTTTCCGTATTCTTGAATCTGCTCATCAGCCTTTTTCAAAGACTCAAGAATGCCAGAAATTTCAAGATCAAGGCTCGCAAGATGTTGAGCCCCGGATTTGTTTTCTGCCATAAATTCACCTCCTGGCTTTGCGTCTTATGCTCTCGAAGGCAGCCATGAAATCTTCATCGGACTGGCCGCTTTCGGAAATATATTTTTCGCGTTCGGCTTGACTGAACGAAACAAACTTGCTTGGATATCCGTTTTCGTCAGTGTTTTTCTTTTCTTGCTCTGATTTTGATGAAACACCAAGATTTTCACACGCCCTCTTAGGATATGTCGCATAAAGCATTGTGATGAATTTACGGCTACTGTTCATGATGTCCTGTTTACTCATGCCAAAGTAAAACATGAGAACGGAAAACAGCTCATCGTAACCTAACAAAGAAGCGGATGAGGGACTTCCGCTGGAGTTACCCTCACCCGCCATCAAAAACCCGAAGCGTCCTGCAACACCTTGAGAAGGTTTACAATCTCGCTTTTGCTAAGCTTGTATTTTCTTTCCAGATCATAAAACTTTACGGGCTTGTTCTTATAAAAGACCTTTTTCTCGACCCACTTCGCAATTTTAGCGGCACTCGGGATGTCCGAATAATACTGGTAGGTATGAATGAATTTCTTTGCACTAAAGTTCTTCACACGCTCCACAAAACCGACGTTTTCAAGCTTTGTTCCATCATCCCTGAAAAGAGCCATTGCAAAGTGACTCAAATCTTTGTCGGTGACTTCCTGTCCGTCCTTTTTTGCAGGATACAAAGCATATGAGACATCGGAAAAGTATTCGTTTTCCTCTCCAAGAAAAACCGGTGTCACAGTAAAGCTGTATCCGTTAGCTGAGTAGGAGTATCGCTCCTTCATTGTCTCAAGCCCAGTATCCGTTTGTTTCTCGCTCATGTGCTTTTATATCCTTTCGAGGTTTAGATTATCAAAACGCCATCAGATTTTAGCCTTGGCAACTTGCTAATAGAAAGTATTCCATCGGGAATTATTGTCGCTGTGATTGAATCATCAAACTCCAAAGTCCCGTTCTTATACAAAAATGCGTTAACTTTGAAAGGGGGTGAACGAGTCGTAGAACGCGCTCATACCCTGGGGAACGGGTGCAGAAGTAAAGTTGTAAGTGATTGCAGCACTGACAGACTTTTGAGTAGTCACACGGGGAATATCGCCAGAGACAACGCCACGCAGCATCTTTGCGTAATAGCGAATAGATTCGCCGGTATCAGCGCTACGGGTCTCACCCATGATCTCAATCTGGAACTGAGGGTTTTGCAGGACAGGGTTGGACTTGTAGCCTTCACCTGCGGTGCCAGCAATGTAGTACACGCAAGACAGATTCATACCCGCAGCGGATGCATCAAAGGTCAGCTTCTTGGTACTGTCCTCATACTCGAACTTGCCTTCTGCGACGGCATCGTCGGTCTGCTCATAGGGATTGCCATAAGAATCCCGAATCTCAAAATGAAACTTTCCGTCAGCAGAGGCAACAGGCGGGTTGTCAGTCAGATCAACCTCATAAGCAGTAGCGGGCGGAACGGAAATGGTGGTATCGTACAGAATAGGTGCTGGAGTTTCCTCGGACAGATCGCCACTAATCACCATATGGAACTTGGGGTCATAAGTGTTGGTCACCAGTGCCAGAGTATACTTCTCATCGGTGGGGAAGTCCTTATCAGAGCCGTTGCCGTTAGCCAGAGTCTCGCTGGTACGGGTGGTAGTGACCTGAGTAGAGGTCAGGAAGTCGCGCTTGGTGCTATAAGCCTCCGCATAAATAGGATTACCGTTAGCATCCAGAGGGGTGACACGCACAATGCCAGCCTTCATAGGAATCAGGTCATTGCGCACAGTTTTGGGTGTTGCCATGTTATTTCCTCCTATTAGAATGAAGTGTTTGTTTATTTATGAGCAATACTATTGGCATTGCGCATAGACTTTCATTTTTGAATTTTGTTGAAAACCGTCTCATAAGCAATAAAAGAACATTCCGTCATATAAATGGCAGGATCGCTTTCAAGCTCCATGGGAGGGTCAAGAAGATAAATGATGTTTGAGTGACCAAGGTTTGCTTCGTTCAGAAGGCCGATTGCTTGCGCCATAACGGAGTCAACGCGAGATGCGTTATCTCTCTTGCCTGTCACTGAAACATTAAACACAACGCCTTTTTGGATGGAGTTGTTGGGGTTCTCGGGTGTGCCAAGATAAATGAAGATCTGGAAATCAGGATTTGAAGAATTCAGCGTATCGGTTCCATACTTGGTAGTTTTGATATTCTCCTCTGTGAATCCGGCCCGGCTGATATATGGGTCTGAGGCAAGAATCCTTTTGATTGCATTTTTGTCGTCGCTAGGTCGAATCATACGCTTGCGTCCTCGTTATAAAAATAGTTTGATGGGTCAAATCCTTGAAGAAACTGTTCCGCATGAGATTTCAAAATTCTCATTACATATCCGTTTTCAGACACACCGCGTTCGAGTTTCTTTTCGGCGTTTTGGATTCCATAAGACGGAGGGACAACTTGGCCCACATTGATAGAAGTCACAACACCGGCCTTTTCACCTTTCGAGTAAGCTGTTTCTCCAAGAAAGTTCGTGTATGTTCCTTCTTTTCGTCCCACAATGCGTTTATCTGTACGCAACGGGTTCCATCCAAGTGAAGTGTTTCCAAAGTATTCAGATAGATATTCGTTAGACATATCCATCTGCCTTCCACGTCCATAGCTTTCCAAAATGGACTGTGCATAAAATACACAAGTAGCAACGATCTTGTTCTTTTCGGCGTCAATCACAGCCGGTTCAAGCTCTTGGTCTTTGGCTTTCAATCCAGACTTTGCGTCGTTCAAAAAGTGTTGCATGGCCTCATTTGCGCCATCTGCAATAGCTTGAAGAAGATCTTCATAAAACTTCTGGTAGTTGAATCTGAGAACAAGCATCATCTGTCCTCCGTGAGCAAGCACTTCAAGATTCCAACGATTTGTCCGTCCACAACATCCATCATACTCGTGTCGATACTTTCAACGCGATACGGGATTTTTGTGTAAACGTTCTTTTTTTCTTTATCGTTGAACACAAAGCTGTTTTTCATCACAACGCTTTCTGTAGACAGCGTGTATTTTGCTGGGAGAATCAGATTGGTGATTGTCTGAACAAAATATCCGGCAGATGCGTTATCTACTCGCTCAAGCGTCATCGTCATATAGCAATCCACATCCTTGGCAAGATAAACAGGAATATCTACAGGATCTCCATATTCATCTTTGCTTTTATCGTAATGTGAAATGATATCTACAACCTCGTTGCACTCCACAGAATACCCGGTAGCCATTTTTGGGGTGCTGTTTTCTGGCATTACAGCGGTCAAAATATTCTTAGGCCCAGCATTCGTTTGCCGCGTAAAATACTCCCCAATGAGCTTGTTCTGCTGCTCAACGCCATCAAACGTCATGGCACCATAATACCAATACGCGCCGTCAGTCGTATTGGTAGTTCTGTGCATTGCAATAGACGCAAACTGCTTTATTTCTGGATCGGTAAGAAAGGTGATTTCCTCACCCAACTCAACAATCGTTGCGTAGAAATCTTCTCCATCAATGAGTTGTCCAAGCATGCTTAACCACCAAAAAGAAAAGTGCCAACATCAATGATGTTGGCACTTGGCACTTGTAAAATCTCTAACTCTTGTCATCTGAGTTTCAGAAGGAACCACCTGTTTCTTGCACTTTGGGCAATACGGAAATATCCCATTAAGGGAAGCTGAGGCTTCTTTGACACCAAGCCATTTCCCGCAGTCTTTGCAAAAGAATCTTTTCAGCTCCAACAGGTGTTGCCTCCTTTTGTCACACGGAATCCAATGAAACGGCTTCCAATCTGTTCTCCGTTGATTTCTGCAATCAAAAAGTCAACGTAATCAGAAAGGCTAAGGCCGTTTATTGTGAAATCAACATTGTCGTTGTATTCAAGAGTGACAGTTGGGATTTGCTTCTTCTTTACGCTTTTGCTGGATACAAGGCTTTGAAACAGCGCTGCGGTTTTATACACCACGGCGCTTTCTACGAGCGGAAATTTATCATCCGGCACAGAATCAAAATCCTTGATCCTAGACCGAACCACAAGTTCTGCAAACGGAGCCTTTTCCGGATAATCCATATATTCGTCAGGCAAGGTAACCATACTCACAGCGCCTAACGCCATACGAACTCTATCATAAAAGTTTTGGATGTTTTTGTAACTCCAATCTTCACTAGGCATATATTCACCACCTTATATCCTGTGTATAATAATACATGGTTTGGAACGTTTTGTCAAGGCATAGAGAAAGGGCGCTCACGAACAAGCCGCAAGCGCCCTAAAAGGTTATCTACCGTAGTACATATTTATCAAAATCTTGACTCTAGCAACATGGTCAATGGATTTTTGATGTGTGTAGTCGTAAATTACCTTCATCTCGGGAGGAGTTGTATTTCCTTTTGCCTCCCAAGCCTTGATGATACGGACTACTTGAGCGTGAAGAAGATCAACATGTCCGAGCTCGGTTTCTGCCAGCTTTGCATAAGTGTCAGAAAGGACTTTATCTTCGTCCTTGTATTGCATACCTTTCTTGATATATTCCTCTGCTCCACAGGCTTCTTCTTCGATCATCTCAACAAGTTCTTTGATGACTTTCATTTTTCCACCGCCTTTAAAATTCGTTCTAGCATAGCGTTCTGCTCGTCAAATTTCCTGGATAACTCTTTAAGCAAAAATTGAGCTTGCTTATCATTTGCGATATTCACATCGTTTTTCTTGATAAGTTCATCTGTGCTTTTTGACTGTTGCTCATTCTCTAAAAGGTTGCGATAACCAAGATAGAACGACATAACAGATAGGAAATCCAGGAAATCATAGTTGCGGTCGTTCATTACAGCTTGACAACATCAAAGGTAAAATTGGTGACGTTGCCAGCGCCAGCGGTCAGAACAGCCGTGATAGTAGAGCCAGCGCAGTTCATGACACGAACCATAGCAGGAACGGTAACTCCGGTAGCATCAGAATCCGCAGCGGCGGTATTGGTCTGAACAGCACCAGTAATAGGCTGACCATCCTGATACAAAGTGACAGTAACGGCACCAGCGCCAGTGGGTGCATCAGTGACATTTGCAATAACATTGTAGTATCCCTTTTCGTTCAGAATGATACCGTTATTGGAAAGGTTCACAATCGGGTTCCCGCACTGATTGCCATAGCGACGAACGATAGTACCGGGGTTGATGGTAGCGCCTACGGCAAGAGCCTGAACAGAAGTATTTGCGGTATAAATTCCAGCTTTGCAAGACATATTTGTTTCTCCTTTATAATAAAAATGGGGTCGGTTTTCCGACCCCACAACCTCGGTCAGAAAGACCTAATCAGATTCAGATGTTGGTGCCGCAGCCAGCCATACCAGCGCAAGCGGGGTAGGCATAAACGCCATAGCCGTAGGGGCTGATACGAGGCACGCCGCACATAGCCTGAGCCAGTTGCAGCTGAGAAACCTGCTGTTGCAGCGTCTCGATCTTATTCTGCTGAATCAGGTTCCGGGTTGCTTCACCCTCACTGTGAATCAGAGCTTTCAGATCACCGTTCTGAACAGCCATGTCGTACCGCACCTGTGCGACCTCACCGCGCAGATCGCAGCAGCAGGCTTGCAGGGCAGCCTCAACATTGGCAATCTTGCCAGCCAGCTCATAAGTGCTGGTGCAAACTGCATTGCTAAGATTCTGGTTCAGATTGGCCTGACCGGCGGTCAGCTCGTTCAGCTTGTTGTTAATGCCGGCGAAGTTGAACCCTGCGCTCAACTCGTCAGTAGTCGCGGACTGACGATTACCGCCCCAGCCGAAGCCGTTTCCGCCCATCAGAGCGAAAATCAGGAACCAAGCCAGAATGCCGCCACCGCCAAAGCCAAAACCATCACCGTAACCGCAGCCATCATGATCGGTGGCTGCACGAATATCGGAGAGCGAATATCCGTCCATGAGAGACACCTTACCTTTCTTAAAGATGTGAATTTTATATAAACGTGTAGCGCTCCACGTTTATGCTTGACAATGTAACCTAGTTTACATATAATAGTAAATGAGGTGATTGTATGTCGAAATTGATCGATTTGACTGGTAAAAAGTTCGGGAAACTAACGGTTTTGAAAAGAGCCGAAAACAACAAGCACAGGCAGCCGCAATGGTTGTGCAAATGCGATTGTGGAAATGAAACCGTTGTTGTCGGGCAGAAGCTAAGAACCGGTCATACAAAATCATGTGGATGTATAGTTTATGAGCAGAAGCCAAGATTGACTCACGGAATGACTAGTACCCCACTGTTTACAAGATGGATTGGCATGAAATCAAGATGCAACAATCCAAAAAACAAGAAATATAACAGATATGGCGGCAGGGGAATAAAAGTTTGCGATGAATGGGAAAATGATTTTATGGCATTTTATAATTGGGCCATATCAAACGGTTTTGAAGAATCTCTTTCTATCGACAGAATAGACAACAACAAGGGATACTCTCCTGATAATTGCAG